>Ga0154020_10008254_pt1 | contig 12087 bp, 5 predicted proteins | sample Klosneuvirus_201_FD_109709 | JGI IMG/M metagenome (GOLD analysis project Ga0154020, IMG submission 109709) | Active sludge microbial communities from wastewater, Klosterneuburg, Austria - Klosneuvirus_20160825_MG | ecosystem: Engineered > WWTP > Aerobic digester > Activated sludge | place... | reverse complement strand
GGATTCTATCTCCTCTAAACCAACGCCCACGTTCACTTTACGGCGGAACTACCCGATTGAAAAGATGCTTCATTAGATTAATTCTAATTTATTTTAAAAAAAGTTAAATATTTTTAAATTCGATTCATATATCCGATCTTTCTAGATTCCAATCTTATTAGTCTAAATCTGATTGTGTTAAAATTAAAGATATTCTAGCTAAAAAGCGAGCATTTGCTGCTTAATCAACCCATTTTATTTATTTATTCCTTGTTTTATCTAATTCTATTTTATCGAATCCAGAAAATTTGATTGATATTTTCAAATGTGATGCTGCAAGAATGCGCCAAAAAAAATAAAAACTGAAATAAACTGGTTTAAACTGAAATAAACTGATTTTTGGAAAAGGAAATTTATTATAAATGATTGATTACCTTCATTTTACAAAATAAGTTCAATTTTCGAAATCTCGTCTATTCAAATACATTTTTCTCACTTTTGACAAAAAATTCGGTACTTATTCAGACATTTTTGTGAATTTTCAACTCATTTTTGATAATTACTCACTCAAAATTGAAGAGCAAATCGCTTTTGCCTTCGAAAAGCAATATTTTACGGATGTTTAACAGATCTCAATTAGGCCCTAAATCAATTAGAAACAATTTCTATTTATCACTTTTTGATAAACTTTCACCGTTTTGACTATCATCATAAGCGAATATAGATCGCACTAATCTGACTGCCATTACCGATGTACCAACTGCGTCGATTTCTGTATGAAGCGGCAAAATACTCGGTACAGTGGATGATATAGGCAGGAAGCTATGAGTGGCCGGATTAGAGGCATGAGAGGGGTGTTTTGGGCAATTAACAATAAATGATGAATTGGATGCACTTTACTTTCCCAGCATTGAAAGGAGGCAATTCAATTATTAATGATAAATGGTGAATTATTAATGGTGAATGATTAATGATTAATGATTAATGATTAATGATTAATGATTAATGGTAAATGGTGAATGATGGGTAGGTGTGAGCCGGAGGCAAATCAATTATTAATGATGAATGCTGAATGATGGGAGGGTGTGAACGTAGTCCGTTTCGCGAGAGCGGCATATTCACTAGGGGGTAGGCTATAAGAAAGGCATGTTTCAGAATTCAGGACTCGATACTCCAAATACAACCCACGAGGAGCTGCCCCTCGCTGATATATTACGCGCATTCAGGGCTTAACAAGGAAGCTAATAGACGCTCATTCCAGAGACGAGTTCTAAAACTTATAGCTCAGCATTAACATAAAGTATCGGGTGAGTACATTGCTGGATAAATCTTCACGATAATTATCGGCATAAGTTGTCGAGATGGAGTCATTATTCTTCAATAGGTCAAAGGCAGTCAGACGGACTTCAGCCGCATTGTCCTTTAAGAACTTATAACCGACACCCGCATTCCACAACACATAGTTATTTTTGAGATCGCCCGAAAGACCACCATTATAATAATGGGATACATCAGAATTCAGCACCCAATTTTTGAAAAATATAAAATTAAATTTAGCACCGTTGAGCATACTGAAATACTCATTATTGCCGATAGAAGAGAAATCATTTTTCACTACATTGTATTTGGGTCTTGAAAATAGAGTGAAGTCAACATTTTGACTAAAATTACTGCTGATCGTAATTCCAAAACCCACATTTGTAGTACGGGAATTATTGATGACATCATTCAGCATACTGGGCGCTTTAGTATAGCCTACACTTACATTGAGTGAAATATTGGATTTTACGAGACTCATAGGAAATGAATAGTCAGCAGAACCACCTAAGGATTGATATCCATTCAAGTTGACCGGATATGAAAACTGTGATCCTCGGGGTAGTATTCCATATCCTGAAATCATGGTATCTCTATCAGAAGAGATTATTCTATTGGAGATATAATCTTGTATGAAGAAATTACGGGCACTAAAGCCGAAGCTGGTATAATTTCGATTATTGGATTTATTGTATCTCATGAAGAGCATATAACGGGTGCTTTGTTTCAGATCCGGATTACCGGTAGTGATCTTCAAGTAATTTGAATTATCGATCACATTTTGTAACTGCGAGATACCCGGCTCCTGGGTACGACCTCGAAAAAAGAAACCCAATGACTCAGTTCTGGTCTTACTCCAGCGCATCCATGCTTCAGGCAAGAAATTTTTAAATGTCTTATTAATATTGGCCACCACCGGATAAGTCTGATCAGCATTTAAAATAGAATATTGGTATCCACCTCCTAAGGAAAATCTCAGTTGCTTCTTATTAAACCGATAGTACATTCTGGCCAGATGACTAGTATAGGTATTATTTGTAATGTTGGTCAGGTTTCTGATCAGGGTTTGTGTCTGTGAGGGGTCAGAACCATCTAATTGATATGCTTCCTTATTAATATCATTCAGTTTGTAATTCAGTTCATAATTGACGCCGATACTATTAAAACTGTCGATGGGCTCAGTGTAAGTCACCTCTCCGCCATAAGACCTGTTGTAATTCTTTATATCAATTAATTGATTATTGACTGCAGCTGAATCACCAAAATCGGTAAATTGATTTTGATATACAAGGGGTAAATTATTTGAATAATTTTGAGATAATTCAAGGAATACACTTCGACCCAAAGTGTTCAACCGCTTCATATAATTTAAATCATTATTCGTATTCAGATTGTTACCGGTATTGGTATTTTCAATTACGTTTTTGCTAATCAATGAATTGATGTCATTCAGAAAACCAAGTGTATTTGCACGTAAATCAATAGTGCCATAACTAATTGCACCGGTGTAGAAAATCTGTTGTGAGGAATCAATCTTATATTCCAACCGAACATTTCCGCGAGCGGTATTAGCTTTGTTTGAGCTGCTATAATTTTCATTATATTGCTGATTAATAATATAGTATTGACGAAAAGTAGAGGTAAGGAGATTATTATCTGTAATATTGCCAAAGGCACTTCCTGACAAGCTCACTTTTTTAGCCCACGAATTTATAAAGTTTACTCCCAGCGCATGTGTCTTCATGACGCCATTTTGGCTATTGGACATTAGTGGGTTAGAGCCGCCGAATCCACCACCGCGACCTCCATGACCACCACCACTCTGTGTTTGCATAGCAGCCATGTCCTGTGAACTGAAGTTTTGCTCATTGATATCATTTGACTGAGCCAATATGGTGAATTTCCGGTCCTTGTCGAAAGTATTGAATACGCCGCCGGCTGTGTATTTTCCATCATTAGCCACACCCCCAAAGAGACGGCCGAAATTACCGGTACGACGATCCGGCTTGAATATGATATTTATAGTCTTTTCACTATTGCCGTCATCCACTCCGGTAAACTGGGCCTGATCAGACATAGCGTCGAAGACCTGAACCCTGTCTACTGCATTTGCAGGTAGGTTTCTCAATGTTGCCGCAGGATCCTTACCGAAAAATGGTTTGCCATCTACCAGTACTTTTTTTACTTCTTCCCCCTGAGCGGTTACTTTTCCATTTTCCATCCGGATACCGGGCATCTTGGTGACCAGATCTTCTGCAGTCGCATCCGGATTTACTTTAAAAGCGGCTGATTTCATCTCAGTAGTGTCATTGCGCGTCTGCACCGGATTGTTTTTGCCTACGATATCTACGCCCTCCAATAATTGATTCGATGCATTCAGGTAAAATGTCCGGTTAACTGACTTATTAAAGCCAAGTTCCATAGGCCGCAATAAATTTTGGTAGCCAATGAAGGAAATGGAGATCAAATATGAGCCCGCAGGTACAGCAGTGAAAGAAAAATTTCCACTTACATCAGTGATATCATTGCGTACTGAGGCAGAGTCAGGTAGATGAAATAATTGGACTCCCGCTCCTACTATCACCGAACTATCGCCTACCTCCCTTATGGTACCTGAGAGACTTACTTGTGCCGACAGGCTAATACCAAAAAATAACACACACGCTGTAACAAGAAACTTTAAACTCATATTCATTTTGAAAATATAATCCCGGTTGCTCCGGAAATCTTTATTGAAAAATCTTATACTGGGGAGAAATTTATTTATAACTGAACTTACAACCATATATAACGCTAAAAGGGTTTAGAACAAGTGTCATGGCATAAAGTTATTATACTGATGAAATCAAGGTCAATAATGCTATCGACTCTACGTGATTGGTATGTGGAAACATATCTACCGGTTGGATTTTGTCCAGTTTATACTTCACAGATAAGAGATTGATATCTCTGGCCTGTGTAGCAGGGTTACAACTGATATACACGATGCGCGGTGCGGCAAGTTCCAGCAGTGACTCTATCACATCACCGTGCATACCTGCTCTCGGAGGATCGGTAATAATGACATCTGCGCGACCGTGTGTAGAGGTAAATTCTTGATTGAACACATCCTTCATATCACCGGCGATAAACTCAGCGTTGGTGATATTATTCCAGCGCGCATTTTCCTTTGCATCTTCAATAGCCGCTTCTACATTTTCCACACCGATCACTTTCTTACACTGTCGTGCCACAAACAGTGCAATGCTTCCCAAGCCTGTATAAAAATCATATATAATATGGTGCGGCCGGATATCGGCAAACCTTACCGCCGCTTCATATAGTCTGAGTGTCTGTGGCGTATTGGTCTGAAAGAAAGATTTAGGTCCTATCTTATATTTAATTCCTCCCAATACCTCTACTGTATATCCAGGCCCTTTCCATACAGTATAGTCCAGATCTGATATCGTATCATTTGCTTTGGGGTTGATCACATAGCAGATGGTGGTGAGCTGTGGAAAACGATGATCCAGGACAGACAATAATTCTTCTATCCACTCAGGCTGCTCATAGTGCACCGAAAGGACGATCATCACTTCACCTATACTGGTGGTGCGGACGATAAGATTGCGCAACCAACCTTCACGGCTTCGCACATTAAAGTAGGCCCACTCACGTGCTTTTGTAAATTCCCTGATAAAATTGCGCAGTTCGTTCGAAGGGTCAGCTTGTAAGAGGCATTCATCTATGTCCACGATCTGATCAAATGCACCCGGGCGGTGAAAACCCAGGCCTGGCTCCTTACGGGGCATTTCCTGCAGATTCATTTCTTCCCTAGTCAGCCACCTTTTATTTGAAAATGTAAATTCCAGCTTATTCCGATAGAAATACGTTTGCTCGCATCCCATGATGGGCAGTCTCTCCTCAGGTTCTACCTTGCCCAGTCGTTGGATCGCTTGATAGACGCGGTTTTCTTTTTCTGACAACTGTCTGTGATAAGCGAGGTGCTGCCATTTACAACCGCCACAAATACCAAAATGAATGCAGGGTGGCGCGATCCTGTCAGGTGAGGGAGTGATCAACCGCTGCATTGACCCCTGAAAATAACCTTTTTTCTTATTGAATACCAGTACATCCACGACATCACCCGGCACTGCTCCTTCGACAAAACAAACTATGCCTTCTGGAGTGCGGCCAACTGCGTACGTATCCTCGGCAATGCCTGTGATCTGAATATTGGGTATTATCCTCGGTGTGAATCTTGCCATGCCGCAAAAGTAATGAAAAGCCTCGCGTCAAATGAATTTGCCGGGCAATGTCTAATTATTACAAAATTTATTTCTTCGGAGTAGGGACAGGAATATTGAGTGAGTCTTTTTTTTCAGCGGCCTCCTGCATCAATTTCTGACGCCGTACCTGTTCTGCATTCCAATCTTTCAGCGAAAACTCGACCGGGATGGTAATCGCAACCCTTACTTTTCTTCTAGCCTGTCGGCCGGGATACCACAGCTCGATCTTATTGTCCAGGATACTAATGAGATTGAAAGCTTCTTCGTCACACTGGGACGAAAGATGTTGGGTAATAACGGGATTGGTCATATTCCCAAAAGTATCGATGATCATATAGACTTTGACAATTCCCTCAGTCTTCTCACTAAGTGCTTCTGACGGATAATTCATATTCTCGAGGAACCACTTTTTTAGTGCAGTCAGAGTGCATTTGTCCAAACGATACATATTGTCTGTGCTACTGGCACATTCCCAATACCTTGGCATCTCTTCCACCTGGGTGAATACACGCTCAGTTACTACATTCTGTGCAGTGAGTATGAGGGATGTAAATCCACAGATAAAAAATACCAACCAGCTTTTCTTCAATACGACCAAGCCCATTTATATATTAAAAGTTGCCATGGCAATTTTTATACTTCTTACCGCTGCCACAAGGACAAGGATCGTTCCGGCCTATTTTCTTTTCCGACCGGATGAAGGTTTGTGGTTTTTGCATTAACGCCTGTGCACCTTCATCACTACCTTCGATTGACTCATCGTATCCATCTGAATCATCTTTTCGTACTTTAGCCTTCGAGAAGTCAGTGCGCTGTTGCTTCGCTTCGCGAACCAGCTCCGGTCTTACTTCTATGAGGACATTTCCCTTACTTAGATAAGCAGTGACATCATGGTTGATCTTACTAATCAAATCTTCAAAGAGTTTGAAAGCCTCCATCTTATAGATCACCAAGGGATCTTTCTGCTCGAAACTAGCTCCCTGTACTGCATCCTTCAGGTCATCCATCTGGCGCAGGTGCTCTTTCCACTTATCATCTATGATGGCGAGTGTGACAGTCTTCTCGATGTCACGCGCTATACTCTTACCGCTGGTCTTGACTGCTTCTGCCAGATCTGCTGAGAGGTTCATCGGATGCGCTCCCCCATCTGAATAAGGAAGTGCTATGCGACGATATTTATCTCCCATACGGTTATAGACATCAGTAATGACGGGAAGCAAGTGCTCTGAGATTTTTTTATTCTTTCCATTATAATGAGTCATGAATTGTCTCTGGAACTCATTGACCACCTCATATCCATCTCCACGGTGAAAAAAGTCTGCATCCATCTCAGGTGTGAAACCTAGCTCTCGGGCACTCAACTCGATGAAATCTTCATAGGTAGGTAAGGACCGTCCGGTACTCACTAGAACCTCGGTCATCCCTGAAAACATATTACTCAGGTCCACTGAAAGACGCTCACCGAAGAGTGCATTATTCCTTTTCTTATAGATAGCTTCCCGCTGTATATTCATCACGTCATCATACTCGAGCAATCGCTTTCTTATGCCAAAGTTGTTCTCTTCTACTCTTTTCTGAGCGCGCTCTATTGACTTAGTGATCATACTGTGCTGGATCACATCGCCATCCTTGTGGCCCATTCTGTCCATCGCCTTGGCGATACGCTCAGACTGGAATAGTCGCATCAGGTTATCTTCCAGAGACACGAAAAACTGCGAAGTACCCGGATCACCCTGACGTCCTGCACGACCACGTAGCTGTCTGTCCACACGGCGTGATTCGTGCCTTTCTGTACCTATAATAGCCAGACCACCAGCCGCCTTGACCTCATCTGAGATCTTAATGTCAGTACCCCTACCGGCCATGTTGGTAGCGATGGTTACCTTGCCGGGTTGACCTGCTTCTGCTACTACAGATGCCTCCCGCTGGTGCTGCTTAGCGTTCAATACATTGTGAGGAACACCACGTAGCTTCAAAAATTTACTCAGCATCTCAGAGATCTCCACAGAGGTAGTACCGACGAGGATAGGTCTGCCTGCTTCACTCAGCTTGGTGACCTCATCTATTACGGCGTTATATTTTTCTCTCGCTGTCTTGAATACCAGGTCTTCTTTATCATCTCTGATGATGGGCCTATTGGTCGGGATAACAGACACATCGAGCTTGTAGATCTGCCACAGCTCAGTTGCTTCTGTCTCCGCGGTACCGGTCATACCCGCGAGCTTGTGATACATCCTGAAATAATTCTGGAGTGTCACAGTAGCATAAGTCTGAGTTTGCTCTCCTACTTTTACATTTTCTTTTGCTTCAAGCGCCTGGTGTAAGCCATCAGAGTACCGACGGCCTTCCATGATACGACCGGTCTGTTCATCCACTATCTTGACCTCGCCATCTATAGTTACGTAATCGACATCCTTCTCGAAGAGAGCGTATGATTTGAGCAACTGGGTGATGGTATGCAGGCGGTTTGATTTAACTGAATAATCGAGCAACACTTTTTCTTTGGCATCTGCTCGTTCCTTTTCGCTCAGCTCAGTATTATTTTCGAGCTCGTGGATTTCCACAGCTAGATCCGGCAGGACGAAGAATTGGGTATCTTCCATACCCTGAGCTAGGTATTCTGATCCTTTTTCTGTGAGTTCGACATTCCTGTTTTTCTCATCGATATTGAAGAAGAGGGGCGCATCTGCTATGTGCATGTTCTTAGACTGCTCTTGCATATAGAAATTCTCAGTCTTCTGCAAGATCACCTTATTACCTTCCTCACTGAGAAACTTGATCAGTGGACGGTTTTTCGGTAGAGCTCTATGTGCTCTGAAGAGGGACAGACCTCCCTCGCCTTCCTTAGTCCCGGTGATATTATCAGCAATTAGTTTCTTAGCTTCTATGAGAAATCCGGTAGCCAGTTTGCGCTGTGCGTCCACCAGTTTTTCTATCCTTGGTTTTAGATCTATGTACTCCTGTTCATCTGATCCCTGCGGGATGGGACCTGAGATGATGAGTGGCGTACGTGCGTCATCTATCAGAACTGAATCCACCTCATCCACCATAGCATAGTGATGGGGGCGCTGCACCAGCTCTTCAGGCGTCGTCACCATATTATCTCTCAGATAATCGAAACCAAACTCATTGTTGGTACCATACGTGATATCATTGAGATACGCATTTCGTCGCTCTTCACTATTGGGGCGATGCCTGTCTATACAGTCCACAGAAAGCATCAAAAACTGGTATAGTGGACCATTCCACTCTGAGTCTCTCTTTGCGAGGTAATCATTGACGGTGACTATATGCACACCGAGGCCTGAGAGTCCATTGAGATAAGCAGGAAGTGAGGCGACAAGGGTCTTTCCTTCACCTGTAGCCATCTCAGCTATCTTACCATCGTGCAGTACCATACCACCTATGAGCTGAACGTCATAGTGCTCCATGTTCCAGACGATGGGCGTACCACCGGCAGTCCAGGTATTTTTCCAGATGGCCTGGTCACCTTCTATACGGACAAAGTCCTTGCTGGAGGCAAGCTCAATATCAAAATCAGTAGCGGTCACTACCAGCTCCGAATTTACGCGTAGGCGATGTGCTGCTTGCTTGACCACGGCAAAGGCTTCGGGTTGGATCTCCAGGAGGATCTGCTCCAGGTGCTCATTCCGTTCCTTGCGGGCGTCATCGATGCGATTGTAGAGTGATTCCTTTTCAGAGGTATCATTTGTCTGAAGTGCCTGAGCCTCAAGAGTGCTAATATCATTATTGATACCGCTTAGATGCTCACTGATGCGTGCTCTGAATTCAATAGTCTTCTGTCGTAATTCATCATGGCTCAGAGAATCATATTCTTCGTAGAAACTGTGTATCTGATCGACAACCGGCTGGTATTTAGTAACTTCCCTCTCGGTCTTGGTACCAAATATCTTTTTAAAGACACTAAACATAGTATATGTTATTTATAAAGATTTTCTTAAATTTAATTACGGAATAACGCTAATAACGCTAAAAAATTGGTTAACATGGCGCAATCTCGGGAACGCAAAGGTAAAGTTATTTTGAAGAATGAATATTAGTTTAACTCTAGTTCCCATTGACTCCAATATATATAGCATACTAATGACCACATCACTAATAACACTACAGTAATGACAAAATGGCGCTTTATTGACTTACCACTTGCCACTTTAATCCTGGGACTATTCCTCATTGGTTGTGAAAATAGGCCTGTTCCTGAAGGGCTTCGCAGCTTTTACCCCTTACCTTCCATGTTAAAGGAGCCCAAAGTGTATCGTTACATTTCTCTCCTGGATACTGCACTTTCTGATGAATATCGACTTATGCAGTCCATCGGAGATAATAAAATCACAGCATGCATCTACGATGAGGAGGGACGGCCCATGCAGTGGTACACTGAACAAGTGACCTCGAGCGGTGTAGTCATGGATCAATATAAACTTATGGCCACTACTACTAAAGGAAATCCGATATCCATTAGTACTAAAATATTATTTGATGATGTATTCCCATTTTTTCCACAGGCAGGAGGAATCTTTCTATTCAGAATGAAATGGAAGGGTTATGGTGCGGATAGTCTCAAATATGAATTGATCCGAAACCGAACCTTCATGGGTGACACCAACTACGAGTATGATGGCAGAAAACTGAAAGCAGTGCAATTTAAAGTACGTGACCGAGTAGAAACTGAACAGGATGGAATATTACCATTGGAATTTTTTGGAATAGAAATTTATGCAAAGGATATCGGGCTGGTTTACTACCGAAAAAAGATTTCTTCAGAGCGAACACTAGAGTATCAACTTGAAAACATCTATACCTTAGAAGAATTTAAACGAGAGTTTAAGTTGGATTTGAAATTTCCTGAAATACATTAAGTGAAAGATAGAACACTACCAATTATATGAATTATTCACTCCTTTTAAGACTAATTGTGACCAATTCTTGCATACCAGACTTCATTTAAACTAACGATTTCAAAAAGAGACAATAATGACATTAAATGATTTTATAGACCAGTTTGACAAAGAAAATTCTATTGTCCTTCTTGAAGGGAAAAGAAATGTATAAGAGGCAGACAAAGAGAACTCGGTTTCTCTAGGTAAACTGGTAGCATCAGAGACTTCAAAAATGATTTTCAGAAGTGGGAATGCGGACGGTTCAGACCAACTCTTTTCTAATGGTGTTGCATCAATAGACAATAAAAGATTGCAAGTCAATATACCCTATGCTGATCATAGAAAAAAAACAGATTAAGCATACGAAACTATTTCTTTTGACAAGATTAATATTGCTGCTGAGGCAGCTGTGATATATCAATCTAAAGGAAATAAAAAAACTGAAAAACTAGTAGATTAGTTATGTCTTGGGTGCAAGAGGTCGATATTCAATCAAAGCTGCTTATATCATTAGAAGCACTATAAAAGCTATTGGAACAGAAGAAATAAGACCAGCCACTTTTGGAATATTTTATGACGATCTAGATAAGCCAAAAGAAGGGGGGACCGGACACACCATGAATGTATGTATACAAAATAACATTCCAATATTGACCAAAAGGTATGGGTCAAGTGGCTAGCAGAGTAGAATGATATACCGCTGACAAGGCTTACACTAAAGAACTATACGTGAGAAAAATAAGCTGAGAATTATAAATTAATTCAATCTGATAATATTGCATACCACGACGATGTGGAGGGAAAGGAAAGACTGATTTTGAAAGTCCTACTAGCAAGAGTCTCACAAAAAAAATACAAATGCGGCGAATAATAATAAGACAGAAAGCATGGCAGGTAGTAACATTGTATATTATGACCTACCACTATTCTCTGGTACCCTGCCAGATCCTAGCATTAGATCCAGAATGATAATCACTTAGAAGCGGGAAAAGAGCCAAACGAAATAATAAAATATACGGCTAAAAGCGTTGTTTAGCAACGCTTTTAAGATATAGCAAGTCATATGACGAGACATGACAATGCTCATATATAAAGAAGGTGTCTCGTATTTTAAATAAAGTGAGGTTAGATTTGCAAAAATATTTTACAACCAACATGTACAAGTCAGCCCTATGGATTTTGTTATTACTCGGTACCTGGAGCAATATGCTACAGGCACAGATTGTCGCGCCGGAGCTCATCTGCGTAAAGGGTGACACCCTCCGCTGGAATCTTCCCGTCAACACATGTGGTGCTATGACCAGTTACAATATATACACCGCTAATAGCCCCGCCGGACCCTTCACTCTACTTGATCAGGTCACCGACCTAAATAGTATGGAATATATCCGGCTCAATAGCCCCGGTGGCACCTTGTATTACTATATGACTGCGAGCGCCAACTGTCCCGGCCTGAGTGAATTTCACTCAGATACACTGGACAATGCTTCTCCGGAGCCCGCCCGCATCACTTACGTTTTTGTCCTTGGAACCGATATTCAGCTAGTCTGGGTAGCAAGTACTAGCCTGGAGATATTTGCGTATATCATTTTTTGCGAAGAGCCGAATAACACTATCATTCG
>Ga0154020_10008253_pt1 | contig 12088 bp, 6 predicted proteins | sample Klosneuvirus_201_FD_109709 | JGI IMG/M metagenome (GOLD analysis project Ga0154020, IMG submission 109709) | Active sludge microbial communities from wastewater, Klosterneuburg, Austria - Klosneuvirus_20160825_MG | ecosystem: Engineered > WWTP > Aerobic digester > Activated sludge | place... | reverse complement strand
TTCATTTCAACTTGTTTGTTGAAACAGTGCCTGCGGAGATCACTTATCTGTGCTACAGTTAAGCTCTCTGTATCCGTGATATAGAAGTTGTTGTACTGGCTGAATTTACCTTTCAGCACGTCGATCACTTCGTTTTTTTCCTGTTTAGTCATAACAAATATTTTTTTGCCTTTTCATTCCTTCCCTTTGAGGGGAGGTTAGGTGGGGCTTTAGTTAGAAACTGATTTTGTGTCGATCAAAATGCCTGGGCTCATCGTGCTGGCCATGCTTACACCTTTAAGGTAGGTACCTTTTGCAGAAGATGGTTTTAACTTAAGCAATGCATTGATCAATTCCTGGCTGTTTTCAGCGATTTTATCGGCACTGAAACTTACACGGCCAATAGAAGCATGGATGATACCCACTTTATCAACTTTGAAAGCGATCTTACCACCTTTTACTTCAGTGATAGCACCTGCCACATCGTTCGTAACCGTACCGGTTTTAGGGTTTGGCATCAGGTTACGAGGACCTAACACTTTACCTAATTTACCAATTTTAGGCATTACAGATGGCGTAGCGATGATCACATCCACATCCGTCCAGCCACCTTCAATTTTTGTAATGAATTCGTCCAGGCCAACATAATCAGCACCAGCACTTTTTGCAGCTTCTTCTTTATCAGGCGTACAAAGCACCAATACTTTTTTCGTTTTACCAGTACCGTGAGGTAAACTAACTGTACCACGGATTGCCTGGTCAGCTTTTTTAGGATCCACACCTAATTTGATATGCAGGTCAACTGAACTGTCAAATTTAGTAGTGTTTATTTCTTTAACCAAGGTAGATGCTTCTTTGAGCGAGTAAGCTTTGTTACTATCAACCTTAGCGTTGGCTAATTTTCTTTTTTTAGTAATCATTGTCTAAAACTTTTTGAGTTGATAATATTAATTTTCCCAAGGCGCTTTACCGTCAACAGTTAAACCCATACTTCTTGCTGTACCGGCAACCATGCTCATGGCACTGTTGAGGGTAAATGCATTCAGATCGGCCATTTTGTCTTTGGCAATTTCTTCCACCTGTGCCCAGGTAACCTTGCCCACTTTCTGGCGGTTAGGTTCTTTACTGCCACCTTTAATTTTAGCAGCATCCATTAACTGAACGGCAGCCGGGGGAGTTTTAATTACAAACTCAAAAGATTTGTCGGAAAAAACAGTGATTAAAACGGGAAGTACTTTCCCTTGTTTATCCTGGGTTCTGCCATTGAATTGTTTGCAGAACTCCATGATGTTGATACCTTTAGAACCCAGTGCTGGCCCGATGGGGGGTGCTGGATTGGCTTGTCCTCCTTTACATTGGAGTTTAACATAGCCCGTGATCTCTTTTGCCATGTGTTACATTTTTTTGGTGATAACGTCTCCAGCAATGGCTGGGGACTCCCAAGTTATAATCTGCCTTCACTAAAGCTATGGCAGATGAAAAGAACTATTTGGGGCGGCAAAAGTAGGGGAATTTAGGGAAATGGCAAATGTTTTTTTAAACATTTAGTTGGGCAAGCCTGCACATCCTTTCTAAAAAAAATTATACACCATACCGGCACTAATTCCAAAAGTACTGTAAACCGACTTAGCAGTTGAATTAAATATAGAGTTATACGGTTCGGTTGTTCTGTCAAGAGGTATATACTTTTTGGTTTTTGCCGGCAGCGCAGCGTACGTGAAGTAGAGCCCGCCTCTAAATGCAAATGACTCCGTTATCTTTCGGTGCAGGTCAAAGCCTGCATTAACGGCAATGGCATAGCGGTTCAAATTCCTGCTTTTATCACGATAATTTTTATCATCCGTAAAATCATAACTCTTTTGTAACTGGGAAAAAACACTGATGGCCCCAGGAGAGGTATTTTGACTATTAATACCTTGTGAAGTAATGTATACATTATTGGGAGAAGCGGGATCAAGGTAATTGTCATACTCGATGGCTTGCCGGGCTGGGTTTACCTGGTAGATACCGCCCACATTGATCAGTGCATCGTAGTCCGAAGTGTTTTTAAAGATCACTACAGAAGGCCCAATCTTAAAATTTGCTGATGACAAATTCCTGTTACCAAGGTGTACCCTGTAGTTGAACAGTATGGGGAAATTAAGCATATAGTAAGTGATCTTCTCCTGGAGGCTGCGGATAGTTAGTTGCCGCCTGTAGAAATCTCCCCCATCAAACGACTTGTAGGTATACACAATGGGGTCGGTCAATGTATAATTGGCAGTATACCTTGAAAAAACAGCGCCTACCGACACCCCCATTTTCCTTTTTTTACCAATATAAAATATAACATTTCCCCCGGCACTGATGCCGGTAATAGAACCTGGATTATTCAGCATACCTTTTTTTGACTGCAGCACATCCACCGCATCATTGCCCGCTTCATCCAGGTAACCCAATTGATTTAATTCCGGCAAATTTATGGTGGTGGAATTAACCTGGAAACCAACAAACACATCGCCCAGTATTTTTGAACTAAAATAAGAAGCCGGGCAACCCAGGTTACTTAAAATACCATAAGTTGTTTTACATTTATCAACAAGCACCGTGGTAAAAAAACCGTCACTGCCTTTTGCTACATCCGTTACGCCATCGAAATCAAAATCCGGCATACCACTGGCTGTAAAATCGCCCGGCTGCTGCGGAAGACTATCGTCTGCATTCAGCACCACATCTTTATCATCATCATTCCTGCATGCTACCAAAAACCGGGGTGTAATATTTTCAATACTTGTAATTTTATATACCCCTTCATTGTCGTACCGCATGGTTACCTGCAGCTCTGCCACTGAACTGAACCTGTATACAGCATCTTTCCCGTTATTTACCTTTGCCAAAAAGTTTCTTTTCATTACTAAGTTATCAGACGCTCTTTCGAAAAGAATGAACCGGTCACCAATACTCTTGACTACGAAATCCATAGAATCGCCCAGCAAAAATTCCCTTGTCATTTGCACTTCCACATTCCTTTTCAGCTTGTAGGTTACCTGGGCTGGATTGGCAGTATTGGAATTAAGTATCCAGGCAGTGTCGATATTTAATCCTTTTACCTTAAGTGTAACATCATGCGCATACATATCAAAGGTCCTGGCAACGGTATCTGTAAAATAAATCCCTCCCTGCATATAGGTTCCGGGTTTATACAACACAGTGATATCATCTTCCACCATGGCATCTGAATCGAACAGGTTTTTAAACTTATTGTACATCCTTATATCTATTGATTCGCTGTTGCTGTCGATGCCAAGCGTCCATGTGTCAAGCAGATCGTTGATGGTATTTTTTGAGAGCGAATCATAATTGATCTTAATATCCCCTGTTTGCTGCGCCATACCAGACAAAGGACCTATCACAAAAAACGATATGATTATATATTTCATGCCCTTTGTTTTAGTGTTGAATGATAAAGCGTGCGGCAGCTTTTTTCAGATCGCTGCTGTTGATTACAATGTAGTACAATCCCTGCGGCAGGTCATTCCGGTTGATTGTTTCCCTTATGTCCGGCAAGGTTTTTACAAATTGTTTTTTCAGAACCACCTGGCCAAGCGCATTATATACCATTGCCGAAATGTTTCCGTATATATTTCCTTTTACATTGATGTTGAAAGAGCCACTGTTAGGGTTAGGTAATATCAACAGTTGCACCACATCCCTTTGTGGTGGCATCACAGGCAGTGGCCGCCTGGCATAAGGGCCATTATAGTACACTTTGGTATAGCAGCCGCCTTTTTGCAGCAACACCCAGAATTTATAGGTAACCGTATCCAGCTGATTTCCGCTAAAGAACTTATTGCTGTCAGGCAGGAAGAACTGGTACACCTGGCCTTGTACGGGATGAGGGGCTGAAAAAGAATAATCTGGTGCAGGAGTAATTAAAGAGTCGTAACCCCATTGGTAACCTGTTACCGGATCCATGGAATTGTCAGGATAGATCAGGATATTACCTGGCTGCTTAAGCAAAATTTCCTGCTCTGTGATACTGCCACCACTTACAACGTTTATTGCCTGGGTCACACTATCTCTGCAACCGCCAATATTATTTGTAGCAATTACTTTCACAGAATCCCCGCCTGTTTGCGAAAACGAGATCACGGTATTGGCACTGTTAACATCCTGTATAGATACACCCGGTGTGTTGGCAGGTATGGTTTGCCATGTATAGGAAATGCCACTAACAGGCACGCTTACATTAAAATTGAGATTGCCGGCCGCACTGCACACGTTATTATTGTTGATATCAAGCCATGTAAAATCCGGCCTGGGCGCAGAAGGATTTACTGTAATGGAAAACGTATCGGGAAGTCCCTTGCACTGAGGATTATCAGCCATCGCAATTCCTACGGCAACCGTTGCAGTTAGTGGCGCTGTGTTGGGATTACTGGCAATAAAACCGGTTATATTTGGAGAAGGCCCAATGCCGAAGCCTACAGTCTTATCGCTTTTCCAATCAAACAACACATTGGGCGTATTGCTGTTAAAAGTTATTCCATCAAAATCGATCTCTCCATTACAATAGGTAAGATCACTAATCAAACCGGTTACGGGTGTAGGATTAACCGTAATAAAAAGAGAATCTTCCGTAACACAACCCTGACCAGTTGACAATGTAAAATAATAAGGAACCAATACAGGAGCAGCCGTGATATTATTAAGCGTATCGTAGATGACCGCTGTTCCATTACTACCGGTGTCTCTTTTAGCGGCATTTCTCAATTCCGGCACAACGTATCTAACCCAACTGAAATTGGTCCGGGTATCTGAACTAAATACAGTATCAGCAAATACAGCACTATCACAAACGCTGGTAATGGAAAAACGGGAAAGTACGGGTTTATTTACAACGGTAATTTTAGCTGTATCCCCCTGGGCCTGGGTACAACCATAACTGTCTTTCACAGAAAGCAGGTTATAGTTATAGGTCGTTACGATATTAGTTGATACATTTACAAAGCCGGAATCACTTCTTACACTTGCTGTGGTATCGCTTGCAGCTCCGTTAACGTTATATACAAAGATATAAGGGGCGGCACCACCCGAACCATCAAATATTATTACTGGTTGTTCTGAATTCTGACAAACTGTTTTGCTGCCAGCTATAGTGGCGGTGGGTAATGGTTTTACCTCTACCGGCTCCGAAATAATGCTTGTATCGGGCGGTGCGCAGGCACCATTTACGATGCAATAATAGTAACCAATACCAACAACTGACGTTGAAGGAAACAGTACAGAACGCACTGAATCGGTAAGTAAAAAACTTCCTGTGTAAGACGGAAAAACATTTTTGTACCACTGATATTGTAAGCCGGTACCGGTGGCTGCAACCGAAAGTGGATCGGCACGACTACTCAAACAAACAGTTTGAGCCTGCATTGACTGATTATTGATCACCGGCGGTGTTTTAATAACCACTTTTCCTGACAAAGCACTGGTAACAGAAGGTGTACAGGTTCCGCTGACCACACAATAATAATACAGGCTTGCTGCTGCAGCAGTTGAGGGGTAAAAAGACGAATTGACCGCACCATTAATTAAAGATGAATTTGTATAACTTCTTTCAGTATTGCTGTACCATTGAAAAGTTAACGCAGTTCCTGTAGCATCCACGGTTAATGGAGACGAAACATCTCCCAAACAATAATCTATATCTACACCTGGTGGCTGAATGATAAGAGCAGGAGGTTCATAAACGGTAACAGCACCTGATACATTACTTATTATGTTATCGCAATCTCCCGAAACAATACAATAATAGTAAAATGTGCCTGCTATATCTGTTGGAGGCAAAAAGGAGTTTGCAGTGGCTCCGGTTATTAACTGCCCACCAATAACGGTTGGACTTGAATTTTTATACCATTGATACCTGGCAGTTCCGCTGGCTTCTACGGAAACGGGAATAACAGGGTTGTTTAAGCAAGCTGACTGGCTTGTAAGCGAGGGTTGTGCAACTATAGCAACGGGCGCAGCTATTTTTACAAAACCGGATATGTTGCTTGCTTCACCTGTGCCGCAGCCACCTGTAACAATACAGTAGTAATAATGCGTACCAATAATATCAGATGGGGGCACATAAAAAGAATCCGTAGCACCAGTAACTTCACTGGCGCCTGCATAACCGGCTGTTGTGTTACTATACCACTGATATTGCAATTGCCCGTCTCCCTGGGCAAGTACCGTTAATGCTGCTGTTGGAGTATTAAAACAATAAGCCGTGTCGCGGATGGATGGCCCATTGCTAATCACAGTGGGCTCCTTTATATAAACCGGGCCAGCTGTGTTGCTGGCAACCGCTCCTGTTGCACAAGCCGTACTGTAAACGATACAATAATAAAAAAGCGGACCACCAATAATTGATGAGTCAGGGTAAAAATAAGGACTGTTGGTTCCTATCGGCGAATTAGGGAATGTTGTCTCACGCCAGCTATAAACAAGATCAGTGCCTGTAGCACCAACATAAACAGGTGTTGTATTCCCGTTTTGACAAATAACCTGGGCTGTTGTTACTGGTTGAGTAATAATCTGCGGCAAAGGCTTTACGGTAATAGCGTCGATAGTTACGTTAACGGCATCATCGCACCTGCCGGACACTCTACAGAAATAGTAAAAGGTTCCGGCAGTATTTGTCAGCGGAATACAGGTTGCACCCGTTTCACCACTCAATACGGCAGCTGTTGCAAAATTATTTACTGTATTAATATACCACTGGTATGTAAATGGCTCCCTGCCACTAGGCGTAGCCGTTAGACGATCAGCGCTTGCATCCTCCCCAACGCAAAAAACATTTCCTGAAGTTATAATATCAACCCCGGTAGCCGGGATAACTGTTATTGATATCTGTTCAGGACTGCTTTCACAACCGTTGGCTCCAATGCCTATGACAGTATAAACAGTTGGCAGGGCGATAGCCGTGGGATAAACAGGAAATGGATTACCGACTGAGTCCTGGGCAAAACCGTCACTGGACCACGAAAATGAATTGGCACCCAATCCTACCAATGTGCATACCTGGCCTTCGCAGATTTCGCTACCAGGAAAAGCATACAGACTTATAACCGGTTGCGTCAGATCTTCTGTAATAATGATGGAAGATGAACTTATGCAGCCTGCGTTATCTCTCATTTCTACTGTATAAACTCCCGGCAAGCTCGCATCCAGCGTTTGTCCGTTAAGTGCTCCCCATGAATACGAGACCGGATCCACTGATCCTGTTCCGGGATTTGCCGTCAGCGTGATGGTTGTATTAGTACAATTTAATACAGTACCAGCTACATTATTATTATCTACCCCGGTAATAGTTACAGTGCATTGCGCATACACAATACTGTGAGTATGCAATACCACGATCAACAATAGTATTAAATTTAACTTTTTCATTTCCCTTTATTGTAAAGATTTGCCGGGTCAAAATACTTTTTCTTAAAATCCGGTGGAATCGTTTTACTGCGTTTGTATTCAGCCAGTATTTCTGCCGTAAACGGGTTCCATCCATAAATTGTTTCCCCGCCTTTTTTCGATCTTACTTTTATGATGATTCTCCTGTTGTCTTTTGCATCATTGGTAAAAGTGGCATTCACTACATCCAGCAGGTTTTTCTCCGGCAGTATATTGCCGGATAATTTTTTATCAGGTTTGGGCATATTATCATCCAGCTCATATACCACCACCCGGCTTCTTTTTGCGGCAGCTAATAAAAAATACCGTTTTTCTCCAGCAACTGTATAACTGAAGAATTGTATGGCGGTGATAGCAGAACCCAGCGTGTTTTCAAAAACAGGTTGATTTCTTTTGTTTGTATGATACTCCACGTAACCAATATCGCCGGTTTCCAGGCCAAAATAAATGATCTTTTTTTCACTGTTGTAATCAAGTGCCGTTACCTGTGCCCCAAGCGGAATTTTACTTTCTTCTATCAGCGTGTTACCGGTGTTTTTATAAACATAAATCCAGTTATCTGTGGTTGAGCAAATGATAAGGCCGCTGCTTTTATCAACAGTGAAGGCGATGATCTTTCCTTTACAGCTTGTACTTACTTTTTTGTAATCAGCGTTGCTGCTGTCGGGTTCATTTTTGAAACGGCCTGCGTAAGTTGTTTTATCAAAAACAGTCCGCCTGGTTTTGCTGTTGCTGGTGATTGTTTCAAAACAAGCGTATGTTTTTTCATACAGGTCATTATTAAAATACAGCCGCTCTCTCAATGCATTGTAATCATCCTTTGCCTTTTTATCTTTAATAGCATCGATCAATGGCCGTAAACTGTCGAGATGATTACAATAGGCTATCAGTTTATAGTCGAAAGAGTCTTTCTCGATCTTAATTTTATTAGTGGCGCCTTCACGGATCAGCCTGGCATATTCGTTTGCTGCTATCTTTAAATTCTGATAAGCCACTTTATCTCTTTGTATCTGCGCCACCGCTGCAATGGAATCTGATATTTTCCGCTGGCGCTGTGCCACTGCTGCACTGTCTTTTGCAATATCACGCTGCAGTTTGGCAGCCTCTGCGCTGTCACTGGCTATCTTACGTTGCTCTTTGGCTACAGCTGCACTGTCATTGGCAGTTTGTGCATTTAATTCTGCAATACCTTTTAGCCGTTCTGCTTCTTTTCTTAATTTGTTAGCTTCTGCTGCATTCTTTTCTGCCGTGGCTGCATTTTGTTTATTCTCTTCTGAAAGATTGTAATACCTGAATCCAAAAATGATAGCGCCAGCCAATATTACCGACATTACAAACAACATGGCTGTGATGCGTTTTTGCCTGGCTGCTTTCTTTTCTAATTCAAGTCGTTGCCCGGTTTCCGCTTTTTCCTTTTCCTTTTCCAGTATGTCTTCATCATGACTTGTTTTAAGGTACTGCATTGTTTTTACAAAATCGCCCTTGTAACCTTCGGCCCATTTTGCTGTTGGTTTATTCTCATTTTGCCATTTCAAAGCGATAGCCAGTTCAGGGTCTTTAAGCCAGCCCCTTTGCCCCTGTTCTTTTAACTCCTGAGAGTTAGCAAGGCGCATAAACAGATCTCCGCTACGCCCCTCTTCTATCGTCCATTTTACAAGCTCATCCCACACACGCATGAGGCTTTCATGAGAAATATCAATGATAGAGTCATCATGCAATTCCACATGCGGTGGTGGCATTAAAAAAGTGCGGCCCGGCTTTCGGAAAGTTTCTATGGATTTGCAAATTTCATCCCTTGTGCTTCCTGTAAGTAACATCAAATCGGCAATACTCCTTGGCCTGCGGGTTCCTCTTTTATCCGCTGCTTTATCTGTGAGTGCCTTGAACATCAATTCGCATATTTTTTGCTCCTTTCCTGCTGATAGTTCATTGTAGGCTTCATTGGCATGTATTGACAGGGCATTGCTCATAGTGCCTATCTTTTCATAGTCTTCAAAGTCAATAGCTGTATCATGTTGTCCCCTGTCATACCATTCCTGCCAGGTCCGCATCATGGCATGTTGCAGTATCGGCAGCTGGTCTGTATCATTATTTACATCATTCAATAACCTGGTTACCAGCCGTTGGCTGATAGTGGCACCACTAACGGCAACGGGCCCTGTAATGGCCTCCCGTATCTCTTCACGTGTCATTCTTGGAACCAGGTATTGTCCTTCATTTATTGCTTCGGGTAATCCACGAAACTCTGCACAGTCGCCTAGAAAGTCTGCACGCATGGTAAGTAATACATAAATGGGATAGGTTGCCTGCTGAGCGGCTGTTAGCAGTATTTGCACAAAATGCATGGCATCACTTTGACCCAGCCGGTTTTCTTTTTCGTACTTACTGAAACGAAACAATTCTTCAAACTGGTCCACCACCACCAATAAACTTTCATTCCCGGGTAAATGAGCGTCTTTATATACTTGTACCAAACCATTTTCACTTCGGCGCAAGCTGGCTTCAATAATTGATTCCAGCGGAATATCACTGTCGGGCTTTTTATGAAATAAAGCTCCTTCGGCTGCAAGCTCCCTGGTAAGATAACCAATGGGATTTTCGCCTGGCTGCATTAAAGCCACCCGCCAGTTGCTGCCAACTTTCATAAATCCGCTGTAAACAGAGGGCAATAACCCAGATTTTACCAGGGAGGATTTACCACTGCCCGAAGCTCCGATAACAGCAAGAAAACGGCTGTCGCTTAATTTTTTAAGCAATTCATCAATCTGTTTACCCCTGCCAAAAAACAGGTAGTCTTCCGTTTCTTCGAAAGACCTTAGCCCTACAAAGGGATTAGCCAATTGAGCAACAGCAGTATTACTCATGGCCTGGCAAGTTTACACGTTGGATAAAGGTGGAAAACAGATCTGCACTGAAGCCGTTGATGCCATTGATAACCTGGAGGTCAATGGCTTTGAAAGCTCCCTTATCATTATCTGCGGGGCCAGCAATGTAAACAGCTTTATCCAGCAGTGGTTTTGTGCGTCCCAAAGCCGGCAGGCGCATCAGGTCGCTTTTCATACTGCCCGCCCAGCGGTAATTGGCCGCACCGTAATAAATGATCACCGCATCACAGATCTTCAGGTTGTCGAGATGTGCCTGGCGCAGTTGTGCCTGGTCTCCATCAAAAAGCGGAAGCAATATCTCATGTCCATTGTCATTCACCAAATCTTCTATAGGCCTTGTATGATCCAGATCCCGTTGATCACATATGAGGTAAACCAGTTTTGGACCATCCCGCTTTGCAGTCAATGATACACCCAATGGAATGCCAGCAGTATATTTCTTTGCTTTTTCTTCGGCCTCTCTCTTTGCATCTTCCTTTGCTTTTTCTTCGGCTGCCAACCTTCTTATCGTGTCAAAGATGGCCTGCTTTAATTCTTCCAGCGGGCCTTCCAGGATATCAGCCCCCTTTTGATATGCCGGATTTGTTTTAAGTTCTTCTATAAAACTTTTTTGCTGCTCCAGCATTTTTGGATTGATAGCGGCATTGACTTCAGCAGGCGGTGTCCATATAAGCCGGCTTAGGTTCCCCGTTTCACTTTTTTGTGCCGCCATTTCATTTTGCAAAATTACCGTTGATTTGTCTGCACCTTCAGGCTGGGCAGCATAGTTGGTAGTGCTGATAAGGTGTACAGACAAGATACTTTCATCCAGATATTTTTCCACTTCTTCCGTGTACCGGTTGATTACGTTGGGCAAATTTTTAGCGGGCAATACTGCAAAGCCACCCTCCTGCAACTCACGGGCAAGATTATCCCTGTATATCTGCAGATCGTACGTGGTTTCGGCCAGGTATATTTTCTTTTTTTCAACGTCACTTTTACCGGAACTGTTTAGCTTTTTGATCAGGTTGGCCATGTCCTGAACCACATCCTCCAGCTTGTTCATGTATTCCTGCTTGATCTTATTATCTACCCAGCTGCCCCTGCTCAGTTCTTTAAATTTTCCAGTAGCCGTATCCTGGATGTAAAATTTATAGTCCAGTATTTCGTCAAATATTTTAGATATGCCATCAGGTAAATGCGCTATCACATCCCTGTCCACCGGCGTTTTCATGATCTTGAATATTCTTGATTTGTTTCCGATGCTGACACCACCATTTTCCGCAGCGGCTTTATAAAAAGCTCCCAGTTCCCGCCTGCACCAGTCAGAACTGAGGTACCGTGGTGTAATGACAGAAACCATTATTTTTAACAGGGGCAGCTGTGATTCAATTTCAGGTGCAAACACTTCATTGCCACTGAGCTTTTCGTCCCGCCAGATATTTATTTCATAGCCAATAGTTTGCTCCAGCCTTGTTTCAAGCAAACGGTGGAAATCAGATATCCAGCCTTTAGCACCCTCATCAAGCGGCTTGTCATCCAGATGAGCATAGCTGATAAAAACATCTTTTTCAGATTTCATACCTGGTTAGATAATTTAATGATTGGAGAGAAGGCCGCATCATGTTCAAATGCCCGATAGTACTTGTTTGTACATCAAAAAACGACCTGTCATACCTTATTAATACCCTTATTAAAAATGCCTGGCAGTTTTAATTTAAAATAATTACAAACTCTATTAGGGGATAAAAACGGAAAGCATAATTTCCACGGGAAGGGAATGAACAATTGATTTGCATCTAAAATTAATTGATATG
>Ga0154020_10008252_pt1 | contig 12091 bp, 10 predicted proteins | sample Klosneuvirus_201_FD_109709 | JGI IMG/M metagenome (GOLD analysis project Ga0154020, IMG submission 109709) | Active sludge microbial communities from wastewater, Klosterneuburg, Austria - Klosneuvirus_20160825_MG | ecosystem: Engineered > WWTP > Aerobic digester > Activated sludge | place... | reverse complement strand
CCGAAGGGCCAAGGATTCCGGGCGGCGACGGTGGTTCGGCCGTCTCCGCTTTGCTGGGGCGCCTCCCCATCGAAGCGCACGGTGACGGCGGTGCTCGGCGCGCTGGCCCAGGTCTCGAGGGCCTCGCGGGCGGCGCGGGAGAGCGCGGGATCGCCGGGCTCCACGTCGAAGATCAGCGGAAAGCGCGGGAGATGGACGTACGGGCCGGCGCTGGAGGTCCTGCTGAGCTCGAAGGCGGCGGCGGGGCTGGCGATCGCCGCCAAGAGCAGCGGGAGCGCGAGCCTCACTTCGTGATGGCGGCGGGCGTGGTGGGCTTCGGGACCGTGTTCTGCGTCCGGGGCTTCTCGTCGGCTTTGATGCGGATGACCTGGCTCTTGAGATCCGCATAGGGCACCGGCGCGAGGGCCACCTTCTGATCGTTGACGCGGACCACGCCGTCGGTGCCCGGCGAGGCGAAGGCGATGCCCTCGTTGCTCGGGACGGCGATGGTGCGGCCGTTGTTCTCTTCGAGCCGGAAGCGGCCCTGGTTCATGCCGACCACCAAGAACTGTCCGGGCAGGTGATCGTCGCGCAGAAAGAGCAGCGTCTCTTCGCCGACCTTGAAATCGGGCGCGCCGGAGACCTTCATCCCGACCTCACCAACCTCGCCGCCCAGCGTGCGCACGCGGATCTCGGTGGCGAGCTTCTGGCTGGCGAAGACGGTCTCGACCACGGCCATGGTGGTGGTGGTGTAGATGCGCTGGTGGGCCTCGTCCCAGCCGGCCTCCTTGGCCAGGACGCGGGCGCGGACGACCGTGCTGGATTCGTGGGCGAGATCTTCCAGCGACATCGGCAACATGATCGTCGCGTGGGCCAGGGGAGCCGCGGCTACCAGGGCCGCGGCGGTCGCCAGGGCGAGCTTTCGAGCGGACATGTCCATCACTGTACCAGCCTTTGGCCCGGGTCGGCGCGCGGGTCGTCCGGGTTTATCGGTCGCCTGGGGCCCCAGGTTGCGCTCCTGAGTGCTCGTGATCTCTCAGCTCTTGACACTCGTGGGCGACTTCCTTATCGACCATGGAGGTGTCGCGGTGGTCCTTCTCGCGAGCAGCCGCGGTGCTGCTCGGGCTCGGACTGTCGGCGTCACCGACGTTGCCGGTGTTCGGCGCTACGGATCACGGAGCGCAGCTCATCGAGAACGCAGTTAAGGTCGACGAGGATCGCTACAAGTCGCCACAAGACTGGGAGAAGACGCTGCGGTTTTTCCGTGGTATCTACGGTAAGCAGCCCGGGATCGTGTGGAGGAGCGTAGCGTCGACCCCGAAGGTGAAGGCGATTCACATCGCCAACATTCGACGGGGGCAGAGCTGGGAAGGGATCAACATCTACGAGACGGGCGGAGAGGTCTTCATCTACGTGATCAAGGCCGAGGGCGCGTCAGAGTAGCTGCGAATCCTGAAGAAAACCTTTGACAGCAGCGTTATTGAAACTTACTGGGGCATCGTTCAATCGGCAGGACAACAGACTCTGACTCTGTTTATCAAGGTTCAAATCCTTGTGCCCCAAGTTCGGTTCGTAAGTGAGAGCTTCGGCAGACCAAGCCGAAGGACATTAGACGGCCCCATCGTCTAGCGGTTCAGGACGGCGGCCTCTCACGCCGCAGACCGGAGTTCGAGTCTCCGTGGGGTCAGTCACCTGAGGGCCCGGAATCAGCGATGGTTCCGGGCCCTTCGTGTTTTAAGGCCTACGGAAACAGCGACACCTTCGTGGCCTTGAACGCGAGCAGCCCCGCCAGCGAGAACACGCAGGCCACCAAGTAGATCGCCCCCGCGTCCCCGGGGTGGTCGGCCACGACGTCGATGAGGCGGGGCCTCGAGGCCAGGGCCGCCGACAAGCTGAGGAGGCGGGGTGGGAGGCCCGGCCCGCGGAGCGCCCGCGCCAGCTCGGGTGAGGGCACCATCTCGGCGCGGATTCGGGCGTCGGCCCAGCTCCGCAGGTCTTCTTGCGGGATGGCGCGGCGGGCGCACTCGAGGAGGAAGGCCAGCGGCGAGCCAAAGGGCGAGACGCTGGGGTTCGGGGTTGCGGCGCGATCGAAGGCGAAGCGGCCGGTCATCGCCCGCAAGGGGTCGGCCAGGCGATCGAGCACGACCTCGGCGGCCAGCCGCGCGGGGTCGAGGCGGCGGCGCTTGGCGAGGAGATCGAGGAAGGGCTCTTGGCGGCGCGCGACCTCGGCCAAGAGCTCGGGGATCTCTTCGGCGGTGGCCCAGCGATGCCCCACCGCCAGCTCAGGGAGCTCCAGCGCGGGGTTGTTGGTGGAGACGTACACGGGCGTGCCGCGGACCAGATCGACGCCGCGCCGCGAGCAGGCCGGAACGCTGGGATCCATCAGCATCAAGCGCCCAGTAGCCCGCGCGCGCGCCAACTCGGCCAGCACCGCCAGGAAGCTCTTGTCGCGCAGATCGCCGACCATCGAGACCTCGGTCAGCGGCGCGCTGTCGTCGGCCAGGGCGTCGATGCCGGAGAGCGCGGCGAAGCGCTCGGCCTCGATCCACGGGCCCCAGGGCGCGGCGACCTTCAGCGGACGTCCGCGGGGGCTGCGCCAGGCGTGGAACAGATCGCGCGGTCCGATCGCGGGCTCCATCGTGCCATCGGGGTAGAGCAGCGAGATCGCGCGATCGGAGTTGCCGGCCTGCGGAGGCTGAAAGGGCAGCGCGAAGCGGCCGGTCTCGCCGTCCCACATGTACTGGGAGAGGCTGAGCAGCGGCAGCTTCTCGGTGACCTCTTCGCGCTCCTCGGGATCGATCGGCGGCGGCGCGACCCACAGGGGCCGGCCTTCGAAGCTCGGCAAGCGGCCGGGGGACGGGGTCGGCTCCCGCGAAGGTGAAGGCGAAGGCGCGCGGCTTTGGTTCGGGCTCAAGCAGCGCTCGATGTGCTGCGGATCGGTGCGCAGGCCGCGCGTCCGGGCGATCGCGCGCAGCGCGGCGGCGAAGGCGCGGGCCGAGGAGGGTCGGTGGCGAGGCTCGGGCGCCAGCGCGGCGATCACCAAGGCGTCGAGATCCTCGGTGACCTCACCCCGGAGGGTGGAGGGAGGCACCCGTTCGCCCTCGAGGATCAGGCGAGGCGATCCGCCCTCGAAGAGGCTCTGGCCGGTCAAGCACTCAAAGAGGAGCAGGCCGACTTGAAAGACATCCGAGCGCGCCTCGAGGTTGCGGCCGAAGACCGCCTCGGGCGACTGATAAGCCCACAGCCGGGGGGACCGCGAACCGCCCAGCGCGACCACCGGCCGCGCGATGCCGAAGTCGAGCACGCGGACCTCGGCGCGCCCGGTCACCATCACATTGGTGGGCCGGATGCCCGAGTGAATCAGCGGGACCGCGCGCTCGTGCGCCGAAGCGAGCACCGTCAGAAGCTCGCCCGCGATGTACACCGCGACCTCCACCGGCAGGGGGCGCTTCTTGTCGCCGAGGGTGAGGAGCTGCGCGACCGAGCGACCCGCCACGTGCTCGGTGAGGACGTGGGGCGCGCCGCGGCTCGAGCGCTCGATCGAGACCAAGGACACCGCGCCGGGGTGCACGAAGCCGAGCGAGCGGTGGGCCTCCTCGCAGAACCAGCTGGCGATCTCGGGGCGCTGCACCAGCTCCGGGCGCAGGCGCTTCAGGACCCGCGTCTCACCGCGGTGGGTCCGCACGCGGATCGCCTCGGTGATCTCGCCGCGTCCGAGCGGCGCGCTCGAGGCGTATTGGCCCGCTAGCGTGGTGCTTGAGCTTCGGCGTCCGTCGGTCTCCATCACGCCGGTGATCGGCTAAGCCTCTGGGATGGTTGATGACTCGGACTCGCCGCCTCAGATCAAGGCGTTGTGCGGTAGGCCTCTTTCACGGACGGAGGAGAACGCGCCGCAGGCGCGCGCAATAGGGCCCGTTGTATCGAGCTGAACCAGCCGGCCTGTGCAGCCACTGGCGCAGCGGAGTGGCACAGCGACGCCGACGTTCCCGGTTTCGATCGCCTGCTTGGCTGGCACTGCGAGTGCACTCGGGCCCTGCATGATGCTGCTCCTCGCGCTGTTCGCCTCGCCGTCGACGATCGACTACGCGCACCAAGGTGACTCCGATCCGGTCGCCTCGAACGTGGCGATTGAGCCGCTCCAGGCCGACGGCTTGGTGGACTCGATCCTCGTCGTCGACCTGCAAGCGAGCCACGACTTCCACCGGGGACGTCCCCCCCAGCTCGACGCCGTCAGCGTGAGCGCGCTGCGCATCGCCTGGAGCGATCGCCCCCGCCGGGAGGTTCATCCCTTCGATGACCGGCCAAGGCCCCTGCGCTTTGCCGGCGCCGGCTACCTCGAGGTCGCCCGCTTTCGCCACGAGCGCTTCCTCGGGATCGGCGCTGCTCGTCAGATGCTCGATCCCCTGCGCTTGGCGCTTCGCGGCAGCGTCGATCTCGGGAGCGAGGTGCAGCTCGTCGGAGAGCTGGCGCTCACCGTCAGCCTCCTCCAGCGCTCCCAGATCGACGCCGGAATCGGCCAGGACGTCACCGCGCCGTTTTTGCCCTGCGCGAGCGGATCGGAGCTCGGCCTGGACCTCGGCGCGCTGCTCCTCAGCAGCTTGGAGCTTCGCTTCACGGCACGCGTGACCGGAGATCCGGTGCATTTTACGGACGGTGCGGGCTGCGCCGGGAACGGACCGATCTGGCTCGGCGCAACCGCCATCGGCGCGCACGCGACCTGGTGGCTCAGCGACGGGATCGGCGTGCGGGGCGACTTCGGCATGACTTGGGCGACGAGCTACGTCGACGTCGGCTTCGATTCAGGGCGGAACCCAGAGGCCGAGGATGGCCATCACCATGACGACGTCCTTGAGGTCTCGGCGGTGAGCGTGATGGCCGCGGTGGGGGTCGAGGTGAGGATCTGAGCTGCCGAGGTGCTGCTCGCCAGCCCAGAGGTTGGGGACCGAGGTCAGTCCAGCGCGCCGGGCGGCAATACGAGCACGAACACCTTCAGCACCGGCAGCATCAGCGGATCGTTCGGATCGGGCGGCAAGCGAGCCTCGCCGACGAGCACCAAGCCATCCGCGGAGGCCGACTGCACGCTGGCGAGCCGCAACCCAGCCGGCACCGTAAGGCCATGCGCCGTCGCGAGGTCGGCGATCTTGCGCAGGCCCTTGGCCCGGCTCCACACAAAGGCGTTGTCGTCCTCGGGATCGAAGAACGTCGCCTGAAAGCGCCAGCGACCGAAGACGTGGGCCCCGTCCCCCGTCATCGAGGTCACGAACATCGAGCTCTGATCCGCCATGTCCGGCGGGCCGAAGCGCTCCACGCCCCGCGCCTCGCTCCACACAAAGCCGTCCAGGCCGCCCGTGGGGCGCGCCCAGAGGCCCGCGACCGTCGTACCCAACCGATCGATCGCCAGCACCTCACCGGGGTTCATGGTGTCGGCGGGGTCCAAGAGGCGCCCTCGCCCGTCGGCGTTCCAGATCGCGGGCGAGCGATCCGCGACCGCGTTGAAGGCCCAGCCCGCGGCGATCGCCCCATCGCTCGACACGACCGTGGCGCGGTTGTTGCCCGGGTGCACCAGGTCGAGGCCCACGCCGACCCGCTCGAGCAGCGCGAAGGTGCCGGTGCTGGTCGCGTCGCTCCAGCGGAAGGCCTGCACCTCATTGCAGTCGAGCCACAGCGCGCCGACCGCGATGTGGCCGTCATCGCTGAGATCGAAGGCCACCCCGAGATCTTGCGGCACCGGCGGGGTCGTCGAGGTGTCTACGCAGCCCGGCAGCGGGCTCCCGAGCTGGACCCATCCGTGGGTCTCGTCCCACAGCGCTGGCTCGGTCGGGCGGCTGCCGTAGCCGGCGGCGATCCGGCGGGTATTGGACAGCGCCATGGGCTGCTGCTTCTCCAGCCCCTCGGGGGCGAGCGTGGTCTTCGGGGTGAGGGTGCTGGTGGCGACGTCGTAGTAGCTCAGCCCCCCGGTCGACTGCTGCCAGATCAGCACGGTCTTTCCGTCGCCGCTGACCGCCACTGGCCGCTCGGCCTCCAGGATCTCGAGGCGCGGGGCGGAGGCAGCGTCCGGCTGTCCGGCGTCAGCGTGCGCAGCGTCAGCGTTCGCGGCGTCCGCGTTTGCGGCGTCGGGATGCGCGGCGTCAGCGTGCGCAGCGTCGGCCATCGCGCCCCCGTCGGTGGCACTGCCGCCCGAGCTGCACCCGAGGAAGGCGAAAAAGAGGGTGGGGAGCAGACCGCGCGTGCGAAGCAAAGTACCGCAGGTGTAGCGCACCGAGGACCTCCGCCCAAGTTCAGGCGATCCCCGGATCCTCCGCCGGACACCTACGGTGTGGGCTCGGCCTCCAGCAGCGCGAACGGATCAGGCCCCGTGACCAGCTCCTCCAAGGTCCGCGCGGACACCAGATCGCTGATGTGGATCGTGACGCCCGGGAAGTGCCGCTCGAGCGAGATCAGCGCCCCGGTGGGCTGCGCCGACCACTGGTCCCAGCTCATTCGGATGCCCTTGATCGGGAAGACCGCGGTCCAGATCCGCCACGCGAAGGGGCGACCTTCGCGGTCTACGATCCACAGATACGCGTCCCCGGGGGTCACGCCGCCTTTGGTGTAGCTGACCAGGAGCCCCTCGGAGCCGGCGGGCTCGTCCGTCAGCGCGACCTTCTCGCGCAGCACGCCCTCATCGAACATCTTCCCCAGCGGGTTCAGCCAGAAGGTGTCGTTGTAGAAGACGCGCTCGGCCTCGGCGATCGTCTGCTCGGCCGAGGTCCCGCTCAAGGTCTGGCCTTCCTTCTTGGCGATCCCGCGGTGGGTCGACAGATCGACCCACACCTCCTTCTTCCCAAAGCGAATCCGCGCCCGCTGCCGGCGCCGATCCCAGAGGTGCTCGTTCTTGATGAAGCGAAAGCTCACCGCCCCTGTTTCGGCCCAGGCGTCCACGCGCACCGCCGCCTCGATCTTGCGGGCCAGCGCGTCAGCCTCGGGGCCGGCCCGGCGCACCTGAGGGAGCTCCGCCTTGAGGACATGCATCGCGATCTGCGTCCCGACGAAGAGGACCACGAAGACGCCGACGACGGAGAGGGCGATGGTTCGGCCGCGCATGCCCGACCATATCGGGAGGCGGCGGAGATGGCACGCGCTACGGTCGGGCTGAACCTGCCTGCGGGCGCGATCGCTTCGCTGCGGCTCAGGCCCGACGGCGACGAGGCTTGGTCAGCTCGATGAAGCGCTGGCGAGCGCGGGAGATCAGCTCTCGCTCGAGCGCGCTCGGCTCCACGCCGCGGCGGAGGAAGATCCCTGCGCGCAGCGGGGCTGGGCCGTCGCTGAGGGGCCGCACCACCAGGTTCGGGGGCAAAAACGAGAGCCTCAGCCGGCTGACCAGGCCCACACCAAAGCCTCGCGCCACCAGATCGACGAGGCGCGGGGTCGACTCCACCTCGGCCACCGCGTTGAGGAAGTACGGGCCGCCCTCCTGCTCCACGAAGCGGCGCTCGATCTCGGCGCGCAAGGCCCCTTGCCGCGGCAGCACGAGCGGCGCCCCGTCGAGCTCGCGGATCGACACCGAAGCGCCGAGCCGCGCGGCCAAGGCCGGCGTCGCCACCAGCAGGTAGTCCAGGGTCCCGAGCGGCGCGAAGGTCGTTCCCCGGGCCGATTGCCCCCGGGCGAGGGTCCCAAAGCCGAGGTCCACCTCCCCGGCGATCACCCGATCGACCAGCGCGTCCTCCGGGACCTCGAGCACCTTCAGGGCCAGCTCCGGCCGCTCGAGGCGCAGCTCGTCGAGGACCCCGAGGAGCAGATCAAAGGAGCCCGCCAGCGCGCCCACCCGCAGGCGCGGGGTCTTCGCGGCCACGGCGTCGCGCGTCGAGACCACCCACTGGTCGAAGTGCCTCAGCATGAGCCGGGCCCTCCGTCTTAGGATCTCCCCTTCGGGGGTGAGCACGCCCTCCCGTTGACCGGGGGCCCGCTCGAGCAGCTCAGGCGCGGACAGGGCGTCCTGGAGCTCGCCCAGGTGCCGCATCAGGGTCGCCCGCGATCGGCCCGTCGCTTTGGCCGCGGCTTGGATGGAGCGCCGATCGGCGACCTCGAGGAAGCTCTCCAGGTGGGTTCGCGTGATCACCCTCTAAATGTATCACGGCTGAGCCATTTGAGCGGCATTCGCTGCCCATCTTGTGCACATTGCTCCGACCTTGCTAGCGCTAGACGCCATGAAGCTCCGTGGAAAAGTCCTGTGGCTCACCGATGACGCGGGCAGCTTGGCCCGCCAGCTCGAAGGACAATCGACCAGCTTCTCCGCCCGGGAGGTCCCGCCCCTCAGCTACGGCGTGAACACCGATCTGATGATCAGCGGCGCCGCCTGCACGCTGGGCTACACCGGCGAGATCCTCGGTCCTTACTTCCTCGAGAACTTCAAAGAGGTCGTGAAGAAGGACAGCATCCGAAGCGGCGGCTACCAGGTCGTGGTGGGCGGCGACGCCTACGGCAGCGGCTCGAGCCGCGAGGTCGCGGTCGTCGCGCACCAAGGCGCGGGCATCGAGCTGGTGGTGGCCAAGAGCTTCCAGCGCATCTTCCAAGAGAACATGGTCTACAGCGGCCTGCCCTTCACCGCCGACTTCTCGGTGCTGGAGCGGCTGCTCAAGGGCGAGGACGTGGATCTAGCGGCCTTGTCCCAGGAGCTGCCGCCGTTTTTCCGGAGCGTGGCCGAAAACGGCGGCCTCCTCCGCTTTGGCACCAAGCTCCTGGCCGGCCAGGTGAAGCCGACCTACCCCACCGAGGTGCCGCGGCGCCCGATGAACGTGGTGGAGAAGATCATCGCCCAGCAGGTCTTCCGCGGCGTCGGTGCGGCCAAGGGGATCGGGGCGGTGGCGCCCGGCGATCAGGTCCTCTGCGAGGCCGGCTTCCGCGGCGTGCACGAGTACACCGGCGGCATGGTCATGTCGCTATACGGCGAAGAGTGGGGCCAGACCCCGGTCGTGAAGCCCGAGCTGGTCGCGGCCTTCGAAGATCACTTCGTGCTCATCGACCAGCCCTCGGTTCCGGCCAAGGTGAAGAGCCAACGCCTGGCCTCGTCGCAGCAGCTCACCGCCGAGATGGTCAGCGCCTGCGAGAAGAACGGGATCCGGCTGCACGGTCCGGGTCGGCCCTACCCGGCCGGCGTCTGTCACCGCATCGTGGTCGAGGACTACGCCGAGCCCGGCACGATCATCGTGCTCACCGACAGCCACACCCCGACGGCCGGCGTGCTCAACGCCTTCGCCTTCGGCGTGGGATCGACCGCCATGGCCTTCGCCTTCCGCACCGGGCTCATCCCGGTGACGGTGCCCAAGACCGTTCGCATCGACGTGAAGGGCCAGGCCAGCGGGGGACTCTCGCCCAAAGATCTGATCCTCCACATCATCGGCGACCCCTACTTCCGCGAGGAGCAGTGGCGCGAGTCCCCCACCGACACCTGCACCATCGAGATCGGCGGCCCGGGCCTGGCCGGCTTTGGCGTGGACGAGCTCTCGGTGCTCACCAATATGACGGTCGAAGGAGGGCTAATGACCGGGGTGGTCGAGCCCACCGAAGCGGTGCGCAAGTTCTTGGTCGAGAAGCGCGGGCTCTCGCCGGCCGCGGTCGACGCGATGTTCGTGCACCCCGATCCCGGCGCCACCTACGCCAAGAAGATCGAGATCGATTTGGCCCAGGTGCCGCTGACCGTCGCCACGCCGGGTGACTCCCGGAACCGCGCGGCGCTGGAGGGGCAGTCGGAGGTGGCGATCCACAACGTCGTCATCGCCTCCTGCACCGGGGGATCGCTGGCCGATCTGCGCGCCGCGGCCGAGGTGCTGCGCGGCCGCCAGATCAAGAAGGGCGTGCGGGTCACGGTGACGCCGAGCAGCGCCGCGGTCGCCAAAGACGCCGAGTCCGAGGGGCTCCTCGCCTTCTTCCGCGAGCTCGGCGCGGTCGTCACCGAGCCGGGCTGCGGCTCCTGCATCGGAAATGGGCCCGGAATCCCGCTCGACGGAGAGACCACCGCCAGCACCACCAACCGCAACTTCGACCGGCGCATGGGCGCTCCGGGTCCGGTGTATCTCGTGTCGCCGGCCGTCGCTGCGGCCGCGGCGGTCACAGGCAAGCTCACCGATCCGCGGAGGCTCTGAGTCCCATCGAGGATCGCGCCTCCCTCCAACGCGCTGAGATCACTGCTGGGCCTCGCCGTCTCAGCGGCGAGATCTCGCGGTCCCGTTGCGAGGTGCGGGTGCGCTCCGTAGCTTCGGGTCGTCCAGCGCCACACTGTGGCCACGAGGAGGGACTCGATGCGATCGACTGCGTTTCTGGGGTTGTCAGCGCTTCTGTTGTTGTTCGGCACGGGCTGCGAGCCGGATCCGCTGGGCGTGGTGCTCGAGCCGCCGCCTGAGATGCCCAGACCCACGCCCTCGCCGAGCGTGACGCCCTCTCCGTCGCCGAGCACAGTGCCGATCCCGACCGGCACCGAGACGGCCGTGACCACGCCGATGCCGACCGCGTCGCCGATCCCGCCGCCCCCGGAGGAGCCGCCGCCTCCGCCGCCTCCCCCTCCACCGCCGCCGCCCCCGCCTCCAGAGGACCCCTGCGATCCGAGCTGGACCGAGCTGACCAGCTTCGAGCACCCCGACGCGATCGGCGCGGGCGGTTGGATCAACCTCGCCGCTGGCGCCACGGTCGGCGGCTTCGTGGTGGAGGCCGAGTCGGTCGACCTGATGGGCTCCAATCAGTGGCAGATCCGCTGCGGCCAACAGGCCATCGATCTCTCGGGCTGGGGCGCGGGCCGCATCGGCACCGAGGTCGCGACGATCCCCGGGACGACCTATCGGCTGCGCTACGTGCTCTCTACCAACCCCGACTACGGCGACGGCGGGCGCGGCCCCAAGACGATCGAGGTGCTGTGGGACGGAGCGCGCGCGGACCTGCAGTTCCCCGATCCGAGCGCGCGGACCTTCGCGGCCATGAACTGGGAGCTACACACAGTCGACGTCGTCGCCACGGCGACGGTCACGCATCTGTCGTTTCAGAGCGGCAACGCCAGCAATTCAGGGCCGGCGCTGGATCGGATCACGCTCGACCCGGTGCCCTGAGCGCCGAAGCGCTAATCGGACCGTAACGAGGGCGAAGAGGCCTAAATTCATGGGCCAAACGTGACGCGAGCACCGGAGGCGTACTCGATGTACTCCGAGGAGCGGAGCGGCAGGTTTGGCCCAGGAATGACGGCGTCTTCGGCCGCAGTAGGCCCGTTTAGCAGTTCGGGCGCTCTAGAGCGCCGAGGCGCTAATCGGACCGTAACGAGGGCGAAGAGGCCTAAATTCATGGGCTAAACGTGACGCGAGCACCAGAGGCGTACTCGATGTACTCCGAGGAGTTCGGCGCTCTAGCCGACCTTCTTCTCTTCTTCGTAGGTCAGGAGCGGGGGCTCGCCCTTCTCGATCACCTCTTTGGTGATGCGGCACTCCTTCACGCCGGCCAAGAACGGGACCTCGTACATGATGTCGAGCATCGCGTGCTCGAGGATCGCGCGCATGCCGCGGGCGCCCGCGTCGCGGCGGATCGCCTCTTTGGCCACCGCCTGCAGCGCCGGACGGGTGAAGGAGAGCTTCACGTCGTCCATGTTGAACAGCTTGCGATACTGCTTGGTGAGCGCGTTCTTGGGCTCGGTGAGGATCGTGATCAGATCCTCCTCGGTCAGATCGTGCAGCGTAGCGATGATCGGGAGGCGCCCCACGAACTCGGGGATCAGGCCGAACTTCACCAGATCCTCGGCCTCCACCTTGGCCAGGATCTCGCCGACCCGCCGATCCTCTTTCTTCTCGATGGCCGCGCCGAAGCCCAGGCCGCTCGAGCCGACGCGGCGCGAGATGATCTGATCGATCCCGACGAAGGCCCCGCCGCAGATGAACAAGATGTTGGAGGTGTCGACCTGCACGTACTCCTGCTGCGAGTACTTCTTGGTGCCCCGGGGCGCGACCGAGGAGCGCGTGCCCTCCAGGATCTTGAGGAGGCCCTGCTGCACGCCCTCGCCCGACACATCGCGAGTGGCGCTGGGCGAGTCCCCTTTGCGCGCGATCTTGTCGATCTCATCGATGTAGACGATGCCCTTTTGGGCCCGCTCGATGTCGTT
>Ga0154020_10008251_pt1 | contig 12092 bp, 13 predicted proteins | sample Klosneuvirus_201_FD_109709 | JGI IMG/M metagenome (GOLD analysis project Ga0154020, IMG submission 109709) | Active sludge microbial communities from wastewater, Klosterneuburg, Austria - Klosneuvirus_20160825_MG | ecosystem: Engineered > WWTP > Aerobic digester > Activated sludge | place... | reverse complement strand
TCAAACGCAACATCCACGGAATGGGGGATGGCGTGACCGGAAACAAGACGTACATCACTAAAGGTGATGTTCATAACAAGTTGACCTTCTAGGCCCTTACGCTGATACTGCCTGAGGGTGCCGGTTGCCGTGTCAACAAGAGCGTATTCAACTCCATCAGTCCGTTTCGCAATGAAAAGGATCGAGGAGTCCTTGCGCCTGTCTCCTCGGACAAACCTTGAGAGGTCTCCGGGAAGTCTGCCCCGAACCAACATCTGAAGGTCGGTAACGGTCAGCGGAATAGGCATGGCTTGGGCAAGGGACGGTGAGGCCGGGTCACCGTCAAACACCTCACGCATGAAGTAGTTTACAACAACGAAGGAATCTGGTTGAGCATAGATCCGGGCAGCTGTGATACCGAATGGACCGCTGGTGGTCATCCGCATGGTGTCTTCTTCAACGAGAACCTCAAACGGGATCCCGCTCATGGACTGTTCGCCGGTAGTAGAAAGAGCCCCCTCGATCATAAGGGTGCGCACGTCTAGTCCCAATCCGGTTAGGACCGAGTCGGGCCGCTGTTCACTGCCGTAGACCGCGTGGGGAGTCACGCTGACGAGGGCAAGAATCAGTGGGAGAAGGGTGGACAACATCGTATGTTGCAAGGACATAGCCTACAAATATCCAACATCACGGGCGATCCTTCGTCACCGCGGAACCAACAGAAGCATACTTGTGTTCTTCTGTCCGATCCCAAAGGAGCCATGCATGATCTTCGTTACGCGCAAAGCAACCTTCTCAGCAGCACATCGGCTCTACAACCCAACGTTCTCCGACGAACGGAATCAGGCTGTATTTGACAAGTGCAATAATCCTCATGGCCATGGCCACAATTACACACTTGAGGTCACGGTCAAGGGGCTCCCTGACCCCCTCACAGGCTATGTGATCAATCTGAAGTTGCTCAAGGACATCATGGATGAGGCAGTGGTTGACAAAGTAGACCATAAGCACCTCAATTATGATGTGGACTTTCTGCGTGGCATTATCCCAACTGTAGAGAACCTCTGTGTTGTCTTCTGGCAGCAGCTCGAACACCGCCTGCCAAGCGGTGAGTTGCATATGATCCGGCTCTACGAGTCTGACTCGAATGTGGCCGACTATTTTGGCGCCCCGGTTTCGATCCCTCGATATGACCTCTCAGAAGTTCCTCTCGCAGACAGGATCTTGGTATGATGTCTATGGAAAAACCTCAGAGAACATCGCTTGTAGACCTCGACGATGAGGAACTTGAACGCCAACTACTACGCAAGGGGCACCTATACCCAACGGAAAGCACGGAAGGTCATCGTCTCTTTGATGCCAATGGGAACATGCCGATCAGCGATGAAGAGCGGCTCAAGATGATCGGTCAGGTCGAACAGAAGTTCGTAGAGATCTTCGATATCCTCCGCATCGACCGTAATGATCCCAACAGCACGGACACTCCGTTCCGGCTCTCTCGAATGTGGATCAATGAACTTCTTGCCGGACGCTATACACCCGCGCCAAAGATCACGGTCTTCCCGAACCGCAAGAATGTTGACGAGCTCGTGATCTCCAAGGGCATCAAGGTGATGAGTGTGTGTTCGCACCATTGGCAGCCGATATCGGGAACCTGTGCCATCGGATACGTTCCCCGTGATAAGGTAATCGGACTCTCGAAGTTCACGCGGATCGTAGAGTGGTTCTCCCGTCGTGGTCAGATCCAGGAAGAGCTTGGTGAACAGATCGCCGACTTCCTCGTGGAAATGCTCGATCCGATCGCACTCGGTGTAGTGATCTCCTCCAAACACTACTGCATGATCGCACGTGGTGTTGAAGCTCACGATTCCAGCGTGATGATCACATCCGTGATGCGTGGAGACCTGGCCACCAACCATGTTCTTCGAAATGAGTTCCTACAACTCATCGGTGAGCAGTAGGTTTGCGGTGTGATATCCACCCGCACTGAAGATCAATATTGGAAGAGAAACACCCTGGTCATCGGCGTTGACGAGGCGGGCAGAGGCGCACTTGCAGGCCCTGTGGCGGCCGCGGCCGTTGTTTTTGATCCTGATCGGATCCCGGCCGGACTCAATGATTCAAAGCTTCTCACCGCCGAACAACGCGCAACGTGCGCCGTTGAGATCCGTTCGTATGCCCGTGCTTGGTCCGTTGCACTGATCGACCAGCGTCGCATCGATGAGGTAAATATTCTTCAGGCCACCTTCGATGCCATGCACCAGGCAGTGAATGAGTGTGTAGGGGGCATTGGTCATGCCCAGCCCCTTCACTTGCTCATTGACGGAAATCGGTTCCGTGCTCATGAGATACCACATACGACCATCGTCCATGGTGATGCACTAGTTGCATCGATCGCAGCTGCGTCGATCCTAGCCAAAACCACTCGTGATGCTTGGATGATCGACATCGACAGGATCTACCCACAATACGGGTTTGCCCGACATAAGGGCTATGGCACGGCGGTGCATCGTGAGGCCATCTTGCAGTATGGAGCTTGTGATATCCATCGCGAGACATTCTTGAAGAAGCTACATGCGACGTCAACTCAGGGTGACATCTGATGGGAGATGTCCTCAAACTCGATACCCTCGATCTCCTTGTGATCCTGGGGAGTCTGGCTGCCGTCCTTGTTGCCGGGATTCGCGGTGCTCGCGGTACAAAGAATGGAGCACAGGCTGATTTCGTGCTTGCCGGCAGATCGCTAACGCTTCCGTTCTTCGTAGCATCTCTTGTTGCAACCTGGTACGGCGCAGTACTTGGGTCCGGTGAGTTCATCATGCGGTATGGCATCACCTTCATTCTGTGCTTTGGACTCCCGTATTACATCGTAGCCGTGTTTTATTCCCTTTGGCTGGCTCAACGCATCCGGGATTCAAAGGCCGTTTCCATCCCGGACCAGCTAGGCATGGCATATGGTCCAAAGGCCCGAACAGTTGCAGGGATCGTGATGCTCATCATCACCATACCGGCCTCGTATCAGCTCATGTTAGGGGTGATCGTCCAATCGATCACCGGATGGTCTCTGCTACTCTCGATCATCGTTGGGAGCATTGTGTCCCTGATCTATGTAGCCAAGGGTGGCCTGCGCAGTGATATCTACGCCAACGTGGTGCAGTTCATCATCATGTATGCCGGGTTTATTGCACTTGTGGTAGGGTGTATGTCTGTCTATGGATCTCCGGTCGAACTCTACCATTCGCTTCCCGAGCCCCATCTTTCCATCCCCGGAGTACTCGGTTGGACGCCGGTGGTTGGCTGGTTCCTTGTGGCCCTGCAGACCTTCATCGACCCAAATTTCCATGTCCGTGCGGCGGCGGCAAAGGACATTTCAACAGCAAAACGTGGAATCGTTGTGAGTGTTGGTTTGTGGATGGTGTTTGATGCGCTGCAGCTATTGGCCGGACTTTACGCTGTATCGCACATTCATGGTGTTGCTCCAACAGACACCTATGTAGCCCTTGCTCAAGCTGTTCTTCCATCGATGTGGAAGGGGCTTTTTGTTGCCGGAGTTATCGCAGCCGTGATGTCGACTCTCGACGGTTACGCACTTGTAAGTGCAACAACCATCGGACACGATCTCATCGATCCGTGGCGAGGAACAGCGCCGAGAGTCTCCTCCCTACGTATCGGACTCGTGATAACCAGTGTCGTGGGTCTCATTGCAGCTTGGTTCATTCCGAGCATCATCGATCTGATCTACAACGCCGCCTCGATCGTGGTGCCCGCGCTGTTATTGCCCCTTTTCATGAGTTTTTCCCGACGAGCAGAGAGATTTGCACACGTCATTGTCCCGATCATCGTCATTCCAGCCTTGGTAAGTGTAGCCGCATTCGCTCTTGACTTGGGCGAGCCAATGTTACTTGGTCTAGGCGCTTCCATTCTCCTCATTGCCTTTCGCAGCATTCATCGTGCGCCTACAACCATCTAGCGACAGATTCCTCACCGCATCGAATGCGATCTCTCTCCTGCGGCTCGTGCTGACCGGGCCGGTGGTCTATACGTTGTACTACGAGCAGTACTTGGCTGCCTTCCTTTTGTGCTGGTTCGGAGCGTTCACTGACTGGCTCGACGGATTTGTGGCGAGAAAGACCGGAACTGTTAGTGAATGGGGGAAGGTGATCGATCCCGTTGCCGATAAGGTGTTGGTTGGCGCTGTTGTTCTAATGATGTTGGTCAAGGGGCTCCTTCCTGTTTGGTTCGTAGTGGCCGTTGTAGCACGCGATCTCATCATTCTCGTAGCTGCTGTCTATGCCAGAAAACGCGTGAACGTAGTGCTGCCATCGTTGATGAGTGGTAAACTTGCCGTCAGCGCCATCGCCTTGACAGGAGTTGTGGCAATGCTGGAAGGCGGACCTGTTGTGATTTGGCTCATCGGCCTGTCCTGTGGGCTTATGGCGCTATCTTTGTGGCATTACGGTAAGAGACTTCATGGGCTTCTTCGATAAGATCAAACAAAAGATCACCGGCGTCACTGAGGCGCTGACATTTGACCGGCTGAAGGAAGGGTTGACCAAGACCCGCGATTCCTTTGTCGGCAGGCTTCGTGCTGTCCTCTTCGCCGGACGAAAGATCGACGCCCAACTGTTATCCGAGATCGAGGAAATCTTGATCACGTCCGATGTTGGGGTGACCACAACAGACAAGATCATTGCTCGGCTTAAGGATCGCGTTCGTGCAGACAATCTCCAGGATGCAGAGCTGATATTGGACGTCCTCAAGGAAGAGATCGCCGGGCTTATCGCCCAATCTCCGTCCGCACAGGCAGATGCCACCTTTTCGATCGATGAGTCCAATAAGCCCCATGTTATCATGCTTATCGGCGTGAACGGGGTAGGGAAGACCACCACCATCGGGAAGATGGCCCATAACTATAAGAAGGCCGGGCGCAGCGTGTTGATCGGTGCTGCCGATACCTTCCGTGCGGCCGCAAACGAGCAGCTCGAGGTTTGGGCTACACGTGCCGGTGTTGATATCATTCAACAGAAACACGGCGCAGATCCGGCGGCCGTGGCATTCGATACATTGAATGCTGCTAAGGCCCGAGGCACGGACGTTGTGATCATCGACACGGCAGGTCGGCTTCATAACAAGCAGGGTCTGATGCAAGAGCTCGAAAAGATCGGGCGTGTGATGAAGAAGATCCAGCCGGATGCACCTCACGATATCTTCCTCGCTTTGGATGCAACAACAGGTCAGAATGCCCTTCAGCAAGCAAAAGAGTTCACCAAGGTTGCCCCCATCACCGGTATTGTGCTGACCAAGCTCGACGGTACGGCCAAGGGTGGGGCCGTGCTCGCGATCGCGGATGCAATGCAGATCCCTGTGCGGTACATCGGTGTAGGCGAGAGAATAGATGATCTTCAGGTCTTCGACGCTGCGACCTTTGTTGAGGCATTGTTCGAAGAGCGTTCATCTGTAGATGAGCAGCCGGCCTGATATGACACGCAAACGGTCACGCCGGTGGTTCTTCGTGACCCTTGTGGTACTAGCCTTGTTATACCTTGTCCTCATTGCTCGAGTTTTCCTCCTCGAGGCTGATATGTCGTTGGGACTTTCCCGAATAAGTGGTCCGGGTCTTCAAGGTCTGATCGTAGACAGATCCACCTATGTTCCGCCCAAGGACAGCGTCGTGCAACCGGGACAGCTTAGTATGCTCGTCGATGTGGTTGAAACTCTTGATTCGCTTCGAGATGATTCTGCTGACACGTTGGAAATGAGAACATCATTCGCAGACCTCCTTAATCGCTATACGATCTCCCTTAGCGAATACCGCTGGGTTCGAAGCGTCGTCAGCGGCGTTCGTGAGCAAGAAGTATCAAGAAAACGTCGTACCCGTGCTGATTCAACCAACACGCAACGGCTACGAATGTTCCTTCCTCGGCTCGAAGACCACGGAATGTTCTTCAGAGATACACTCGATCGTGAGGCCTTGGTACAGTGAGTGCCGATCTAATCGCCTCGCTCACCTATCTCCTAACAATGTTCTTAGGCATTGCCGCTCGTATCAGATCCAAGAAGTTCGGACACTGGCATCATGTTGCCTTTGCCGCCACGTGTCTTACTGGTGCGATCTCCGTGGTTATCCATCCCACGATGGCTCATATAATCCCTGCCACAGCATTGATGATCCTTCCATTCACACGTCCACGAACTTCACGAGTTCATGATGCGGTAGCTCTCCTTGGAGCCATAGGATGGGGGATGGTTGTATGGTAGGATCTGATGAGAAGAATCAACTCGTGAGCGGCACACTCGATTCTGAACTGAGCCTGCTTCTTTCGAGAGCTGTGTTTCGGAATGATCGTTCCGCCAAGGATCGAATAGAAGTATTGTTCTCGGATCACCCAGACCGGACAGTGAACCGCGAGGTCAAGGATCTTCTGGAGTGTTTTCTGCTGTTCAGCGCAAGACGGACACGTGAGTGTATCGACCGACTACTCACGATCATACGCGAAGATCAGAGACAGAAGAGCACTGACCTGTGGGTTGTGACGATGGTCTTGCTCATTCGAGCATTTCAACGTGATCGTCGCTTCAAAGAGGCAATGGCACTCCATGATGATTGGTCTCCTTGGTCTGAGAGTCTTTCATTGGAAGAGCAGGTTGCTCTCCATCGACACGTTGGAAACACGCTGAGTTTGATGCGAAGGATCTCTGAGTCGCAAGAGCATCTCTCAAAGGCGTATTCGCTCTCCGTCGATCTTCAGTCTGTTGAATACTCAGCCCTGATCTATGTCGATCTTGCCAACATCACGTCTGATGCCGGAGATACGGCAAAGGCGATCACGATGTATGAGTCATCTCTTCATGTCCTCGGAAAGTCGAAGGAAAATGCTGCGGACTGTATCATCATCCGTTTGAATCTTGCCTCTCTCTATCCAAGCGTCGGTAGGGATCAAGATGCATTGCGTGAGTACGACCTCTTGCTGGAGAAGCCAGAGGTAAAGCAACATCCAACTCTCTTGTATTCGGTGCAGCTCAACAGAGCGATTTCGTTAAAACGTCTTCGAAGACACGATGAGTCGCTTGAATCGTACCAGTCATTGCTTGAGATGACACGTGCCAATTCCAATGATGAGTTTCAGTTGCGGGCTCTTGTTGGGTTAGCCGATCTCTTGACGATACTAGGCACACAATCCGAGGCGCGTGAAATGTCGATGAAGGCCGTGGCTCTTGCTGAGACTTTGGGAGTGGAACCACTGAAATACCAGGCCATTGCAAACATTGCTGTGATCGAACACCAGGAGGGGAACACGGGCATTGCGATAGACCACATCCTAGCGTCATTCCAATGGATGACCGAGAATGGTGATCTTTCACATGCAATCGATTATGGACGAATTCTCGCTGAATTGTATACCGTTCAGGACCGGTATCAAGATGCATTTCACGTTCAGCGTTCGTGCTCGGAACTACACAGATCCATGTACGAGAAGGAGATCGAGCGGACGATCGAGTTGGCATCAGTGCGGTCACGGCTCGATCACGAGCGCAACGCAATACGATTTCGAGACGAAGAGCGCAACAAGATCCTCAATGCCGTCCTACCGCCACGTGTTGCGAGTAGGCTCATGGCTGGAGAAACGCATATAGCCGACAACATGAATGACGTTACAATCATGTTCGCCGACATTGTTGGCTTCACGAAGATGGCGTCATCGATGGAGCCGGAGCATCTTGTTATCCTCCTCGAAGATCTGTTCACGGAGATGGACAGGGTGTGCGCGATGTTTGGTTGTGAACGACTCAAAACGATCGGAGACTCCTTCATGGCGATCTGTGGAGCATCTGAATATCTACCGGACCATGTAGAGCGAATGTGCAAGGCCGCCCTCTATATCGTTAGTGGAAGGGCCACGATGCCCCTTGATCATTCACGATTGCGCATAGGGATCCATGCGGGACCTGTGGTGGCAGGAGTCATGAGTGGAGCACGGTTGTCGTACGATGTTTGGGGCTACACTGTGAATATCGCTTCGAGAATTGAGGAGAACTCGCAACCGGGGAGGATCCTCTGCTCAGAGTCTGTTGAACACGTATTGCGGAATGTGTCGGGGTTCACCTTTGAAAAACACAAGCCCCTCGACATCAAAGGCAAGGGGCTTCTTTCGACCTATTGGATTTCTTCTACTTCTTCGACGGAGGAAGAGCTGGATCGATCTCGGTTGTGATCACACGGACAGGCTGATCAGCGACACCGGTTGAAGGCGGCGATCCAATCGTCTTCGTCGAGACCCAGGCAGGTGTAAAGGACGTAAACGTCACCTGTGTACGCGTCTTGATAAAGCCGTTCGACACAGAGTCTGCAATCACCGTACCGGTAACGGTACGTGTCTTTAGACTGATCTTATTAGCGGCCTTTGTTGAATCGTTCATATAGGAAAAGGTCGAATCAACCGTACCCATATCACGATACGTAGTAAAGCTCAACATCGACGGTCCACCACCACCGATCGAGTCCTTCACAACGGCTACCGATTCAGTTCCTGGCGTCGATTCAGCTTTCTTGTCCTGACATCCAATGAGATGCACTAAAGCGAACACTGCAAATGCAGCAACTACAAAGACTCTCGTTTGCGAAACTCTCATGACCGTATTCCCTCAATTGTGGATAAATTCATCAACCCCGACTGAACATACGATAAAGAGCAGTTTATAGAGGTACTGGAAAATATGTCTTCCAACAATCTTCGTTCCACACTGCTATTTCTGGACCCGAAGAAGATCTCCGTCCTTCTGGACAGGTTTCGTAGTGGGGATGCAGACCTGCAAGTCCCACCTGTTCCTGCGCTGTGCCTAGCACTCGAGAGATACGTCGTCCATGATCTCGATGGGACGTTGGTTCTTCTGCAAAGCCTCTTTGACGAGCGTAGGCTTGGAAGGACCTCACCGTATAGTATCGCCACGGCTCTGCTACGTGCCCACGTGCTTTTGGACGCCGGTTCATTGGGTGAGGCCCTTACGGTTCTTGACGAGACGATGACATCACACCCTGAAGCAGATAGCGAAGAGTTGATCGCTCTGCATCAGAAGAGGGGATTCGTCTTCCTAGGACTTCAGCGTTTTTCTGACGCAATGAGTTCCTTTGAGATAGCTCATCAACTGGCATTGGAGGAGCAGGACGAGGTTATGGCGGCAAAGATCTATGCTAACATGGCCCACGCAAGTGTTGCAACTGGTGATGTGGTCCGTTCGATCACCATGTATGAACAGTGTTTGCTTACATTTTCAACGATGCCTGGGTCAGAGACAAGTCTCATCACAACACGGATCAATCTGGCATCGTTGTACCAAAACGTCGGCAGGAATGAAGAGGCATTAACGGTCTATGATCTTTTGGTCGAAGATCCTATCGTGCTCTCACGCCCGGCTCTCAACAGCGCAGTTCTCCTGAATCGATCGATCGCGCTCAAGCGACTTGAGCGGTTTTCTGAGTCGGCTTTAGCGTATTCAGCAGCACACGCATTCGCGGTGTCAACGTCGAACGCTGATGCACAGATCAGGTCGTTGATCGGCATTGCCGGACTCCAGAAAGTACTCGATGAACTCAGTTTGGCGCGCACAACTGCACTCGAGGCGCTTTCCATTGTACTGTTGAATCCTGGACATCCCCTCACAAACGAGGTGCAGGCCACACTGGCCGATATCGAATGGGCAGAAGGATCGAGATCCGAGGCTATTGCACGACTCCACACAGTGTTTGATGCTCTGATCGCGATCGAAGACCACCACATGGCGATCATCTACGCCAAAGACCTTGTTGATTGGTATGTCTCCGAAGAGCGCTGGGAAGAGGCCTACCGAGTCCAGTTCGAGTGCGATCGTATACAGAAGATGGTCTACGAGAAGGAGGTTGAACGTACGATCGAACTCACGTCCTTCCGCTCCCGACTCGACAACGAACGCGAAACGATACGGCAGCGGGATGAAGAGAGAACGAAGATCCTGAACGCTGTGGTACCACAGCATATTGCCGACAGGCTTATGTCTGGAGAGACACGGATCGCTGACCGCATTACTGATGTGACGATCCTATTCGTAGACGTTGTGGGTTTCACCGAGATGGCCTCGACGCAGACTCCGGAGGTTCTTGTTCAATGGTTGGAGTCGCTGTTCACAAGCCTTGATGGTGTCTTTTCTCGATACGGCTGTGAACGAATCAAAACTATCGGTGACTCCTACATGGCCATCAGCGGTGCAACATCCCATAGCTCCGACCACACGGAGCATATGGTGCGAGCAGCGCTGGAGATCGTTTCTGGAAATGCTGACCTTCCCGTCGATGCTAGAAAGCTTCGCATCGGGATCAATTCTGGCCCGGTGATCGCCGGCGTAATGGGTGGTTCACGGCTTTCCTATGATGTATGGGGCGATACTGTGAACGTTGCCGCACGTATGGAAGAACATTCTCATCCAGGCAGAATTCTGTGCACCGCAGATGTTGCGCAGAAGCTTGCCATGCATCAGGAATTCTCACTAGAAAAAAGAGAGCCCCTTGACATACGAGGCAAGGGGCTTATGACAACGTATTGGGTGAATTCTAGTCGTTGATCAGGATCACAAGAACCGGCTGATCGGTGATCCCTTGTTTTGGAACGGAGATCGTTGATGGCTGGTAACCAGGCCATGGTGTGATCTTCACAGCCATGAGATCGGAACTCTGGAGGAGCGTATCTCCATGAATGCGCGAAAGGGGTGCAGATCCGGTGACCTTATACTTCATCAGATCCACATGTGCGCTGCTGTCCTTGGTGATTTGGAACGAGATCGTTCCTACTTGCTTCTTCGTTGAGAAGAGAGCGGCTTCATCCTGAGACTGCACGCCGAAAGATGCGAGGAGAATCACAGTACCGATGAGGATACTGCCTAAGAACAAACGTTGTACTCGACGTACCATGCCTTTACCTTTCTGTGTTCAGCGGATCACGCTGACATGAGTGTATCACCGGATCTGTGATCGTGTTCCGCCGAACATAAGGTTCTGGATGTTCTCACCCGCAAGAAAGTCATGCGGCCACCCCAAGACCACTGAACTCACCTCACGCAATCTCTGCATGTGATCTGCGGATAACACTACATCTAGGGAGCCTAGGTTGTCCAGCAACTGCTTTTCATTGCGTGCACCGATGATCGGGATCACGCCGGGTTGATGCTTCCGGAGAAATGCCAATGCAACTTGTGGCGAACTCACACCGAGTTCGGCTGCTACTTCAGCAACGACTGAGGCGATACGAAGATTTCGCTCGGAAAGGCGGAGGCTATCAGGCTTAAGCCGAACACCTTCTACGGACTTCGTCTGGAGGTACTTTCCCGATAAAACTCCGGCTCCGAGCGGGGACCACGGCGTAACAGTGAGTCCGAACGCTTGAGCCATTGGCAGCAGATCTCTCTCTGCGTCTCGGTTCACAAGTGAGTATTCGACTTGAAGTCCAACAAAGGGGCTCCAACCGCGCAGTTCAGCGATAGAATTACAACACGACACGATCCACGCAGGTGTGTCGCTGATCCCGATGTGGAGGACCTTGCCGCTGGAGACAAGGTATTCCAGACTCCTCATGAGTTCATCTGGCTGCATGGTATCATCCCAAGCATGAACCCAGTACAGATCGATATGATCGGTCTTCAATCGCTTTAGCGATTCATCCAGGGCCCTGACCATATTCTTGCGATGATTGCCGGCAAAGTTTGGGTCACCCATCCGCGTATACAGCGTGTATTTCGTTGCCACTACGAAATGATCTCTATCTGCAGAAAGGAAGTCACCCAGATAGGTCTCACTGGTACCCTCCGTGTATCGATTGGCCGTATCGATGAAGTTGCCACCGGCATTTGCATAGGCATCAAAGACCTTCTTCGAGGTTTCATAGTCGCTTCCGGTACCCCAATCATTGCCAAAGGTCATTGTTCCGAGACAGAGTTCAGAAACGCGCATTGCACTGCGACCAAATAGACGATAGTTCACGGGATGTTCCTCTGTGTGGTAGTTTATGCCGACCAAACTACGGATAGACACTTGGAGTTCAGATGCGTGTGATCTCATGGGCCATGGCGGCCGTCTTCATCGGATTCAC
>Ga0154020_10008250_pt1 | contig 12093 bp, 12 predicted proteins | sample Klosneuvirus_201_FD_109709 | JGI IMG/M metagenome (GOLD analysis project Ga0154020, IMG submission 109709) | Active sludge microbial communities from wastewater, Klosterneuburg, Austria - Klosneuvirus_20160825_MG | ecosystem: Engineered > WWTP > Aerobic digester > Activated sludge | place... | reverse complement strand
CGGAACTCGAGTTGATGACGACCACGCCGGCAACCCACTCCGGCGCGTCCAGAGCGACCCGGAGCGCGAGCGCGCCGCCGAGCGAATGGCCGCAGAGAAGCACGCGCTCGTAGCCGAGGTGGTCGATGAGGCCGAGGAGGCGGCGGGCTGCGTGCTCCGGTGCGTAGGCAGCGGGGTCGGCGGGCGCATCGGAGGAGCCGTGGCCAAGCAATTCGGCCGTGATCACGGTGAAGTGCTGCGACAGCCCCTCGATGTTCGCCGCGAACGATGCCGCGCTCGCCGTGAAGCCGTGGACCAGGACGATCGGAGGAGCATCGGCCGGGTGCGGGTACACCTCGTAGCTGATGCGTTGCCCGGGCGGACCAAAGAGCGGCATAGGCCGACTGTAGGCGCGGTCTCCCGGAGGCGCAAGACATTGGGCGACGCCGGACGGGCCCGGGTCTTCCCTTAAATCGGTTCGTCACACTCCATGCGGACCACGTCGTCGATCGTCTCGCGCCGGGCGATGAGGGTGGCCCGGCCATCCTCCCAGTACACCTGGGCTGCCCGCCCCATCGAGACGTAGTTCGAGGACATTGCGGCGCCGTAGGCCCCGGCATCGTGCAAGACCACGAGGTCACCGGGTTCGGGGCGGGGAAGTTCGCGCGGCTGGAGCAGCTCCTGGTCATCACGCGTGAAGACGTCACCGCTTTCGCAGAGCGGCCCGGCCACGACGAACGGCTCGGGGTCGCGCCCTTCGCCGGCGCCAACAATGGAGATGTGGTGGTAGGAGCCGTACATCGCCGGGCGGACCAGGTCATTGAAGCCCGCATCGACCATGATGAACTGGTGCCCCGGGCCTTTTTCGTTCGAGCGCGTGGCTTTCACATCCTTCACCCGGGCGACGAGCAGGGCCATGCCGGCGACGGGGTAGCGGCCGGGCTCGATCTCGATGCCGACGGGCCGCTCGGCCGCGGCGGAAAGGCGGCGGACGCCGGATTCGAGGATCCCGCGGAACTCGTCCAGCGGGTAGGCGGGCGCGCTCGGCCGGTACGGATGGGGGATGCCGCCGCCCAGGTTCACGGCGCGGACGTCCGGGTAGTCCGGCAGCAGGTGGCTGAACAGCCCGACCAGCTTCTCCATGTTCTCACTGAACTCGCGGATCTGCGGGCCGGTGCCGACGTGCGCGTGCAGCGCGACCACCGGGAACCCGGCCTCGCGCGCGAGCCGCAGCGCCGCCTGGTGGTCTTCGTACCAGATGCCGTGCTTGGAGGACGGGCCGCCGGTATCGCAGGCCTGCACGTGCCCGTGGCCGAACCCCGGGTTGATGCGCATCGCGATGGGGCCGTGGTAGCCGGCTTCGGCGAGCTCGCGGATCATCCCCGGCGAGCCGACGTTCGGGAGGATGCTGTTCTCGACGACCACCTGGAGCGCGTTATCGCGGAACACGTCGGCGGTGTACATCACCACGGGCGGTTCGTTGCCCATGGCGAAACCGGCCCGCTTCGCGCGGAGCACCTCGTTGCCGCTGACGGCATCGATCCACATGCCGTGGGCGAGGGCGCGTTCGAGCACGCGGCGCGAGGAGTTCGCCTTGACGGCATAGCGGCACTGGATGCCTTCGCCGGCGGTCAGCGCGGCCAGGGCGGCGAACCCCCGGTCGAGGATGCCGCCATCGTAGAAGTAGAAGGGCGTGCCAACCCTGTCGGCGATCGCCTGGAGCGGGTACTGAGAGAGGTCCATAGAGAAAGGATAAACCGCCCCGGCGCCGATAAGCTCAGGCGGGTACGTAGAGGTTGCGGCTGCGCACCCGGTTCCTCCGTCCGTGGAGGCGGAGCAGCTGGTGGAAGGCAGTCAGACGGGCGCGGGCCCAGCCTGCATATGCCTCCGTCGCGCCCCCGTTGAGGTTGAGCTGGCCAGCCGAGCGTGCGGCAAGCTCCAGGGCGGCGTAGGCCGCGGCGCCGGTCAGGAGGACGTGTTCGAGGTGCGGCGGAAGGGTCGATCCGGAGCCATCGAGGGTGTGCGCGGCCGTGCAGGAAACCAGCGCGTCAGACCCATCGGGCGCGGAGGCCGAGTGGATGGTGAGCGTGGTGTGCCAGCGGGCAAAGCGGACCAGGGCCGGGGGGAAGTGCCCCGCCGGGTATTCGACCACCTCGACCTCGATCAGGCCGGTGATGGAGGCAAGCGAGAGTTCGCGGCTGCCGGGCGTGGTCGCCAGGGTGACGGCCAGCTCGCGCGGGATGGGTTCGCTGACCTCGGCGAGGGCGTGCGCGATGTGGCGGTCGAGCAGGTCGTCATCCCAGTGGAGGGAGTCGGGGTCGCCAAGGTCCAGGCGGAGGGCGGTGCGGATGTCGCTGAGGGTGGTCATGCAGCCGACGGTACGCACCGGGCGCGGCATCTCCGAGGCCCGGGTGGCACCTGGTGGCCGGAAACAATGGCCGTGGCACACTCGCAGTACTACACCCTGGAGCAAGTTCGAACGATGCATCCCTGGCACGACATCGCGGTCGATCCGGACACGATAGAGACGCTTCTCCCGGTGGTCATCGAGATCCCGGCAGGAAGCAAGAACAAATACGAGCTGGACAAGGCGAGCGGGATTCTGAAGCTGGACCGGGTGTTGTACAGCTCAGTGCACTACCCGGCGAACTACGGCTTCATCCCCCGGAGCTACTGCGACGATGGCGACCCGCTGGACGTTCTCGTGCTTGGCCAGGAGCCGGTGCACCCATTGACGTTGGTGTACGTGCGCCCCATCGGCCTGATGCACATGCGCGACCAGGGCAAGGCCGACGACAAGATCCTCGCGGTCCATGCGCACGATCCCGCCGTCGACCACATCAGGGAACTCAAAGAGGCGCCGCCGCACGTCATGACCGAGATCCACCGCTTCTTCCTGGACTACAAGGTGCTGGAGGAGAAGGAAGTGGTGGTCGACCCGTTCCAGGGGCGCGAGCATGCGCTCGCGGTGATCCGGCAGGCGCTGGTCGATTACCGGACGCTGCGGGCCACCGAGAAGTAGGAAGGCCGGCGCCCGCCGGGGCGCGCGTCAGGCGCTGTAGCGTGCGGCGAAATCGGCTTCATCGAGGCGGGCGCCGTGGCGGCGTTCGCTCACCGCGAGTTCCATGCGGGTAAGTTGGGCGAGGCCTTTGCGTGTGTCGCTCGCAACGCGGGCTTTATCCTGCCGCTTCAGGCGTTGTCTGAAGAGCCAGTAGGTGAAGGCGCGCCAGTCGCCGTAGGAGACCTCGTGCGTCATCAGGATGCCGGTCTCCTCGTAGTGGAGGCTGAACAGCTCTTCACGGCTCTTGCCGTAAATGCGCTGGTACATCGGCTCATCGACGCGGCCATCGGAGCCCCAGGCACGGCTGCGGACTTCCTTGTGGATCTCCTCTTCAACGCTGAGCTGGAGCGCCTCTTCGACCAGCACGCCGTACAGGAAGTTCAGGTGGGCGCTGTGCTTCACCTGCCCGATGCGGAGGGCGAAGTCGTTGTCCTCCATCTCCAGTGGCCAGCGGTTTTCCCAGATGAGGGCATCGCGCTCGGCCGGGGGGACAAGGTCGGGCACTTCATCGAGCAGGCGTTCGGCAAGCAGCAGCCAGTCGAACGCTTCCCCGTAGATCAGGTAGCGGTAGTCGCGCTGGCCGATGCGCTCACCGGGGAGGCGCCAGCGGGCGACGGCGTCGAGCAGAGCTTCGAACCAGTGCTGGCCGTCCTGGATTGCCTGGCGGAGGCGCAGGACCGTTTCGTCGGGGGCCGGCAGGTGCTGGCCATCCTCGATCTCGCCTTCGAGCAGAGGAGTCCGGGGCTCGGCTGATGTCGGCATTTCGGGCACTTATGGTACCAGAGACTGCTGTTCTGCAGCCGAGCGTGAAGAAGTTCACGCGGATTCTTGACCGCCCGGCGCCCTATCAGGGTTTCCCCGATTGGCTGCTTCCACAACACCGTAAACGATAGGGGTGCGGCAGCTGCGGCCGGAGGAAGAGATGTTGGTGGTGTGTGCGTGGTGCGGGAAAACGATCTCAGGCGATGGGAAGGGTCCGGTGTCTCACGGCATCTGTCCTTCCTGCGCGTTTTCGGTTGAGCACGCCTTCCACAAGTCGATGGCGCGGCGCGGACGCGTACGGGCGATCCCCGGCCGGAAACAGGCCCAACACGGCGCGACCATCCCGCTCCCCGGGTTCGGCCGTCTCCTGCACAGCACGCCGGAAAGCGCGGCCGGCTAGGTCCTTGCGCCGGGCACGATGGCGCTCACCGCTTCCCAGCAGAGTTCGGCCACGCGCGCGGCGGGCAACGCGGCATCCATGACAGACCAGCGGCCGGCGGCGGCCCGGGCCTGGAGGAGATACCCCTCGCGCACGCGTTGATGGAAGTCGCGGTCTTCGAGCCCCGTGCGGATCGCCTCGCTTTCGCCGTGCTTGCGGGCGAGCCCGGTCTCGGGCGGGACATCGAGGTACACGACCAGGTCGGGTTCGAGCCCTCCCGTGGCGGCCGCGTTCGCCGTCCGCACGACCACCGGGTCGAGTCCGCGGGCATGGACCTGGTAGGCGAAGGTGCTCGGCGAAAAGCGGTCGCAGATGACCGTCTCCCCCCGTCCGAGGGCGGGAGCGATCACCGTGGCGACGAGCTGCGCGCGCGCGGTGAGAAACGCGAACAGCTCAGCCCAGGGGGTCAGGTCTTCATGCAGCAGGGCGCGGATGCGCTCGCCGGCCGGGGTGCCGCCCGGTTCGCGCGTGTGCAGCACGGGGATCGACCGCGATTCGAGTTCGCGGGCCACGGCGAGCGACGCGGTACTCTTGCCCGAGCCCTCGCCCCCTTCGAAGACGATGAAGCGGCCGCGATCAGCGCCCAACGCCGGCGCCCTGCCCGAGGGGGAGGATCTTCACGCGGCGGAGCGGCTCCTTGCCGGAGCTCCGGCTATCGAGGTTGTAGCGCGTGGCGAGCTGGTGCTGGACCCGGCGGACGTAGCTGTTGGCCGGGGGAAGCTCGATCGGGCGGCCCTCTTCGATGACCTTCGCGATGGCGTCTTCGGTCTCGCGGAAGACATCGACCATGGGGTCGCGCCGGGCGCCGCGCACGCTGCCCTCGCCATCGCCGCGGAACTGGAACAGCACCTGCTCGAGCTGCAGCGCGCTGTTGCTTTTCACCACGTACATCGGGATGTTGCGCTCTTCAGCTTCACGGAGGGCTGCGGGCTTGCTGCGATAGTAGTTGCGCATGGTCAGCACGGCATCGGCCTGGCGGACGTCGTCGACAAGCTCGACCGGCGCGCCCGCGGAGCGGATGGCCGATTCCAGCCGCGCCCGCGGGATGCCGAACGGGTAGAGGTGGGTCACGCGGCCGGTAGTGCGGGCTGGCGCTTCCGGGCGTTCATCGCCGCCGGGTTCGAAGAGGTAGGTATCGCGGTGTTCGCGTTCGCGCACATGGCCACCGCTGCGCCGGCGCCCGATCTCCCAGGTGGGCTGGCTGGGGCGGGCCGTCTGCTGCGCGCCGGAGCCCAGGCGGGCCTCTTCGCGGCTGGATTCATCGACGATCTCGATCCGGCCGCTGCCGCTGAGCTGGCGGGTTTCCGGCCGTGCCTCGTAGCCGCGCAGCATGGCATCGACGGTCTCGGCAACGTTCTTGTGGAGGGCGACGCGCTGCCAGCTTTCGATCTCGATGACGACATCGAAGGTGGGGGGCGCCTTGCGTTCGAGGATCGACTTCTGCGTGCCCCGGCGGCGGGCTTCTTCGTCGCCGAGCGTGACGGACTGGATGCCGCCGATGAGGTCGGCCAGCGTTGGGTTCAGCATCAGGTTTTCGAGCGAAGTGCCGTGGGCGGTGCCGACGAGCTGGACGCCGCGCTCGGCGATCGTGCGGGCGGCCTGCGCTTCGAGCTCGGTCCCGATTTCGTCGATCACGATGACTTCGGGCATGTGGTTCTCGACCGCCTCGATCATCACGGCGTGTTGGGCTGCCGGCGTTGCGACCTGCATCCTCCGGGCGCCGCCGATGGCCGGGTGGGGGACATCGCCATCGCCGCCGATCTCGTTGGAGGTATCGACGATCACGACGCGCTTGTTGGCGTCATCGGCGAGCACGCGCGCGACTTCGCGGAGCATGGTGGTCTTGCCGACGCCCGGGCGCCCGAGGAAGAGGATGCTCTTCCCCCCGAGCACCAGGTCTTCGATGACCCGGATGGTGCCGTAGACGGCGCGGCCAACGCGGCAGGTGAGGCCGACCACCTTGCCCCGGCGGTTGCGGATGCAGGAGATGCGGTGGAGCGTGCGCTCGATGCCGGCGCGGTTATCGTCGCCGAAGTTGCCAATGCGTTCGGTGACGTACTGGAGGTCGTCCTCGGTGATTTCCTCGCGGCTGAGGACGACTTCGCGGCCGGGGTAGCGCGCCTCGGGCAGGCGGCCGAGGTCCATCACGACTTCGAGCAGCCCGTTGCGGCGGTCTTCGCCGCGCAGCGCTTCGACGATGCGCGGCGGCAGGGCATCGAGCAGGAGGTCAAGGTCGTCGGTGACGATCTGTTCGTTCGGAAGCGGAGTGGTGGAGAGTTCTTGGGACACGGCTATTGCGGCACAGGGTACGAGTCTCCCGGTACCGCGACCACCTCCTTCAAGGGATTGAGCAGCGCGAGCCTCTTCGCGCACATGAGCCGGACGCCGAGCGCGGGGTAATCCCGCGCGGTGGCGGCGCTTTCGATATCGGGCTGGTGCTCGGTAATCACGAGCGCGCCATGCCGGGGCGCGTGGACCTCGATGCAATCGAGGGCGGCGCCGACACACCCGGTTTCCCCATCGACCAGGACGTACGCCTCGCGCTCGCCGATTCCCACCCAGGCGAGCAGCCGCCCGGGGCCATCGAGCACGTACTGGCGGCTCGCGTCCAGCGAATCGAGGACCGCGCGGAACTCCTGCTGAGTCGGCGCTTCATGGCGGCGGACCATCTCCGGCACGGCGCGGCAGTAGAGGCGGAAGATCGCCTGCCGGTCCGTGCGGGTGGCGGCCCGGAACCCGGATTCCCCGGGGCGGCCGTTTGGCAGCGCATAGAGCCGTTCGAGGCGGTAGGCGAAGAACCCGGCCTGGCGCAACGCCGGTGCGTGGGGCGAACCTTCCGCGTAGCGAAGGTAGAGCGTGCGGCCGTTGCGGATTGCCACTTCGCGGCCAAGGCATTCGAGGAGCGCGGTGACCGCCTCGTCATCCTTCGGGCGGGCGATGCGGAGCGAGACGACCTCCCAGCCGGCGCCCCCGGCGAGCTGGCGGGCGGCCGCGACGCCGCGGTAGGAGAGCCCCCGGCGCACACCGACGACCGAGGTTCGCGGCACTCTTGGCAGACGCGTGATACCCGTCGCCGCGAGCCCGGATGAAACGAGCAGGTTTTCGCCGCCGCGCGTCGCGATGACCTCGGTATCGAGCCGGTGGAGCTGCGGCCAGAGCGTCGCCGCGTCGATCGGACTGAGCGTTTCCGCCCGCAGCTCGCTCACTTCGCCGGCCCTCCCGGTGGTCTGCCGATCGTCAGGAAGAAGGCGTGGAGACGCGAATCCCCGGTAAGTTCCGGGTGGAACGAGGTGGCGAGCAGGTTGTCCTGGCGGGCGGCGACGATCGTGCCGTCATCGAGGGTGGCAATGGCCTGGGCGGGAAAACGGACGCTGTCGATCCCCGGTGCGCGGATGAAGACTGCGTGGAACGGGCCGCCTTCGAGCCCGGCGATGTCGAGGTCGGCCTCGAAGCTATCGATCTGGCGGCCGAAAGCGTTGCGGTGGACGGAGATCTCCATGGTCTCGATGCCGGGCCGGTCGAGCCGGTCGACCTCGCGGGCGAGGAGGATCGCCCCGGCGCAGGTGCCCCAGACCGGCCTGCCGCTGGCGCAGAAATCGCGCAGCGGTTGCTGGAAGCCGTTGCTGAGGATGAGCCGCGCGATGGTAGTGCTTTCGCCCCCGGGGATGATGAGCGCATCGAGCCCGTCGAGCTGGGCCGGCTTGCGGATTTCCCGTACCTCGTGGCCCATCGATTCGAGCATCTCGCGGTGTTCGCGGAAATCGCCCTGGAGGGCGAGGACGCCAACGGTCTTGCGGCCTGTGCCGGTGGTGGAGGGGTTCATGAGCGGCACGTCCCGGGCGCGGAAGATGGCAGGTGCGCCAGGAGCAACGGTGGCGGCGGAGCGGGCGTTTCAACCCGGCGGGAATGGTGGTGGAGCACCCTGAGCAACGTACTTCCAGTGTAGCGCATCGCCACGGCGCTGAGCCCTGCCGGGGCGTTAACATTCTGCAACGCATGGCGTGCCCGGCCGGGAGAAAACAACGAGGCGGGGGAACATTCCCCCGCCTCGCGTGGTTCCCAGGAATTCCGGGAAGGTCAGCCGAGCTTCTTGATCTCTTCGATCAGGGCCGGGACGACCTTCTTGTAGTCCTCGATGATGGCGAACTTCGCCACCTTCACCATGTTCGCATCGGCGTCTTTGTTGATGGCGACGATGCTCTTGGAGCCAGCCATGCCGGCCATGTGCTGGCTGGCGCCGCTGATGGCGACGGCGATGTAGAGGTTCGGCGAGACGGTCTTGCCGGTAAGGCCGACCTGCTGGCTCGGCGGGTACCAGCCAAGGTCGCAGGCGGCGCGGCTTGCGCCGGTCGCGCCCTTGAGCAGGCTGGCGAGCTCTTCCAGCATGGTGAAGCCACCCTGGTCGCCGAGGCCGCGGCCGCCGGCCACCACCACGGGGGCATCCTCGATCCGGACGCCAGTGCTCTCGGCCTTGGAGGTCGCGAGGACCTTCACGCGCGGGGCGCCGGCGGCGTCGATGGTGCTGACGCTGCCGCTGCGGCCGGAATCCGGCGCAAGGCCGTCAAACGACTTCGCCTTGATGGTGGCGATGGCGGGCGAGTTCTTGAAACCGACTTCGGCGCGGGCGTTGCCGCCGTAAGCCGAACGGGTCGCCTTGAGCTTGCCGCCTTCAGCCTTCACTTCCACGCAGTCCATGGCGACGGCCGTGTTGTGCTTGAAGGCGAGGGCCGGGCCGAGGTCGCGGCCGAGGCTCGTCTGGCCGAGGAGGACAATCTCAGCGCCGGACTGGGCGATGGCGGCATCGACCGCCGGCAGGTAGGCATCGACCGTGCCATCGGCGAGGGCCGGGTTGGTCGCGGCGATGGCGGCATCGGCGCCGAGAGCGATGAGCTCCTTCGCGAGGGCTTCGCCACCGGCCACGAGGGCGGTAACGTTGCCGGCGCCTTCAGCGGCGAGCTTGCGGGCTGCGCCGAGTAGTTCGGCGGAAATCGGGGCGATGGCGCCCCCCTGAGCTTCTGCGATGACGAGAATTCCAGCCATTCGGTACTCCCGGCCTCCTATACCAGCTTCGCGGCGCGCAGCTTCTGGGCGAGGTTGCGGGCCTTCTCTTCGGGCGTATCGCCTTCGATGATCTCGACGTTGCTCTCGACCTTCGGGACGTAGAGCGCATCGAGGGTCAGGGCGCGGTTATCGCCGCCCATCTGATCGGCGATGCCGATATCGCCCGCGCCCCAGACCTGCACGGTCTTCTTGGCGGCGAGCATGATCTGGCGGAGCTGCGGGTAGCGCGGCTCGCCGAACTCGTTCGAAATCGAGACGACGGCCGGGGTGCTCACTTCGACAGTCTGGAAGCCATCATCGAGCACGCGCTCCACCTTCAGTGAGGAGCCGTGCTTCTCGATGGCCTTGGCGACGGTGACACACGGGATGCCGAGGATCTGGGCGACGCCCGAAGGCACCACGCCCATGTCCCAGTCGGCGGCGGCGCGGCCCATGAGGACCAGGTCGGCGCCACCGAGCTTCTGGATGGCGGCGGCAAGGGCCCGCGCCGTCTGGAAGTTATCGATGCCGTCGAAGGCCGCATCGGTCAGGAGCACGCCTTCATCGGCGCCCATGGCGAGCGCGTGCTTGATGGCATCGCGCGCGGTATCGGGGCCGAGGCTGATGACGGTCACTTTGCCGCCGCCATCGGCTTCGTTGAGCCGGAGCGCGGCCTCGGTGGCCTGCGGGTCGTACGGGTTCACGACGGGCGCGATACCCTGGGCTGGGATGACCTTCTTCGCGGCTTCGTCGACTTTGAACGACGAGGCCGGGGTCTCCGGGTCGGGGATTTGCTTGACACAGACGATGATGTTCACGCGGCTATTGGGCCTCCTGCGCGTAACCCGGCCCCATTGGGAGTGAGTGCCGGGGCAATTCCAAGGGGTTGGTGGGGCAAACCCGGGGCAGAGTACCACAGATGACGAGATTGTGAAATATCGCACGGACAGATCCGCGTGTTTGGGGCCTGAAAACGGCGGTCCGGGCGCCGCAGTGGAAGTTTTTGGTGTTTTCAGCGGGTAACCGCACTATTCGTCACGGCCATGATGTTGCAGAATATCGCCCGATGGCTTCCTATCCGCGGCTCGCGGCCTTCCTCGACCAGTACCTCAACGACGACTTCCGCACGGAGTACGTCACCCATAAGGCCGCCGCGCGCGCCTTCAAGGAAGGCTGCTCTCCGGAGCTGGTCGCGGCCACGCGTGATGAGCTGACCGAATTCCTTGCCTGGGCTGAAACGGTCCCCACCTTTGAATGGCAGCAGGTGTTCATCAGCCTGGGCGGGCGCTGGAAGCCGCGTTCCCTCGGGCCGCTCCGGGGTGTGCTTTCCGCGCTCGATGGCGGGCACCGCGGGCTGCACCCGGGCGAGAAGCCGATCCGGCCGCGCTGGCGCTACTGAGCGCGCCCTTCAGACTCTGCCGCGGTTCATCATCCGCCGGGCGATCCGCTCGGCCCCGTCGCGGTCACCCGGTTCGAGGTCGCCATCGAGGACGAGCGCGCTGAGGCGGTCCTTGATCACCCGGATCCACGGCCCCGGTTCGCGGTCGAACAGGCGCACCAGGTCATCGCCGCTGAGCGGGCTTTCGGCGCGGAGGGCGGCCGCCTCTTCCGCCTCGGCGCGGAGGCAGGCAGCCTCGAGCCGGTCGTGGTACTCCGTGTCGTCGTAGGTATGGCTGGCGTTATCGGCCCGCTTCAGGGCGAGCAGGTCGCGCCAGTGTTCAGGCGCCTTCGCCATGAAACGCCGCACCGACCGCCGGTCGGCGGGGTCGGGCCGGTCCATGTGCCGCCTGATGATGAGCACGATCGCGAGTGACTCCGCGCGCCCGAGTTTGAGCCGCCCGAGGAGTTCGGCGCCGAGTTCGGCGCCGGCGGTTTCGTGCCGGTAGAAGCCCCACTCGCCGTTCACTTTCATGTGGCGGACGGCCGGCTTCCCCAGGTCGTGCAGGAGCGCCGCCCAGCGCCGCAGCCGCGCCGACTCGGGCGTGCTGGCAATGGCTTCGACGGTGGCCACGCTGTGCCCCCAGACATCGAGCAGGTGGTAACGGTTCTGTTCGCAGCCGACCATCGGCGCCAGCTCGGGCAGGGCGAAGGCGAGCGCGCCGCTTTCGCGCAGCGCCTCGAGCCCCCGCGCCGGTTCGGCCCCGAGCAGCAGCCGGTCGAGTTCGGCCGTCACGCGCTCCTGCGAAAGCGTGGGGATGAGGTGCGCGGTGGCGGCCATGCCCGCGAGCGTGGCCGCTTCGATTTCGAAGCCGAGCTGGCTGGCGAAACGCAACCCCCTCAGGATGCGCAGGGGGTCTTCGCGGAAGCGCTCGACCGGTTCGCCCACCGCCCGGATGCGCCGCGCGGCGAGGTCATCGCGCCCGCCGTAGCGGTCGATGAAGCGCCCGCTGGCCGTATCTTCGGCGAACGCGTTGATGGTGAAATCGCGGCGGGCCAGGTCGTCTTCGATGGAGGCGCCGAACGTCACATCCGGCCAGCGCGTCCCGCCGCTGTAGGAATCGCCCCGGAAGGTGGTGACTTCGCTCCAGAACCCCTCGATGCGCACGCCGATGGTGCCAAAGCGCTTGCCCACGGTGGTGACGGTCGCGCCGAGCCCGCGGACGAGCGCCTCGACGGCGTCCGGGTCCGCATCGGTGGCGTAGTCGAGGTCGTGGCACTCGATCCCGAGCAGCCGGTCGCGCAGGGCTCCGCCGACGAGCCAGAGCTGGTGTCCGGCGCCCTGGAAGGCCGCGGCGAGGTCCCGGTGGCTGATGCCCAGCGTCCGATTGTGGGAGCGACGCCGAGGAATGTCGAAGGACGAAGTGCGAAGTCG
>Ga0154020_10008249_pt1 | contig 12094 bp, 7 predicted proteins | sample Klosneuvirus_201_FD_109709 | JGI IMG/M metagenome (GOLD analysis project Ga0154020, IMG submission 109709) | Active sludge microbial communities from wastewater, Klosterneuburg, Austria - Klosneuvirus_20160825_MG | ecosystem: Engineered > WWTP > Aerobic digester > Activated sludge | place... | reverse complement strand
GGTTTGCGCAAAGGTGAAGTGCGTCTCGAAATCGCCGCCCGGCAAATCTTTTTCCTCGTGCAATTGCCGCGCGTAGGCAACCCACTCATCAATCAGGACCAGGCACGGCGAATACTTCCGTAGAAGCTGGCCGATGACATCGCCCGGATTCGTCGCGGTCTCGTCGGCCTCCTTCAACATCGCGTAACCCTCCTTGCCGCCAAGCTGCCACGCGAGTTCTCCCCACAATGTCCGCACCACCGTGCCGTCGTCTTTCTTGTCCGGCTGTCCGGGAGAAATCTTGTTTCCGACAATCACCACGCGACGAACTCCTTTGGCCAATTCGCACTTCGCATCCTCGAACACCGTCTCTAGTCCTGGAAAGTCCTTCTGCTGATGCCCCGAGAACAGGTGGTATAGCGCCAGCATCGAGTGCGTTTTGCCGCCGCCGAAATTTGTCTGCAACTCAACCACCGGATCAGCGCTCTGTCCGGCGAGTCGGCGCACGGAGCGAACCAGCAAGTCCTTCAACCCAGCCGCCAGAAATGTCCGGCGGAAGAATTCGATCGGGTCACCGTATTCGGAAGTCGCCCGCTTTTTGTAAACCTGCCAGAGGTCCGCGGCGAACTCGGCTTGCTGGTAGCGTCCGGAAGCCACGTCTGGATGAGGCGTGACCACTTCGCGCCACGAACGCAGACCGGCGACGCTTTGACCTTCGAGCACTGTGGCGGCGGCTTTGCGACGCTCGTGTCGCGCCTGCTCATCAAATTTGAGTCGAAGCAGCTCCGCCTTGTGGCGAGCGATTTCCTCACCCTCTTTCGGCGCGGATACCGCGTTGACCAGGCGCTCCATCGAATCGAGTGCCCGGTATGCATCATCCGTGGTGAACGTCCGCTGATGAGCCCATTTGTTGCGAACCTCGCGTAACTCGCTCACGAGGCTGCGTTCCGTGTGGCCGAGGACTTTCTTGAACACGTCGTTCCACTGATTCCAGAGAGTCGCCAGCAAACTCGCGATGTCCCACTCTGGCTTGTCCGCTGTGCCGAGAAAATCAACCTGCGTGGCGCTTAATGTCCTTCGCGTCTCGGCGAACCAGTTGTCCTGGTAGCTGCTCTTGAGTTCGCGCTCGACGAACGGTTGTAGTCCCGAACTCAACTGTTCGAGACATTTCCCGATGCGTTCGTGGTTGGTGATGGCCATAAGCTATTTGTGGTTGAACTCGGACTCCCACTGGGTGAGGAGCGCGATGATTTTATCGAATTCCGGCGGCTCGCCAAAGAACATCTGTTGCATTCGCGTGTAGTCGTCTCGCAGCGCTTTCACGCGGTCCTCGGGCGGCGTGATGTGCAATGTTCCTTTTGCCGCTTCGCTATAGCGCGCCCAACTTGTTCTGAAGAACAGGCTCTTGTGCTGGGCGACCCGTGCGAGCAGATCCGGCTTCGCTATGGCGGTCGTCGCCACTCCTTTGCGAATCAACTCGTGAAAGTCGGCGTAATGACGCGAGAACCGATCCGGCATCGGTTTGTCCGCTGGGCGATGAAATTCGGCGTGCAGGATGGTGGCCTTTTCCCAGAAGGTTCGTTCTGCCGACAGCACTTTTACTGTGGCACTCGGTTCGCGAAAACCTTGCGGGAATTCTTCCGCGACATAGGGAGTGATGGTCTTTGTTTCGCTGGGCCAGTGGTCTGCCCGTGCTCCCATTTCGATTTTCACCACGCGCCGGATGTATCCGGCTGCGTCGGGCGTAAAGCTGGACGGGTAATCGAACATCAAAGTCTGTTGGTCCGGATCTTCATCGTCCGCGCGAAGCGACCACGTCTCATTGGCCTGTACCTTTCCCTTGATGGCCTGGTTCAATGCGGGTTGAAGCACGGAACTGATCTTCTGCTGGCAGGCGATCTTGAGCGCCTCAATACGACGTTGCTTCTCCTTGTTGCTTCCGCCCGCCTCCGGCTCATTTGCGCCTCCAAAACCGAGCCAGCTTCGGTCAATCGAAACATCAATGTCCTCCGAGAACCGCTCGATGACCTTGAACACCTTTGAGAGCGACGTGCCGCCTTTGAAGATGAGATGCTCGCCGATGTCCGGCAGCCGGAACAATTCCTTCAACGTCCAGCAAACCCAGAAGTCTTTCTCGACGATGACCGCATCGAAGCCCGTCTGCTGCGTGGTGCGCTGAAACACTTCGGCGCGCTCGCGGGGCGAAAGTTGGAGAACGGAATCCATCTTATGTTTGAGTGATCTGTTGAGCGAGCGAACGCATCCAGGCAGGCAGCTTGGGCGTGAGCGCCGCCAAATCCTTTTTCGTCCGGGCGTCCAGGTCTTTCTTCAGTTTTGAAATGTGCTTCGGCATGTCCGGGCTGCCATGGAGGTAACGCAATGCCTGAATCACCAATCCTGCCCGCGTGCCCGCGCCCAAAAGATTCCGGGGCGCAGCGCGGCGAAACACGAGCACCAACTTCCCCAGCGCTACGCGGCGCGGCACGCCGTCCGTCAGGATGATGACTTTGGCTGGCACTTGATCTGACAGCCCGAGCGCATTCGCGGCGTAAGCTCCGGTGAACTGCCACTGTGCGTGGCTGCCGTCCATGAGCGCCCGCACCGTCGCCATGATGTCCGGTGCGGTCTGGCCGATGATCGGATTCGAGCGCGGCCAATCGTAAAGCCCCCGGCGAATCCGCCGAATCTTCCCCGCCTTGACCAACCGATGCAATGCGACTCCCACCGCCGATCGGTGGCCAAGGTCCAAAAACTGGTTCGGCGAAAACACGCTACCCGCTCCGCTTCCGCGAATGCGGTTAATGATGCTTTTATCAATGGTTTGCACGGCTTTTAGTCGCCAATTGTTGTAATAAAAACTGGCTAGTTTTTGTTACAGGAATTCCGGCCTTCTCACAAGCCTGTTTGTTGACAGGGTTCTTTGTCGCCCGCGATCCTTGGGGTTCATGGCGCTTTCTTCGCCTTCTTCTTTGCCGCAGATGCGGTAGTTGCGATGTCGTTCATGCACGAAGGGCGGTTCACGATGACCACATCGTACAATCCGCTGAGTCCTTTCAGGCCACGCTTCAATTCGGCCTGTTCTTCAGTGCGTGCGCCGTCGTCCCAAATTGCCGCGATGACCGCGCGATAAGGGGAATCCTTGCGGAGATACAAAGTCAGGTCGGCGGCGATTTCTTCGGTCAAATCTTTCACGCTTTTTCCGCGATACCAGAATTTCACCTCTACAACGAGTTCCAGACCCAAGATGCAAAGGTCGGCACGCGGTTGGTAAGTTCCCGTTGGCGGCAAATACTGTTCTTCTTCCAGCGCTGGAATCAGCGGTTTCAAAACAGCGTAGAGCATGCTTTGAAAGTGGTATTCGTTTTCGATGTGCCATCGGCGCGGTTGCGCGCCTTGCTTGGCGGTTCTCGGTTTATCCTCCCACGTCCACCGTTGGAACGCCGTCGGCACGCGATGCAACACCGTCGCTACATCTGTCAACGTGAGGGCGGCAATGTCGAAATCCATTGCCCGCTGAACTGCCCAATCAATCGCGGCCAAACGCAATCCCGCCTCGAAGCCATCCGTCACGCTTGAAGCCTCGTTGAGTGCGGCCTTCAGGACATCGCTGACGGACTTTTCCGCTGGAGCGCTCCATCCGCGCCGATGCAATGCCGCTGCGAGCCAAATTGGTTCGCTGCCACGGTCGTCGGTTATTTTTGTGGCGGCAATTCGGCGTCCTAGAATATCGAGCAATCCTCGCCGCCAACCCCCGGCTTGAACCAGGCCATCTGCATCCTTCCAAACTGCGGCAGACCACTGCTCGAAACGCTGGCGAATCTCTTTGCCCAAAGCACTCTCTGCTCCCGCAACGACACCGGCAAAATTCAGCGGATCAGCCACAACACCGCACGGTTCGCCTCCCGTTGCGAAGTTTGGCCTTCCGATGGACCATTCCAATTGGGCCACGAACTCCGCGGCAAAACGGGTTTTCAAAGTCTCGACGCCACACGCAAATCCCAGCACCGCCACGTTGCGCGAATTTCGCTCCGCCCCCTTCGCCGCTGCGGCCCGTGTAGCGGCTTCCTCCAGCAGCGCCAGCAGGTCGTCTCCCCGGAGCAGCCATCCCAGAAAAGCGGCCACGAGAGGATTCTGCTTCGCATCCGTTACGGCGGTGTTGAGCAAAACCGCACGCGCATCGGTGATCAGCATCAGGTTTTCTGTTTTCATAGAAACCACCTCAGCCGGTTGAGTCGTCCATGAATGGAATCCACGCTGAAATGGGGCAACGCTCCGAGGCGGCCAAGCAAACGGGCGATGAGTTGCGAATAGCCGATGGTCACCGGCATCCCCGCCATGTCGAAGCTTTTCCAAGAATGGCACGCGAAGGTATAGACCTGCTCCGTCAGATACTTCATGTCAGTGAACGTCGAGGATCGATGAAGATGGAGCAGTACAGGATACGGCAGCCCGTCGGTTGGTTTTTTGACCTCTCTCGATCCGGTCAGCGAAAGAATCGCATTGGATTTGTTGAGCGTCAGGTAAGTTCCACGCATTGGCGCAAACTCGCCCTTCATCACGTCCACTCCTCTTGCCATTCCTGCGGCGAAAGATTTCGCCCCTGGATTGTCGCTATCGAATAGAACCGTGTCGTGGTCTTGGGCGACATGGAGGAAGGCGAAATCAACATGGTAATCCTTCAAGCTCACCGCGACTGCTTTCACCGCGTCGGCTTCGATGTCCTTCAGTGGTTTGAACGAATGGAAGATCAAGCGGACTTCATCGCCCTTTTGCCAGTTCATGTCACTCCGGGCGCGTTCAATGGAGCTTGTGAGCATCTCCACGACGGCTTTGCCGTAATCTTCAAAGGGCACAGCGTTCGACATATTGCCAAGCAAGTAGCGCCCTTCGCTCGTGAACATCGTCGTGATCCCGACCATGCGCTGTCGTGCGCCAAGCTTTGAGTCGCTGATTGACGTGCTCCCCAGCCCAACGACCAACTCATGCGCCATCGGATTGTTTACTTTCAGATGCCACGGTGTTCCGCCGAGCTTCGCGTAACTCGCCAGCGCGATATTGCTCAAGATGAAATCCAACCCCGATCCTTTGCGACGGCTGGTTTCGATCATGAACTCCTGAGTCGGGATTTGCTGGGAAAGAAACGTGGCCTTGGCGACCAGATACGGATTCGTTTCACCGCGCATGTCGTGGCTGGCCTCATCCACCTGCACATAGGCCAGATGCCAGCGTTCTGCCTCGGTCGTGACCGCCGCCAAAGCCTCTTGCGCCGCCTTTCGATAAGCCAAGGCCGTCGCGTTGTCCGCCAGGAAGAATCGCACGTCTTTCCCTTGCAGCCTGTAAGTCTTGATGAATCCGTTTGGAAAGAAACATTTCCGCCCCGGCTCGTTGTGCCCCTCTAGCAACTTCTGAAGAAACTGTTCCACTTCGCCTTTGCGATTGCGCTCGCAAATGACGCAGATGCGCGGCGTCGAGGGCGTGAAACCCTGCTGGCTGTATGGCCCGAGTTCAAAGATTCCACGCTTCGCGTCGTTCAACGCCGGGGTGTTGAACGTCCGGTCGAATACATAGAGCGCCTGTGGCGCTTGGTGGACAGTCGGAAACCGTTTTCCTTTGGTATCGAGGTGCGGCAGCACCGGCGCTTCAAGCCCCGGAAGCAAGCGGAGCGATTTCGCGGTGAGGCGATTCTCGATGCGCGTCAGTTCACTGAGTTTCTTCGGTCCAACTTGGGCCGCCGACTGGAGATCAAACAACTGCCGGTCAATGGTATTCGCCCGGCCTTTGAACGTGGCGTTGAGACAACGCATGAAGCCATCGTAGTCCGCCTCAATTTCAACATCCTTGGCCTCGACTGTGTTTCGCCCTTCGCGACAATCCGTGAGTTGCAGCGTGCTACCGTTGATCGCTACGACGCGACCGACCAGCCGGGCGCGCGGCTCAATGCGGGCGTCGTTGAAAGGCGACTTCTCCGATACATACAAGCCGACCAGATCGAATCGTTCCGCCAACCATTCTGAACACGGCCGGGCAATCCGGCGGTAAGTGTGATGGTCGAACACCAAACCGAGAAAGGGGTCTTGTCCGTCAAATTGAAATACGCGGGCCTCGATTGCGTGTGCCAGCCGCACGAACAGCCACGGTGGAACGGTTGCACCGTTCACGGCCTGAGCGATGAAGTCATGCTCCTTCTCGGACGACAAAACCTTCAGTGGCCCAACGTCCACAACCTTCCGGTCCGCTTTTCCCGCGAAGCTGGCGATGAAGCTCTCGTTCACCAGTTGGCGCGCCACGCCAAGGTTCTCCCGCAAGCGAATCTTCTTTGTCTCCGGGCAAATGGTGCAGGCCGTGCCATCCAGCCGAACTGCGTAAATCAGATCCAGCTTCTTCCCGTTCTCCTCCACGCTGACACGATTGAAGGCGTGTGTCCCCGCGTGCGTCTTTCGCAGTTCACGCATGGCGTCCCTGGAATCGAATGGTTGGACGCCCACCGAGATTTCCACGTCGGGCAGGTTGATCGGGAAAATGTTTAAGTGCAGGTGGCTCATGTGTTCAGCGTGCTGTGGGTTCGCTTGGCGGGTTCTTCTTCGCTTCGCTCCGTTCAGCGATTTCTCCAACGTGGAAATTCGCCAATTCAAAAGTGCCGGGCACACGTTCAATGCGAAAGATTTGAACGCGGTATCCTCCTTGGATGAGAACCTCCTTCAAGGCGGCAAAATCGCGTTCGGTGAAACGGTAACCAAGAACGACCACCTTCAATGCCTCCTTCGGAAAACCAACTCGCTTGGGTTCATCGCCCGGCAGGACCAACCGCCACTCCTTCTGGAACTTCCAAGCCTTTGATTTGCACAGCGACCACGGGTCGATCAGTGTCCCGGATGCTTTGGAAGCGATAGCCTCAGCAGTGGGAGCGTCCACATACTGAACTGGTTGGATTTCCGCGAAAAATGGATCGCTCGCATCGAAACCAAGGCAGATTCCACGATGGTAATTAGCATACGTGGCCCACATGAGTTCGTTGTTCATTTCTTCCGCGAGACAAAGCACTCGCGAATGTCGACGTGCTTCGTGACCCGCAAGGGGCGCAAGTACTTTTTGCGCCGCTTCGTCTTTGAGTGTGTCCAACTGAGTAATGCTTCCCAATCCACGCTCGCGCATCAAAGCGAACAGGTCTTTGTGGTGCAGAATGAATCGGTCGATGTCCAACGGGCTGCCGGTCGCATGTGGTCCGAGCAGGCTGTCGTGAAGGTCGTCAAAATCGCGAGGCGATGAAAAGTGAAACGTGCCGTTCTCCAGAGATTCCTTCGTGTAGTTGCGTTCGGTGACGCTGCCATTCCCATCCTTGCGGAGGGCGGAAGTCCACGACCGATACCGGAAAAGGATTTCTGGAATTTTGCTCACAGTTGCATCTCTCCCTGCGTTGGCGCTGCTGCCTTCTTCTCCTGTGCGAGACGTTGCACGTCGCTCCAGGAGAGGACGAGGGCGTTGTAGGCGATAGCTTCCTGCGCCCATTTGCGTCGTTCGCAAATCGTGTAGAGCCGATACGACAGGTCACGCGCGACTTCGGCCTTCGCGCCGAGTTGGTGGATCAATTCCGCCGCGCCGGACTCACCTTGCTCCAAGCGGCGGATTAGTTGATGCGTGATTTCCCAAATCGTCAGCCGTGAGTCCGTGGCCGGATTCCAATCCGCGTCCAACTCCTCTTTCTTCAGCAACCGCACCTTGCCGCCTTTGGCTTCGAGGATGCCGGCATCTTTCATGCCTTGGACGCTCGTGTTCTTGGCCGTGCAAAGCGTCTCTGCCACGCCATACGCGCCCTCACCGAATCCGTGTTGGTCGAACCACGCCAGCGCCCAGCGCGTGTCTGCGTCAAACTCGCCTTCTTGTTCAGCCAACACCTCATCAAGCGACTGGTTGATGAGCGCCAGCGCGGTGCGCACGCCCATCGGCGAGCCATCCGTTTCGAGCACGCGCGCGTAACGGCTGAATACTGCCATACCTGGTCCAATAGCGGCTTGAGCCAAGTCCACGGGCGCGATGTTGCTTTTCTGCATTGCGCGCAATGCATCGGGCAGTTCCCTTTTCAACGCGGCCAAAAAATCGCGGCGCGATACGACGCCTGCGTCTTTCGGGCGAACACGACAAACGAGAACAATTGACGAGGCGAGCGCGCCAATGGTTTTCTTCAAACTCGTCGTGAGTTCAGTCCTCATTGGCCAAGTCCCGTCAACCGAGAGACCGGCTGAGATAAGACCCGCCAACATCGTCTCCCAACCGGTTGAGGAGATCGCTTCCTCAGCCCCAGTCTCGTCAGAATCTTCTGCCTGTTTGAAAGCGTAGAAGATCGTTATGGGGAACTCCTGGTTTGCGAGTTTGCGGATGCGCTCGAACGTAGCGCCAGAACCTGACTCAAAAAACTCTTGAGCTTTTTGTCGGTCTCCATCGAAGCGATGCGACGCCGCGACAAGTTCACTGGCTTTCGGCACTAGAACTGTGGTGAACAATTCTGGATATACCGACTGCAAGGAATTCCTCAACCACACATAGAAATAGTCGGAGAGGTCTGCGTAGGAGATGTTGTCGTAGTATGGTGGATCGGTCGAAAATACTGGGTTAACCGCCGTCGTGATTCGGGTGGCATCGGCTTGACACACTATTCCGGGAAGAACGTTGGTGGGCAATTTTTGTAGTACTTCACACAAGCTCGTCAGTGTTAGCACAAATCCTCCGCCAGCCTCCGCGAGCGGATTGGCCTCTGCGTAGTCCCAGGTCATCGGAATTGCCTGTCGGGAGAAGGCTTGCGTCAGTCGATCAGGAGCGCTTTGCCAAGTGGCTTGAGTGCAGTTCGTCAGGGTGTTCTTATCCACACAGAAAGCGAGATATGTCGCAACCGCCGCAGTGTATGCCGTCGGATCATTGGTTGGCTCACTTGAAGTCTTGCTGGTTTTCCGTTCGTGAATGGCTGTCACCGCATCGGCTTGGATTTTCTTCCGCACGTCCTCTATCAGGCCGCTCAACGTGGAAAGAGCAACCAGTTGCCGAGACGTAAAAAGGTCCGAGAAGTTGGGCATCCCGTATAAGGGCGGAGAGAACCAGCGCTTGTCGTTAGTAATTGGCTGCTCAAGGAAGTCCACTGCTGGTTTAGGAACATCGACCGGTGGAGCAGAATCTCCCGGCAAATAAATGCGTCCTGCCGCACCCTCCACCACGACGGCGAGCGGCAGAACACTAAGTCCGTGTTCTACGCTGATTTCGCGAAGCTGCTGCTTCTTGATGAACGTGCTGCAAAATAAACATCTAGCTCCTGTCCTGTCCGATGTGTGCGCTGGCGGCTCGCCTTCCGTGGCGATTTCAAATCGCACCTGCAACTTTTCGCGATTGAGGACTGGTTTGGCATAGACCTCTTTGCCTTCTTTCTTGCACAGCCAGAAGGAACGGATCATCGGTGCTCTAGCTCCACAAGCTGGGTTTGGGCATTTGACCGTGCGCGCCCACAGCCACGCAATCACTGTTGCTTCCCCGCCACCAAGTTCCTTGGGCAGTTTCACCTTCGGATACAGATGGCCTATGCGCCTCTCCGCTTCGTCGCGCATCCATTGACCATAGTATCGAATGTCCTCGGCAAGTCCTGCCGCGCCTTGCCAAGAGCCGGAAGCGCCGAGCTTCTTCCGCGACTCCGGATTTATCGGTGCTTTGCCTGCAAACTTTGGCGGGATTTCAATGAGCGCCTTGTTGATGAGCACAGGCACGGGATTCAAATCGCTGGCGTACGCCTCCAGTCCCAGCCGTTGGGCTTCCAATGGAATCGAACCGCCGCCACAGAAAGGGTCATAAACCGGCGGTGGCTTTCCGTTGCAGGAGCGCATGATTTCAGCGCGCGCGGCATCGAGCACGCGGGGATTGTTGGAGTTATCCCATTTCACCAATTGGCGAATGATCTCGAACAACCGCTCCCGCTCAATCTCAGCGACAATTTCTTCCAGTTTCGGTTCTGGACCAGGAGGAGGCGCGGCAATTCCGGCTGCCTGCGCCTTCGCGAGAAAAGCAGTCTGCTCATCCCACAATTTCTTGCGCGCCTTGAGCTCCTTTTCCGCCGCTTTCCGCTTCGCCGAATCCTTCAGCAACTCCGCGACACATTCCGACGGATCATCCACCAACGACGCGAACAGCACCGCCCGGCACGCCGCGAGTGGCCGGCGCGCCCACCACAAATGCAACGTGGACGGATGCCCATGCCGGATGGATTTCTCCCTCGCCGCCTCCTTGTTGATGGCCTCCAGCGGCAACGCGACTTCGATCAATTTCTTCTTGTAGGTCATGGATTAAATCGTGGTGTTAATGGTCACGCCGAAGCTGTCCTCAAACTTGGCCTTGAACCGCCGCCGCAGGTCAGTGAATGCGGGGTCGGGATTCATCAAATCAACGAGGTATTTCAGGAAGACTGTTTCAATTTCACTGAACAGCTTTTGGGGAAAGCAGATTACAGTTGGACAATTTCTGCCATCGGCATACTTGGTCTTGCCTGTCGCTTCGAACTCCAACACACCCGGCACGCCTGCGATTCCGCCATAGAGCGGAACGTGAGCTTGATGAAGGATTCCGCACCGGAAACCCGAATACAGGACATCTTCAAATGTGAGCAGGTCACCTCTGGCCGATTCAATCTTCGTCGGCAATGGGCCAGTCCGGTGACTCAACTGTGCGACGAGGAAGTCCTTGAACTTCGCCTGAGAGGATTCGGGAAAACTGTCTCGCCTTTCGCTCGGAGAGCGATCAGCGCCGAAGTAGAACTGACTGAGGGTGTCGATGAGCAGGCAATTCAACGCCATAATTGCGAAGGCATAGTGACCACCGTCCTTGTGGTTGATTAGCTCCTTGGTCGGCAGGATATACCAATCGTCAATTCGACCGTGGAACGCATTGACGACCTCACTGAAATTGTTCCAGTTGATCTCGTCGTAACGAGTCATGCGCCGGAAAGCGCGAGCGTTTTGAACTGGTGTGTAGAAGGGCATAAGCTTTGTTGTTCAACCGTTTTGTGGGCTCATCAAGTATCTGGGAACGATTTGGAAATGTGGTTCACCGTCCGTGCCGCGTGACGGGATGTTGAGGCGGTAGATTCCAGGCGGAGGCATCGGGAATGGCACGACGCCCTGTGGTTGCAAGGACCAGCAAACGGCTTTGGACAATCTTACCTCATCTTGCTGAGGTCGGCGGCTGGCGATTCGTTTGTCGCGTTGTTCGCGATGGTAGAGGACACCGTGGTTCACCGGAAAATCCGAGATGGTCGGAACATTGAGCAACCCCAGCACCCGGTCGCGAACCTCGACGCTCATCGAAATGACATGCGTCATTTGCAGCAGGCTGCGGATCACGACGGCATGAATCTGCGGCGTTGCCTCCAACTCGTGGCCAATGCCGTGCATGATGTCTTCATCAATGTTGTCGAAGGTGGTGATGCCAACAATGTGTAAGGCCGCAACGTGCGGTGGGTCGGGAAACTTATGGGCTGCGCTCGAAAGGAAGCCTTCCCCCAGCCGGGAAAACGTTTTGCCGTCGGACAGTCGAGGCCAATCGGAACGACGAAACTTGGCTTCCACGTAAATCGGATAGCCGCTTGCCTGCAACGCCCAATCCACGTCGCCGCTTATCCCGGCGAACTGACCGCCACGCCGTTGCGCTGAAGGAGACTTCCATCCGGTGAGCCAAAGAAGTTCTTCGATGGTGCTGAGGTGTTCGGGCGCAGTGCGAAGGCCCGCCCTCGGGGATTGCTGGTCATCCGTTGGCAATTGCGCAAGCGCATCCAAGGCCCGGAGCAAACGCACGGGGCATCCAAGATTGAGGCCGATTCCATCGCAGGCGTTGACGAACGACGGATGGAGCGGGTCTTCTTTTGTCGGCTGGTCAGTGCCACGCCGGGAGTTTGGAACGAAGTAGTAAATGAAGGACGGCATCCCATTCGGCAGCCCTGGCTGCGGGGGATAAGGAAGTTCACGAAGCTGCGCGTGGAAATCGAATGGCAACTCGACAGACGCCAAATGCGCGTCCAAACGACGAACCGCCGCCACAGAATCAGCGTAGTGGCGCTGGAACAATCGGATTGGCAGTTCATCATTCATGC
>Ga0154020_10008248_pt1 | contig 12094 bp, 10 predicted proteins | sample Klosneuvirus_201_FD_109709 | JGI IMG/M metagenome (GOLD analysis project Ga0154020, IMG submission 109709) | Active sludge microbial communities from wastewater, Klosterneuburg, Austria - Klosneuvirus_20160825_MG | ecosystem: Engineered > WWTP > Aerobic digester > Activated sludge | place... | reverse complement strand
TGCTGCGCTGAATTGGCCGCAATCTGAAGATCAAAGTTAGACTGCAGGGCCAGTTCTACCGCCTTGCTGAGTGTAATGGTGTTCTGGGCATGCAATGCAGATGCCAAGCCCAGACAAAGCAAAAGGACTTTAGTTTTCATGGCGTTCGGTTTTCTTGGTTCTGGAAAAATAAATATAAACTGCAGGAATGATAAAAAGGGTCAGCAGTAAAGAGAACATAATACCACCTACCACCACTACGCCAAGTGAAATGCGGCTTGTTGCCGCAGCACCTAATGAAAGCGCAATAGGCAAGGCCCCGAGTGCTGTTGCCAGACTGGTCATCAGAATTGGGCGCATACGCTGAACGGCCGCCTCAGTAATGGCCTGTAAGAGTGCAATTCCGGTTTCGCGCTTCTGATTGGCAAATTCCACAATCAGTATGCCGTTCTTGGTTACAAGACCAATCAGCATAATCATTCCGATCTGAGAGAATATGTTGATGGTCTGACCGGTAAGCCAGAGCGACAACAATGCCCCTGTAAGCGCGAGCGGAACTGTAATCATGATGGTGAGGGGGTCAATAAAGCTTTCAAACTGCGCAGACAGCACCAGGTAAATGAGCACCAGTGCGAGCAAAAAGGCAAACGAGGTATTGGAAGCACTCTCTTCAAAGTCTCTGGAAGGACCGCTGAGCGAAGACGAGAAACTTTCATCCAGCAACTTGTCGCCGATTGCGCGCATGGCTTTCACCCCGTCGCCTATGGTTTTCTCGGGCGCAAGTGAGGCCGAAATGGTGCTCGACTTAAAGCGGTTGTAGTGGTATAGCTGCGGCGGATTGCTGTTCTCTTCAACTTTAACCACGCTGCTGAGCGGTATCAGTTCGCCCCTGCTGTTGCGCACATGGTAACGCTCCAGATCTTTGGGCTCGTCGCGGTCGTTTCTCAGCATCTGGCCAACCACCTGATATTGCCTGCCGTTCATAATAAAATAGCCAAGTCTTCCCCCGCTGAGTGCCGATTGAAGGGTCTGTGCCACATCCTGCACACTGAGACCAAGGTCTTTAGCCTTTATACGGTCAAGACTAATCTGCAGTTCAGGTTTATTGAACTTCAGATTGGCATCCACCACCTGAAAAGTAGGGTCTTTTCTGGCTTCACTCAGAAACTTAGGCAAAACATCTTTTATCTTCTGGAAATCCAGATTCTGAATGACATACTGAACAGGTAAAGAACCCCGCGAACCAAATCCCACACTGATGGTTTGTTCCTGAACCAGAAATACCCGACCATTGTTGAAAGCACCTAAACCTGCATTGGTTTTGTTGACAATTTCTTCCTGTGACAAGTCGCGTTCTTCGGGGTTACTCAGCACAATACGGCCGAAAGAACTGTTGGTGGATCCGCCCACAAACTGGTTGTTGGTAGACGCAAAAACAAACTGCCGGCCTGGTATGCTGTCGTAAAAATAATCGCCCAGACTTTGTGTAAATTTGTCCATTTCGTCAAAGGAGGTTCCCTCGGGAGCCGTTGCATTGAACCTGAACTGGCTTTTATCTTCTATGGGCGCCAGTTCGCTTTGCAAATTTCCGAACAAGATATAAATCAGCACGAAACAGGTGCCCAGTATTGGCCAGGCTATCCATTTAACCGCAAAAAAGCGCATAAGCAGATTGCGGTATCCGTTTTCCATTCCCAGAAAAAAGGGCTCTGTCCGGGTGTAAAACCAGGATGGTTTGCTTTTCTTACGGGTCAGCAGCACATTGAGTACCGGTGTTAATGTTAGCGACACAAATGCCGAGATCAGCACCGCCCCGGCAATCACAATGCCGAACTCGCGGAACAAACTGCCCACAAAACCCTGAATGAATATGATGGGCAGGAAAACAACCGCCAGTGTGATGGAGGTGGAAATAACGGCAAAAATAATTTCTTTTGAACCTTCGCGGGCTGCATCTTTAATGTTCATGCCCCCTTCCAGTTTCCGGAAGATGTTTTCGGTTACCACAATACCATCGTCCACCACCAGGCCGGTGGCAAGAACTATGGCGAGCAGGGTCAGCACATTGATGCTGAAACCGGCCATGTACATAATAAAGAAAGCCCCTACCAGGGAAACCGGAATATCAATTAATGGCCTGAAGGCAATGCTCCAGTTTCTGAAAAAGAGATATACCACCAGAACAACCAGTATCAGAGCCACCACCAGCGTTTCCTCAACTTCTTTCAGAGCCCGTTTGACGTTCGCCGTATTGTCGAGCACTACTGTAAATTCAATGTCTTCAAATCCCTTCTGCTGTTTGATTGCTTCAAGACGTTTGTAAAACTCATCCGAAATTTTAACAAAATTGGCCCCTGGCTGAGGGGCTATGCCACATGCAACTGCGTTGATGCCGTTCAGCCGGAAACCAACTTCTTCAGCCTCACTGCCCAGTCGCACATCTGCAATGTCGCCCATGCGCACAATGCCATTGGCATCTTCCCGCAGTATCAGGTCTCTGAAATCGGCTTCTGTACTGAGCCTTCCCAGGGTCTTTACCACCAGTTCGGTCTTATTGCCGTAAATTTTACCTCCCGGCAGTTCTATGTTTTCCCGGTCAAGTGTGTTGCGTATGTCGCTTACAGTAATGCCATAGGCATTCATACGGTCGGGATGATAATCCAGACGCATGGCATAGCGTCTCAGACCAAATACATTTACACCGCTTACATCGGGTATGGTCTGAAATTTTTCCTGTAAAACCGTTTCGGCAAAATCGCTGAGTTGTATTACGCTTTTATCGCGGCTTTGCACAGCCAGTATGATGATAACATCGCCACTGGCATCGGCCTTGCTGATAACCGGTGGCGCATCAATGTCTGCGGGCAGCTGGCGTAAAGCCTGCCCTACTTTATCGCGCACATCGCTGGCAGCATCGTCCAGATCAACATCCAGATTAAACTCTACCGTAATGCTGCTGCTGCCCTGGTTGCTCGAAGACGTAATGGTGCGTATGCCCTGAATGCCGTTTATGGCCTTCTCGAGGGGCTCGGTGATCTGACTTTCGATGATGTCAGAATTGGCTCCTGTGTAATTGGTTCTGACAGAAATATTCGGCGGATCAATGGCCGGATATTCGCGCAGACTTAAAAACTTAAAGGCTACTGCACCAAACACTATAATGATGATGCTGCAAACGATGGCAAAGACCGGGCGTTTTAAACTGAATTCGGCTATGTTCATGGCTTACGGTTTAACAGCTCTTATCTTTACTTCTGCCCCTGGCTTCAGATACAGAATACCATTGATGGCAAATGTATCACCAGGTGCGAGTCCGCTTATAATTTCCACTTTATCTTCTCCGCGGTAACCGGTTTCAACCGTAACCATTTCGGCCTTTCCCTGCCGGATAAGCGCCATTTTCTTGAAACGGGTTTCGGGAATTATGCAACTGCTGGGTACCAGCAAAGCTTTTTTGTCTCGGGCAACATCTATGCTTACTTTGACGAAAGCCCCGGGCCTTAAAACTCCACCCGGGAGCACAACCGCTCTCACCTGTATATTGCGTGTACTGGCATTCACAAGCGGCTCTATTGCCAGCACTTTTGCAGTGTGTTTGTTTCCGCCCTCTGAAATCAGAGACACCAGATCTCCGTTTGCCACCATAGCAGCATATGATTCGGGCACAACAAAGTCGACCTTAAGCATATTTATCTGTTGTAAAGTAGCCAGTACATCAGCCGGCGTTACATAGGCCCCATTGCTGACCCGGCGCAAACCGATGCTGCCGCTGAATGGCGCTCTGACTTCTGTTCTGCGCAGCTGGGCATTGATGTAGTCTTTATCTGCTTCCAGCGTTTGCACCTGACTCAATGCCAGATCGTATTCCTGCTGATTCAGTCCGTTGACCGAAAGCAGTGTTTTAAGCCTTGCTTCGGTTTTCCGGGCAATGCCAAGCTGAGATTCCGTTTTCTTCAATTGCGCTTTCAGATCCTCGTCGTATAATTTCAACAACAAAGTTCCGGCCTCAACCTGTCTGCCTTCAATGAGGTTTACATACACCACCCGTCCGCTCATTTCAGGCCTTAGCTGCACATATTCGCCCGCAAGCACATTGCCGTTTGCTTCAACGGTGTTGGTGTAAGTCCTGAGTTCTGCAACAGATACATCGATAAGCACCGGACCTTTGCCTTTTTCAGTACCCGGTTTTTTTGGCTTCCCGGAATTACAGGCAGTAAGCATCAGCAGGGCTGAAATAAATATACTTAAATTGATTTTAAACAACATGTTATTTGTTTTAACGAAGACAAACAAAGCCTTGTCAGTGCTCATATTCATCCGCTTCAAATCTACGTAAATACGATTAAAAGACCACGGAAATCACAAAATACCCATATAGATTTTTATGATTTCAAACGATACAACGTTTTGTGCTTCAACTGAAACGCTTGTTCACCGCAGAGCAGCATTCCGAAAGCTGCACACGGATTACAGACTCCAGTATTCCATAGCGGCAAACTGCCCGCGGTACATGCCCTTCAGATCGAGCACAAACGACCTGGGATTGCAGACAGACATGAAATACGCCTCGTCAAAATCTTTGTATTCCTGATGACTTACCGCGGCTATAACGCCGTCGTATCCGCTGCCAATGGCAGGTGCAAGATGAAATCCGTATTCTTCAAACACTTCTTCAGAATCGGCTCTGGGATCAACAACTTCTACATCTACGCTGAAACTTCTGAGCTCTTTAACGATATCGACAATTTTTGAATTGCGGATGTCGGCAACGTCTTCTTTGAATGTAGCTCCCAGTATCAGAATTTTGGATCCCTTTATTTTTTTGTCGTTGCTGATCAGTTTTTTAATGGCCACTTTGGCAATGTGCGCACCCATCATGTCGTTGGTAAAACGTCCGGCTGCAATTACGCGTGGATGCAGACCAAGTTCGGTAGCCTTGTAGGTGAGGTAATACGGATCAACCCCAATGCAATGTCCGCCCACCAGACCCGGGCTGAATTTCAGGAAATTCCATTTGGTGCCCGCAGCTTCTATGACATCGTAGGTATTGATGTTCATTTTATCGAAGATAAGACTTAGCTCATTCATCAATGAAATGTTCAGATCGCGCTGTGTATTTTCGATGATTTTGGCGGCTTCAGCCACTTTAATCGTCGGTGCTTTGTGTATGCCGGCAGTAATGATGGATCCGTATAAAGCCGCTATTTCTTCCAGACTTTCAGAATCACTTCCTGAAACAATCTTCAATATTTTGGTCAGTGTGTTGACCTTGTCTCCGGGATTGATGCGTTCCGGAGAATAACCAACCTTAAAATCGGCGTTGAAATGCAAACCGCTTTCTTTCTCCATTACAGGAATACAATCTTCTTCTGTACAACCCGGATAAACGGTGGATTCAAACACAACGTAATCGCCTTTTTTGAGCACCTTACCTACCGTTTTAGAAGCCCCGATAAGCGGCTTAAGGTCAGGATTCTTCCCATCGTCTATGGGTGTCGGCACCGCTACAATGTAAAACCGGCATCCGCGGATGTCTTCAATATTATGCGAAAAAGAAATATCACATCCCTGAAATGCGGAGGCTTCCACTTCTTTACTCGGATCCTCATGGCGGTTCAGCATGTCGACCCTTTTGGGGTTTATGTCAAACCCCACTACGCGGTATTTTTTAGAGAACTCAAGGGCAAGTGGCAAACCCACATACCCGAGGCCTATGACTGCAATGGATGTTTCTTTGTCGACAATGTTTTTGAATATGCCCATGTAGTTTAAATTGTATGGTTAAGGGGGGCAAAAATAGGACTAATTAACGGAAAAACAAACCTTTGAACATGGCCGTCAGTCATGGTTCTGCCAACGAGAAGGCATTTGTGTTGCTTACTTTAACACCCCTTCATTTGTGTGTCTCCATGTCTGTGAGCTCCGGTCGTATACAACCCCGTTGCCTGGAAATTCCACCCACTCTTCACTGCTGTTTTCGGGCAGGTACTTTTCAATTGACCCGGTTTCAACCATGGCTTTGAACAATATACCTCCTTTGTGCTGAAGCTGCTCTTTTTTCATTTTCCATGTCCAGAACAATTCTTCATAGGCAGCCTGATCGATGCGTCCGGCAGCATCCCGTTTAAACCGCCCGCATACGGCAGCAAACTTATCGTTTTTTAAACTTGGCTCCCTGCGGAAAATCATGAAGTATGCAAAACCATCCTTGGTTTCTGTATAATGCAGCCACTGGTATTCCCGTTCCTTTTTGTGCAAATGCATGAAGGGTTTGTATGCATCTGAAAAACGCGCCTGCTGCGGAATGCTGTCGTGCAGTTTTGCAAAGTTGGGCAGCAAGGTATCCAGGATGCCTTCAAAATTGTGCGTAAAACCGGATGTCGTATATTGGCGATCTGAGCTGCAAGACCATAAAAGGATTGTAAAGGCGAGCGTCAGTAGTTTATTCATGTACTTGATTTTGATGCAAAACTACCCGATTTACATTTCGCGTGCATCAAATTAATGTTGTTTAAACATTAAGTCCGGGCAATCTCGCTGAAACTGAGCCTTTGTCAAGGGCTCATTTTTGTTTAACAAAACAAACAATGCTCCGGTTTTTGATGAAGATTATTAAACACAGAAATAAATGCATATAAATTTGATTTATAAGAATTTAAAATATTTTTATCGAAAATATACCCCAAATTACCGTTTAACAATTTACCAAAATTCAATTTTTCTGTTTAATGTAAATTTAAAATCAATACGCGTTAAAAAAGCCTGAAAATCTTCAACAATTAACGCGTGGGTCTGTTCCTGCGCTTGCATACCTCCGCAGAAAAACTATATTTGCCATGTGCTTTGGTATCAATCTATCCCCTCCTGGTTTCAGAAGCTGTTTCCGAATCTGATCTGGCAGTTACCGGGTTCAGACAGCAAAGATGTATACCTGACATTTGATGACGGCCCTCATCCGGATATCAGTCTCTGGGTTGCCGGACAACTTGAAAAACACCAGATGAAAGGCACTTTTTTTTGTGTTGGCGACAATGTCCGTAAATATCCTGAAACTGCAGAAATGCTGATTCAAAAAGGACATCGGCTGGGCAACCACACCATGCACCATCTGAAAGGCTGGAACACCGACAAGCAAATATACACATCAGATGTAGAAGCCTGTGCGTCCTATGTCAGCAGCCCGCTGTTCAGACCGCCATACGGCCGCATCAGCAGGGAACAGATTAAATTGCTCAAAATGAAATACCGCATTATCATGTGGAGTATACTTTCTTGTGATTTTGACCGCTCGCTAAAACCGGAATCCGCCCTTGAAGGCCTGTTCAAAAAAACCCGGAACGGATCCATAGTGGTGTTCCACGATTCTCTTAAGGCGGAAAAAAACCTGAAATACATGCTGCCGCGCTACCTTGAATTTCTGAACGAAAACGGATTTATATGCAAAACTTTATAACGGTGCTGATACAGATCAGCATTGCCATTTGCTTCGCCTATCTGCTGATACAGTTGTTGTATCTGCTTGTGCTTTCTAAACTCCGAAAACAGGCTTTTATCCCTCTGGACGAATATCCTGCTGTTTCTGTTCTGGTAGCTGCGCGCAATGAGGCCGGAAACATCATAGATTGCCTGACGGCGCTAAGCCGCCTCGACTACCCGGCCGGTAAGCTTGAAGTCCTGGTAGGCAATGACCAGAGTACAGACTACACCCGCATGCTGGTCGAAAATTTCATACGCGACAAAGCGCATTTCCAACTGATCAATCTGGATGGAAAAGAATTTCCGCAGACCAAAGGCAAAGCCCGTGTTCTGGCAACACTTGCACAAGCCGCCAAAGGCGAATACTTTCTGATAACCGATGCCGATATTGAAGTGCCGGAACTATGGGCCAAAGGCATGGTAAGTGCTATGATCACCAATCAGGCCGACATGAGCGGTGGCACAACCAACATATCCGCACATACAGTTTTCGGAAAGTTTCAGCAGGTAGACTGGATGTATTTCATGGGCATCATTCACACCTTTTCTTCCTTAGGAAAACCCCTCACGGTGGTTGGAAACAATATGGGCGTATCCCGAAAAGCCTACCAAAGCACAGGCGGATATGAAACCATCCCGTTTTCAATTACTGAAGATTACGCACTGTTTGATGCTGTGCGCAAAAATGGCTTTAAAGTGATACAGAAACTGAACATTGAAACCCTGGTGTATTCGAAACCGCTGGACAGCATCAAGGCCGTCTTAAAACAGCGCAAGCGCTGGCTAACCGGAGGCTGGGACCTGCCCATATACTACCACATCATGATTTTTATTTTTGGTGCCTGGTACTTTGCCCTGCCTGTTTTGTTCGTTTTCAACTGGAAACTGGCACTGCTCTTGCTGATTGTTAAAGACAGTCTGCAACTGATACAACTGTTGCAGATATACAAACATTTGCAGATCCGCGTCGAACATCCGATTGCCGTGTTGTTCTATGAGCTTTATCTTTTTCTGATGATTCCGCTGACTGCAGTTTTCTTTCTGCTGCCTACCAGAAATACCTGGAAAGGCCGTAAATACTAATGCAGACCGCTCCGGAACCACTTGCTCTGCAATTCCTTTCGGAAACCTTTCGGCTAATCCCTAAATTCGCGGCATGCAACTGAGCCGTTTCATTGCTGCCCGTCTGGCGCTTGGAAAATTCAAATCGTTTGCCGCTCTGATTATCAGACTGGCCTGGTTTGGCGTTGGTCTCAGCGTTGCTGTTATGATTATTGCCATTGCCATCGTTGTGGGCTACAAACGGCAGATTACAGAAAAGGTCATTGGCTTTGGCGGCGGCATTGAAATACACTCCACCGGTACCAGCGGCAACTTCGATTATGTGCAGTTCAGTGATTCGCTGCCGCTCAGAAACCGCATACAAAACTTAGCCGGCGTTACCCACATTGCCCCGGTTATGTCCAGACCCGGAATCTTAAAAGCAAACGACGATCTGGAGGGTATTGTCTTTAAGGGTATAGATGGCCGCTACGACTTCGCTTTTCTTCAAAAACACCTTACACGCGGTCGCTTGCCTGCCGTTGGCGACAGTTTGCGCAAACGCGAGATCCTGATATCAAAAGTGCTCAGCAGGAAAATGAAACTGGACACAGGCGACCTGGTGCGGATTTATTTCATCAACGACCCCGTGCGTGTAATTCCTTGCAACATCACCGGTATTTATGAGACCGGACTGGAAGAAAATGACATGCTTTATGTTGTAGGCAGTCTGCGCGAAATGCAGCGGATTTTCGCCAACAAAAAACAACAGATAACCCATTATGAGGTGCGAACAACCCATGTTGATCAGCTAACGGAAAACACCAAACGTCTGAACCGGTCTTTGCCCCTTGAACTGAATGCCGAAAGCCTGGTGCAACTGAACCCACAGATTTTTGACTGGCTCGGCTATCTCGACCAGAACATCGGAATCATTCTCACCCTTATGATCATTGTGGCCTCAATAAATATGATTACGGCCCTTCTGATTCTGATCATCGAACGCACAAACATGATTGGCATTCTGAAGGCTCTGGGCAGCCGCAGCAGCATGATCAAACGCATTTTCCTGAACCATGCCTTATACATCCTGGTATTAGGCCTTTTATTTGGCAATGTTCTGGGCCTCTCGCTCTGCTGGCTGCAGTCTGAATACAAACTGATCACCTTGCCTCAGGAAACCTATTACCTTTCGTCGGTGCCGATTGCAATCGAGATGTGGCACATACTGGCGGTTAATGCCGGAACGGTTTTGCTTTGTATGCTGGCGCTCCTGCTTCCGGTGCGGCTTATCAACCGCATTGAAGCCGTTAAGGCGATACGTTTTAACTAACGCATACCGCAAGGTCTGATACAGTCTGAAAATATATAAGTTCCTGACTACCTTATGTAAACAAATGCAAATTACATTGTTTATTTTTGCGGCTTGAACTACCCATTTATACTTAAGTTTTCTGCGCTCAGCAACCTGAGTGATGCGCGATATGCGGCCGGATTCTGGGCTGATTTTATAGGGTTTTGTTTTGACCCGGGCAGTCCGGATTACATAGAACCGGCCAAAGCAAAAGAGATCGCCGCATGGGTGAGCGGCCCTATGCTGACCGGCGAATTCACCATGCAGCCCCCGGAATGGATACGCGACTTTGTAACCCTGCTGCCTTTAGACGCCATACAAATACCATCCAATTATCCGCATCCGGAAATTTTTGAAACCGAAAATGTGAAATTCATTATCGCCGTAAACGATCTGCAGCACGCGGAACATTTGCAAAAAGCCGATATTTTCATCACCAAAGATCCCGAAATCTACCACCACCTGAAGCTGCACAACGACAAACCGGTCATACTGGAAACAAATGACATGAAAACGGATGCATCCTTGCTGGATGGCATCGCATTTACCGGCGGCACAGAAGCAAAACCGGGAATGCGCAATCAGCAGGAATGGACAGATTTTCTGGAAAAATGGGAAGGCAAAGGTGTATAATCTTGCTCCTTAAGCCCTGCCGTCAAAACCTGAAGGCCTATACAAAACAAAACCGGAGGTATTTAATCTTTATGTCCTTTGAACGCCACATGCGCTCGTAATAGGTCATAATTTTCAACTCATCCTGCAGGTCTTCTTTCTCATCAATGTTAAAAAGCAACTCCTTGATCTGTGCATTTACAGGCTCGAGTGTTTTCAAGGTGTAATTAAACAGAAAATCGCTGTCCGTTTTCAGATTGATGTGTTTGTTACGGCCAAGCAATTCGTAATACTTTCCAATAAACTTCGGACTTGTCAGGCGCTGTTTCTCTCTCGGTTTCTGAGGCTGCGGATCCGGAAACGTAATCCAGATTTCGTCTACTTCACCCGGCTCAAAATAATCGTTCAGAAAGTCGATCTGTATGCGCAGAAATGCCACATTATTGAGGGCATCGTCTATGGCAAACTTTGCACCCTGCCACATCCTGGATGCTTTTACATCAAGTCCGATAAAATTGCGTTCCGGAAAAAGCCTGGCAAGCCCCACTGTGTATTCGCCGCGACCACAGGCCAGCTCGAGTGTAATCGGATGCTTGTTTTTGAACACTTCAGAATGCCATTTGCCCTTCAAGTGGTTGCGGGCATCGAAGGTGTTCGGAAAACTGTTGTACTCGTCGAACTTTTTGAGTTTGTTCTTGGCCATAAAAAGAGTGCAAAGGTAACGCAATCAGGTGCCATTTAAAAGCGTTTTACACTGTTGCATGCGCAACAAATAATGGTTTTGCAATTCGATGTACATTGGTTATTTTTGCCCATCTTAAAATTGCATCCATGAGAGAAATTCAATTCCGCGAAGCCCTTAGAGAAGCCATGAACGAAGAAATGCGCCGCAACGAGCGTATATTTCTGATGGGCGAAGAAGTGGCAGAATACAACGGCGCATATAAAGTGAGCCAGGGCATGCTGGCCGAATTCGGACCGAAACGTGTAATCGACACCCCGATAGCCGAACTCGGATTTGCCGGCATCGCCGTCGGAGCCGCCATGAACGGCCTGATTCCGATTGTTGAGTTTATGACTTTCAACTTTTCACTGGTGGCAATTGACCAGGTGATAAACAGTGCAGCCAAGATGAACAGCATGTCTGCCGGACAGTACAAATGCCACATGGTATTCCGCGGTCCGACCGGCAGTGCAGGACAACTGGGCGCGCAGCACTCTCAGAATTTCGAAAACTGGTACGCCAATACCCCCGGACTTAAAGTGGTGGCACCATCAAACCCATACGATGCAAAAGGTTTGCTTAAATCCTCCATCCGAGACGGAAATCCAATCATCTTCATGGAAAGCGAACAGATGTACGGACTGAAAGGTGAAGTACCTGAAGAAGAATACACACTCGAACTGGGCAAGGCCCATATCGCGAAGGAAGGTACAGATGTTACCATCGTTTCATTCGGCAAGATGATGCTGCGGGTTAACGAAGCGGTCAAATCGCTTGAAGAAGCAGGTATCAGTGCCGAAGTAATAGACCTGCGCACAGTAAGGCCTCTGGACCACGAAACCATTGTTAACTCGGTTCGTAAAACCAATCGCCTGGTAATTGTTGAAGAAGCTTGGCCGCTGGCATCC
>Ga0154020_10008246_pt1 | contig 12095 bp, 7 predicted proteins | sample Klosneuvirus_201_FD_109709 | JGI IMG/M metagenome (GOLD analysis project Ga0154020, IMG submission 109709) | Active sludge microbial communities from wastewater, Klosterneuburg, Austria - Klosneuvirus_20160825_MG | ecosystem: Engineered > WWTP > Aerobic digester > Activated sludge | place... | reverse complement strand
TGTCGCGGCTGGCCGCCTGGGGCGCGGGCGCGGTGTTGGCCGACGACATGGGCCTCGGGAAGACGGTGCAGACCATCGCCGCGCTCCTCGATCGCGCGCCCCGTGGTCCGGCGCTGGTCGTGGCGCCGACCTCGGTCAGCTACAACTGGGTCCGCGAGATCCAGCGTTTTGCCCCCGATCTGCGGGTGACGCTGTTCCGCGGGGCGGATCGCGCGGGCCCGCTGGAGCGCTTTGGCCCTTCGGACGTCGTGGTCATCAGCTATGCGCTCCTCACGCTGGAGGCCGAGCGCCTCCAGGCGCGCCGCTGGGCCACGCTGGTGCTCGATGAGGCCCAGGCGGTGAAGAACGCCAGCGCGCAGCGCTCGATCGCGGTGCGGGGCCTCGACGCGGAGTGGGCGGTGGCGCTGACCGGGACGCCGATCGAGAACCACATCGGCGAGCTATGGGCGATCTTCGCGGCCGTGGCCCCCGGCTTGCTCGGCAGCCAGGAGCAGTTTCGAGAGCGCTGGGGGAACGCGCAGGATCTGAGGGGCCTGGCCCGGGTGGTGCGACCCTTCGTGCTGCGGCGGACCAAGGGCGAGGTGCTCCAGGAGCTCCCGCCGAAGACCGAGATGCAGATCGACGTGGAGCTGAACGGAGAGGAGCGGAAGATCTACGAGGAGGCGCGGCTGGCGGCGATCGCCGAGCTCAAGCAGCTCGGGCCAGATCTCGGGCAGGCCACCCGCTTTCACGTGCTGGCCGCGCTGACGCGACTGCGGCAGCTGGCCTCGGATGGGGGGACCGTCGGCGCGCCGACCAAGCTCCTCCGCTTGGCCGATCTCGCCGAGCCTCTGATCGAGGAGGGCCATCACGTGCTGGTCTTCTCCCAGTTCGTGAAGCTCCTCGATCGCGCCGAGGCGGTGCTCCGCGCCCGCAGTATCCCTAGCGCGCGGCTCGACGGGAGCACGCCGGCCGAGGATCGCGCGCCGATCGTCGATCGCTTTCAGGCCGGGCCGCCCTCGGTGCTCCTGGTCTCCCTCAAAGCGGGGGGCACCGGGCTCAACCTGACGGCGGCCGATCACGTCGTGCTGCTCGATCCCTGGTGGAACCCGGCGGTGGAGGACCAAGCGGCGGATCGCGCGCATCGCATCGGGCAGACCCGGCCCGTCACGGTGATCCGCCTGGTGTCGCGGGAGACGGTGGAGGAGGCGATGCTGGCGCTGCATCAGGCCAAGCGGGAGCTGGGCGCCAAGCTCTTTAGCGAAGGCACAGGGGCAGAGGCCTTGTCACCGGGCGAGCTGTTCGAGCTGCTCGGGCGCTGAGCCGGCCGATCAAGGCGTGGGCGTGATGTCGATGATGCCCTTCGGATCCGGGCTCACGACGCGGTTCACCACGCTGGTGTGGTCCGCTCCCTCGACGCGAAAGAGTCGGGCGCCGAGGCGCCGAGCGATCAACACGTTGGTCGGCGAGTCCGGCTTGGCGATCGTGTCGTCTGCGGCGAGGTAGATGCGAATCTTCACCGAGCTCGGGAGTTCCAGCGTCTCCAGCATGTGCTGATAGTCTGAGTTCGTACCCATATCCTTGCCAGGCATCGCTCCGCCGAAGACCCGCGCCAAAAAGTCGGGGAGCATCCGCGCGCCATTGGCCGACCCATAGCCGGCCAGCGGAGGCGCCAGCAGCGTCAGATCGATCGGGCTGCTGAGCTCACCCCGGGTGTGAAGCTGATGCAAGGAGCCCAGCACAATCCGGCCCCCCATGCTGTGGGCCTGGATGGCCAGCGGCTGGCCCGGGTGCTCCTTCATCCAGGTCGAGAGCTCTTGCGCCAAAGCGCCGCTGGTATCGGTGAGGCGGCTGTAGCGATCGTCGTAGGCGAAGGTCAGCACCCGCTCGCCCTGCTGAATCCCGCGGACGTTGAGCGGTTCAACCGTGTTCGGCGCGGCGTTGATGCCGTGGATAGTAAGCAGCGTCGCGGCGCCCGGGAGGCCTGGGCTGAGCTCGACGATCGTGCCGCTCTGGTGGGCGGCGCGAAGGAGGCCGGCCTCCTGATCCTCATCGATGGCCAGGGGCGGGAACAGCGTCGAGCGCGCGAGCCGCACGCCGGCGTTGTCGTGGAGGGACGCCGAGGTGACCGTGACACAACCGGAGGCCGCCAGGATCGCCGCCGCGACCGCCGAGCCTTGTAGGAGCATCGGGAACGCCGAGTCGAAGAACGAGCGCTGGGGCGCCCCGAGCCCGTGGGTGCGCGGTGGAAATGGCAGGACGTCGGTGTCTCCCGGCAAAGGCGCTTCCGTCTCGGCGGGGACCGGCGCACGGGGCGCGGTCGATCCAGGGACCTTCACCGGGCCAGCGTATCACGCAGTTCGGGGAGTCTCCCGGCCCCTTGGTTGGACCTACACAGACTGGGGGGTTCTCGCGCGCCGCAAGTGTTCCCGGGTGAAGCTCCTCGATCGCGCCGACGCGCTGCTCCGCGCCGCAGCATCCCCAGCGCGGCTCGACGGGAGCACGCCGGCCGAGGATCGCGCGCCGATCGTCGATCGTTGAGCGAAGGCCAATGATTGTCGGGCCTCCTGAGCTTGCTTGCCCCCGGCCGTGCTGAGAAGTCAGGATGATGATCGCGGTGACCAAGCGCGACGCCACCTACGCCGACCTGGTCGCGCTGCCCCCCAACGTCGTGGGCGAGATCCTGGGGGGTGAGCTGCATGTGCAGCCTCGCCCCGCGTCCCCCCACGCCAGAGCCTCCTCACGTTTGGGGTCGGTGCTAGGCCCGCCCTTTGACATCGGCGACGATGGTCCAGGAGGCTGGGTGATCTTGGACGAGCCTGAGCTTCACCTCGGGGAGGACGTGGTGGTTCCGGATCTGGCGGGCTGGCGCCGGAGCCGAATGCCGGAGGTGCCGGACACCGTAGGCTTCACGCTCGCGCCGGATTGGGTCTGTGAGGTGTTGTCACCGTCCACGGCCCGCGTCGACCGCACCAAGAAGCTCGAGATCTATGCGCGCGAGGGCGTCACGCACGTGTGGTTCGTCGAACCTCGGCTCCTCACGCTGGAGATCCTGAGGCTCGAGGCGGGTCGCTGGATGATCGTCGGGGTACATGCCGAGAATGCGCGCCTGCGGGCCGAGCCCTTCGAGGCCATCGAGCTGGACCTGAGTCTCTTGTTCGCGCGTTGAGCGGGATTCCCTAACCAGCTCGTCCCCTGGAAAGTGCCGATTCTCGCCCAAGAGTGTCACGCTCCAGTCGCCCAGCGCCTATGCGGGCAATGACGCTCGGTGAACTCGCTCTGCTATCCGCATTCGACCAGCCGGCCTGAACCTGATGACGGAGCAACGATGTCGCTCGCAGGGCAACTTAGCGCCGCCGCTCTCCTGGTGCTCCTCGGCCACCCGGCGAGGGCAGCGGAGTCGCCGACCACCGACGCAATTTTGGCGGCCTTCATCCAGGAAGCCCTGGGGGCCCGCCCTGAGCTGAGCCAGGCTCGCGCCGACGTTCAGGTGGCCCAGGAGCGCGTCACCCAGGCCCAGGCCATGCCCGACCCGGTCCTCCAGGTCGGGGTCCAAAACGATAGCTTCAACCAGTGGCAAGTCGGGACCATGGAGTCGAGCTGGGTCCTCTTCATGGCCTCGCAGACCTTCCCCTTCCCCGGGAAGCGCGGGCTCAGGGCAGAGCTGGCCTCCACCGAGGTACGGGATCGCGAGCTCGCCACCCAGCGCGTGCGTCTAGAGACGATCGCCGAGGTCCGGCGAGCCTATCTGGCGGTACAGCTGGCGGCTGCGCGCCTCGAGCTACTGGCCAAGCTGCGCGGGCTCATCGAGCAATCCATCACGGTGGCCGAGGCCCGCTATGAGATCGGAGAGGGCGTGCAGTCGGATCTCCTCCGGGCCCGGCTCGAGCTCGCCCGCCTCCAGCAGCAGCGCCTTCAGGTCGAGGCAAACGCGCGCCTACAAGCGCAAGCGCTCAACCGACTCCGCGCAGCTCCGCTCGATGAGCGTATCGATGGCGCGCCGCCCTTCGCCGCCCTGTCCTTCCCGCCGATCCCCGACGAGGCGGCCTCGCTGAGCACCTTTCGCGAACAGAGCCCAGAGGTCCTAAGTACGGCTACCGGCGTTCTTCGAGCGGAGCGCGCGCGGGCACTCTCGGATCGCTCCTACTATCCCGACCTCTCGGTGAGCGCGGGCGTCATGGTCCGCGGGAGCCTTGAGCCGATGTGGACGGTGACGCTAGGCGTGCCGCTCCCCGTATTCGCGGGGGATAAGCAATCGCGAGCGGTGGCCGAAGCGGAGGCCCTCCGCGAGTCGGCGAGTCGTGGAAGTGATGCGCTCGAGCAGCTCCTGAGGCTCCGCATTCATCAGCGCATCGAGTATTGGAGAGCGCTCGAGCAGATGTGGCAGGCCTATAAGGGAGGGTTGCTCAAGGAGGCCGAGGCGGCTTCGGAGTCGACGCTGACCCAGTATCGGGTCGGCAAGGTGGCTTTCACTTCCGTCCTCGAGGCCAGCTCGACGGCGATCTCCGCGATCGACGCCTCGTACAGCGTCCTGGCCGATGCCTGGCGCTTGGCGATCGCCCATGAGGAGCTGTCGCTCGGCGAGAGCGGCAGCGGCGGTGGGGTGGTCGGCACAGGAGCGCTCGGAGGAGGCGGGGCGGGCATGGGTGCAGCCCGTGGTGGTGCGGCGTCGGGTTCGGCTTCGGCTGCGGTCGAGATGGGCGGGCCAGCCCCGGAGGGCAGCCCGGCTGGGATGTGAGCTATGCGAAGGGTTCAGATCGCGCTCTTGGTCCTCACTACCGCCGCAGTCTCGGTGCCCTTCGGCGCTTGGCTCGCCGGCCAACAGCAGGAGCCTTCGAAGGTCCCCGAATCAACCGAGGTGCACGCGCAATACCAGTGTCCGATGCACCCTGCGGTCGTGCGAGATGAACCAGGAGACTGCCCCATCTGCGGGATGAAGCTGGTCAAGATGGAAGGTCCCGCGCCCAAAGCGCGCCAGCCACGCTTTTATCGCTCACCGATGAACCCGGCGCAGACCTCGGCCGTGCCCGCCAAGGACTCGATGGGGATGGATTACGTGCCGGTCTACGACGATGAGATCCCCGCGCACTCCGAGGTGGACGGCCTGGCCTCGATCGAGATCGACGCCTCACGCCAGCAGCTCATCGGGCTCCGCACCGCGGTGGTCGACACCGGGGTGATCGGTGGAGCTTTCCGCACCGTGGGCCGGGTGAGCGTCGATGAGACCCAGGTGCGCCGCATCAGCATGAAGGTCCCCGGCTACGTCGAGCAGATCTTCGTCGACTTCGTGGGAAAGCCCGTGCGCAAGGGTCAGCCGCTCTTCTCCCTCTACAGCCCCGACGTGCTCGGCGCCGAGAACGAGCTGCTCGCCGCGCGGAGAGGTCAGCAGCCCACGCTGGCCGCTAGCGCCCGGAGACGCCTCGAGCTGTGGGACGTTCCGGAGAGCGAGCTCGAACGCCTAGAGCGTGAAGGCATCGCGGCCAAGAACGTGATCTTCGTGTCGCCGGCGACCGGCGTGGTCACCAAGAAGGACATCGTGGAAGGCGCGCGCCTCGAAGCAGGATCGATGCCCTACGAGGTGGTCGATCTCTCCACGCTATGGGTGCTGGCCGATGTGTATGAGACCGAGCTGCGCTTCGTAACGGCGGGAATGCTGGCCACGCTGAGCCTCAACGCGTTCCCGGGCCGCAAGTACACCGGCAAGGTGCTGTTCGTCGATCCGCTCCTCGACCCGCGTTCTCGCACGGCCCGCGTGCGCCTGGCCTTTCCCAATAGGAGCGGTGAGCTCAAGCCGGAGATGTTCGGCGAGGTCGTCATCGAGCGCCCTGCCCGGGAGGTGCTGCGCGTGCCCTCGGACGCGCTGATCAGCAGCGGAACCGACGAGGTCGTCTTCGTGGCCCGGGACGACGGCCGCTTTGAGCCCCGCCGGGTGAAGGTCGGAGAGCGCGCCCGCGACTACACCGAGGTGCTGGAGGGACTGACCGACGGCGAGGCGGTGGTGACGCGGGCGAACTTTCTGGTCGACTCTGAGTCTCGGCTCCGGGCCTCCCTGGCGCGGATCAGCAGTGATACGGCGACCACCAGCGCCCATGCCGGACGCGCGCCATGATCAAGCGCATCATCCGCTTCTCAGCGGAGCACCGCTACTTGGTCATCGCGCTGACGATCATCGCGCTCGTCTTCTCCTGGTACGCGATGAGGACGATCCCGCTCGATGCGCTCCCGGATCTCTCCGACACCCAGGTGATCGTCTACTCCAAGTGGGATCGCAGCCCCGACGTCATCGAAGACCAGGTCAGCTATCCCATCATCGCCGCGCTGCTCGGCGCCCCGCGGGTGAAGGCCATCCGCGGCTTCTCGGACTTTGGCTATAGCTTCGTCTACGTCATCTTCGAGGACGGCACCGACACCTACTGGGCCCGGAGCCGGGTGCTGGAGTATCTCTCCAAGATCCAGCCGCAGCTGCCCGCCGGCGTGACCACCGAGCTCGGCCCCGACGCCACCAGCGTGGGTTGGGTCTTTCAATATGCGCTGGTCGACCGCAGCGGGAAGCACTCCACCGACGAGCTCCGCAGCTATCAAGACTGGTTCTTGCGGTACTCGCTGCAGGCCGTGCAGGGCGTGTCGGAGGTCGCCACGGTCGGCGGCCAGGTGCGTCAGTATCAGGTCAACGTGAACCCCAACGCGCTGGCGGCCTATGGGCTCTCCTTGCAGGCGGTGACCGGCGCGGTGAAGAGCGGCAACAATGATGTCGGGGGGCGTCTCATCGAGCTCTCCGGCCGAGAATACATGGTGCGCGGCCGCGGCTACGTAAAGCGCCCCGAGGACATCGAGCAGATGGTCCTCAAGTCGGACGGAGGCACGCCGGTCACGATCAAGGACGTGGCCACGGTGAGCCTAGGGCCCGAGATGCGGCGCGGCATCGCCGACCTCGATGGGGAAGGCGACGTGGTGGGCGGCATCATCGTCATGCGCCAAGGCGAAAACGCGCTGAACGTCATCGAGCGGATGAAGCAGCGGCTTGCGGAGCTGAAGCCGTCGATGCCGGCGGGGGTGGAGATCGTCACCACCTACGATCGCTCCGAGCTCATCTTAGCGGCGATCGACACCGTGACCTCCAAGCTGCTGGAGGAGATCCTGGTCGTCTCGATCATCATCCTCATCTTTTTGTGGCACTTCCCTTCTTCGATCGTCCCGATCGTCACCATTCCAGTCTCCGTCGCGTTGGCCTTCATCCCGATGAAGCTGCTGGGCATGAACGCCAACCTGATGTCGCTGGCGGGGATCGCCATCTCGGTCGGCGTGCTCGTCGACGGCGCGATCGTGGAGGTCGAGAACGCCTACAACCGCATTCACCACTGGATCGAGGGCGGGAGGAAGGGTGACTTCCATCAGGTGAGGCTAGAGGCCTTGCTCGAGGTGGGGCCCGGCGTCTTCTTCTCGCTCTTGGTGATCGCCGTGGCCTTCCTCCCGGTGTTCACGCTGCTCGATCAGGAAGGCCGCCTGTTCCGGCCGCTGGCCTTGTCCAAGAACCTGGCCATGGCGATCGCGGCCTTTCTGGCGATCACGCTCGATCCCGCGATGCGGATGTTGTTCGCGCGCATCGATCCCTTCACCTTCCGGCCGCGCTGGGTGGCGAAGTTGGCGACGATGGCGCTGGTCGGGAAGTATCGCGCGGAGGAGCAGCACCCGATCAGCCGGCTCCTCCACGCCGTCTACGAAGGCCCCTGCCGTTTCGTGCTGCGGCATCCGGTGGCGACCGTGGTCGTCGCGGCGGTGCTGGTGGCGACGACGGTACCCCTCTACGCCCGGCTCGGCTCGGAGTTCATGCCGCCGCTCCGGGAAGGCACGCTGCTGTACATGCCTTCTTCGGTCGAGCCGGGGATGTCCGTGGCGGAAGCGCAACATATCTTGCAAGCACAGGACAAGGTGATCCGCAGCGTCCCCGAGGTCGCACGTGTATTCGGGAAAGCGGGGCGAGCCAACACGCCCACCGATCCCGCGCCATTCACGATGATGGAGACCACCATCACCTTGAAGCCGGAGGAGGAGTGGCGGGAGAAGCCGCGCTGGTACTCTAGCTGGGCGCCGGGCTGGCTGAAGCGGCCGCTCCGACTGGTGTGGCGGGACCGCATCACGGAGGCCGAGCTGGAGGAGGAGCTCAACGCCAAGCTCAACATCCCGGGCATCTCCAACGCCTGGACGATGCCGATCAAGGGCCGCCTCGACATGCTCTCCACGGGCATTCGTACGCCGGTGGGGATCAAGATCATGGGCGCGGACCTGGCGATCATCGAAAAGCTCGCGCTCGACACCGAAGCCGCCTTCGCCAAGGTCCCTGGCACCCGCAGCGCTTATGCCGAGCGGGTCGCCGGCGGGTACTTCCTCGACTTCGAGCTCAAGCGCGATCAGCTGGCGCGCAATGGGCTCTCCGTGGATGACGCCAACATGATGGTGATGACCGCGGTCGGGGGAGACGTGCAGAGCGTGACCATCGAGGGCCGCGAACGCTACGGCATCAACGTCCGCTACGCGCGGGACTTCCGAGAGGACCTAGCTTCCCTGAAGCGGGTGCTGGTTCCGCTGCCGGGCGGGCGGGGGCAGATCCCTTTTGAGGCGATCGCCGACGTGCGGCTGACCACGGGTCCCTCGATGATCCGCGACGAGAATGGGCTCCTCGCCGGCTACGTCTACGTCGACTTCGACACCTCCAAGGTGGACATCGGAGGCTATGTCGCGGCCGCCAAGGAGATCGTGGGGAAGCAGGTGGTCCTGCCGCCGGGCTATACGCTGAGCTGGAGCGGACAGTACGAGAACATGCTGAGGGTCAAGGAGCGCCTCACCCTGATCTTGCCGATCACCATCCTCCTCATCTTCGGCCTGCTCTACTTGAACACCAAGTCGGCGTTCAAGGCGACGTTGGTGATGCTGGCGGTGCCCTTCTCGGCGATCGGAGCGCTGCTCCTGCTCAACGTGCTCGGCTACAACATGTCGATCGCGGTGTGGGTGGGGCTGATCGCGCTGATGGGCCTCGACGCGGAGACCGGCGTCTTCATGCTGCTCTTTTTGGAGCTCTCGGTGGAGGACTTCCGAAGGCGGGGCGCGCTGAAGACGCAGGCGGATCTGGTCGAGGCCATCGTGCACGGAGCGGTGAAGCGGGTCCGTCCCAAGGCGATGACGGTCCTGGCGGCGATGCTCGGCCTGCTCCCGATCATGTGGTCGACGGGGACGGGCGCCGATCTGATGAAGCGAGTCGCGGCGCCGATGGTCGGTGGGCTGGTGACGAGCTTTCTCCTCGAGCTGCACGTGTATCCGGCGGTCTATCTCTTGTGGATGCGGCGCAAGCTCGCGCCTTCCTCAACGTGAGGCGCGACGCCGGGCGATCTCTTCGAGCCCGCGCGCCGCGCTCTGATGCACCTTCGATACGGGGCTCTCTGCCGCATGCGCAAAACGCTGCACCGCCTCATCGAGCTCCAGGGTTTCGATCAGCTCCCAGCCGAGCGCGACGGAGACCTCATCGGCGCGCGCGCTGGTGGGGAAGCGGGTCAGAAAATCCCGCATCAAGGTGATCGCCTCGCCGCGGCGGCCGGCCCGCTCGAGCGCGACCGCCCGGCCATAGCAGGCGTCTTCGACCATCGAGCCGGTAGGATCGGCGGCCTCCGACGCCCCGAAGAGCTCGGCCGCTTCTTGCATATCGCCCCGCGCGAAGGCGGCCCAGCCATCCTTGAACAACTGCTCGCTCCGCGGCGTGGCCAGCGGGGTGGGAGAGGGAGCGGCGCGCTGGATGAGGCGGCGCTTCGGCTCGGGCGCGGCGGGGGCGCCCGGCGCCGAGCTCCCCGCCGTATCTCGGCTCCAGGACTGGCCCGGCCCGAGGCGCACCTCGGCCAGACCTCCCAGTCGAACCACCAGCGTCGCCGCGATCGCGCGGACCCCGGTGAGGCGATCGCCTCGGGCCTGCACCTCAAAGCTCTGACCGACCGCCTGGATCTCCGCATCCTGCGTCACCACGCGGACCATCTCTCCGGCGACCAAAGGCGTGCGGTCCAAGCGGATCGTGCCCTCGCTCAAGCGCACGGCCTCGGCCTTGCCGACCGCCCTCGGCTCGCGCACGAAGCGGGCCCCGGGGCCTTCCACGATCGACGCTCGCTCGGTGGGCTCGAAGCTCTCCGGCAGCGTCGGCCACACCACGGCCTGGACGGGGAGCGCCGGCGGATCGCGAGGCCATAGGAGCGCGCCGCCGCTGATCGCGAGCACGACCGCCGCCGCCGCAGCTACCGCCACCGATCGCCGTCGCCACCAGGGGCGCCGAACCACCGGGCCCAGCGTGTACAGCGTGCTGCGGATCTCCTCGACCCGTCCGGGAGCCGGCGGGGTCCACGGGAGGTCCTGGGCCAGATCCGAGAGCTGGTGAAACTGAGCCCGATCGGCGCGGCAGCTCGGGCAGGTCCGGGCGTGCTCTTCGCTCGGGACGCCCGCGCCACCCAGGGCGGCCAGGCGAGCTTCTGGACATGGTCGGCTCATCGGGCGCCCTCCTCGAGGACGCTGCGGAGCGCCTTACGCGCTTCGTGGAGCCAGCGCCAGATGGTCCCGGGGCGGACACCCAAGACGCGCGCGGCGTCGAGGCCAGAGGCGCCTTCGAGATCGCACATGACCAGGGCCACGCGGTGATCGTGGGGCAGCGTATTGAGCGCCCGCTCCAGGCGCTGGACAGCCTCCTTGCGGGCCGCAGCGTCGTCAGCGCGCTCGGAGGGAGCCTGGGGTTGATCGCCGAGGGTCCCGAGCGCTCGAGCGTTGCGCTCGCGGCCGCGGACGTGGTTGCGCGCCACGTTGGCGGCGATGCCGAAGAGCCAGGTCAACGCGGGAGAATCGCCCTTGTAGCGGCGCGCCGACACCCAAGCGGCGGCGAAGGTGTCCTGCAAGAGGTCCTCCGCTTCCAGCGTGCGCAGGCCCGCCACCCGGCAGAGGAAGCGGTGCACGCGCAGGTGGTGACGATCAAAGAGGGCGCTCAGCGCGGCCTGATCGGCGACCGCACAGGCGGCGACCAAGGCCTCGTCGGACATCTCCTCGACGCGACCGTCGAAGCGCCGGATCGGGATGACGCGGCCGCTCATGGAATGCCCCAGACCAGGCCAGCTTGACCCCGGATGACGGCGAGATGCGGATCGCCCATGAATTCTTGGTGATGCCCGAAGCTCGGCGCGTGCGTGGCCGAGGTTCCGAGCTGGATGCTCAGGCGCTCGCTGAGCCGGAAGCTGGCCATGAGGTGGACCTCGGCCCGCGCCGCCAGCCCCTCGTTATGGTCGCTCCCGAAGGACCCAAAGCCACCGTGCTCGTGGGCGCTGAGCCAACCGACGCCGATCCCGACGCCGGGCGTCAGGCTGAAGCGGCCGAAGACCAGCGGGACATCGAGGAGGGCGAGCCCGTCGACCGCGTTTTGTCGGGCCTGGCTGAGGCCATAGCGGGCGCCCATCCCGAGACACACCGGGCCGAGGCGGGCACAGGCGCTCCCCGAGACCCCGACCCAGCGCAGCCCGTCTCGGCCGACGCCGCCCTCGGCCGACAGGCGAAACAAGGAGGTCTTCTCGGGGAGCGGCGCGGCGGGTGCGGCGGCGGCGCGCAAGGTCGTCGGCTCGATCTTTTGGGTCGGCGTTTCGACCGGGGCGTTCTTGAGCGGAGGGAGCACGGCGGCGGTCGCGCTCCGGGAGCTGGTGGTCGTCGCGCCATCGAGGAGATCCATCCGGGCCCAGGACTCGATCAACGTGGCTGCGGTGGCAGGATCCTTCACGGTGCGCTCGGCGGTGCGCCCCCAAGCATCGGCGATCGACACGCCAAACAGCCCATCGGTCGCGGTGAGCTCCACGGCCAGCGGCGCGCATTCACCGGGCGGCAGGCCCGCCGGCTCGACGCGTACGCCGCGCTCGACCAAGGCCCGCGTCAACTCCTGCACGAGAGGGCTCGGGCCGGAGAGGATGGCCGTCGGGGGGCACAGCTCCGAGGCCCACGCCGAAGTGCCCATCCCGAGCGCAGCAGCGAGGGTGAAGAGCTTGGCCGAGGACTGGGTTCCCGCGAATCGCATGCTACTTAGATGAGTAGCCGCAAACCGCCAAGCCTTCTCA
>Ga0154020_10008244_pt1 | contig 12096 bp, 9 predicted proteins | sample Klosneuvirus_201_FD_109709 | JGI IMG/M metagenome (GOLD analysis project Ga0154020, IMG submission 109709) | Active sludge microbial communities from wastewater, Klosterneuburg, Austria - Klosneuvirus_20160825_MG | ecosystem: Engineered > WWTP > Aerobic digester > Activated sludge | place... | reverse complement strand
GGGGTGGCGTCTGCCACGTCGGTCGGGTCGGTTGCGGACAGGGTGTCCGGCGACGCGTCTCGCAACTTTTCCCGGGCGAGGTCAAACAGACAGAGGGCGTCCTCAAACGCCTGCAACGACAGCCGCGGGTGGGCTCCGGGCAGCAGCCAGGGCTGCAGGCAGGCCAGTGCCTGCTCAGGCAGGGACCACACGGCCGACAGCTCGGCCAGGCCGGGCTCGTGATCCGACTCCCAGCCCGACTCGGGTGCAGACGAGCTGCGCTGTGACAGCAACGGCACCTGCAGGTTGAACAGGGCTTCCAGCTGGGCGGCGACGCGGTCGTGGTTCGCCTCTTGCCGCAGTTGGCGATAGAGCTCCAGCAGGCGCAGCAGCAGCCGGGGGTTTTTGCCAGGTCGGCTCTGCAGGGCATGCTCCAGCAGCGCGATGCAGGCACCGTGGTAGCCGTCGCGGGCCATCTGGTCCAGGCGCTCAATGGCTTCCGACCGGGACGGAGCGTCCAGATCGGGCTGGCCGAAGTCGGCAGCGGCCCAGAGGCTGTGCTCCTCCTGACCCCGGGCCGTGATGGCCTCGCGGTCTGTGGCGGGCCAGTCCAGACTGAGATCTTTGACGGGTGGATCGTCCTCCGGCGGCTGTCCGGGTTGGCCGATCGGAGCCTGAGCGGCGAGGGATCCCAGGGGAGTTCCGTGGGAAGTATGGGTTGCCGTTGCCGCGGCCTCGGCAGGAAGCGACTCTTCGGCGGTGCTGTTTTCCGTTGCGTGGAACGCTGGCTCCTGACGTCGCTGCCGGGCCGAAGTTCGAGGTGCGGGGGCGGTGGGAACCGACGAGGCTGTGTAGCTCGGTCTCGGGTGGGTCGAACGGGCAGGGTGGGGTGCAACCGGGGTCCAGCGCGGCAGCCGGTGCTCACGCCACAACCTGACCAGTGCCGCAGCCGCCAGCAACCCGGCCGCACCCAGCAGGGCGCTGGTCCACTGTGTCGGCAACTGTTCCTGCTGACGCTCCAGGCGCAACTGCAGGGTGGCCATCTGGGCACGGGCCTGCTGTTGGTCCTGGCGGAGTTGCCGCAACTCACTGTCCCAGGTGCTGCGCTCCGGTGAAGATCCAGGCTGAAGTGCGGGGGTGGCGCTGGGGGCCTGCAGCAGCAATGCCGCCACGGCCTGGGCGATGGCCCGCACCTGGTCTTCGCGCAACGGCTGGGCGGATGGGCTGGATCCGGCCGTGTCCAACTGCAGTCGGTCGGCCTGGCGGGGTGGGTCCGGGGCCTTCCTCGCGGTGGACGCTGACCGTGGGGAAAGGCTGCTCAGGGCGCTGGTGGCGCTGGTGGCGCTGCCGGCGGTGCTCGGCTTTGACAGGGCGTTCTGTGGACCTCCTGCTTCAGGTGCCACCAGGATGCTGAACTCGCGGTTCAGTGTGGCACCGCAATTCAGAGCGACCCGTGCACTCACGATCGGTTCGAGCACGGGTGTGTTGCTGCGGATCTCCAGCAGGGCCTTGCCCTGTTCGGCCAGGGGGCGCAACTGCAGCTCATCGACGGGCAGCGGCAGCGCATCCTCGCCAGGTGTAGAGAGGTGAACTTCGAGGCACTCAGCCTTCAAGAGGGACGGGTCCAGGTCAAAGGGGCGGACCTGCCAGCGCAGCAGCAGTGGTCGCCCGATCTGGGCCTGTTCGTGCACCAGTTCGATGGACTGAGCGTCAACCTCCGGGCTGCCGAGACAGCCGGTCAGGAAGGCGAGAACCCAGGCGGCGAGGCGTTGCAGCATGCGTCCTCCCTGCAGCGTCGAAGGTCGGAAGTGACCGTTGCCGAACTGTAGACAGACCGGCGCGCCCATGTCCATCGGCGTGAAGAGTGCACACTTTTTGGGGATACCCGATTCCGATTTTTCAACCCCCCAAAACAAAACACCCGCCGCGGCGGGTTGCCGGGGGCGGGTGTTGGGGAACGTGGCGCACTCAGTGAGCGCGCAGGTTCACTTGAGCTTCACTTCCTTGTACAGGACGTGCTTGCGGGCCTTCGGATCGAACTTCATGAATTCCAGCTTTTCAGGCGTGGTCTTCTTGTTCTTGGCCGTGGTGTAGAAATGGCCGGTGCCCGCCGTGGACTCCAGCTTGATTTTTTCGCGTCCGCCTTTGGCTGCCATGGTGCGTTACCTCCGGATCACAGTTCACCGCGGGCACGCAGGTCGGAAACGACCTGATCAATGCCCACCTTGTCGATCAGTCGCAGAGCCGCGTTGCTGATGCGCAGGCGCACCCAGCGGTTCTCGCTCTCGAGCCAGAAGCGACGGTACTGCAGGTTCGGCAGGAAGCGACGCTTCGTTTTGTTGTTGGCATGGGACACATTGTTCCCCACCATCGGGCGCTTGCCCGTGACTTGACAGACGCGTGCCATGACGCTTCTCCACACAGTTTCGATGCGACCCGCAGCGCAGGCCAAAACCTCGAGCAGACCCTCCGCCAGCGGATGGTCTTCAAGAAGACTGCACACCGTGCCCGGTGCGCATTGCCTGATGCCGGCCCTTCCGGGAGTCGTTTGACCCCAGGTCCAGACGCCTGATTGCGGCAAAACGCAGATTATAGACAGGTCTTGCTGCGGTGTTCAAGCCACACCGCGTTGGCTTCAGTGGCCGCCCTGCTCCAGGAAGCGCTGGGCGTCGAGGGCGGCCATGCAGCCGGTTCCAGCGCTGGTGATGGCCTGGCGGTAGACATGGTCCTGCACATCGCCGGCGGCAAAAATGCCTGGCACGCTGGTCATGGTCGCAAAACCTTCCAGCCCGCCACGGGAGACGATGTAACCGTCCTTCATGTCCAGCTGGCCCTGGAAGATGTCGGTGTTGGGGTGGTGGCCGATGGCGATGAAGCAGCCGCGCACCGTCAGGTCCCGGGTGCTGCCGTCCACCGTGCTCTTCAGGCGCACGCCGGTGACACCACTGGGGTCGCCCAGCACTTCGTCCAGGGTCTGGAACAGGTGCAGCTCCATCTTGCCGGCGGCCACCTTCTCATGCAGCTTGTCGATCATGATCGCCTCGGCACGGAACTTGTCGCGGCGGTGGATCAGATGCACCTTGGCGGCGATGTTGCTTAAGTACAGCGCTTCCTCAACCGCCGTGTTGCCGCCGCCCACCACGCAGACCTGATCGCCGCGGTAGAAGAAGCCGTCACAGGTCGCACAGCCGCTCACACCCCGGCCCATGAAAGCCTGCTCGGAAGGCAGTCCGAGGTACTTGGCGCTCGCACCGGTGGCGATGATGAGCGTGTCGCAGGTGTAGCTGCCGCTGTCACCGGTCAGGGTAAACGGGCGGCGGGTGAAGTCGACGCTCTGGATGTGGTCGAACACCATCTGCGTGTTGAAGCGCTCGGCGTGCTGCTGAAAGCGCTGCATCAGGTCCGGCCCCATCACGCCGGCCACGTCGGCAGGCCAGTTGTCCACCTCGGTGGTGGTCATCAGCTGACCGCCCTGGGCCATGCCGGTGATCAACACCGGCTGGAGGTTGGCGCGGGCAGCGTAGATCGCGGCCGTGTAGCCGGCCGGACCAGAGCCGAGGATCAATACTTGGGCATGCAGGATCGGTGAGGTGGAGGAAGGCATGGTGCGGGCAGTGGAGGGGTCAGAAGCCTGAACGGGTCGCCACACGGTGGCCGAGACATCCACCTGCCAGCGGACAGTAGCAGCGCTGAAACACGGTTTATCAAATCCGGTCCAGAACGCTGTTCAATTCAGGGGATGTTCGGTTAGAGTGCGCGACGCGTCGGCGTGTCGCAACAAGATTCGGCACTGAGGATAACCGCTGCCGCGGGAACTGCAGTGGCGAGTCGTTGCCAGCGGTGTCCGGGGGAATCTGTGAACGGGCGCTGGCAATCCAACGGCATGGGCCGACTTCAATCGCAACGATAGAAAACCACCCGAAGCAGGAGTGCCCTGATGGCGATGCTCTCGAACCACGAGTTGATCCGGCGCGTGCCGATCTTTTCCATGCTCACCAATGAACAGGCGCAGACCATCGCCGACGGGGTGGGCAAGCGGCGGTACCGCCGTGGCGAAATCATCGTGGAACAGGGGCGCAAGTCCGATGCGCTGTTCATCCTGCTGTCGGGGCGTGCGCGCGTCATCACTTCGGACGCAAGGGGCCGCGAGGTCATCCTCGCGGTGCTGGAGCCCGGCGACTACCTGGGCGAGATGAGCCTGATCGATGGTGAACCCCATTCCGCTACCGTCCGTGCGGAGGTTCAGACCGACGTGCTTGTGCTGGGGCGCACCGAGTTCAGTGCCTGCCTGCCTGAGAGCGGCAGTCTGTCCTACTCCATCCTGCGTGGGCTCGTGGCACGACTGCGCAATGCCGACCGGCAGATCGAGTCGCTGGCGCTGCTGGACGTCTACGGCCGCGTGGCGCGCGCGCTGCTGGACATGGCCAGCGAAGAAGAGGGCCAGCGCATCATCCGCAGCAAGGTGTCTCGCCAGGACCTGGCCAAGGTGGTCGGCGCCTCCCGCGAAATGGTCAGCCGCGTCATGAAGGATCTGGAGGAGCGTGGCCTCATCGAGACTCAGGAAAACGGCTGGGTGGTGCTGACCGACCGGCTGTCCGCCCGCTGATCGCACCGTTTCGGCAGCCCATCCCGTCGCGCCGGCACCTGTCAGGGTGTGCGGCGCGATGTGCTTTCAGGCCGGCGCCTGTCCGCCGGTGCGCAGCGTCAATTCGTCTGCACAGCGCTTGAGCTGCTGGCCGATCGCACCTTCGCTTCGTGCGTCGAAGGTCGCGCTGGGCCCGACCAGGGTGAGGGCCAGCACGATGCGTCCCTGCGTATCGAACACCGGTGCAGCCAGGGCACTGACGCCGACCACCGCTTCATCCACGACGGCGCCCAATCCGCCCGCGCGCACGCGTTGCAGTTCCTGCTCGAAGGCGGCGTCCAGGCCGGGGCTGGGGTGCCCGGGCGTGGCGGGCAGCGCGGCTGGGCCTTGCTCGCTGCGATGCCGTTCGGTGGCCTGAGCCCAGGCCGCTTCGGCGGCCAGGGCGGCGGTCACCGTCGCGCGCGGCAGATACGCGGCAAACACCTTGCCGGTGGCGGTGCCGCGCAGGCTCATCACCATGCCGTGGCGCATCGCCACATGCACCGGCGACGGGGCGTATTCCACCCGCACGATGGCCGGCCCCCGGTTGCCCCACACCGCCAGCGCGACGGTGTGGCCGGATTCCAGTGCCAGGCCGGCCATGCGCTCGCTCGCCAGGCGCAGCGGATCAAACTGCTGCAGGCCGATCAGCCCGAGTTGCAGTGCCAGCGGTCCGAGTCCATAGTGGCCGCTGGCCGGCTGCTGTTCGATCAGGCCCAGCTTGGCAAAACTGACCAGGTAGGGGTGGGCCTTGCCGGGCACCATGCCGGCTTCTCTCGCCAGGTCCTTCAGCGCCATCGGCCGGCCCTGCTGCACCAGGGCGCGCAGCAACTGCCCGCCCACCTCGATGCTCTGGATGCCGCGCTGCGGACGGCTGTCGCTTCTGTCATCGGCGTCGTCGCTCGCGGTTCCACCGGCCTCGGATCGTGGAGATGCCATTGTTCGTTAGACATCGTTGAATTCGTTGATTATCATCGGATCCGTTTTAGACATGGTCGAATTGATTAGATGATCTTCGGCCCGTGTTCGAACTCATTCCTCCGAGGAGACCTGCATGAATGCCCCGACCAAGACCTTCGCCTCCGCCGCCGACCTGGAAGAGAAGAAGGTCAGCTTCGAGAAGCTGTCCGATCACGCCTATGCGTACACCGCCGAGGGCGACCCGAACACCGGCATCGTGATCGGCGACGACGCGGTGATGGTGATCGACACCCAGGCCACGCCCGTGATGGCGGCCGACGTGATCCGCCGCATCCGCGAGGTCACCGACAAGCCGATCCAGTACGTCTGCCTGAGCCACTACCACGCGGTGCGGGTGCTGGGCGCCTCGGCCTACATGGCTGAGGGCGGCGAACACATCATCGCCAGCCAGGACACCTATGACCTGATCGTCGAGCGCGGCGAGCAGGACAAGGCCAGCGAGATCGGCCGCTTCCCGCGCCTGTTCCGCAATGTCGAGAGCGTGCCCGCCGGCCTCACCTGGCCCACCATCACCTTCACCGGCAAGATGACGCTGTGGCTGGGCAAGCTGGAAGTGCAGATCCTGCAGCTCGGCCGCGGCCACACCAAGGGCGACACGGTGGTCTGGCTGCCGCAGGACCGGGTGCTGTTCTCCGGCGACCTGGTCGAGTTCGACGCCACCCCCTACGCCGGTGACGCCTACTTCCAGGACTGGCCGCAGACGCTGCGCAACATCGCGGCGCTCCAGCCCGAGAAGCTCGTGCCCGGCCGTGGCCCGGCGCTGAAGAACGCGGCCGAGGTGCAGGCCGGCCTGGAGGGCACGCGCGCCTTCGTCAGCGACCTCTTCGCCAGCGTCAAGGCCGGTGCCGCCGAGGGCAAGGCCCTGCGCGCGGTCTACGAGGAGACCTTCGCCAAGCTGCAGCCCAAGTACGGCCAGTGGGTGATCTTCAACCACTGCATGCCGTTTGACGTCACCCGCGCCTACGACGAGGCCACCCAGTTCCCCGACCCGCGCATCTGGACCGCCGAGCGCGACGTACAGATGTGGCAGGCGCTGGAAGGCTGAGCGGCCATGGCGATCGACGCAACCCATGACCCGGCCCAGACCAGCTGGGTGGCCTCCGCCCAGGCGTTGGGCGCTGACTTCCCGATCCAGAACCTGCCCTTCGGCCGCATTCGCCGGGCGGGCTCGGCCGAGCCCTGGCGCATCGGCGTGGCCATCGGCGACCAGGTGCTGGACTTGGCTGCCGCAGCCCTGGCGGGTGGCTGGTCGGCCGAGGTGGCTGCGCTGTTGGCCCCGCTGGCCGCCGGTGACCTGAACGCCGTGATGGCCCAGGGCAGCGCCGCGCGCCGCGTGCTGCGCAGCGCCCTGCAGGCTGGACTGAAGACCGGCAGCGCCCAACAGGCCGTGCTGGCGACCTGCCTGATCGCGCAGGCCGAGGTCGAGTTCAGCCTGCCCTGCACGGTGCACGACTACACCGACTTCTACACCGGCATCCACCACGCCACCGCGGTGGGCAAGCTGTTCAGGCCGGACAACCCGCTGCTGCCCAACTACAAGTGGGTGCCCATCGGCTACCACGGCCGGGCCTCCTCGCTGGTGGTCAGCGGCACGGCCATCCGCAGGCCCAACGGCCAGTTCAAGCTGCCGGGCACACCCGAAGGTGCGGCGCCGGACTTCGGCCCCTGCCGCCGGCTGGACTATGAGCTGGAGCTGGGCGCCTACGTCGGGCGCGCCAACGCGCTGGGCGAACCGGTGCCGATCGGCCAGGCCGAGGAGCACCTCTTCGGCGTGGGCCTGTTCAACGACTGGTCGGCGCGCGACCTGCAGGCCTGGGAGTACCAGCCTCTGGGCCCCTTCCTGGCCAAGAACTTCGGCAGCACCGTTTCGCCCTGGATCGTCACGATGGAGGCGCTGGCGCCCTTCCGCCAGCCATTCACCCGGCCCGAGGGCGATCCGCAGCCGCTGCCCTACCTGGACTCGGCGGCCAACCGCGAGGCTGGGGCCTTCGACATCCAGCTGCAGGTGCGCCTGCAGACAGCGAAGATGCGCGAGGCCGGCGAGCCGGCGGTGGCGCTGATGCAGTCCAACTTCCGCGACTCCTACTGGACGCTGGCGCAGCTGTTGACGCACCACACCGTCAACGGCTGCAACCTCAACCCCGGCGATCTGCTGGGCAGTGGCACCCAGTCCGGCCCGCAGCCGGGGCAGGGCGGCTCGCTGCTGGAGCTCACCGGCGGCGGCAAGCAGCCGATCACGCTGCCCAACGGCGAGACACGCACCTTCCTGCAAGACGGCGACAGCGTCGAGCTGCACGCCTGGTGCGAGCGCGAGGGCGCGGTGCGCATCGGCTTCGGCGCCTGCGCCGGGGCGATCCTGCCGGCGCCTTGAGTCGATGCGCCCTGCCGCAGGACCTGGTTGAGGACCTGCTGCACGCTCGGAGGGGCAGAACCCTGGGCGGCCATCGGGAAGGGGGAACGCCATCGTCCACAATCCCGGCATGAGCCTTTCCATCGGTTCTTCCCGAACCCCCCAGATGCCCGATTCCGCGGCAGCCGCCAGCGGTGAATCCACCGGCCCAGGTGCTGAAGGGGGTGCCCGCCGGTTGCTGTCACGCTGGCGCCTGCAGCTGATCCTGGCCGCCGGGGCGCTGGCCTGGCTGCTCTGGCTGGTGGCACTGTGGAGTCACGATGCTGCAGATGCAGCGTTTTCCACCTCGGGTGACGGTTGGCCCACGCGCAACCGCATCGGTGTGCTGGGTGCCTGGCTATCCGACCTGTCCTACGTGCTGCTGGGCGCCTCGGTGTGGTGGTGCGTGTTGTTTGCGCTGCGCTCCTGGCTTTCGCTGATGGCGCAGCTCTGGCGCAGTGACCTGCATGCCGGCCTGTCGCGTGAACCGGCCGGTCCTGTGCACTGGCGCCCGCGCTGGTTGCCCTGGCTGGGGCTGGCGCTGCTGCTGCTGGCCAGCTGCGCGCTGGAGTGGACGAGGCTGTACCGCTTCGAGGGGGGCCTGCCCGGCGGGCATGCCGGGGGCATCCTCGGCGCGCTGGTGGGGCCGCTGTCGATGAAGGCCCTGGGGTTCCTGGGCAGCGGGCTGGCCTGGATCGTGATCGGCCTGCTCGGGCTGGCCTGGGCGATGCGTTTCTCTTGGCTGGGGCTGGCCGAAGGCATCGGCCGCTGGTTCGACGGCCTGCGCGAGCGCCGCCTCGAGATCCGCGAACGTGCCGAGGACGAGCGCATCGGCGAGGCTGCGCTGAAGGAACGCGAGCGGGTGGTGGAGGTGGAGCGTCGCGTCGAGGTGGCGCTGCACCCGCAGCCGTTGGTGATCGAGACGCCACCGCCCGCGGCGGTGCAGCCGGAGCCCTCTACCCGGGTGGCCAAGGAGCGCCAGCGCACCCTGTTCAGTGACCTGGACAGCGGCCGGCTGCCGCAGGTGGACCTGCTGGACGCCGCACCGGGCCGGGTGGAGACGGTCACGCCCGAGTCGCTGGAGATGACCAGCCGGCTGATCGAGAAGAAGCTCAAGGACTTCGGTGTCGAGGTGCGGGTGGTGGCGGCGCAGCCCGGCCCGGTGATCACCCGCTACGAGATCGAGCCGGCCACCGGCGTCAAGGGCGCCCAGGTGGTCAACCTGGCCAAGGACCTGGCGCGCTCGCTCAGCCTGGTCTCGATCCGGGTGATCGAGACGATTCCGGGCAAGAACTACATGGCGCTGGAGCTGCCCAATGCACGGCGGCAGATGATCCGGCTGGCTGAGATCCTGGGTTCGCAGATCTACCACGACGCCGCTTCGATGCTGACCATCGGCCTGGGCAAGGACATCATCGGCGCGCCGGTGGTGGCCGACCTGGCCAAGATGCCGCACGTGCTGGTGGCCGGTACCACCGGCTCGGGCAAGTCGGTGGGCATCAACGCGATGATCCTCAGCCTGGTCTACAAGGCCGAGGCCCGCGATGTGCGGCTGATCCTGATCGACCCGAAGATGCTCGAAATGAGCATGTACGAAGGCATCCCGCACCTGCTGGCGCCGGTGGTGACCGACATGAAGCAGGCCGGCAATGCGCTGACCTGGTGCGTGGCCGAGATGGAGCGCCGCTACAAGTTGATGAGCAAGCTGGGCGTGCGCAACCTGGCGGGCTTCAACAAGAAGCTGGCCGAGGCCAAGGAGCGCGGCGAGCTGATCCCCAACCCCTTCAGCCTGACGCCGGAGGAGCCGGAGCCGCTGGACCGCCTACCGCACATCGTGGTGGTGATCGACGAACTCGCCGACCTGATGATGGTGGTGGGCAAGAAGATCGAAGAGCTGATCGCCCGGCTGGCGCAGAAGGCGCGAGCCTCCGGCATCCACCTCATCCTGGCCACGCAGCGCCCCAGCGTGGACGTGATCACCGGCCTGATCAAGGCCAACATCCCCACGCGCATCGCCTTCCAGGTCTCCAGCAAGATCGACAGCCGCACCATCCTCGACCAGATGGGGGCGGAGGCGCTGCTGGGCCAGGGCGACATGCTCTACCTGGCGCCCGGCACCGGCCTGCCGACCCGGGTGCACGGCGCCTTCGTGAGCGACGACGAGGTGCACCGGGTGGTGGAGTACCTGCGCAGCCAGGGCGAGCCGAACTACATCGAGGGCATCCTGGAAGGTGGCGTGCTGGACGGCGAGGGCAACGACAGCAACGCCGAAGGCGGTGGCGGCGACCCGGAGTCCGACCCGATGTACGACCAGGCGGTGGCGGTGGTGCTGCAGCAGCGCCGCGCCTCCATCTCCCTGGTGCAGCGGCACCTGCGCATCGGCTACAACCGGGCGGCCCGGCTGCTGGACCAGATGGAGAAGGCCGGCCTGGTGTCCGGCATGGCGACCAACGGCAACCGTGACATCCTGGTGCCTCCTCGCAACGTTGAATGAGCCCGGGTGACGCCAACTTCGCCACCTTGTCGCTTCGAACGGAACCTGCATGACCCGATTTCTGACCCGTCGCCCCCTGCTGGCGATTCTTGCCGCTGCACTGCTCTGGCCGACCTGGGCGCAGGCCGATGCGGTCGACGCGCTGCGCAGTTTCGTCAAGGACGTCCAGTCCGGGCGCGGCGCCTTCACCCAGGTGGTCTTCTCGCCGGACGGCGCGAAGAAGAAGACCTCCAGCGGCAGCTTCGAATTCCTGCGGCCGAACCGCTTCCGCTTCGACTACACCAAGCCCTACGAGCAGCAGATCGTGGCCGATGGCCAGCAGGTCTGGATGTTCGACGTCGACCTCAACCAGGTCACCGTGCGCCCCTACGACCAGGCGCTGGGCAACACGCCCGCGGCGCTGCTGGCGGGGGGCTCTCTGGAGCGCGACTTCACCCTCGCCAACGAGGCGGACGCCGGTGGCCTGCAGTGGGCCCGCGCCACGCCCAAGGCGAAGGAAGGCAGCATCCGCTCGGTGAAGGTGGGTTTTCGCGGCAAGGACCTGGCGGCCTTCGAGATCGTCGATGCCTTCGGACAGACCTCCCGGCTGGACTTCCCGAAGTTCGAGTCGCAGGCCGCGGTGGCCGCCTCGCGCTTCAAGTTCACCGCGCCCGCGGGAGCGGACGTGCTCAAGCAGTGAAAGTGAAGCACTGCCGGTGGGGTGGGCCCAGGTGAGCTGCGCATGATCGACGACCTGTTCGGCGGCCCGCAGGCGGGCAGCGGCAGCAGCGGCAGCAGCGGCGGTGCGGCCCAGGCATCGGCACGCTCCACGCCTGCAGAGGCGGTGGCGGCGGTGGCGGCGGTGGATGTGCCGCTGGCCGAGCGCCTGCGCCCGCACACGCTGGACGAAGTGATCGGCCAGCACGACCTGCTGGACGCCGGCAAGCCGCTGCGGGTGGCCTTCGAGTCCGGCCGGCCGCATTCGATGATCCTCTGGGGTCCGCCGGGTGTGGGCAAGACCACCCTGGCGCGGTTGATGGCCGACAGCTTCGACGCCGAGTTCGTGCAGATCTCGGCGGTGCTGGGCGGCGTCAAGGACATCCGCGATGCGGTGGACCGGGCCAGACTGGCCCAGGCGCAGGGGCGGCGCTGCATCGTCTTCGTCGACGAGGTGCACCGTTTCAACAAGGCACAGCAGGACGCCTTCCTGCCCCATGTCGAATCAGGGTTGTTCACCTTCATCGGGGCGACCACCGAGAACCCGTCTTTTGAGGTCAACTCCGCCCTGCTGTCGCGCGCCACGGTGCACGTGCTGCAGCCGATCTCGGAGGTGGACCAGCAGGGCCTGCTGGCGCGAGCCACCGCCGCACTGGCGGCCCGCGCGCCGGAGCCTGCGGCTGCGGCCCGGCTGATCGCCTATGCGGACGGCGACGCCCGGCGCCTGCTCAACACCTACGAGAATGTGGTGCGCATGGTCGGGACGCAGGCCCCCATCGACGAGGCCACGCTGGAGCGCTGCCTGGGCGCGCAGCTGCGCCGCTACGACAAGGGTGGCGAGCAGTTCTACGACACCATCTCCGCGCTGCACAAGTCCGTGCGCGGCAGCCACCCGGACGCGGCGTTGTACTGGCTGGTGCGCATGCTCGACGG
>Ga0154020_10008243_pt1 | contig 12096 bp, 6 predicted proteins | sample Klosneuvirus_201_FD_109709 | JGI IMG/M metagenome (GOLD analysis project Ga0154020, IMG submission 109709) | Active sludge microbial communities from wastewater, Klosterneuburg, Austria - Klosneuvirus_20160825_MG | ecosystem: Engineered > WWTP > Aerobic digester > Activated sludge | place... | reverse complement strand
CGCCGACCGCCGGCCGGCCGCCGGCGCGCCCGGCCGCGCCGGCGGCGCCGGCCACGACACCGCAGCGCATCGAAGTCACCGGCGGCCGCGAAAGCGACACCACGCAGCGCCGCAACGCCACCGCCGCCAAGATCGTCATCGGCCGCGAAGAGATCGACAAGTTCGGCGACGCCACCGTCGGCGAGGTGCTGCGGCGCCTGCCCGGCGTCACCACGCCGGGTGCGCCCGGCCGCGGCGGCGGCCCGCGCCTGCGCGGGCTGGGCGGCGGCTTCACGCAGCTGCTCATCGACGGCCAGCCCATCCCGCGCGGCTTCAGCCTGGAGAGCCTGACGCCCGAACAGGTGGAACGCATCGAGATCCTGCGCGCGCCCACCGCCGAAACCGGCGCCCGCGCCATCGCCGGCACCATCAACATCATCACGCGTGAAGGCTTCAGGCGCCGCCTGAACGACCTGCGCCTGGGCTTCGGCGTCGAAAACGGCCAGGTCGGCAAGGGCCTGAACTGGACCCACAACGACAGCGCCGGCGCGCTGACCTACAACGTCTCGGGCTCGCTCTTCAACCCGCGGCGCGAAAGCCGCAACGAAACACGCACCAGCGTCACCGACGGGGCCGGCGGCACGCTGCTGGAAGACCGCACGGCGCGCAGCATCAGCCGCGACAAGCGCCTGGCGGGCAACCTCACCAGCCGCCTGCAGTGGCGCCTGGGCGCAGGCGAAGGGGGCGGCGGCGACCTGCTGGCGCTGACACCTTCGATCTTCCACAGCGAAGGCAGCAGCCGCAGCGACTTCAGCCTCGAGCAGGCGCTGCGCCGCCCCGGCACGCCGGGCCTCTACGACTTCGGCCACAGCCGCAGCGAAAGCGCCTTCACCAACGCGCGCCTGGCAGGCCAGTGGCGCCAGCGCCTGGGCGGCGTGCGTGCCGAATTGAACGGCGGTGGCGGCGTCTGGCGTTCACGCAGCGACGCGCTGCGCACCGAGTTCGGCGGCGCCGGCCCGCAGCCGCTGCGCACGCTGGAAGACCGCAGCCGCACACGCCAGGACTCGCTGGACCTGAAGCTCAAGCTCTCGGGCCTGGCCGGCGGCAACGCGCAAGGCGGCGAACACAGCCTGGTGGCCGGCGCCGAGGTCGACGCGCAGCGCCGCAGCGAGTCGAGCAGCTCGCTGCAGGACAACAGTTCGGCGCTGGCCGGCTTCGAAGACAAGCTGCAGGCCAGTTCGGTGCGCCTGGCCGCCTACGCGCAGGACGAGTGGCAGCTGAACCCGCACTGGTCGGCGCACGCCGGCCTGCGCTGGGAGGGCATCACGACCCGCGGCGACGCCGCGCAGGCCGGCGAGCCGCGCCCCAGCAACCGCAGCAGCGTCTGGACGCCGCTGCTGCACGCCGTCTGGAAACCCGACCCCAAGGGCCGCGACCAGGTGCGCTTCAGCCTCACGCGCAGCTACCGCAGCCCGGACCTCGGCAACCTGATCGCGCGGCCGCGCATCAACCGCGACTACAACCCGCTGCTGGGCCCGAACATCGAGACCGCGCCCGACAGCGCCGGCAACGCGGCGCTGAAGCCCGAACTGGCCACCGGCATCGACATCGCGCTGGAACGCTACCTCGACGCCGGCGGCGTGCTCAGCGCCAACGTCTTCCACCGCAACATCACGAACCTGATGCGCGGCGTCACCCAGCTCGAAACCGTGAGCTGGAGCCCCTTTCCGCGCTGGGTGCGGCGCATGCAGAACATCGGCGACGCCACGACCTCGGGGCTGGAGCTGGAAGCGAAGTTCCGGCTCGACCAGCTGATCGAAGGCAGCACCCCGGTGGAGCTGCGCGGCAACCTGTCGCTCTACCGCAGCGCCGTCAAGAGCGTGCCCGGCCCCGACAACCGGCTCGACCAGCAGGCCAGGGCCAGCGCCAACCTGGGCGCCGACTACCGGCTGCGCGGCACGCCGCTGACGCTGGGCGGCAACGTCAACTGGGTGCCCGGCACGACGACGCGCATCGAGATCGACCAGACCTCGGCCACCAGCACCAAGGTGGTGTGGGACGCGTACGCGCTGTGGGCCTTCAGCCCCACCGTCGGCCTGCGCCTGCTGGGCAACAACCTGGCGCCGCGCGACTACACCACCACCACCGTCAACGACGCCGTGGTGGCCACCGGCGCCACCGAACGCACCACGGTGCGCAACGGCGGCCCCAGCCACGTCAACCTGCAGCTGCGGCTGGAACTGAAGCTGTAGGCGCTGCCGCCGCAGCGCGCGCCCAGGGAAGGCCCCGGTGGGCGGCAGCGGCGGGCGGCGGCACACTCGCCGGCCTACCCGCCACAGGACGTCTGCCATGACCACCCGCCGCCACCTGCTTGCCGCCGCCGCGCTGCCGCTGTTGCCCTTCACCGCCCGCGCCCAGGCCGGCTGGCCCACCAAGGCCGTGCGCCTCGTCGTGCCCTTCGCCGCCGGCGGCACCACCGACATCCTGGCGCGTGCGCTGGCCCCCGAGCTGCAGCGTGCCTTCGGCCAGCCCTTCGTCGTCGACAACAAGCCCGGCGCCGGCGGCAACAACGGCGCGGCCGAAGTCGCCAAGGCCGCGGGCGACGGCTACACGCTGCTGATGGGCACGGTGGGCACGCACGCCATCAACCCGTCGATCTACCCGAAGATGCCCTACGACCACGTGAAGGACTTCGCCCCCGTCACGCTGGTGGCCGGCGTGCCCAACGTGCTGGTGCTGAACCCGGCTTCGGCGCAGAAGTACGGCATCAACACCGTGGTCGACCTGATCCGCGCCGCGCGCGCCAACCCGGGCCGGCTGAACGTGGCCAGTTCGGGCAACGGCACGTCCATCCACCTGGCCGCCGAACTGTTCAAGACCCTGACCGGCACCTTCATGCTGCACCTGCCCTACCGCGGCAGCGGCCCGGCGCTGATCGACCTGATGGCCGGCAACGTCGACCTGATGTTCGACAACCTGCCCAGCGCCATGCCGCACATCAAGAGCGGCCGGCTGAAGGCGCTGGCCGTGACCAGCGGCGTGCGCTCGGGCGCCATGCCCGAACTGCCGACCATCGCCGAGGCCGGCGGCGCGCTGCTGCGCAACTACGAGGCCAGCTCGTGGTTCGGCCTGCTGGCGCCGGCCGGCACGCCGGCCGACGTGGTGCAGCGCCTGCAGCAGGAAACCGCCAAGGCGATGGCCCTGCCGGCGATGAAGGACCGCCTGCTGTCGCAGGGCGCCAACCCCGGCGGCATGGCGCCGGCCGAGTTCGTGAAGTTCATCGACGCCGAGACGAAGAAGTGGGCGGTGGTCGTCAAGGCCTCGGGGGCGAAGATCGACTGATCGCGGCCGGCCGCGCGGCCGGGTGTGGTGGCGCAGCCGGCGCGGCACGCGCCTGCCGGGCCGGCCTTCGACCAGGGGGCCGAACAGCCTTTTACAGACATGACGTGTACGTGACCGCCCGGGGGCCGCTCTGTGGGCGGCGTGGCCCATCCCGTCGACCTTCGACGGGGCCGCCGCGCCAGACCACCCAGCCGGAGCCCCCCGATGTCCCTCGAACTCATCACCCCCTCGCACGCCGTCGGCACCCCGCCCGGCGGCACCCTTCCCACCCCCGCCCGGCTGCGCCAGGCCAAGCGTGCCTACACGGTGCGCCACGTGCCCGAGATGGCGGCCACGCAGCTGATCAGCCGGCCCGAGACGGCGCCGCGCGCCGGCGATCTGGTCCTGGCGCGTGTGCAGCGTGTCGGCAAGCACACCGCGCTGGAAGGCATGCAGGGCCGGCGCAGCACGCTGTTCGTCGGCGACGAGATCGTCGTCGCCTACGGCGCGCGTTACGCGCCCGACCAGTTCGACGCCGAGGTGCCGGCCGACCTGGGCCCCTGTCACCTGGCCGCCGGCGGCGGCGTCGCGGCACGCGTCGTCGCGCGCCACGGCGGCGTCTCTGCCCCCACCGAGCTGCAGCCGCTGGGCCTGCTGGCCGACGCCGCGGGCCGGCGCCTGAACCTGGCGGACTTCTGCAACGCCGACCACGCCGGCGCCCCGTCGCTGGCCATGCGGGCGCCCACCATCGCTTCGCTGGGCACGTCGATGAACGCCGGCAAGACCACCTCGGCGGCCTACCTGGTGCGCGGCCTGGTGCGCGCCGGGCTGCGTGTCGGCGCGGCCAAGGTCACCGGCACCGGCTCGGGCAACGACCCCGGCCTGCTGCGCGACGCCGGCGCCGCGCTGGTGCTGGACTTCACCGACTTCGGCCACGCGTCCACCGCCGGGCTGGAACTGGGCGCGCTGCTGTCGGTGCTGGACCGCGTGCAGGCCGCCATGGCGCAGGCCGGCATGCAGGCGCTGGTGATGGAGGTGGCCGACGGCCTGCTGCAGCGTGAAACGGCGATGCTGCTGCGCGCACCGCGGTTTGCCGACCGGGTCGACGCCTGCCTGTTTTCCAGCGGCGAGGCGATGGGCGCCGTGGCCGGCGTGCACTGGCTGCAGCAGCAGGCCCTGCCGGTGCTGGCGCTGGCCGGCGCCATGACGCGTTCGCCGCTGGCCCGCGCCGAAGCCGAAGCCGCCACCGGCCTGTCCGCGCTGGGCCTCGCCGAGCTGGGCGACCCGGGCACCGCGCTGCGCCTGCTGCGCGAGGCCGTGGCGCTGCGCAGCACACGGCGCCGCGCCGGCGTGGCCGCGTGATGCCGGACCGCACGGCGCCGCCGTCGGTGTCCGTGGCCCCGCCGGCGGCCCCGGCGCCGGCCACCTTGCCGCCCCTGGCCGGCGGGCGGCGCCGGCTGTGGCTGGCCGGCGTGCTGGCCAACCACCTGCTGCAGGCCGCGCTGGCGCTGGCCGCGGCCGTGGCGGCACGTGCGCTGACGGTGCAGATGGGCGGCACGTCGGACGCCGCCGGCGCCGCGACGGACTGGCCCGGCCCGGTCGACGCGTGGGGCGCCGCCGCGCCCTGGGTGGCGCTGCTGGTGGCGCTGCTGGCCGGTGCCGCGCTGTTGCGCGGCCTGGAACTGGTGCAGGGCGAAGCGCTGGCGCAGCACTACATCGCCCACCTGCGGCTGCGCCTGTTCGACGGCCTGGTGCAGATGGCGCCGCGCGGCCGCCAGCGGCGCAGCCGCGGCGGCGTGATGCTGCGCTTCGTCGGCGACGTGCAGGCCATGCGCACCTGGGTCGGCCGCGGCATCGCGCAGTGCGTGGCCGCGGGCTGCGCGCTGGCCGTGCTGCTTGGCGCATTGGCCTGGTGGCATGCGCCGCTGGCGCTGCTGGCGCTGGCCTGGCTGCTGCTGGCCGCCGCGGCGATGGCGCTGACGCTGCCGCCCGTCGTGCGCGCGGTGCGCCTGGCGCGCCGGCGCCAGGCCGGCATCGCCGCCAACATCCACGACCGCATCGGCACGCTGCCGCTGCTGCAGGGCAGCGGCAGCGCACGGCGCGAGCGCCAGCGCCTGCAGGCGCAGAACCGCGGCCTGCGGCGCGCCATGCAGCAGCGTGCCTGGGCGCGCGCGCGCCACCGCTGGGCGGTCGACCTGTGCCTGGGCGGCCTGGGGTTGACGCTGCTGGTCGCGCTGAGCGGCAGCCTGCCGACCGCTGCCGCGGCGTGGCTGGGCATCGCCGCGCTGCCCGACACGGGCCTGCTGGTCGGCGCCGTCACGCTGCTGGCGCTGCTGGCGCGGCCACTGCGCAGCGTGGCCGTGGCGCTGGAAAGCCTGGCCGCGGCGCGCGTGGCGCGTGAACGCATGCTCGACTTCCTTGACGAGCCGGCGCGGCTGGCGCCGGCGCGGCACGGGGCTGCACCCGGTGCCGCGCCGCTGTTGCGCTTCGACGCCGCCGGCGCCGGCGGCCGGCTGCCGCCCTTCAGCGCCGAGCTGCCGCATGGCCGCCGCGTCGCGGTGACGGGTGCACCCGGCAGCGGCAAGAGCACGCTGCTGGCCCTGGCGGCACGGCTGCTCGACCCCGACACCGGCCGCGTCTGCCTGGGCGGCCACGCGCTGGCCAGCCTGGACGGCCAGGCGCTGCGGCGCGCCGTGGGCGTCGTGGCCGCCGACGCGCTGCTGGTGCGCGGCACGGTGCGCCAGAACCTGCAGCAGCGCCGGCCCGAAGCCACCGACCGGGCGCTGGCCGCCGTCGCCGCGCTGACCGGCTGGGCCGACGCCGGGCCGGCGCTGTTCGCGCTGCCGGTCAGCGACGCCGGCGCCAACCTGAACGGCGAACTGCGGCGCGAGATCGCCTGGGCTGCCGCGCTCGTCGGCCAGCCCGCCGTGCTGCTCATCGACGACGCCGAGCGTGCGCTGCCCGGCCCGCCCGCCACCCGGCTGCAGGCCTTCCTGCGGCGCTACCCGGGCAGCGTGCTCTTCAGCACCGCCGACCCAACCCTGGCCGCGCTGGCCGACGAGGTGTGGACGCTGCCCGCCGCGACCGCCGGCCGGCAGGCCGACGCACCGACGCCACCCGTGGCCGGGCGCCGGCTGCGCCTGGTGGCGGCCGACCGACCCCCCACGGCCCGGCGCAGGCCGGGCCATGCCGAGTGCCCATGACTACCCGTTTTCTCGTCGACGAAGGCAGCAGCACCATGCTGCCCTACCTGCTGGCGCTGCCCGACCGGGTGGACGCCGCCACGCCGCTGCTCGTCAGCGTGCACGGCGTGATGCGCCGGCCGCTGGAACACGCGCTGGCCTTCGCGGGCCCCGCGCGCGCCGCCGGCGCGGCGCTGCTGGTGCCGCTGTTCAGCGAACACCGCCACCGCCGCTACGCGCGGCTGGTGCACCCGCGCAGCGGCCGCCGCAGCGACCTGGCGCTGCTGGACACCGTGGCCGCCGTGTGCCGCGACCACGGCCTGCCCACGCGGCCGCTGCACCTCTTCGGCTACTCGGCCGGCGCGCAGTTCGTGCACCGCTTTGCGCTCGCCCACCCGGCACGGGTGGCGGCGCTGGCCGTGGGTGCGGCCGGCTGGTACACGTGGCCCGACACCACGCTGCCCTACCCCTGGGGCTGGGGTGGCGTGGCGAACTGGCTCGGCGCGCCGCCCGACACCGAAGCGCTGCTGCGCCTGCCCACCCGCGTGTGGGTGGGCGAGCGCGACGACGGCGCCGACGAGGCGCTGCGCTCGTCCCCCGCGCTGGACGCGCTGCAGGGCGGTTCACGCCTGGTGCGTGCCCGGCGCTGGGTGCAGGCCCTGGCCGACGCCGCCGGCGCACGTGGGCTGCCGGCACCCGCCCGCTGCCTGACGCTGCCGCGCGCCGGCCACGACTTCGCCGCCTGCGCGCGGCGCGGCCTGGCCGCGCAGGTGACGGACTTCTTCTTTGCGCCCGACGCCGCTGCGGCGAAGCCGGCCGGCCGCGCCGCCTTGCATCGGGACGAGGCCCTGATGCCGGTCTGACGCCGGTCCTGCGACGGTGCCGCGCCGGTTCGGCCCGCGTCCCCGCACGCCACCGCACCGGGACGACGCACGAGGACGCACCCCCTGCCCCTTGGCCGCGGCCAAGGCCACCTTGCCGCCGACCACCGACGCCGGCACGGCCGACCGCCGGCGCGCCGCCGTGCATGCACGCACGGCAACCGGGCGGCAGGTCCGCACGGTGTATCTGCGGCACGCCCGGGTGCTCTGTCCGCCACGCGCCGGCCCGGCCACCGAGGCCGGCACCTCCGAACCGAAACGACGACGACACCCCATGACACCTTCCGCTTCCGTCCGCTCCATTCCGACACCGCGCAGCCTGGCCCTGGCCACGCTGCTGCTGGCCTTCGCACCCACGCCGCTGTGGGCGCAGCCCACGCCCAAGGCACCCGGCGTTCAGCGCACGGCACAGGCCGCCACGGCCACGAACACGCCGGCCCCGCCGCCGCGCCAACGGGCCGCCCGGGCGGAACCCGCCGCTGCCGCCGGCAACGGCCTGCGCTGGCGCTACAACGGCCGTGTGCAGGCCGACCATGCCCGCTTCGACGGCGTCTACGGCCGCGACGGCGGCGCGCACAGCGCCACCTACCTGCGCCGCGGCACGCTGGGCGGCAGCGTGCAGTGGCACCCGCAGTGGCGCGCCGCTGGCGCCATCGAGATGGACAGCGAGGGCAAGCTCGCGCTCGACAGCCTGGCCGTGGCCTGGAGCCCGCGCGACCGCCTGACGCTGCGCGCCGGCCGCATCGACCCCGACTTCGGACTCGAGCACAGCACCAGCAGCAGCTGGACCTGGGGCGTGGAGCGCAGCGCGATCTGGGACCTGGCGCCCGACCTGGCCGACGCCGGCAAGGGCGCCGGTCTGCGTGTCGACGCGCACGGCGGCGACTGGCAGGCCAGCGCCGGCGTGTACGACAAGCGCGGCCACGGCGCCGCGGTGGCGCGCGCCGTGTGGCGGCCGCTGGACAGCCCCGGCCGGCGCCTGCACCTGGGCGCCAGCGTGGCCGGCAGCTTCGGCTGGCAGGACGACGGCCGCATCCGCACCCGGCTCGGCGTGCGTGGCGTGACGGAAGACCCTCTCGGCCGGCGCAGCACGCTGGGTGCGGCCGCGCCGACCCCCGGCGCTTACGACGGCGACAGCAGCGTCGGCGTCGAGGCGCTGTGGCAGCAGGGCCCCTTCACCGTGCAGGCCGAGGCCCTGCAGCGCAGGCTGGCCGCGAAGGGCGATGCAGGCGGCCCGGGCAGCCGCACGGCGCAGGGCGCCTACCTGCTGCTGGCCTGGGCCATCACCGGCGAGCCGCGGCGCTACGACGACGAGCGCGCGCGCCTGCGCAGCGCCGGGCCCGCCAACACGCGCTGGGGCGCCTGGGAAGTGTTCTACCGCGTCGACGGCCTGGACGTGAGCGACGGCGCCTCGGCCACCGTGCACACCGCGGGCCTGGGCTGGACGGCCGAGGACACCTGGCGCGCCATGCTCAACGTGCACAGCGCGCGTTCGGGCGACGCCAACGTGCCGGGCCAGCACACCGGCATGGGCCTGAGCGCGCGCCTGCAGGCGGTGTTCTAGCCCGGATGTTTCGCCAGGGCGACGCCCGCAGCGCCCTGTGCCGGGATGCATGGTCGTGCGATGCGAGGAGTCCAAGGCCGCGCGGCCTTGGCGACGAGCAGCCTGCGGCCAGGCGCGCGGCACAGGGATGCTGAGGGTGTCCAGCTGTCTTGCGCGAAAGCCAAGATGGATCCAGGAAACCCGACCCGGCTCTCCTCGCCCAGGAACCGCAAGACAGCGGCCCTGGCGAGATATCCGGGCGAGCAGCCCGGCCGGCCCGGCGCGCGCCGGCTGCGCCGATGGCGGTGGCATCATCCCCGGCTCACGGCAGGAGCAAACGCGGGATGTGTGCAAGCAAGGTCGCCGAAGGCCGGCAGCGGGGCTGGATCATCCCCATCGGTGGCGCCGAGGAAAAGGAAAACGCACCGCAGATCCTGCAGCGCTTCGTGCAGGTGGCCGGGGGTGGCCAGGCCGACATCGTCGTCATCCCCACCGCCAGCCAGCTGCGCAGCACCGGGCCGCGCTACGAACGCATCTTCGGCGAGCTGGGTGCCGCCCGCGTGACGGCGCTGGACTTCGACACCCGGCGCGACTGCGACGAACCCGGCCGCCTGCAGCGGCTGCAGCAGGCCACGGGCGTGTTCTTCACCGGCGGCAACCAGCTGCGCCTGAGCACGCTGATCGGCGGCACGCCGGTGGCCAAGGCGGTGCGGCTGATGAACGCCGCCGGCGTGCCGGTGGCCGGCACCAGCGCCGGCGCGGCCTTCATCAGCGAACACATGATCGCCTTCGGCGACGAGGGCAGCACGCCGGTGGCCGGCAGCGTGCGCCTGGCCGCCGGGCTGGGGCTGACCAACCGCTTCATCATCGACCAGCACTTCCGCCAGCGCGACCGCCTGGGCCGGCTGCTCACCGCGCTGGCCTACAACCCCTTCGCCGTGGGCATCGGCCTGGACGAAGACACCGCGGCCTTCATCGCGCCCGACAACACCGTGCACGTCGAAGGTTCGGGCGGCATCACGGTGGTCGACGCGGCCGAGGTGCAGTTCAGCAGCATGGACACCGTCAATGAAGGCCGCCCGGTCTGTCTGCTGGGCGTGAAGCTGCACATCCTGACGCAGGGCGCCACCTTCAACCTGCACACGCGGCTGGCCGATGCGGGCACGCTGAACTCCCCCAAGACCTGAACCCCGGAAGGGCGCACCGTGAAGATCGTCGAACGCAACGTCTACGTCGGCCCCTCGCTCTACGCCCACTTCCCGGTCATCCGGCTGGTGCTCGACCTGGGACCGCTGGAAGCCTGGCCCACGGGCCGGCTGGGCGCGGCCTACATCGACGCGCTGATCGACGCGCTGCCCGGGCTGCACGAACACGGCTGCAGCTACGGCGAGCCGGGTGGCTTCATCCGGCGCATGCGCGGCGACGACACCGACCCCGAAGGCACCTGGCTCGGCCACGTGCTGGAGCACGTGGCCATCGAACTGCAGAACGTCGCCGGCGAGGCCGTGACCTTCGGCAAGACGCGCAGCATCGACGACCAGCCCGGCGTCTACAGCGTGGTCTACGAATACGAGCAGCGCGACGAAGGCATCGAGGCCGGCGAGCTGGCGCTGCAGCTGCTGTGCTCGCTGCTGCCGGCACCCATCCGCCCCGCCGGCAGCGTGCCCGACGACTGGCACTGGGCCGAGGCGCGCGACACCTTCATCCGCTACGCGCAGCGCCGCGCCCTGGGCCCCAGCACGGCTTCGCTGGTGAAGGCCGCGGTGGACCGCAACATCCCCTGGCTGCGCCTGAACGAGCAGAGCCTGATCCAGCTCGGCCACGGCAAGTACCAGCAGCGCATCCAGGCCACGGTCACCGGGCGCACCAGCTACATCGCGGTGGAACTGGCGCAGGACAAGGAAGAGACGAACAAGATCCTGGCCAACTGCGGCCTGCCTGTGCCGAAGCAGGAACTGGTGCGCAGTGCGGACCGCGCGGTACGTGCGGCCGAGAGGCTGGGTTATCCGGTCGTCACCAAGCCCTACAACGGCAACCACGGCCGCGGCATTTCGATAGGCCTGAAGACGGCCGACGAGGTGCGCGCCGGCTTCGACGCCGCCGCCGAGCACAGCAGCAGCGTCATCGTCGAGACCTACCTGCACGGCGACGACTACCGCCTGCTGGTGGTGGGCGGCGAACTCATCGCGGCCACGAAACGCACGCCCGGCCACGTGGTGGGCGACGGTCTGCACACGGTCAGGCAGCTCGTCGACACCGTGAACCAGGACCCGCGGCGCGGCATCGGCCACGAGAAGGTGATGACGCGCATCGAGCTCGACGCGCAGGCCGACATGATGCTCACGCGGCAGGGCCTGACGGTGGACAGCGTGCCCGAGGCCGGCCGGCAGGTCCTGCTGCGCAGCACCGCCAACCTGTCCACCGGCGGCACGGCCACCGACGTCACCGACGTCATCCACCCCGACAACCGCGAGATGGCCGTGCGTGCCGTCACCGCCATCGGGCTGGACGTGGGTGGTGTCGACTTCCTCTGCCCCGACATCACCGAGAGCTACAAGACCATCGGCGGCGGCATCTGCGAGATCAACGCCGCGCCCGGCTTCCGCATGCACGTGGCGCCCAGCGAGGGCACGCCGCGCGACGCCGCCGGGCCCGTCATCGACATGCTCTTCCCGCCCGGCACGGCCAGCCGCGTGCCCATCGCGGCCATCACCGGCACCAACGGCAAGACCACCACCAGCCGCATGCTGGCGCACATCACCAAGATGGCCGGCTACACGCCGGGGCTGACGACGACCGACGGTGTCTACATCGACGGCCAACGCACCGTGGAAGGCGACATGACGGGGCCGGTGGCCACGCGCATGGTGCTGGCCGACCCGAAGATCGACATCGCGGTGCTGGAAGTGGCGCGCGGCGGCCTGCTGCGCGCCGGCATGGGTGTGCCCTTCGTCGACGTGGGCGCGGTGCTCAACGTGCAGCGCGCTCGCCTGGGCATGAAAGGCATCGATTCGCTCGAACAGCTGGCCGAGGTCAAACGCATCATCGTCGAGGTGGCGCGCGACTGCGCCGTGCTCAACGCCGACGATGACAACGTCATCCGCATGAGCGCGCACACCGACGCGAAGCACCTCTGCTACGTGACGATCAACCCGCAGCACGCGGTGGTGCGCGAACACATCCGCGCCGG
>Ga0154020_10008240_pt1 | contig 12098 bp, 13 predicted proteins | sample Klosneuvirus_201_FD_109709 | JGI IMG/M metagenome (GOLD analysis project Ga0154020, IMG submission 109709) | Active sludge microbial communities from wastewater, Klosterneuburg, Austria - Klosneuvirus_20160825_MG | ecosystem: Engineered > WWTP > Aerobic digester > Activated sludge | place... | reverse complement strand
GGCTCGTTGGGTGATTTTGGATCCATATGTCCACATTATACTTTAAAAATACTGAAAATAGCCTTAAAATCATACCTTATGAAAGATTTCTGGCAACAACTACCCAAACCCTTCTTTGCATTGGCGCCACTTGATGACGTGAGTGACACTGTTTTTCGGCGTGTCGTAAATTATGCAGCTCGACCAGATGTGTATTTTACGGAGTTTTCCAACGTAGATGCATACTGCAGCGCAGGCCGACCGGCGGTTGAGCGTAAACTTCTTCACGAAGCCGAAGAATCGCCGCTTATTGTGCAAATCTGGGGCAAGGACCCGAAACATTATTATGAGATGGCTAAAGATATGGCTGATCGTGGCTTTTCTGGCATCGATATTAATATGGGCTGTCCAGAAAAGAACATCGTACGAAGTGGAGTCTGCTCAGCCTTTATTAAAGAACCTGCTCGAGCCAAGGAAGTCATTCAAGCGGCACAAGAGGGGGCTGGGAATCTGCCCGTGAGCATAAAGACGAGAATTGGATTCGATAAGATTGTCACAGAAGAATGGATTGGAATGCTACTTGGCCTGAAGCCGCAGGCTATAACCATCCATGGTCGTACGAGTAAGGAGATGAGTAAAGTTCCTGCTCACTGGGATGAGATCGCCCGTGCGGTCAAGTTACGCGACGAGTTGAGTCCAGAAACGGCAATCATCGGCAATGGTGATGTGCAGAATAAAACTCACGGCATACAGCTAGCTAAAGAATTTGGTGTTGACGGCATCATGATAGGGCGAGGGATATTTCATGATATTTATGCGTTTGAAGATATTACTCGTGAACATGATCTTGCTGAACTTATGGACATTCTGCACTATCATCTCGATCTTCATGAGCAAGTATGGGGAGAACAAAAACAATATGAGCCACTCAAGAAATTTTTCAAAATATACGTGAAAAGCTTCGATGGTGCAGCTGATCTAAGGGCTCAACTTATGGAGAGTAAATCAATCGATGAGGCACGGATGATCCTAGCAAAGTTGCCCAATTATCAGGTATAATATACTCATGAGTGTAAAAAATACTACAGAACAAATAAAGCATCCAGCAGGCAAGCTTATCGTACTTTTGTACTATAAATTTGTTCATCTACCTGACCCAGCGTATGAAATGCGAGTACACAAAATGGTGTGCGAAAGTATCGGTTTGAAAGGGCGTATTATCATCGCTGAAGAGGGCATTAATGGTACTGTTTGTGGCACGCGTTCTCAAGTAAAAAAATACATAGATTATATGAACGGCCATCGTTATTTTGATGGGGTAGTCTTTAAGGAGTCGCGTTCTATCGGTCAGGCATTTCCGAAAATGATCGTAAAGGTACGCGACGAGATTGTGACATTGCGGCATAAGGTTGATCTCAAAAATACAGGAACTTATGTAAAGCCCGAAGAGCTCCATGACATGCTTGAGCGTGGTGAGGACGTCGTCATGATCGATATGCGCAATAGCTACGAGTATAAAGTTGGTCGATTTGAGAATGCCATCCAGCCAGATACGACTAAGTTCTATGAACTGCCCGACAAAGTGAAGCAGATGAAGGCACTGAAGGATAAAAAAATTGTGACTTATTGTACCGGTGGAATCCGCTGCGAAAAGGCGAGTGCACTGCTCAAGGAAGAAGGTTTTAATGATGTTGGTCAGCTCGAGGGCGGTATCGTAAAGTATCTCGAAAAATTCCCTGATGGTCACTTCATCGGTAAAAATTTTGTCTTTGACGGACGCATGACGACCAATAGCGAGACTGAGTCCGGTAAGCAAGTTCTTGCAGAATGCGAACACTGTGGTGCAAAGTGCGATCGATACCTTGACTGCACCAAGCCAGATTGTCACCAGCTCTTTATCTGTTGCGACGACTGCGAAAAAAAATATGAAGGATTGTGTCCAGTCGCGGTGAAGGAGCTTGCGAAGAAATGACAGCCTTGGCTAATATTCCAGATAAGTTTTATCGCGTAGCCGTTAAGGCTATAGTTAGAAATCAAGAAAATGAGTTACTACTCGTTAAGGAAAGAACAGACAAATGGAGTTTGCCAGGCGGTGGACTTGAATATGGCGAAGATCCGAAAGACGCAATAAGACGAGAACTAAAAGAAGAAGTTGGGTTGGACGTTACCCAGATTGATGATGATCCGGTTTATATATTCTCAGCATATAATAAATCATTTAAGGTTTGGTGTTTTACTATCTGCTATAACGTGAAAACATCTACTTTAGCGCCGACACTTAGTGCCGATGTGACGGAGGCTTCATTTGTATCAACTGTACGGCTTGAGCTTAATGATTTTGAAGATGCAGATAGTCCTATTTGTAATCTAATTGATAAATAACTTCTAGATACTTTATGCGAGTATAATCTTCATATGATAACTAATTTATGGCAGTCATTTGTTCAGCTCAGTCTCGGTTTTTTGGTCGTAATAATTGTTACCTATACTATGTATGTGATTGGGCTATCGGTTGTGTTTCGCCGGCTTGGTGCTAAGGCATGGCAGGCATTTATCCCTGGTTATAACTATTTGGTACTAATTCACATACTCGGTTTGCCAAAAACCTGGCAAGCCACAGCATTTGTGCCCTATGTCGGACAAATATACTCAGTGGCGGTTGGTGTGCGCCTCGGTAAAATATTTGGTAAAGATGCTGCTTTTTCTTCACTTTGGCTGACAGTTGGAGCGCCAATCGGAATGCCACTCATTGCACTATCTAAAGTTAAGCCCAAACTAAGTGTGATTAAAGAACCGGCCCCGCATATTGACCCCAAGCAACTACAGGGCGCATTACGACGCACTAAGAAAAAGATTCAAGATAAAATATAGAAACGGCGGCTAAAGTTTGGTGAGTTCTTCCCGAACAACATCCCGATCGTCCCATGGGCTCGATTTGCCATCGATCACGATTGACTGCTCGGCGCCCTTTCCCGTAATGAGCACGAGGTCACCTTTATTTGCGAGGCTGAGTGCCTTGGCAATACCTTCTCGTCGGTCAGCAATACAAAATAGGTCTTTGTTATCATTCTTGGCAGCTTTACGGGCACCCTTGGCGATATCCTCGATAATAGTCATCGGGTCATCTTTATATGGATCGACATTACTTACAATGACATAGTCTGAGCTGCGACCGACAATTTCGCCCATGATTGGTCGCTTTTTGATGTCTCGTCCGCCGCCTTCACCGCCGAGTAGGGTGATTATTTTAGCACCTTTGCCGACAATTTTCTTTGCTCCATCCATGAGTGCTTGCATGCCTGTCTCTTCATGGGCATAGTCGACGATAGTAGTGAAGTTTTGACCTTCGTTAATGACCTCCATGCGGCCAGGAATGGTGCCGAGGCTCGCAAAACCAGACTGAATTGTTTTTGCATCAATTCCCAGTTCTCGTGCCGTTGCGACTGCGGCGATCGCATTACTTACGTTGACCTCACCTAATAGATTCAACGAATATTCATCACCATTGGAATTAAACTGTATTCCATCTTTTGACGCACGGATGTCTTTTGCTAGGTGGTCAGCTTTATTATTTATACCAAAACTCACATGTCGGTCAGCTGTGAAGGCTGCAAAGCGTGGTGAATCTTTTGCGTCTGAGTTGGTGATAATAATCTTAGCAACAGCTTTGCCATCGATGGTTTTCGGAAACGTTTTCTCAAGCGATCGAAAGACTCGTTCACTATCTGACTTGAGGCGCTCGAGGCTATTGCCGTGGGCCGCGACGATCTCATTAGTGACATTGGTAAACACGAGCACATCGTAATCGATTCCAACGTGTCGCCACTGCGCCATACCCTCGGAAGGAGTCTCAACGATGACATATGTACAGCCAGCATCGAGCATTTTTTTGAAGTACTTTTGCAGGATTGCCGTGGCCGGCATAGTCATGTGATAGGGATTGAGTACTTCATGATCACCAATTCGGAAGTTGGCAGTGCCGGTTTGTCCAACTTTGGCTCTACTTGCACTGAGGGCTGCCCAGAGGAGATTTGCAGTGGTGGTTTTGCCCTTGCTGCCGACGATGCCGATTGTAATCATTTTGCGTGTCGGGTGGCCGTAGCGAGCAGCGTCGCGCTGAGCCTGGGCGTAATGGAAGGCATTGATCGCTTTTTTGGGCGCGAGCGGACGGAGAAGTTTTTTGATAGCTTTCATGGGATATATTATAGCGCGATTGGCCTGATATACTAAGGGTATGAATAAGAAAATCCTGATGTGTCCACCGAAGTTTTTTGACATCGAATATGAGATCAACTCATGGATGCACACCGGCAATCAAGTTGAAACATCGCAGGCTGCAATAGAGTGGCAGAAGCTGCACGATATATACACGAAACAGATGGGTTGGGAAGTAGAGTTAATCGATCCGGTCAAGGGTCTTCCTGACATGGTCTTTGCAACTGATTGTTGTCTGATGAAGAACGACAAGATACTACTCAGTAGCTTCCGCTATCCTGAGAGGCAGCCAGAAACTGCGCATTTTGAAAAGTGGCTTCATGATCACGGCTACACAAATGCAAAACATGCGAACAGTTTATTTGAGGGCGGGGGAGACAATATGGTCTGTGGTGATAAAATTCTTGCCGGACATGGTTTTCGTTCGGATGTCGCCGCCGCTGATGAGCTGCGCGAATATTTTGACTGCGAAGTAGTGAGCCTGAATATTGTTGATCCCTTTTTCTACCATCTCGATACGTCACTTGCGGTACTCAGTCCTGATACGGTGGCGTTCTATCCTGGTGCTATCGATGGAGCAAGTCAGCAGCGACTTCGTGTTGCAATACCAAATATTATCGAGGCATCACTTGAGGAAGCACAGGGCTTCGGACTCAATGCGGTGAGTGATGGGCATACGGTGATATGCAGTGACGAATCACCAAGTCTTCTTCAAAAATATCGTGACGCTGGATTTGAAGTGATTGGGACTCCTATACTCGAATATCGAAAATCAGGCGGCGGAGTAAAGTGTCTCACGCTCGACCTCAATAAGGCATAGCAGCCAAATTTCTGGTTGGCTTGCCTCAAAATTGCTATACTCAGAAGGAAGAGAAAGGATCTTATGTCACCAACAGACGATGGCTCGGCGCATATTCCGCCACCACCGGCTCACTATCCCGTTCCGCAAACACCTCAACCCTCACAGGATCAGAATCCAGCAGAGGGCACTGTTGCTATGGGGCAAGAATCTCAGCCAGCCGTTGCTCCGTCTGTGGAAGCAATTGACCCATCAATGGTAGCCGAATTGACCCATGCACCTACCGAGATGAGTGAATCGGCTAACCATAGTATCGGTCTCGAGGAAACCACCCCTACCCAGGCACCTGATTCTGCTACCATGCCGCAACCCTCTGAGCCGGTCTTGTATGCTGCAGATCAACAGCATGTGCTTGACCCCGAAGGACATGCCGACCAGCCCTTTACGCAAGTTGAACCAACGTCCGATCCGTTCATCGCCCCGCAACCAGCTGCAGACAGCATGCCAGCTCCAAAACCAGCCGACAAATTTGATCATGATTTGCATACTTTTGTACCAGATACTCCTGTACAGAGCGCCCCAGACCCTATCCCGCACGATGCACCGCGCGAGATCAAGCATCCACTTGATGAAGAGCCTCAGCCTGTAGTCGCCGATACTAACATTGCTACCCAGGCTCCAGCGATGAACTCCGAAACACTATCCTTTGAAGAGCTCAAAGTAGATCCTGTTCCGAAAAGCCCTATTCCGTCTGTGCTTCCACCTAATCCGCTTGATTCAAGCGAAGATGCGCCACTGCCTACGAATACCTCATTTCACGATGAATCAGTAGGGCAGGTGGCACCAGTCGAGAAAGTTATTTTCAGCGCCCCAAAAGCACAAAATAAGATGATTGTGCCCTTCACTGTGGCTATTGTGAGCTTTGGGCTACTCATGCTCATCTCTATTCCATTTGTGCTCAATCAAGGTGCGTCTACACCAAAGACTGAAAACAAAACACCTCAGGTCACCACCATTACAAATTTACCATCTGGGTATGTTTCGGTGGATCGACAGTGCTACAGCGTGGCGCTGCCAAAAGATAATACAATCGCACTTGATAGTAGCTGTGTGGTGGCGGGCAATTTCGGACCCAAATCCGAAAGCAACATAAGTATTCTGCCAGTAACGAAGACATATGCGAGTTCGGATTCGTTTTATCAGGAAGCCACTAAGGCACCAAATGAACTCAAAGTGATATCGAAGTCATCAATCAAGCTGGACGGATTGCAGGCAATTAAAGTGATACATAATGTAGGCAGCGGAAATACCGTACAGAAGCAGATGAATGTATATGTCTCGACTTCCACGAAAGACTATAGGGTTGGTGAATCAAAGATCGGCGGGTTTGAGATCGTTATGTCTTACAATGATTCATATTCAGCACAAGTTGCCGAACAAGTTTTGAATCGTTGGAAATGGCATTAAGCAAACGCATACATTTATTGCACACAAATCATATTTCAATCTGAACACAGCAATAATACAACTAAAGTTAGTCGACGTAAGTAGAGGCAATCTGCTGGTTCTGGGGAGTCTCTTAATACAAGCTGTTAATTACTATTGACTTTATTCATCTTATTTAGTATAACTACACTCACCTGCAGACATTCTGTGGGTCTCGTTGTAAGGCGAGTACGTTCCCCAAGAAGGGAGGGTGCATGAGCTTTTGCACCCAAGATGCACAGGACCAAATCATCAACCATCGTGTTGCTGAAGTGGTCATGAGCATCCTGCCGAAGAAGGCGTCGACCGAACACACACTTCGTCTCAGTGAGCTCTTGCGAGCTGATGCGATTCTCGCACTTGGCGAGTTGGCTTCCAGCCGGCCCACCGAGGATGAGGTCCGGTGCACGGTCAACAAGGCAGTCACCAAAGCCAAGGGCAATGCGCATCTCAAGAGGGTGCGCAGGACCAAGGTGGAGGTCAGGCAGACCCGTCCGGGTCGCCGTGCCCCGGCGAGTGTTCGCAAGCGCGTGGATGAGTTCGCGCAGTTCGGACAGGTCCCGTGTGACGTTCGTCGCGCGACGGCCTAGGAGGCGCCATGTCACCTTCATTCGTTGCAGACAGCGTGATCATCGATCACATCAAGGGCCTCGTCGCCAATCACAACGGACCACCCGTTGGCGATAAGGCCTACCAGAGCCTCGCCGAGAAAGGCAGGCATCTGGTAGGAGAATGGAAAGGTCTTGATCCGACGGAGCGCCCCTCCATCGAGGACTACCTCCAGGACCATCTCAACTCCGGTGATGTCTGTTCGGCGATCGAGCGTCACCAGCGCCCGTACTCCTGACGGGCGACAGGGGAGCAATGGGGACGAGGCTTCGGCCTCGTCCCCATTCCCACCAACACTATATTAAGCAAGCAATTGACAGAACTCTCAATATTTAGTAAAACTTATCTCACCTGCGGATGTTCCGTCGGTGCCTTGTACAAAGGCTTGTTCCCCAAGAGGTAGCTCGTGAGCAAACGAGACAGTAAGAAGATGGACGAAGATCTGGTGTGCGCCGCCATCGTGGATGCGCTCTCCAGCAGGGGCTGCAACGAGCAGCTCGTCCACAAGGTTCTCCCCGTGTTGCGGCGTCAGTTGATGGCCAAGGTCAGAGCTCTGCCGAAGGGCGCGTCGCTCCAGCAGGTCCATGACCTGATCGGCAAGACCTTGACCGACCGACTGGTCACCGAGGCCATCATGAGGGTCAGCATCCCGGGTGGCCACGTCAGTTCGAGGCGGCCTCAGTCCTACGCCAACGACCCCGTGCGACACATCGCGCGACACCCGCGACAGTGGGCATTCGGGGTTGGCGCGGTGCGCATCTGAGCTTCTGTGGGGAACAAAAGGGGTGGGGCTTCGGCCTCACCCCTCCCGCACCCACACAAAACGCGTATAATGTATAGATATGAATGAAGTTGAGGACATCAAGAACCGACTCGATATCGTCGATGTCATTGGTAGCTATATACAGCTCAAGCCTGCAGGACGAAATTTTAAGGCGCTTTCACCATTTCGCAATGAAAAGACGGCGAGCTTTATGGTGAGTCCCGATAAGGGCATCTGGCATGATTTTTCTGCCGGTGAGGGCGGCGACGTGTTTAGTTTTGTTATGAAGATGGAGGGGGTCACCTTTCCTGAGGCACTCGAAATGTTGGCCAAACGGGCTGGTGTCACCCTGACTAAACGATCAGGTGTGCCAAAAAGCGATAACAGTCGGCTTTACGAAGCTGTAGAGCTTGCGATGAAGTATTATCATCTAGCACTTTCGAAAGATTCGGAGGCGTTAGGCTATCTTCTTAAAGAGCGTGGCTTGGATAAAGATACGATCAAGAAGTATGTCATTGGGTACGCGCCGACCGTCTGGGATGGTCTGGCGAAGTATTTGTTGGGCAAAAAATACACCCTTGATGAACTCAAACGCGCAGGATTGATCAGTCAAAAATCAACTGATGCTAAATCGTTTGATATTTTTCGTGACAGAATAATGTTTCCGATCTTTGATAGCCAGGGCAGGGCAGTTGGTTTTAGTGCGCGAATTCTTCATCCAGCAGCCGGTTCGGCAAAGTATATAAATACCGCACAGACGTCGATCTATGATAAGAGCTCTGCGATCTATGGGTTGATGCAGGCCAAAGAGGCTATTCGAAACGATGATGAAGTTATTGCAGTTGAGGGCAACATGGATGTACTAGGCTTGTCGCAAGCGGGGCAACTCAATGTTGTAGCGGTAAGCGGAACGGCACTAACGACCCATCAGCTCAAGACTCTTTCTCGTCTGAGTAAGAATGTAAAACTTTGTTTCGATCAAGATGAGGCCGGCGTGCGGGCTACGCAGCGTGCTATCGAGCTTGGCGCCGAGCTTGATGTACGACTCAGTGTCGTTACATTTACTGGCGCGAAAGATCCTGATGAATTAGTTCATAAAGATAAGTCTGCCTGGCAAAAAGCTGTTTCTGAGGCTCGGTATGCTCCGGATTATTTGTTTGAGTATGCTGGCAGCCATTACAAAATACAGTCGGCCGACGGTAAGAAACAGGCGAGTAATTTTTTCCTACCAATGGTTAAAACTTTGCGTGATGAGATTGAGCGAGATCATTACGTCAAACGGCTGAGTGCATTGCTCGCTGTGTCTGAAGATGCGGTTAAACAAAAGCTAAATCGCACCAAAGCGACAGTAGCTGCAGCGCCCGAACCAGAACCAGAGATGAAGGTAGAATCTGAGCCAGCCAAACAGCTTACTCGCGCTGAACAGATAGAGGAAAGTTTGCTTGAGCTCCTGTTGTCTGATGAATCCACACGTGCTTGTTTGGCAGAGCTTGAGGACACATTATTGTCCGATCGACACCGGCCAATTTTTGAGTTACTACGTAATCACAGTACTATTTCACTTGAGGCCATTATTAAAGCCTTGCCAGATATGGCAAATGATGTTAAAATTCTAGCATTCAGGGGTGAAGAAAAGCATCGCGACTTGAGCGATCACGATAAACGGCTCGAAGCCTACACCCAGCTGCATCGATTGCAAAAACTAAACCTAGAACTTAATAAACGGCACCTAGCTCGGCAAATCGCCCAGGCTGAGGCTGTTAACGACAAAGCATTGGCTCATGAGCTACTGCAAAAGTATCAAGCACTAATCGTCGAGGAGTAGATTTTAATATGGCTAAAAAAGCCCCCGTTACACTAAAAGAAGAAGAAAAAGAACAGTCACCCGAGCTCGAACAACTCATTGCTAAAGGTCGTCAGCAGGGTTTTGTAACTCAGCAGGAGATCATGTCGGTTGTACCTGAAGCAGAAGAGAATATCGAAATACTTGATGAACTATACGCATCACTTATGAATCAGGGCATCGAAGTAACTGATCAGAAGGAAGAGCTCATTTGGGCGACTGAGCCTGAAGAGGACATTGAAAATGCGGTGTCTGATGAGTACATCAAAGATATTGCAGACGACTCGGTCCGACTCTATCTACGAGAGATCGGAAAGATCCCACTCATTACTGGTGAAGATGAAGTTATGCTCGCTAAGCGTATCGAAAAAGGCGATAAAGCCGCCAAGGATGCTTTAGCTGAAGCGAACATGCGACTTGTCGTATCGATCGCCAAGAAGTATATCGGTCGTGGCCTCGATCTTTTGGACCTCATCCAAGAGGGCAATACTGGACTGCTCCGCGCCGTCGAGAAATTTGATTACACCAAGGGCTTTAAGTTTTCAACCTACGCAACCTGGTGGATTCGACAGGCGATCACCCGTGCGATCGCTGACCAGGCGCGCGTGATTCGTATTCCGGTACACATGGTTGAGACGATCAATAAGCTGATTCGTACTCAGCGTCGCCTCACTCAAGAATTGGGCCGTGAACCACTACCGGAAGAGATTGCTGCCGAGATGGAGATCGATGTTGATAAAGTTAATCACATTATCAAAATTTCACAGGACACTACTTCGCTTGATGCCACTGTTGGTGAAGACGAAGACAGTAGTCTCGGTGACTTCATCCAGGACGAAGACAGTGTGAGTCCAGAAGAAGCGGCTACCTATGAACTCCTCAAAGAACACATCGATGAAACGCTTTCACTCTTAACGCCTCGTGAACAGAAAATTCTTCGTATGCGATTTGGCCTCGAAACTGGTCGCGCACATACACTTGAAGAAGTTGGGCAGGAATTTGGCGTTACCCGTGAACGTATCCGCCAGATTGAAGCCAAGGCGCTTGCTAAACTCCGCAAGCACAAAGACGCCAAAAAGCTCCGTGACTATCTCGCATAGATAAATTAGCTCAATAGTCCTTATGTTAGAATAAACTAAAGGATTATTAGCTATGCCTGAAGGAATCGCAGACCCTGGGAGGGTAGACGGAATTGCTGCACGGCAGCAGACAAACGAACCAATCAAGATGACTGACTATCGGCACGAAATGCCAGATCGCCAGGCAATTTTAGATGCGCGCTGGAAGGCGAAGAAGGTAGACGTACCCGGTGGACTTACTGAAGAACAATACTATCGTGCAAAAGAGCGGGCCGCTGAGAAAAATCGAGAAGCCGAGAAGGCCCTACGAGATACAGAAAAAAATGATGCGCAGGATGACTCTCCTGCTGAGAACTCTGATTCGCCCGAAGTAGCGGAAGATATAGCTTATCCGGCTAATGCCATATGGGACCTTGGGCATAAGAAAATACCATGTGCTGTACAGGGGCCAGCAAAACAACGAGCCGATGGATCATTCTTCTATGAGGTTATTGTTGATGCCGGCCATCGGGCTGAGATTTCTTCAAGTCAAATTCATATACATGAACAATCTGTGCCTCAACCAGAGATGCCACCTGATCAAGAAGACAAGTATAGTGACTCGATTGCTTGGAGCTATTTAAGCTATGCAGATGTACTTGATGAGCCTACACGATCAGAGGCGATTGAAACAAATAGGCAGAGTCCTAATGCACAGAAATATAAAGAAGCCCTTCAGGAAGTCGTCATGACCATCGGAGTGGGTGCCCTAAATGGGCTCGTTAGTCGAATGAAAGATACATGCTTCTATGAAATTATTGAATATGGTATCGATCCAAGTAAGTATATGAATAGTCAGTCTTGGGCAGTATGGGATATTGCTAAGCAATACTATTACTCAAAACACCCAAACGAGACTACCGAAGAGTATCGAGACAGTAGTGAAGGTGCAGCAGTCGGCAATCCTTTATTAAACAACGAGGAGGGGGATCGAAAGCGAGAAGAAATTATAAATCGCCACCTTGGCTGGGAGATCGATTTGGCGGTGTCTCAAGGTCGACTCGATATCTCGAAGTTACCAATGGAAGTGCGGGACATTATAATAACAGGCGATAGGAATAGCACAGGACAACTTCGTTCGTTTGAACTTGCTAAACTCGGTCAAAAATTGCGTCGAAAAAAGACTTTGCAATAGCCGTATTAGCCGACGCTTCGCTCGTGATATGTAATTCCGTCATCGCCGCGCATCAGATAGAGCTCATTTCGGATAAACGCTGACTCTAGGTTTTCTTGCTCATTCTTAAAACGACGTTCGGCGTGTATTGTTCCTTGCATAGGAAATTCATT
>Ga0154020_10008239_pt1 | contig 12098 bp, 10 predicted proteins | sample Klosneuvirus_201_FD_109709 | JGI IMG/M metagenome (GOLD analysis project Ga0154020, IMG submission 109709) | Active sludge microbial communities from wastewater, Klosterneuburg, Austria - Klosneuvirus_20160825_MG | ecosystem: Engineered > WWTP > Aerobic digester > Activated sludge | place... | reverse complement strand
TATGCCCAGGAAAACGGCCAGGGAATGATGTTCCAGGCAGAGGAGTCGTCGCCCCCGCCAAACAACACGACGACCGAGGAAACGGCAACAAGGCCCAAATTGCGCGTCGTCAAATAAGTGGCCGCATTTCGGGGGGTGGAATGGACGACGGAAGCCAGTTTGCGTTGTTGAGCCCGGCCCAAGGGCTTGGCGAGATGGGGCGCTGGGATGCCTTCCGGAGGGTTTGCTGTTTCGGTCCGGGCAGGCGGGCGTTGCAGTTGGCTAGAATCGGGCTGGGCAACGGGCGGGAGTTGAGGTGACTGCAATCGACATTCCAGGCTATGTGATCCGCCGTGAAGTCGGTGTAGGCGGCATGGCGAGCGTCTATCTCGCCTTGCAGACTTCGCTCGACCGCGAGGTTGCACTCAAGATCATGTCGCCTGCGCTTGCGGCGGACCCGACATTCTCGAAACGCTTCCTGCAGGAAGCGCGAATGCTCGCATCCCTGGCGCATCCCAATATCGTCCAGGTCTATGACGTTGGTGTGACCCAGTCGCAGGTCAACTATTTTTCCATGCAGTACCTGGCCAACGGGGACTTTGCCCAGCGCGTGCGACTGGGGTGGTCCGAGAAGGACCTGCTGCGCGTGCTCGAGGGAGTCGCAAACGCGCTGGGTTACGCGCATTTGCGTGGCTATGTGCATCGCGACGTGGCGCCAGGGAACATCCTGTTCGATGCCAGTGACACACCGATCCTCACGGATTTCGGCATTGCCCGTGCCTTCAGCCAGACCGCGCGCATCACCAGTGCGGGAATTTCCGTCGGCACCAGCCATTACATGAGCCCGGAGCAGGCGCGCGGCAGTGACGTGGATGCACGGTCGGACTTGTATGGACTTGGCGTCCTGACCTGGTTTGGATTGACTGGAAAGCCTCCCTACGAAGGCGCCGACGGTTTTGCAGTCTCCTATGCGCATGTGTTCGAACCGATTCCGCGTCTTCCGCCGGGCAAGGAGCATTGGCAGACGCTGATCGACAAGGCGCTGGCGAAAGACCCGGCCGAGCGATACCAGAGCGCCGAAGAGTTCATCGCTGCGCTCGCGGAAATCGAGCCGGAAACCCAGGAAGAAGAACGGCAGGAGGCGCCGACGCGTGTATTGAAGCGGGACAGCCTGCAGGTTGCTGCGTCGCGACCCAGCGAAGCACCAACCCGAATCGGTGTGTTGCCGGGTATCGATCCATCGCTCATGAAGAATCAGGACTCGACTCAGACCCAAGCAGCGCCGGGTCGATCCGTCTGGCCATGGGTTCTGGCGGGAGTCGGTGCGCTGCTGATCGGCTCGGTTGGATACCTCCTGTTGGCCAATCGCAGCACGGGCGTGGCAGGCAAAGCCGTTGCGACTGCAACGGTAGCTCCTTCCGGCAATCCGCAAGTCTCGACGCCTTCGCTACCCACGCAGCCGGATCGTGGTGCGGAAGCGGCAAGCCAGGCATCCACCGCCGAAACCGCACCTCCTGTCGATGCGCTGGGCGATGAGTTGTTTGCTACCGAACTGGACATGGCCACGGTACCGACCGTGCTGGATCCGGTCGCCGAGCTGGTCAGGCTGGCGCGTAGTGATCTGGCGGGGCAGCGGCTCACCAATCCGGTGCGCAAGAACGCGTTTGAACGCTTTTCCCTGGCCTTGATGATCGACGCCAAGTCAAAGGTTGCCCGGCAGGGAATCTTTGATGTGGCCAAGGCGTATGTGGATCTGGCTGAAAAGTCCCTTGGCGCAGGAAACCTCGGGGAATTCGTGGACTACCTGGCCAAGGCGGAGCAGGTTGCAGGCTCGGTTCCCGACAGCGCTGCCGAAGTGGCTCAGGTACAGTCGAGGCGTCAGGTCGAAGTTGGCAAATATCTGGATGCGGCGCAGTCCGCTCTGGCTGATCTGGATTCGGATGCGGCCACCGCGGGATTTGAAAAGGCAATGCAGATCGATCCGGGCAACCAGGCGGCACGCTCCGGCTTGCAGAAGGCCAAGAGCATAGGCAAGCCTGGCTACGTGTTCCGCGACAAGATGGGCACCGGCTCGGGGCCCGAGCTCGTCGTCGTTTCGTCCAATCTTGCCTTTTCACGCCGGGAGACGACGCGCGGGGAATTTGCAAGCTGGTGGCGTGCGGAAGGGCGGCAGAAGTTCTCGTCGGCGGGTGCGTCCTGCCGGGATCGCGAATCCATCTTCCGCTCGTCGCGGAAGCGCGATTGGAGTTCTCCCGACATCACCCAGGACGATAGCCATCCAGTCGTATGCGTCAGTTTTGCCCAAGCCACAGCGTATGCAAACTGGATCAGTACGCAGACGGGACACACGTATCGTCTGCCGACTCCTTCGGAATGGGAGCAGGCAGCGCGCAATGCCCCGATTGCCAGTTGTACTTCGGCGAATTTGGCAGATGCGACCTACAACCGGGTTTTCGAAACCAAGAACGGAGCAGACTGCAACGACGGATTTGCAGCCACGGCACCCGCTGGCCGTTTCCCGGCTGTTTCCGGGGTGTTCGACCTGGATGGCAATGTACGTGAATGGGTGGCGGCGTGTGGCAAGAGCGCCGCATTGACGGCAAGCTGCCGGGAACATGGGACACGCGGCAGGGGATGGGCCTCCATTGCGTCAAAGGAACAGTTGTCGGATGCAAATGATTTTGCCGAAGATGTGTCCATGAACAGTTTGGGTTTCCGGCTCGTTCGCGAGTTGGTTCAATGATCCGGCGCAGAGGCGCTTTGGGGGAGATGCAATGAAATTGTTGTTTCCGAATGGCGAGCATGCGGCAGTCGAACTGGCCGAAGGCATTACCCGCGTGGGGTCAGGCAGCCAGAGTCATGTCGTGCTCGTCGCTCCAGGAGTTTCCGAGAACCACTGTGAGATCGAGGTCCGCAACGGCAAGACGAGCGTGCGCGTGCGTGACCAGGGGGTCGCCACCGTGCTGAACGGACGCCAGATCGCGCAGGAAAGTCCGCTCAAGGCTGGAGACCTGTTGCTCTTCGGGAGGATTGGTTGTCGGGTCGTCGCCTCGGAGCGGGACGTGACCCCGGTCGCACCAACCCCCGCCGCAGCAGTATCCGAAGAGGATGGGCGCACGCGCGTGCGCATGGCTCTGCCGAAGTTCATGCTGAGGGGTGTTTCCGGAGCAACCTTCGGACGCAACTTCGCCTTGGTTGGAACCATGACCATAGGCCGACAGAGTGATTGCGGTATCCCGATCCCAGCCGAAGAAATCTCCCGCCATCACGCGCGCCTGCAGGTAACCGCGGATGGCGTGATGGTGGAAGATCTCGGATCAGCAAACGGAACCTGGATCAATGACAAGCGGGTACACACCGGCATGCTGAATCCCGGCGACGAACTTCGTCTGGATACCGTGCGCTTCCTCCTGCTGGCTCCCGGCATGCAGGCTCCTGCCACGCCAAGCTCGGCTCCCGTGCAGGAGGAGGCAGTTCCCGCAGCGCAGTCGGGCTCTGCGGTGGGTTGGATCATTGGGGGAGTGGTGGTTGTTGGCGTGCTGGTGGTGGGTGCGCTCAAGCTGCTTGGAGTTTTCTAGGGCAACTCTGATCAACCACAATTTTCGTCACCCCGGCATACACCGGAGTCCATTTTGCACTTGATTCCATTGGAACAAGATCAAGATGGGTTCCGGCTTGACCAGCCATTCGGCTGTTGTAAAGCGCCTCGCCGGAATGACGAACAAAATCTGAGCTTCCCTGGCGGGCTTTGCCCTTTCATCAGCGTTGCCTTGGCCAGCCTTGCTTTGGGAGAAGGGCCAAGTTGCCGATGTTTTTCGACAACGTGCTGGTGCCGTGCCTCGCAGCACGTTTTCAGCGCGTGCCGTCGATGAGTACGATCCGCATGGACAGGTCGATGGCCTGCACATGCTTGGTGAGGGCGCCGATGGAGATGTAGTCCACTCCGGTTTCGGCAATGGCACGCACGCGCTCGATGCCGACTCCTCCTGAAACCTCGAGGGGGACGCGCCCATCCACTTCAGCGACGGCCTGAACGAGTTCCTCGAGTTCGAATTCGTCGAGCATGATCCGGTCAACGCCCGCGCTCAGTGCTTCACGAAGCTCGCCGAAGGTTTCTACTTCCACTTCCAGCAAGATAGCCGGGTGAAGTTTCCTGGCCAGGGTGACCGCCGAGGTCAGCGATCCCGCAGCCAGAATGTGGTTTTCCTTGAGCAGGATGGCGTCGTGCAAACCCATGCGATGGTTTTCCCCGCCACCGGTGCGTACAGCGTATTTCTGCGCTTCACGCAATCCGGGCAAGGTCTTGCGGGTATCCAGGATTCTCGTGCGCGTGCCACGGATGGCCTCGACGTAAGTGGCCGTGGTGGTCGCGGTTGCCGACAAGGTTTGCAGGAAATTCAGCGCACTGCGCTCGGCGCTCACGAGCGCGCGCGCGCGGCCGGCCACATGACAAAGCGTTTGGCCAGCAGAAACGCGGTCGCCTTCAGCCACCAGCCATTCCACGGAAACATCCGCATCCACCAGGTGAAAGCAGGCATCGAACCACGCTTGCCCACAAATGATTGCCGGTTGCCGGGTGATGACCCGCGCGCGCGCGGCGCGACCTTCCGGCAGCAAGTCGGCCGTCACGTCACCGCTGCCCAGGTCTTCCTGCAGTGCCCTGCGGACATCGCGCTCGATCGATAGCGGGTTCAGGCCGTGCATTGGTCATCCATCATGGTTGCGTCAGCTCGCGATTGGCGCATGGGCATCGGTGGTCGCGGGTGTGTGGGCGAGAGATCCGAGCATACGTTGGACGAACACGGCATGCCAATTCTCGAAGGAACATCCGCAATGCGGATGAACCTGGAAACTTCGGGAACGGGCGAGAGACCGGTCCTTGCGCTGTGTTCCAGCCGGGGCGCTGGAGATCAACAAACTGGCGATGCCAGTGAGCATCGCGCGACCCCGCGCGATGGGGGTGGCCGCGAAACTCGCCGTACTCGGGATTACACTGCCTTCTCGGGAGATTTCTCGCCCGCTGGATGGGCCTGGCGCAAGCGTTCCACAATCGCATCGAGCGCCCGGTCAAACAATGGCACTTCTTCCAGCAGCACCGCGCTGCCGCGGCGCAACTCAACGGCCAGTGCGGCAACCGACTTGTCGCAAACCTTGAGTCCCCGGCGATTGACGAACAGGTACTTTGAGGTGATCGGGCTGATCCAGGAAAGCTTGGCGCGCTCCCGATTGCCATCCGCCTCGATGAACTCGACCCAGTTGCCGACCTTCATGTTTCGTGCGGCGACAACGTGATCGTCTTCTTCCTGCAGGGATTCCAGCGGCTCAGGCTCAACATTTCCCGAGGTCAACACGATCTCTTCGACGGGACTTTGATTGACGATGGTTGACTCTGCCGGGGTGGCGCCGGGCTCTGCGCCAGCCGCGGAGTCACTGGCGGCGTTTTCAGCGATGACTTCCTGGGCGGATTTGAGCTCGAGTTCCTCGCCGTTCAACAAGCGCTGGTAGAAGTCCGTCAATTCCTGCATCAAGGCGCGCACATCGCCTTCGTGGAACGCGACTGTGCTTAGGCCGTGCTTGAGCGACTTTTCAAGCTTGGGAAGCAGGGCGCGCAGCCGGGCCTTGTCTGCATCCGACTGTTTGGGGAAGGAAGACCAGATGAACTCATCCGCGAATTGCAGTGCGTTTTTCCATTCCGCGGATTCATTGCCGTGGCGCAGGTCGGTGAGTACCAGGTAATTGGCCCAAGGCCGCGACAGCACGTTGTGGATCACCGGCGGCAGTTGGCGATCACCGATGCGTCCGAGAATTTCCTTGGCCGCGTTGCGCCGTGCGGTATGCAGTTTCTCCCGGCCACGGGTGACCTCGGCCGCGCGTTGTTCGGCAAGTTCGGCGCGCCGCTTGTTCTGATGGACGAATTGCTCGAATCCGGCCAGCTCATGCTCGATTACCGAAAGATCATCATCGAAGTCATTCAGGATCGTTTCGACGACCTGCTTGATCTTGTCCTTGAGCTTGCTGTCGACATCGGATTCGGCCGACCAGCTCTTGCCTGCCTCTGCCATGGCATCGAGCAGGCGCCGCGCCGGATGTGCCTTCTGCGCGAACAGGTGCTTGTCGAGAATGGCAATCTTCAGATACGGAATCTGCAGGCGACCAATCAGGGCCTGGATGGGTGCTGGCAGGTTCCGATCCTGCAGGATGAACTCGAACAGCATTCCAACCAGGTCGATGGTGTCTTCGTCGGCTGAGGAAACGTGATGTTCGCTCGTTGCCGCACCACCGAGGCGATGGGCCTGGTCCAGCAGTTCCTGCTTGATTTGCCGTACCGCGCTGGCAGCATCGGCAACGCTGTCTGCCTGTGCCTGGGCTTGAGCCTGTGCCTGAATCGACTGGCTTTGCAGGATCGACAATGCACTGAGCAGATCGGTAGGACTCAGATTGGGCGCACCGACTCCTCCTTGCGAGGGAGCGGAGCCGGACTCGCCGACGAAATCCGAACTCTGCCGTCGATTGGCGAGCAGGTTGCGCAGGGTGCTGTAGATTTCTGCCTGGATTTCCGCGGTCACCGAATCGTAAGGTTCATCGCTGTATCCGGCCGCGCCCGTTGCCTGCTGTTCGACCGGGCCGTTACCGCCACGTGCCGCCGCTCCCGGCGCGGCTGCCGGACCTCGGTTGCGGACGCCCGCAGGCAACTGGTGGCGGAACTGTGGCAGCACGCCCGCGCGGATGAGTTCGGCGTTGACTTCGTCATACAGCGGCTCCAGGCCCGACATGACGTAACGGTCGTACAACTTGTAGATGATCAACTTGACTTGCAATTCCAGCTCGAACTCGCGCACCGCGATGCGGAATGCCTGGCATAGCGGTGCCGGTCCAATCGGGTTGTTGGCATCCTCCACCGGGGTGCCGCCACTGATGACCGACAGCCGCTGGTTGACCAGGTGCAAGGTGCGATTCAGGCGGTTCTCGGCCTTGGCGACCATGCTTGATATCGCCAGCGAGTCTTCCAGCTCGAGATCATCAACCAGGGAAAGCCCCTGGGTGTTCGAGGCGGCTACTTCCGACCTGACCGGCTTAAGACGGCCGGCAGCGAAGTCGTTGAATATCTGTGACAACTGTTCCTGGAACAGGCGTTCCACCAGCTGGCGTTTCTTGCGTACCTCGCGCATGCCATCGAAGAACTGCACCTGCATGGCATTGCTTTCTGCGCGCTCGGCCAGGTGAAACAGGGCATCGTCGACATTCTCGAACAGGGTGCTGACCAGGCCGTTGACCCGCTTCAGCGCGATGCCGCGAACCAGCTTGAGCAGTTCGCCGAGGCGCTCACCATTGGCTGCCACGTTTCCGGCTCGTAGCTTGAGGTCTACTACGCGGTTCGGGGTATCTTCGGGGGTCGACATGAACAGCTTTCCCGGCACCTCGAAGGATGCCTGCTACAGGGGCGAACCATACGCCAGGAGCCGGTTTGATTCCTGTGCGCAATGTCACAGGAATGTGATCTGCGTCACGCTGTCGCGCACGTTCAACCGCCTGGAGGGGCGATGAACTGGTCGGTATTGATGGCTTCGTCCACGAGCAAGACCGGAATGTCGTCGACGACCGGGTACAGGGTCTTGCCGTCGACGGTCATCAGGGCGGCGGCGAGGGGCGACGCCACCGGCGCACCTGCCGCGCTGGTGACAACGCCTCGCAGGATGGCCTGGTTGGCAATGTCGATTTCATCCCTGGCGGCCAGGCGCAGGCCAATCCGCGTCTTCGGGCAACAGAGAATGTCGAGCAGGCGTTTGTCCACCGGAAATGCTCCTCTCGTGGGCTTGGGCGCGTAGGCGATCAGCCATCCCAATACGGGTACAATAACGATTTTTCCGCAAGGCGACCATGACAGCAGCCGCAGCACAAGCTCGAATCGGCGTGGTGATGGGTTCCCGATCCGACTGGGAGACGATGCAGCATGCGGTCGCCGTGCTGGATCAACTCGGAATCACGCACGAAGTTCGGGTGGTTTCGGCTCATCGCACTCCGGATGCGATGTTTGAATACGCAGCGAGCGCCGAATCGCGAGGGCTTTGCGGCATCATTGCCGGCGCAGGCGGAGCGGCGCACCTGCCCGGGATGCTGGCTGCCAAGACACGCATCCCCGTGCTCGGGGTTCCGGTGCAGTCCCACGCGATGCAGGGATTGGATTCGCTCTACTCGATCGTGCAGATGCCTGCGGGAATTCCGGTGGCCACCTTTGCGATCGGCCGCGCCGGGGCGATCAATGCGGCCCTGTACGCTGCCGCGATGCTGGCACTGTCCGATTCCGCGCTGGCCGGTCGACTGGATGCCTACAGGAAAAACCAGACGGCATCGGTTTTGGCGCATCTTGATCCGCGCGAGGGCTAGCAATGGCCACAATCGGAATCCTGGGCGGAGGGCAGTTGGCCCGCATGATGGCAATTGCCGGGGCGCCGCTTGGCCACCGCTTCCTTGTCGTCGACAGTGCCGAGGATGCCTGTGCGGCGCAGGTTGCGCCGGTCATGCATGCGGATTGGCGCGATTTCTCGGCACTACAGCAATTTGCCGACCAGATTGATGTTGCAACCTTTGATTTCGAGAACGTGCCGGCCGATACCGCACAGTGGCTGACATCGCACACCTGTGTGTTTCCGAACCCGGCTGCATTGGCAGTGGCCCAGGATCGCCTGCGCGAAAAGCATTTGTTTGCGGAGATTGGCCTGGATACGCCCGCCTTTGCTGCGGTGGACAGTCTCGACGACCTGCGCACAGCGGTCACGCGCATCGGATTTCCGGCGGTGCTGAAGACGCGTCGCCTTGGATACGATGGCAAGGGCCAGGCCATTTTGCGTGCGCCGGAAGATGTGGATGCTGCCTGGCAAGCGCTGGGTGGAGTTCCACTGATCCTGGAAGGATTCGTTGCCTTCGATTGTGAGGTTTCGGTCATCGGCGTGCGCTCGCGCAGCGGCGAGTTCAGGCACTACCCCTTGACGCGCAACTGGCATCTGGGCGGAATCCTCTCCGCCAGCCTTGCGCCGGTGCAGTTGCCGGATTCAATCTCAAAGCGCGCGGTTGCCTGCGCGCGGGCCATTGCCGGGCATCTGGACTACGTCGGCGTCTTCGCCCTGGAGTTTTTCGTCAAGGGCGAGCAGTTGCTCGGCAACGAAATGGCGCCGCGCGTGCACAACTCCGGTCACTGGACCATCGAAGGCTGTGCATGCAGCCAGTTCGAGAATCATGTCCGCGCGGTGTTGGGGCTTCCGCTGGGCGACACCGCGGCGCGAGGCTTTAGCGTCATGTTGAACTGGATAGGCGAACTCCCCGACGCGAATGCGGTGCTCGCCGAAGCACGCGCACATTGGCACGACTACGGCAAATCACCGCGACCCAGCCGCAAGGTTGGTCATGCAACCCTGCGTGCCGATTCGCCGGATGAAATGATTGAGCGGCTGCAAAGGGTGGGCAAGGCGCTTGATCGCCAGGCGCAGATCGAGCCCGTCATTGCCGGATTGGCAGAAATGTGGAACAGGGGATAGGGAATCGCAAGGCCGAAAGACATGTCCATCGCCCCGACCCTTGGCTTTTACAACTCCCGATTCCCCATTCCCGTATCCCGGCCTCAAGCCATCCTGCTTTCCACGAAGTCCCAGTTGACCAGGTTCCAGAAAGCTTCGACATACTTGGGACGTGCGTTGCGGTAGTCGATGTAATAGGCGTGTTCCCAAACATCGCAGGTCAACAAGGCGCGATCTGCCCCGGTCAAGGGCGTTGCGGCGTTCGAGGTGCTGACCAGGGCAAGCCCGCCATCCGGTCGCTGTACCAGCCATCCCCAGCCTGATCCGAAGGTTCCCACCGAGGTCTTGGTGAATTCTTCCTTGAACTTGGCGAAATTGCCGAAGGCCTTGTTGATGGCATCGGCGAGGCGTCCGGAGGGTTCGCCGCCGCCATTGGGGGACAGGCAATTCCAGTAGAAGGTGTGGTTCCAGATCTGCGCGGCGTTGTTGAACATGCCGCCGGTAGCGCTCTTGATGATCTGCTCCAGATCGAGGTTTTCAAACTCGGTTCCTGCAATCTGGTTGTTGAGGTTGGTCACGTACGCCTGATGGTGCTTTCCGTAGTGGAAATCGATCGTTTCCGCCGAGATGTGGGGGGCGAGGGCATCTCTCGACCAGGGCAGGGGGGGGAGTTCAATGGCCATGGGTATCTCCTCAGATTGGGCGGATGGGAAGGCGGCACTCGAGCCGGGAACAGCAGATTGGGCTTGCCCATGCATCGGGACCGCGTCGGGTCCCTTTGGCAAGCAATGGGGCGCAAGAGTTCGAGTGACCGTGCAGGATATGAAGTTCATGGCGTCCAATTCAACCGCAGATTGGATTTTGGGCAGGGTGTTCGAAGTTGTTCCGGCGCGGCACGGTGCGTCTGCCATCTTGATTACAGTGCTTTGCGCTGATTGCAGGGGGCGTGCGTGTGCTGCGCTTGCGCCACTTGATCGGCGTTGCCCTAAAATGTCGGGCTGCCCACTTCGATTCGCGCGCCGAGCCGGCAGGCCCGCCTCACAATCCGCAGGAAATCCCCAATGGACATCATCGAACGCATCAAGACCACCGTGAATTCGGCTCCGGTCGTACTCTTCATGAAGGGGACGCCGCAGTTTCCCATGTGCGGATTTTCCAGTCGGACCGTCAATGCCCTGCAATCGATTGGGGTGCCATTCGAATCGGTCAATGTGCTGGAAGATCCCGAGGTTCGCGCCAATCTTCCGCGTTTCTCCAACTGGCCGACGTTCCCCCAGTTGTTCGTTGCCGGCGAGTTGATCGGTGGTTGCGACATTGCGCTCGAGCTCTTTGAATCCGGTGAACTCGAGCGCATGGTTCGGGAAGTGCACAAGGCAGGTTGATCATGCTGCCGCAGGCTCGTGCCGAACATCGATTGCAGCCCTCGGAAAGCGCTCTGGCCGGCCGCGTGGTCCTGGTCACCGGTGCCAATGGCGGCTTGGGGCGTGCCTGTGCGCTGAGTTGTGCGCGGGCAGGCGCAAGCCTGGTGCTCGCAGGGCGCAAGGTCAGTGCGCTGGAAGGCGTATACGACGAGATCGAGCGTGCCGGCGGTGCCAGTCCGGCAATTTATCCGATCAATCTCGAAGGAGCCGCTCCGCAAGATTACGCGGCCATGGTCGAAGCAATTCGCATCCAGTGCGGTCGGCTGGATGCGCTGGTTCATGCCGCAGCGCATTTTGACGGCCTGCGCCCGCTCGCGCAGACCCAACCCATCGACTGGTTGAAGCACCAGCAGGTCGGACTGAATGCCCCGTTCCTGTTGACCCAGGCCTGCATGCCGTTACTGCGGGAGCGCGAAGATGCCGCGGTTGTTTTCGTGCTCGAGGATCCAGCCCGAGTCAGCAAGGCGTACTGGGGCGGTTATGGCGTGGCCAAGGCGGGACTTGCTGCCCTGGCTTCGGTTTTTCATGAAGAATCCGAGTCGGGACCGGTGCGGGTGCATGGACTGTTGCCCGCGCCCATGCGTACCGCCTTGCGACGCATGGCGTACTTCGGCGAGAACACCGTGGAGCGCGAGCTTCCAGAACGGGCCGGCGAAGCAGCCGCATTCCTGGCCACTGCACAGGCCGCTGCCTGGCGGGGCAAGATCCTCGACCTGCGGCCCTTGGACTGAGAAGGACTGGATATGAGCACGGTTTCTGCGGGAATCATGTTGTTCCTGATCATGGATCCGCTCGGCAACATCCCCTTGTTCCTGAGCCTGCTGAAGAATGTGGACCCCGCCCGTCGGCGCTTGGTGCTGGTGCGCGAATTGATCATCGCCCTGGTGGTCTTGTTCGTCTTCCTGTTCAGCGGAAAGTACCTGCTTGCCGCGCTGCAGCTGAAAGCCGAATCGGTCAGCATTGCCGGCGGCATCATCCTGTTTCTGATCGGTATTCGCATGATCTTCCCGCCCAAGGACGGCATGTTTGGCGGTGATACCGAAGCCGAACCCTTCATCGTGCCCATGGCCATCCCGGCCGTCGCCGGACCTTCGACCATGGCGGCCGTCATGCTGCTTGCAAACAGCAGCCCAGGCCGTACCGTTGACTGGAGCATTGCCTTGTTCGTGGCCTGGCTCGCAACCTC
>Ga0154020_10008238_pt1 | contig 12099 bp, 11 predicted proteins | sample Klosneuvirus_201_FD_109709 | JGI IMG/M metagenome (GOLD analysis project Ga0154020, IMG submission 109709) | Active sludge microbial communities from wastewater, Klosterneuburg, Austria - Klosneuvirus_20160825_MG | ecosystem: Engineered > WWTP > Aerobic digester > Activated sludge | place... | reverse complement strand
CAGAGTTTCAAATACTCCGCGTAGTCGACATCCGACTCCAGGCGCAGGAACGACGAGATGAGCTCGCTCAGCTGCCGGCTTCCGAGGTCGGGCCGCGTCACGCTTTCGTGATCGCGATCCGGCAGCACGCCGAACGCGACCGGTTTTGCGGCCCGCGGCCATTCCTGCACCAGCGCCGGCTCCGGCTTGCGACCAAAGCGGATGGAGATGCCGCTGGCGTTGAGATTCGCGGTGCTGACATAAACGGTGCCGTCGCCGCCGGGCCGGTCGGCGAGCCTTCTCAGGCCGGTCTGGTAGGGCTTCCCGCCGACCAGCACGGCCGTGAAGCACTGGCTGGGGTCATAGAAGGACCGGGCGCCGAACAGATCGCGCCGGGCCAGCGTACGCGTGTACGGCGACCCGAGCTCCAGGGCATTCAACACTTCCCGTCCCGATTCGAACCCGGTCTTCCATCCCTTGATCACGCGCCCGATCATGGTCTTGCCCATCGACGCCAGGGGCGATCCGAAGTTGGCGGGCGCAAGCATGAGGTAGCGACGAACCGGGCAGGCGAGGCCGGCTTCCAGATAGTAGCGTGTCATCCATTCCCGTGCGACCAGGCTGCCGGTGGAGTGGACAATGAGATTGAAGGCCCCCGGGGTCAGGGGCACTCCCTGTTCCACCAGCGCCTGTTGAAAGGCCTTGGCCAGGTCGGGAATGGTGACGTGATCCTCCAGCGAAATGTAGTTTCCGAGGTGCAGGTCGAGCGCGGCGATCCGCTGGCCGGCGAGGTGCCGGGCCAGCGGTCGGAATGAATCCGCCGTGTCGCTGTAACCGTGGAGAATGACAGTGGGAATCACGCGAAGGAAACCGGCGGGACCAGCGGGCGGGGCGGACGATCCCGGGTGCTCAGGCTTTCACCCGGCGAAGCAGCGTGATGCGCCCGATCGGCAGCCACTCAGACACGAGGATGTCGCCATTCTGGAGGAAGATCGCGTCGTGCGGCGTGATGAACTCGCCGGGAGTGAACTCGGGCCGCTTCTGGCTGCGCCGCGATCCGACCTTGCCGTTGCTGGCCATGCCGTCGCCAAGCTGGGCGACGACCGTGTAGTTGCGATCTAGAATACAGACCTGGCTGTCGAGGTCGGGGCAAACCATCCACTCGCCCAAGGTGTGAAAGTGGCAGGGCATGCGCAGCCGGGCTTCGTCCTTGATGGTGCGCAGGTGGCGACCGTCGAGGGTGAAGGTCTGCAGGCGTCGGTTGCCCCGGTCGGCCACCACGAGCACGGGTTCGCTGCCGCGGGTGTCGACCCATTGGCCGTGTGGATTGCTGAGCTCGCCATCGCCTTTGCCCGGACGGGCGATTTCGCCGATAAACTCACCCTTTGCGGAGAATCGCATGAGGTGATGCGAACCGTAGCCGTCACCGATGTAGAATTCGCCATTCGGTGCGAATGCCACGTTGGTCGGCACGAAATTGATGGGCTTTTCCCCGTAGACCGGATTCTTGCGCGGGTAGCCCTGCGACCAGAGCAGTTCGCCCTTCAAGGTGGTCTTGGTCACCTTGCAGCGGGTGGTGTCGCAGTGATAGAGGACCTCGGTCCCTCCCTCGCGTCGGATGTCGAGCCCGTGGGCTCCACCGCGGTACTCCTCGCCGAACGCGCGGACAAACTTTCCGGTGGGATCGAAGACCGCAATGGCTTCCGGCCTCATGCTGGAGGCGTGCACCGTGTGGGAGACATAGATGTAGCCCTGGCTGTCCTGGCAGAGGCCGTGGGTGTCTCCCCAGACCATGCCCTCGGGCGGGAGCAGCCAGTCGTGCACGCACTCGAACTGATGGGCGCCGCTGCCGATGATGGGATGGGGATTGCTGGTGGCGGCGGCGCGGACGAACGGCGCGGGCAATGAACTGACAGCGGCCGTGGCGGCCAGTTGGGTGAGGAAGGAACGGCGGGATTGCATAGTCGCGGAGTTGGGGGGTGGGGAGTTGCGCCTCAGGAAGGGGCCGTGACGCGACGCGCGCCACGAGCCGTTTCGAACGGAACGGACTCCGTCACGGCCTCAGTCTGCGCGAGCCCGTTCCCGGAAGGCAATCTCGCGATGGCGGTCGCTTGCTCTGGATTCCAATGCCGTGCGATATCCGCCGGAGACTAGGGCGCCAGTTCGTACAGCTCGACCAGAGCCTCGCCCGTTCCTCCATCCGCGCCGGAGACCTGCAAGGTGTAACTTCCGGGCGCGAGGGAGAGCCCGAGTGCGCTGTCCTTGGAGGCGGCTGGCAGCGGAAAGGCTCCGGCTGCGGCAAACGTAGCGGCCAGGCTCGGGTCCCAGGTGTCGTTTTCGGCGATCCGTGTCTGCGTACTGGTGAAAACGCCTACCTTGGGATCTGCCAGCACGCCGCTAACACCAAAGGCGGACAAACCCGGGCCGACCGCTCGCACGAGCAGGGATTTGGGTGCGGTTCCATCGATCACCAATCCGACGATCAGGATGTCCGCGCCCGTGCCGACCCGGTTTCGTGCGGAGAGGTTGGTCAGGCGTGGGGTCAATCCGTCGCCGGCATCATAGAGCTCCACAAGGACATTGCCGGCCGGGCCAAAGACCTGGAGGGTGTGGCCTCCCGAGACGGTGCTGAGCAGGGCGGCGTCCAGACTGGAGTTGACCAGAGCGAACGCACCGAGGCGGACAAACGTGGAGACGAGATCGGACGTGCCCCCCCACGTGTCGTTTTCCGCCACCCAGGTATTGCCTCGGAACAGGGTGATTTTCGGATCGGGCATGAAATTCGGAACATCGTACCGGGCCAGTCCGGGGCCGACGGCGCGCATGAGCACCGGCTTGGGTCCGTTGGACAGCGTGTACCCCACGATCAACGTTTGTGCCGTGGCGAGGGTGGTGCGGACGGAAGCGTTGAGAATCCGGCTGAACGGGCCGACGGGCGCCGGTTCCACGGTCAGCGTGGCCGCCGCGCTCTCTGCCATGCCGCCGGCGTTGTACGCAATGCAGGTGTAGACACCGGCGTCGGAAAACTGAACCGGGGCCAACGTCAGGGTGGAGCTGGTCTTTCCAGGGAGCGGTTCCCCGCCTTTGCGCCATTGGTAGGTGGGAGCGGGATCACCACTTGCCACTGCGGTGAGCGAAACGGTTCCACCGAGATAGGCTGTCTGCGTTTCCGGTCGGGAAATGAATACCGGTCCACCATCGGTGAGGGCCGAAGCAAACGCCGGCACGTCGGCGCCGGAGCGCGGGGCACCGACCGGGAGTGAAGCCGAGACGCGGATGCTGGTGAATGCGAAGCTGAAAAGGAGCGCGAGCCCGACGGAGTGGGAGAAGCGAGGAGTGAGCATGGTCGCAGGAGGGAAAGACGCGTTGGATGGGCTTGAATTCGACCTCAGTTTGAGTCGGATCGGCAGTGAACGTGATCAGGGGGAGAGCATGGCCTCGCCCGGGCGGATGGACACCGAGAAGGCGGCGCAGGTCGGGCAATCGACTGATTTGATGGCTTTTTGACGGCAAATGGGGTGCGTTTTTCGCTCCCGGAAAGCGCGACAGACCTCGCCGCGAGCACACAGTTCCGAGGTCCCGGCTTTCGCCTTATCTCTGCCTTCAGGTCGACGCCGATCGCAATCCGCGCTGCTCGTGGGTTGATTCACCGCGAGTCATCTGATTGGTTCCTCGCGGCAACCCTTTCCACATGGATCCCCTGAAGAAGTACATTGAAACATCCGCCAAGGTGATTGGATACCGGTCTCCCGCCGAAAAGGCCTACGATCGGGAAGTCTTACGCTGGCTGCACATCACCAAGGATATACGTTCTGCACTGGACAAAGCCAACGAGCGGTTTCCGGCGAGGGCGCAGGTGGTTTCCGACGAGCAGCTGGCCGACGTGCAGTCGCGCTATGAGTACATTCGCGGGCACGAACAAATTGTGCGCCGTCTGAAGCGCTGAATCGGGTCCGGCCCTCGGGGCCCTTCCCTGAAGTTGTTTGCGCCGGGGCGGCGCAGGTTCGGACCGTGTCCGTCAACCGGCTTCGTTCGCCGAAGCGGAGTCCGCCCAAACGATCAACCAGCCGCTCTCCTGGTCCACATAAACGAGCGTGGAAGTGGTCCCTTCGGCCTGCACGTAGTCGGCCCGGGCGGACGCGAGTGAACCGGTAGGCCCGGTCGGAAGGTTAAACAGGCCGATGGCAATCACGACTGCAGCGGCGGTCGCGGACCAGACCCACGTTGCCGTGCGCCGGACGGACGCCGCGCCCGGTCGTGAGGCATCGGTCTTCCGGATACGCTGGCTCAGCCGGGCCCACTCGCGATCCGCATCGGGAGTCGGAATGGCCGCGGTCGCCTCGCGCAACGCGACCGGTGTCGCGGCGAGGAGGGCCCGCTGACGGCGGCAGAGAGCACAACCTGCAACATGCGCCTCGACACGCGCGAGCTCGGCGGGCGCAAGGGCTCCGTCGAGCTCGGCGATGAGGAGGTCGGTGATGTCGCGGCAGCGGGTCATTTTGACATCATCTCTGGATTACCAACGACGGGACGAATAGGAGCGGCCGTGGTCGCTGTAGCGTCCGTGTCCGCGACCGGCGTCCACCCAAACCCGCTCGGTCCGATATTCATAATAGCCGCCGACCTGAGTCCGCACCCGCCGACCGCAAGAATCATAGGAAATGACCCAGCGAGCGGGCACCCAGACCCGAGTCCGGACATGGTCCCAATAGCCCGCGGGCGGACAATCGTCGTCGCGTACGACGACAACCGGCGGAGGGCAAACCTCCGGGCCCGGCCGACGGTGATCGCGATCGAGGTGGGAGCCAACAATGACACCACCGATAAAGCCGCCGATGGCGGCGGCAACCTTGTCGCCCCGGTCGCCTGCGCGAACCGGCGAGGTCAGGGCCGCCAGCGCGGCCAGCGAAGCAGCAACGGTAAGAATGTGGTTTTTCATGGGAGTTGTAAGGTAGGTTACGCCCCATGAGACGAAGCTCGTGCTCGTTTTATTCTGCCTCGTTTCAGGTCGATTCCATCCGTGGGGTCTGGGATCGACGAATTGTTGCATAACCCTTTTACAGCAAGGGATATATCCTGATTTTCGCCCGCTTCACCGCGCAATGACGATGACGGCGTAGACGTTGCTGCCTTCGCCTGTGCCCGGACCGCCGAGGACCGCGGGCACCCCCGGGCGAAGGACCAGGCCGCTTCGCATGAGCGTGCGCCCCCCCTGTTGCCACGAGACCTGGACCCGCTCGCTGCCGCCGGCATTCGATTCGGCCTCGATTTGCAGGCTGTGGCCCGCACCGAGGGAGACGTTGCCCTTGCCCGGTGGCGTGAGGGAGGTCTGCCCTTGGCCGACCAACTTGAAACTCTCGAAGCGCAGGATGCGACGGAGCGTGGCTTCGTAGGGCTTGAGCCGTGGGTCGGAGGCACCGGGCTCTTTCGACGCTGTGACCAACAGCGCCGACAACTCGATCGCATCCGCCGCTTGCACCGCAGGGGTGCCGAGACCCAAGACAAGGATCAGAAAGGAGAGACAGGGGATTAGTCGCATGGGAAGTCCTTCAGTATGACGGTCAATCGGCGGCGGGCGTGATGCAGACGCGACATGACCGTGCCCATCGGCCAGTCGAGCGTCATCGCTATTTCAGAATAAGCTAGACCTTCGATATCGCGCAATGCGAGCACGGCGCGCAAGTCGGGCGAGAGGGCCTGCAAGGCTCGCTCCAAGAGTTGGCGTCGTTCGCCTTGTTCCAGTTTCGCCAAAGCTCCTGGAGTTTCGTCCGCTGGTTCCCAAGTCAGCTCTGGTTCTCCCGGTTGCGACGAAGGGCGGGTGAAGGAAAGGAAGCGGTCCAGCCAACGTCGGCGGCGCCGGAGGTGGTCCAGCGCCCTTCGAGTGGCGAGCGTAAAGAGCCAGGTGGAGAATCTCGAGTCTCCACGGAACGAGGGCAGCTGCTTCCAGACCGCGATCCAAATGTCCTGACTCAAGTCTCTGGCATCCTCTTCGTTACGAACAATGGAGACCACCCTGCGAAAGATCGCGTCGTGGTGGGCACGCATCAGTTGTCCGAACGCCTGGTCATCGCCCTGGCGGGCAAGCTGCAACCAACGCTCCTCATCCGCGTCGGGTGCGCGGCCGGCAGGGGGAGCGGGTGTGGCGTCCGGCATGGAGGTGAAGGGTCATCCTTGGGTTCGCTTTGAGCGGGAGCAAGTTCCCTCTCGAATGCGTCTTGGTTCACCTGATCATGGTCGAGGAGACGGGCGAACACGGAGCGATCGCCGGGTGCACACGCGTAAAGCTTAGTTTCTGGGAGGTTTTACATTGAATACAGGCAGTGCGAAACGGCGCTCACTCGTATTCTACACTGCAGTGTTTTACCGTATACCCCGTCGACCCAAGTATAACCCGCCCGTTTCTGTATCCGTCTCAAGGGTTGATTTGACCCACAGAACGGGGCTGACCGGGAAGCGCGGGGGCCCGTCTTTCGCCGTGGATCTTGGTTCCGCGGTGAGTCTCAAGTCCTGACATCTGGGTACTTGGGTCAGGTGGAATGCAGCGGCGAGGAGATGCGCCGCTGCATTCTTCCGGCCCGGTCGGTCCCATCAAACGGCATCGATCCCGGACCGCTCGTGCGCCAGCCGGTATTCGCGCGGTGTGCACCCGCAGGCGCGGCGAAACGCCTCGTTGAAGCGGCTGATCGAATTAAAGCCGGAACTGAATGCGATATCCACGATCTTCTCGTCGCTGGTCGCCAGCAGTCGTTGGGCGTGTGAGACCCGGTGGTTGGTCAGGTAGTCTATCAGTGTCGTTCCAAAGGCCTTCTTAAACAAATTCATGGCATAGTTAGGGTGCAGCGACACCGCCTGACTGATTTCAGTCACGGTCAGGGGTTCGGTGTACCGTTGTGCCACGAGGCATGCCATCTGTTCGACTTTGTTCAGTCCACCATCCTGCAGGGAGAGGCGTTGAGTCCGTTTCCGGGGCGCGGAAGGGCTGGCCGGCAGGATGGCGGAGAGTCGTCGCAGCCGGGCCTCGATTTCCAGCATGACGATGTCCTTCGCTTCCGCGGTGCCGGCCTCGAGGTCTTTTTCCCACTGGGAAAAAAGGGCGGAATCAATGCGGAGCCGCGAGGTGTCCGTATCGCTGAGCAGCTCTCCTCGCATCAGGGGTTGGGAGAGCTTTTCCGGCAAGCGGCATTGCAGGAACCAGGACAGCGGAATGGTGGCGACGTAGTAGTCGGTTTCCTTTCCAAAATCGATGATCTGGTGCGGGATCGCGGCCCAGAACGCACTGAGATGGCCTTGCTCAACCCGGATTTTACGCCCGCCCAACAGATACGTCACCCAGCCGGACAACATGAGGTTCAGCTCAATTTCGTTGTGATGGTCGGGCCGACGCATGGGCGAGGGGCTCCAGCGGACGCAGGTGAATCCGTACGGGGCAAAGTCGGGACGATTGGGGTCAAATTGCACCATGGGGTGGTGGGCATCAGGGGGCGATGCGTGTGGGAGGGGTGGATTCTGGAGGCGGGATGCTCACGTCGGATCTCTGATTTCCTGGTCCATTTTCTCGCTTCGGACTTAGAATACCGCAATAACTACCCGAAATTGCGGAAGCGATAGGTCGAAAGATAGCATAGTCTTTCTCCAGCGGTCAATGGCGACCGTGCATCACCCCAGCTTCCCCCACCCACCCTGACCTTGACGATTGTCTTTACCAGGCTGGATACGCCGCCGGTTTGAGGCATCCTCGTCCTCCTTTTCCCATGAAAGCGTCCGCCCTGACCCTTGGTGTCATTATCGGTAATCGCGATTTCTTTCCCGACAAACTGGTCGCCGACGCCCGGGTCGACGTGCTCAAGCTCCTGCAGGAACACGGTATCTCCGGGGTGATGCTGGATCCGTCCGAGTCCAAGCTGGGAGGGGTCGAGACCCACGAGGAGGCGCGGCGCTGCGCCGACTTGTTCCGGCGCAACCGGGACCGCATCGACGGCGTCTGGGTGGTGTTGCCTAACTTTGGCGACGAAAAGGGCGTGGCGGACACGCTGAAGTTGTCGGAACTCAAGGTTCCCGTGCTGGTGCAAGCCTATCCCGACGATCTGGATCGCCTGGATGTGATTCGGAGGCGAGATGCGTTCTGCGGCAAGATATCGGTCTGCAACAATCTTCGCCAAGCAGGTATTCCGTTCACCCTCACCCGCAAACATGTGGTTCACCCTTCGGATCCGAGTTTCCGGGAGGACTTGCTGTCCTTTGCCGGGGTATGCCGGGTCGTGCGCGGGTTGCGCCAGGTGCGGATCGGGGCGGTCGGCGCGCGTCCGGGAGCCTTCAACACCGTGCGGTACAGCGAGAAGATTCTCGAGCGAAATGGCATCAGCGTGACGACCGTTGACCTGTCCGAACTGCTCGGTCAGGCGGCGAAACTGGAGTCCACGCACGCCCGGGTTGTCGGCAAGGTGGAGGAAATCCGCGCCTATGCGCCTTCCGGAACAGTGCCGCCAGCCAAGCTCGTGCAAATGGCGCGCCTCGGTGTGGTCCTGGACGACTTTGTCGGCGCCAACCACCTCGATGCCACCGCCATCCAGTGTTGGACGTCGTTGCAGCAAAATCACGGCTGCAATGTCTGCACGAGCATGAGCATGATGAGTGAGAACCTCCTGCCGAGCGCGTGCGAAGTCGACGTCACGGGGGTGCTGACGATGTACGCCATGCAACTGGCGTCGGGCTCGCCCAGCGCCCTGGTGGATTGGAATAACAACTACGGTGGAACTGACGACAAGTGTGTGCTCTTCCATTGTGGCAATTGGGCCAAGTCATTTCTGCCGGACATTCAGATCAGCACCGCTCCCATTCTCGGATCCACGCTCGGCGTGGAGAACACCTGGGGGGCCCTGGACGGACGCACCCCGGCCGGTCTGCTCACGTATGGGCGGATCACCACCGATGACGCCGCGGGGGTCATTCGTGCCTATGTGGGCGAGGGTGAACTGACCAACGATGAGTTGAAGACCTTCGGCAATCGTGCGGTTGCGCGTGTGCCCAAACTGCAGAAACTCCTCCGGCATGTCTGCCGCGAAGGGTTTGAACACCATGTGGTCATGAACGCCTCGCGATCCGCCGGCATTCTCGCCGAAGCCTTCGAACGTTACCTGGGCTGGGACGTTTATCATCACGAAGCACCGCAGGAGTGACATGACGGACCACGAACTCGCGCTCAAGGCTGTCGCCCTGCGTCGGCGCATGCTGCAGCTCATCCACGATGCCGGTGCCGGACATACCGGCGGAGGTCTGTCGTGCCTCGACATCCTCACGGTGCTCTACCATCGCGTGCTTCGCGTCTCCCCGGAAACGTGCACCGACCCAGGTCGCGATCGTTATGTCCAGAGCAAGGGACATTGTGTCGAGGCACTTTATGCAGTGATGGCTGATCGGGGTTATTTTCCCGACGCCGATCTCGATACCCTCTGTCACTACCGCTCTCCGTATGTCGGTCATCCGACGCGAAAAATCCGTGGCATGGAGATGAACACCGGCGCCCTGGGCCACGGTCTACCGATCTGTGTGGGCATGGCCTTGGCCGCCAAAATGGACGCGGCCGACTTTCGCGTGTTCACCCTGCTGGGCGACGGTGAACTGGCGGAAGGTTCCAATTGGGAGGCGGCCATGGCGGCGGCGCACTACCGCTTGGACAACCTGGTCGCCATTCTCGACCACAACTCGCTTCAGATCACCGGGTCCACGCGGGACGTGATGTCGAACGAACCGTTGGAAGAAAAATGGCGCGCGTTCGGATGGGAGGTCCGCCGGGTCGATGGCCGCAACTTCGCGGCGCTGACCACCGCGCTGATGACGCCGCCGACGGCCGGCAAACCCGTCTTCGTCCTTGCCGATACGGTCAAGGGCAAGGGCGTGAGCTTCATGGAACACGTGGGCAAGTGGCACCACGGTGTGCCGAGCGACACTGAATTGGCGCAGGCCCTGGCCGAGCTCAACGCGGCGGAAGCCCAGCTTCAGGAGGGCGTCGCATGAGCGCACCCGCTCCGTCCATGTTTTCACCCGCCGCGAAGGCGCGGCTGGAGTCACTCAAGCTGACCAAAGGTCGCGCCAATCTGGAGGAGTTCGCCGACACCTTACAGGCTCTGGCAACCGCGGACCGATCGATTGTCGCGGTCACGTCCGATTCTCGGGGTTCGGGCAAGCTCGGACCCTTTGGCAAGGCCTGTCCGAAGCAGATCGTCGAGGTGGGCATCGCCGAGCAAAATCTCGTCGGCATCACGGCCGGTCTGGCTGCCTGCGGAAAAAAGGCGTTTGGCGTTTCGCCGTCCTGCTTCCTCACGGCGCGTTCCCTGGAGCAGATCAAGAACGACCTCTGCTACTCCAACGTTCCCGGTGTGCTGGTCGGAATCAGCGCCGGTGTGAGCTACGGGGCGCTGGGCAGCACCCATCACTCGTTGCATGACCTGGCGGTCCTGCGTGCGATCCACAATCTCACGATCCTCGTCCCGGCCGACAACTTCGAGACACGCGAAGCCATCCGATTCGCAGCCGCGGCGACGCGGCCGGTGTTCGTGCGTTTTGGCAAGGCGGCGATGCACCACCTGCACCCGCCCGGGACCTCTTTTGTCGCGGGACGGGCCATCACGCTGCGCGATGGGAGCGATGTGGCCTTCATCGCCAACGGCGAGACGGTGGTGCACGCGGTGCTTGCCGCAGCCCAACTGGCCGAGGAAGGCATCCGTGCCCGCGTGCTCAGCCTGCACACGGTCAAGCCGCTCGATACCGCCGCCATTCTGGCCGCCGGTCGGGAGTGCCGCGCGGTCGTCACGGTCGAGGAGCACATGGTGGCGGGTGGAGTGGGGGAGGCGGTGGCGTCCACCCTGCTCACCGCTGGCCTGGCCCCGCGGTTCGAGCGGGTCGGCTTTCCCGACGAAGACACCGTCACCGGCGCCCAGGCGGATCTGTTTCGTCACTACGGCATCTCCATGGAAGGGCTGGCCGCCACCGCCCGGAGCCTGCTGTCTGCCCGGCAGGGTGGGTAAAACCGGTGAGGCGGACCGGATTGTCTCCCGCCGACGTCTTCGCCTTCTCCCCTTTCGCCCATGCCGCTCTTTCTTGCGCTTGACCAGAGTACGTCCGCAACGAAGGCCCTGCTGTTCGACGCGGAGGGTCGATCGATCGACCGAGAGTCGCGTGACCATGCGCAGCATTATCCCCAGCCGGGCTGGGTGGAGCATGACGCCGAGGAAATCTGGCAGAACGCCCTCGCAGTCCTGCGCGCACTCTGGACGCGGCAGGGGGCGCGTGCCGCGGACATTGCCGGCCTGTCCATCACCAATCAGCGAGAAACCATCGTTGTCTTTGAACGGGGAACGGGGCGACCCCTGCACCGGGCGATCGTCTGGCAGTGCCGCCGCGGCGATGAGTTCTGTGCCGCGCACGCCGCCAGCGGCCGCGAAGCGTTCGTCCACGGGCGCACGGGTCTCAAACTCGACGCCTACTTTTCCGCTTCGAAACTGCAGTGGCTGGTGCGTCACCGTCCTGAGCTCGTCTCCCGCCTGGCCGACGGGTTAGCCCTGGTCGGTACGATCGACGCCTATCTGATTTACCGTCTGACCGAGGGCCGCGTCTTCGCGTGCGACACCACCAACGCAAGCCGGACGTTGCTGTTCGACATCGTGCGACTGGCCTGGGACGACGACCTTTGTGCGCTTTGGGAGGTGCCCCGTTGCGCCCTGCCCGAGGTCAGGGAGAGCTCTTCCCGGTTCGGTGACACCACGCTTGACGGGACCTGTTCGCGCCCCCTGCCCCTATGCGGTGTGATGGGAGATTCGCAGGCGTCGCTCTTTGCCCAGCGTTGCTTTGAGCCGGGATCGGCCAAGGTCACGTTTGGCACCGGTTCGTCCCTCCTGCTGAACATCGGTGCACGTCCTCGTTTCTCCACCCACGGGGTGCTCACCGCTTTGGCGTGGGTTCATGCGGGCGTGCCGACCTACGCTTTTGAGGGGATCATCATCAGTGCGGCGTCGACCCTCACCTGGCTGCGGGATCAGCTTGGGCTCGCCCGCGACATTGCTGAGCTTGAACAGCTCGCGCGTTTGAATGCAGGCAATGGAGGGGTGTACCTGGTACCGGCCT
>Ga0154020_10008237_pt1 | contig 12099 bp, 10 predicted proteins | sample Klosneuvirus_201_FD_109709 | JGI IMG/M metagenome (GOLD analysis project Ga0154020, IMG submission 109709) | Active sludge microbial communities from wastewater, Klosterneuburg, Austria - Klosneuvirus_20160825_MG | ecosystem: Engineered > WWTP > Aerobic digester > Activated sludge | place... | reverse complement strand
TCAAGAACCCCAAGTGTAGGCCGAAGCCGCCGCCCGGGCGAGCCGGCCCGGTCGCGCAGCCCCCTTCGGCGGGCGGTGCGCAGCTCGTCGCGAGTCCGCCCCGCGGCTCGGCCACGCACTTGGCGGCGCGACCGGGTGGGTAGACCGCGCACAGCGCCCGCACGTCGTCCGGGGAGAGCGCGCGGATCCGGGTGCTGCCGGCCTCGTACGAGGCGTACATCGTGGCGTCGAAGTCGCTCGAGTGCGCGAGGCCGACCAGGTGGCCGACCTCGTGCGTGAGGAGCGACTGCAGGTCGAACTTCACCCCGGTGTCGCCCACCGTGACCGGGTTGGTCGCGGTGTTCACCTCGATGTCCGCGTCGAGGATCTCGCCGGTGGCCGCGTCGAAGGTGACGGTCGTCTTGGCGAGGGTGTTGTCGACGCCCTTGTAGGTCCAGTCGTCGTCCTTGAACGTGACCACGTGGACGTTGGCGCCGCCCTTCACGTAGCCGACCTTGTTGCAGGTGGTGTCGGCGAGCGGGCTGAAGGTGAGCGACGCGCGGCCGGTCGTGCAGTCGAGATCGGCCCACGCCATGAAGGCCTTCTCGATGGCCTTGCGGGCCCCGTCGGCCGGCAGGTTGGCGGAGAGCCTGGAGTCGACGCTGAAGCCGACGCAGCTCGTCGACCAGTAGAGCGGCTTGCCGTCGGTGACGCAGCCCTCGGTGTCCCGGGCGCAGCTGGCCTCGCGGCACGTGGTCGTGCGGCAGTACGCCGACGCGCGCGCGGGCAGCAGGAGCGCGAGCGCCGCGACGCCGACGACGGCCAGGGACCGCATACAGGAGGTGTAGCACACCGGGGCCGTACCTCTTCGGCTACCATGGCGGGATGCGCCCCTTGCTCGTCTCCCTCCTCGCGCTCGGCCTCGTCGCGTGCAGCTCGGGCGGCACCGGCGACGAGATCACCGACACCGGCGCGGACGACGCCACCGCCGAGACCGCCCTTGACGACACCGCCGGCGACAGCGGGGTGACCGACGGCGGAACGGATGTCGCGAGCGAGACCACGACCGCCACCGACGCGAGCGACGCGAGCGACGCGAGCGACGCGAGCGACGCCGCCGAGGCCGACGCGGGCTGCGTGGCGCCGCGGGCGATCTGCGGGGGCGTGTGCGTCGACACCAGCAAGGACGACGCGCACTGCGGCGGCTGCGACAAGAAGTGCTTCGGCGGGCAGACGTGCAGCGGGAGCGTCTGCTGCAGCGCCGGCTTCATCGGGTGCGACGGCGCGTGCAGATACGCCGCCACCGACTCCAGCCACTGCGGCGCGTGCGGCGTGAAGTGCGCGAGCGGCGGGTACTGCGCCTCGGGCAAGTGCACCTGCCCGGCGACGGCCGAGGTGTGCGGCGACAAGTGCACGTACACCGCGACCGACAGCAAGAACTGCGGCGCGTGCGGCAAGGTCTGCCCGGCCACGGCGAGCTGCTACGGCAGCAAGTGCAACTGCCCGTTCGGCGAGATCGTCTGCGGCGACAAGTGCGTGAACACGACGAACGACAAGGACAACTGCGGCAGCTGCGGCAAGAAGTGCGCGCCGACGGAGACCTGCACCTCCGGCGTCTGCGGCTGACCGTTCAATCCACGCAGCGGAACCCGAACGAGCGGTTCGCGGGTATGAGTCCTTTCGCGGTGTGGCCGATCGCCGTGAAGCAGCCGAACTGCACCTTGAACCGGGAGCAGACGCCGAAGACGCGTTGCATGTCGCGGGGCACGCCCACGGCGCCCCGCTGGATGCAGACGCCCTTGCAGTCGCGCGCGTCGCCACAGGCCCGGCCCTCGTCCGGCATGACCCCCTCGCACCCGAGGAAGAAGAGCATGCCTCCGTGGTACCCCCAGTCGTCACCCCGCGCGAGGCACTCGACGCGCGCCTCCTCGAGACCGGGGTCGACGACGGTGAACGTCCGCTCCTCGATCGACGCGTGGTCGAGCGCGGCCACCAGGAGGTGACGCCCTCGCTCGAGCAGGAGCTTGTGACCCTCGGGCGGGTAGGTGAACACGTGGCGGTCGCCCGAGCCGATCACGAGCGGCGGATCGAACTCCGTCATGTGGGGGTCGGAACCCTGCACCACGAGGAGACGGCGCACGCCGACGTCGGTAGCGGTGCAGTTGTCGATGGCGAACTCGACGGACTTGCTCCGACACGGCTCCTCCGGCCAGCAGCGCACCGGGACCACCTCGGAGATCTCGAAACGAGGCTGCGCGCAGGTCGTCGAGACGGGCGGCGCCGGGGTGGCCTTCGTGACAGGACGCGCGGCGCATCCGCAGCAGAGGAGCAGGGCGAGAAGAGGCCGCACTCTCCAGGGACAGCGGCTCGAGCCAGCGGTTCCGACGTCCACCGCGGATCAGAACGCGCCCGCGAGTGTCAGGCCGGCGACACCGTGGGCGAGGAGCGGCGCGACCTGCGTCGTCGTCCGCGGCGCCGTGCTGGGGCGCGTCACCTTGCCGTAGACCGCGCGCATCGCGCCGTGCGTGAAGGTCGCCAAGCCCACCGCGGCGCAGCCGATGGCCACGGCCTTCTCGGCCCCGCTGCTGGCCGTCGCGTCGACGAAGCAACCCACGCCGCCGACCGCGCCCCAGAGCGCCTGCAACACGGCCGTCGGCGGGTGATCGGCGAAGCCCGCCGTGGTCATCAGCGCGTGCTGCGCGGCGAACGTCGTGAAGCCGAGGGAGCCGCCGAGCCAGGGCGCGCGCGTGCTCTGGCTCGCGAGCCTGCCGAGCCCCACGCCCGCCGTGCTCCACAGCGGCCCGCCGATCAACATCAAGGCCGTCGCCTCCTGGTCGGCCTCGACGAACCCGAGCCCGACCGCCGTGGCCGCGCCGAGGATGGTGCCGGGCAGGAACAGCGCGACGGCCCCCTTGGTCTCGATGACCCTCTTGTCTCCGTGGAGCTCGACCCCCGCGACGACCTGCGGGAGCAGCGCGACGAACGCCGACATCCCCGCGATCGTCCAGCTCATGCCGTCGACCTGCCCGCGCGGCGGCGGTGCGGGCGTGATCCACTGCGCGACCGCCGGCCGCGCCAGCGTCAGGCCGAGGACGACGAGCGCGAGCGAGCGGAAGCGCACCGCGGCACCGTAACCCACGCGTGCCGCGGGTCCTACCGCCCGAACCGATCCAGCCGCAACACCGGCCGCTGCGCCGCCTTCGAGGCCGCGAGGTCGCAGTCCATCTCCAGCACCCAGTCGTCGTCCCCCGCCACGTCCGGCACCACCTGCTGCAGGCGGTACGACACGTCGCCCGGCTCGATCGTCAAGAGCCGCGGCGACCGATCCAGCCGCAGCCCCTCCGGGTGGTCCGCGCGGAACTCCGCGAGGAAGGCGCCGACGCGCGCGTCCGTCCACGCCTCCCCCGCCCCGTCTTCGGCGACCACGAGCTCGCGGAACGCCTCGAAATCCTGCGCCGACAGCGCCTCGAGCAGCCGGTAGCAGGCGTTGCGGATCAACACTCCGAAGCCACGCTTGTCGCGCGTGATGTCCCACGCGTCGGCGAGGTCCTCCACCTTCTTCGGCATCAGCGCGGCGACCGGGTCGCGCAGGCGCTCCCACTCCTCGAGCAAGCTCGCGTCGGCCTGGCGCACGACCGCGCCGAGGAAGTCGACGATGTCTTCGACCGCGTCGTTCTTCGCCCACGCGGGGACGCTCTGCACCATCACCTTGTAGACCTCGGAGAGATACCGGAGGAGCACGCCCTCCGAGCGCTGCAGGCCGTAGCGCTTCACGTAGTCCGAGAACCCGGCCAGCGTCTCGACCATCTCGCGGGCGACCGACTTCGGGCGGATGTTCTCGCCGACCCAAGGGTGCAGCCTGGCGAAGGCGTTGAACGAGTCGTAGACGAGCTCGCGGAGGGGCTTCGGGTACTCGAGCTCCTCGAGGCGCTTCATGCGCTCCTCGTACTCGACCCCTTGCGCCTTGAGCTGCGCGACGAGGTCGCCCTTCATCTTGTCGAGCTGCCGCATCAGCACGACGTCGGGGTCCTCGCAGATGCTCTCGGCCAGCGTGAGCAGATCGAGCGCGTAGTCGGGGCTCGCGGGGTCGAGCTGGCGCGCGGTGTCGACCAGCCAGAGGGCGAGCGCGTGGTTGAGGGAGAAGTCGTCCTGCAGGTCGAGGTCGAGCTCGATCCCGCCCTCCTTGCGCTCGATGATCCCGCCGTCGACCAGCGAGCGGAACAGCGTGCGCGCGTGGGCGCCGATCTTCCGCTTGGTGCCGTCGGTCTCGTGGGCGCGGCGCACGAGGCGGATCATCTCGCGGCACCCGTTCGGGCGGCGGAGCACCGCGAGCAGCATGCCGTGCGACACCGAGAACCGCGACACGAGCGGCTCGGGCGGCGCGGTGCAGAGGCGCGCGAACGTGGTGCGATCCCAGGGGACGAAGCCGTGCTCCGGCGGCTTCTTCTTCACGATCTTCTTCTTCTTGCTCGGGTCCTTCTGGGCCTTCTCCTCGAGGCGGAGGTTCTCGATGACGTGCTCGGGGGCCTGCGCCACCACGTAGCCGCGCTCGTCGAACCCCTTGCGCCCCGCGCGGCCGGAGATCTGCCGGAAGTCGCGCACCGGGAGGATCGCCGTCTTCTGCCCGTCCCACTTGCAGAGCTGCGTGAACAGCACGGTGCGGATGGGCACGTTCACGCCGACGCCGAGGGTGTCGGTGCCGCACACGACGCGGAGCAGCCCCTGCTGCGCGAGCTTCTCGACCAGCAGGCGGTAGCGGGGCAGGAGGCCGGCGTGGTGGATCGCGACGCCGTGGCGCAGGAGCTTCTGCACCTCCTTGCCGTAGGGGCTGCCGTCGAAGCGGTGCCCGGCGATGGCCTCGGCGATGCGCTTCTTCTCGTCCTTGGTGCAGAGGTCGGTGGAGAGCAGGTCCTGGGCGAGCTCGGCGCACGCGCGCTGGGTGAAGCTCACGACGTAGACCGGGGCGCGCCCCCCGCGGCACAGCTCGGCGATCGTCTCGTGCAGCGGGGTCTCGCGGTACTCGAAGTCGAGCGGGACCGGCCGGTCCTGCCCGCGCACCCACTTGGCGCCGTCGCCGGTGAGCGCCTCGAGCCGCTCGACGAACGCGTCCATCGGCCCGAGCGTGGCGCTCATGAGCAGGAACCGCGCGTGCTTCAGGGTGAGCAGCGGCACCTGCCAGGCGACGCCGCGGTCGCGGTCGCCGTAGTAGTGGAACTCGTCCATCACCACCGCCGCGACGTCGAGCTCGGAGCCCTCGCGCAGGCAGCGGTTGGAGAGGATCTCGGCGGTGCAGCAGATCACCGGCGCGTCGGGGTTGACCGCGGCGTCGCCCGTGACGAGGCCGACGTTGGTCGGGCCGAAGTCGTCGCACGCGGCGAAGAACTTCTCGCTCACCAGCGCCTTGATCGGCGCCGTGTAGTAGACGCGGCGCCCCTCGGCGATCGCCTTCCAGCACATCGCCGTCGCGACCAGGGACTTGCCCGAGCCGGTCGGCGTGTCGAGCACCACGTTCTTGCCGGCGAAGATCTCGAGGACGGCCTCCTCCTGCGCCGGATACAGGGACAGGCCGCGGCCCTCCACGTAAGCGAGGAAGCGCTCGAGGATGGTGTCGGCGTCGAGCGGGCAGGCGCTCGGCTCCACGCTCAACGGGGGCGACGGGGACATGGCCCCCTCTCGTTAGCACCTACCCGTGCGTGACCCGCTTGAGATCGAGCAGCTCGCTCGGACCCCCGTCGGCGAAGGCCACTTCGACCTTGTTCCCCTCGCAGCGGACGACGATGCCCGCGTACCACTGGCCGTCGGAGGCCTGCGCGCGCACCTTGGAGCCCGCGGGGAACGCGCCCTCCTGCACCACCGCCACCGCGGTGCCGGAGTAGCCCTTCTGCACCATGACCGGAGGCTTGCGCGCCGAGTCGCGGCTCAGGGGATACGGCGTGCTCGCGAGGTTCCGCGCGGCCGGCACGGGCTGCGACGCCGGCTCGGACTGCGAAGACGGCTGGGACGACGAGGGTGGCCCGTAGACGGGGGAGCCCTCGGCGGGCGACAGCGCGAGGTTCGCGGGCGCGGCGGGCATCCCACCCCCCGGCGTCATCGCGAGCGGATCGACGGGCGCCGCCGGCCGCAAACGGTCGGTCTGCACGCGCACCGGCGTCATCATGTCGGCGTGGATGGTCAGCTCGTGGCCCGTGATCCGCAGGTTCTCGGCCAGCGGCGGGGGCTGCTTCTGCAGGAGATCCTCGGTGCCGGGCGGGACGTCGAAGCGGCCCGCGTCGAACCCGAGGAACGAGACCCCGAACGAGCCGAGGAACTGGCGCCCCGCCATCAGCGCGTAGTCGAGGATCAGCTTGGTGGGCTCGTCCTCGCGCAGGTAGAGCACGGTCATGGTCGAGGCGTCGAGCGACGCCTGCACCGTGCTGCGGAGCGCGTCGAGGACGTGTTGCCCGAGCAGCACCCGCTCGTACGCCTGGTCGAGCGGGAGCCGGGTCTGCAGGAGCTTGGTGACGAACTTGGCCGGATCGGTACAGGCCATCCCGCAGGTGCCCGAGAAGGAGATGGGGATCGAGATTCCATTCTCGTACACCTCGCACCCTCCCACGACCGGGATGCCGCCGGTCGGCAGGGTGGAGACGTACCAGAGCTCGCAGTCGAGGGGGCTCCCGAGGGGCGCCGCCGGAGCGTCGGGGCCCAACAAAGCAGCGCCGATCTGGGTGGTGCCCACCTTGAGGATCACCGCGAGGCGGCCCTGTCGGACCAGGAAACCCGCGCTCCCTGCGTCGACCTTGACCCGACCCCCGCTCGGGACGGGACCGGGGTGACGGACGAGGAGCCTCCCCGTGCTCCCGGGGTCGCGGACGAGATCCATGGAAGGAAACATGATCGCAGAACGCGGGGGCGATACCATCACAAAGCCGGATGAGCGACGACCCCAGCAGGAAGACCGCGCTCGCGCGGGTGGGTAGCACCCTCGTCGGCAAGTGGCACGTCGATCGGCTGCTCGACGTCGGGGGCATGGCGGCGGTCTTCGTCGCCACCCATCGCAACGGCAAGCGGGTCGCCATCAAGCTGCTCCACGCCGAGTTCGCCCAGAACGAGGACGTGCGCGCGCGCTTCCTCCGCGAGGGCTACGTGGCCAACAAGGTCGGTCACCCGGGCGCCGTCGAGGTGCTGGACGACGACACGCTCGACGACGGCGGCGTGTTCCTCGTGATGGAGCTGCTCGAGGGCGAGTCGCTCGACGCCCGGCTGCGACGCGCCGGGGTGCTCACGCCGGTCGAGTGCTTCTTCCTCGCCGACCGCCTGCTCGACGTGCTCGCGGCGGCGCACCAGAAGCAGATCGTCCACCGCGACATCAAGCCCGCCAACGTGTTCATCACCCAGGCCGGCGAGATCAAGCTGCTCGACTTCGGCCTCGCCCGCGTGCGCGAGGCCACGGTCGACGCGAAGACCCGCGACGGGATCGTCCTCGGCACCGCCGCGTACATGCCCCCCGAGCAGGCCCGCGCCAAGACCGACCTCGTCGACGCGCGGAGCGACCTCTGGGCGGTCGGCGCGCTGATGTTCACCGCGCTCTCGAACCACTACGTGCACGACGCCCCGACCGCCATCGACCGCATGGTCGCCACGATGAAGCGCCCCGCCCGCTCGGTCACGACGGTCGTGCCGACGCTGCCGGCCGCGGCCGTGCAGGTCATCGACACCGCGCTCCGCTTCGAGAAGGACCAGCGCTACCCGAACGCGAAGGCCATGCAGCTCGAGACGCGCCGCGTGTTCGCCGAGCTCGCGCGCGCGCAGGCGCCGATGGTGCAGATGACCGCGGCCGCCACGCAGGTGGTGGTCATCGAGCGCGCGCCCGCCGAGAGCAGCCCGATCGCGCGGTCGATCGCCGTGGCCCTCGACGGCCTCGACGCCTCGCTCGAGAGCCTCGCCATCGAGGTGGCCATCGAGAGCGAGCCGCCGCCGGTGTCGCAGCGGCCGACGATGGCCGACCCGGTCGCTGTCGCCGCCCTCGTGGCGAACGAACCCAAGGCTGCACCGGCGCCGCGACCGACGACGGCGGTGAAGGCCCCCGTTGCCCCGCCCCGCCCGCGACCGACCACCAAGAAGTGAACGCAGCGGGCGGCAGGGCGACGGGTGCGGTGTAAGTCCCGGGAGCCCCTGGCGTTGACCAGACGTTCGACATGCATCGTTCCGCCGTCTTGCTTGCGTTCTTGCTCAGTGCCTCCGTCGCCTCGGCCGCGCCGAAGAGGCCGGACGGCAACCAGAACGGCAATGGCAACCAGAACGGCAACGGCAACCAGAACGGCAACGGCAACCAGAACGGCAACGGCAACGGCAACGCCAACTACCCGCCCCCGCCCCCTCACGTCGCTCCGCCGCCGCCGCCTCCGCCGCTGCCGCGGTTCCTGCCGGCGGATCACGCGTACGGCGAGCCGAAGGCGCGGTTCGCCCACGAGCTCGGGTGGATCCTGCCGGTCACCATCAGCGATCAGCACGTCACGCTCGGGTTCTACGGCCTCACGTATTCGGCGCGGTACCGCAAGCCGTACGACCGCGACGGTGTGCTCGCGAAGAGCGCCGCGGTGGGCAACGAGTGGGGGATCGAGACGCGGCTGCTCTCGAGCTACCGCACCCGCTCCGGCATCACGACGACGATCTCGCTCGCGCCGCTCAGCCAGGTGCGGCGCAAGGACTGGCCCTTCACGTTTCCCTCGCTCGTCGGCGCGCTCCTGCCCGAGGCCGGGCTCGTGATCGTGAACCCGAAGGAGATCGGTGGGCGCTACCACGCCGAGGTCTACCTGCGGCACCTCGCGCGGTTCCAGTACCTGATCGGCAAGGGCATCCTCGCGCTCGACGCGGCGCCGTTCGTCCAGGTCTCGTTTCCGCTCGACGGCGCGCCGCGGCGGCTCGAGGGTGGCTTCCTGTTCGGCATCTCCTGCGAGCTGCCGCCGAAGTACTGAACGTGCCTACTTGGTTCCCTTCGCTGCCAGTCTCTGGTTCGAGTACTGGACCAACTCTCCAAGCGGCGGGGAGATTCGATAGGTTGGGGCGAGATCGACGCCGGCCGCCGTGGCGGCAGCGCAGAAGGCCTCCATCTTCGCCACGCGACTCAAGTCGAGCTGAGGATTGAGCCTGAGCACTTCCTGGACGTCGAGCTTCTTCATGACTCCTCAGATGTAACCACGGGAGTGGGCGAAGTGGGTGATGTCGTTGCGAACGATGAGGTCGACCGCGAGGGAGAAGTAGTGCTGAATCGTCCTCGAAAGCACCGGGTCCTCGCCGAAGTCGTCGATGCGGAGCTTGAGCTCGTCCTGGAGAACCTGCATCGGGATGCCTCTTCCGTGTGAGCCCCAGCGGCGGTTGTCCATCAAGGCGTAGGCGATCTCCTTGGCTCGGTCCTCGCGTGTCTGGGCCGAAACGGGTGCCTTGGAGGTCTCGGTCGTGAGCCAGTCCTTGAACTTGTACTTCGCCAACCACTTGACCAGAAGTGAGACCGACAGGTCGCGAGCCATCTCGAACTGGTGCAACTCTGCCTGATCGAACTTGCTCAGGATGGCGAACTCGGCGTCCGTCAGCGTCCCGGCTGCGGCCTTGCTGATGAATCGCTCGTATTGCTGGAGATACGACAAAGCAGGAACGAGCTTTCCATCGCGAACCACCTGCGGATCGATGGGTCCGAGCGACGAGTAGTAGTCCATCATGATCGCGTCACCAGACATGGCGAACACGGTGCCAGCTGACATCGCCACGTCGGGGATGATGAAGACAACTTCGCCGTAGAAGTGACGGATGACGTGAACCATGCGCTCGGCAACCTCGACGATGCCACCGCCGGTCTGCAGGATGACAGCAAGGCGCGGGCGGCGCTGGTCGAAGCACTCCAGTGCGTGGCGCACCTTCTGCTCGACTCCGTCTCGGATGGGACCGATGAGCGTGAGGACATCGGCTGCAAGCGCGGTCTCGAGCTCGGTGAGGAGCCCGTTCAAGACCTTGTGGGCCTCGGAGTTCAAGGTGCTGGGTGCCACTCGCGACAATTGTGCGACGGGGCCGAGTGTTGGTGCAAGAGGGCAGCAATCACTTCAGCGGGGGCGGGGTGTAGATGGGCTTCACGTCGGCGCCGCCCGTGAAGGCGTAGCTGCCCGCGGGGCCGTAGCCGTAGGCGGTGACGCCGAAGGGCTTGTCGCCGACGACGCGGCGGACGCCGTCCTTCACCGGGCAGCGGCGGGCCTCGTAGTCGACCGCGCCGAGCTTGCCCGCGGCGGCGACGACGCAGTCGGTGGGGACGACGCCGTCGATCTTGATCTCCGCGCCGACCGGCGCCGAGAGGACGACGTAGTTCTTGTTCCACTTGGGCGGCACGAGGAACAGGTAGTTCTGCCGGTACTGCTCGACGGCAGGGAAGATGGTGAGCGAAGGGTCGCCGGAGTACCCGCCGTCGACGTACTCCTGGCTCACGAGGATCTGACCGATCGCGACCGGCGCCGTCGACTCGACGATGATGTCCTTGTCGGTCCACGTCTCCTTCATCTCGCCCGGCGCGATGGTGAACTTGTCGAAGGGCGGCGGCAGGGTGGTGGTGACGGTGGCGGTCTCGGCGACGCCGAGGAAGCGCAGGATGTCGGGCTCGCGGTAGCTCGTGGTCGAGCGGATCGGGCTCCGCGTGATGACGAACTTCTTGCCCATCGCGGTGACGGGGAACACCTGCTCCTCGAGGTGATCGACGCAGCACTTGGAGCCGGTCGAGCCCGGCGGCTTGGGCACCGTGTCGCCGACGGGCGCGGTGCTCCCCTCGGTGCCGCTGAACACCGCGATGGGGCCGTCCGCCTCCACGATGGTGCCGGTCATGTCGCCGGGCATGCCGTCGGACTCGAGGTTCAGCACGTCGAACGGCTGCAGGGTGACCTCGACGATCTCGCCCTTCTTCTTGGGGGTCTTGACCGGACCGCCGGCGACGATGGCCTGGCCCAGCGTGACCTTCACCTTGGTGTTGGCCGTGGTGCCGATGATGGTGACGAAGGCGTGGTCGAGGATGTCGAAGCCGGGGATCTTCACCGGCTTCGAGGTGGGGTAGCCGAGCACGCGGTGGATCTTGCCGAGCCCGTTGCGCGGGAGGAGCAGCGACGCGTCGTTGCTGAAGGTCGGCTCGAAGGCGTTGAACTGGTAGACGACGAGCGGGATGTCGGAGGTGACGCGCAGGGCGTTGGCCGACAGGAACGTGCCCGGCCCCTCGTTGTTGCCGAGCACCGACCCGTCCACCTCGCGCGACGGCAGGAGCACGGTCTTGAGCTCGTCCTTCGCGATGGTGAGGGTCTGCACGACGGTGAGCTTCGGCGGCGACCCGGGCGGCGCGTCGTTGCGCTCGATGGTGACCTTGGCCGTGGTCTCGCCGGCGTTGGAGAGCACGAGGCCCCACGGCTTGTTGGCCGCGTCGTCGATGAAGTTCTTGAGGTTGTCGAGGTCGGCCGCCCAGAACTCGCAGCCGACGTTGCTCGGCGAGTCGGCCACCGCCTCGCACGCGGTCTTGCAGACGCCGGCGCTGCAGCGCTCGCCCTTGCCGGGGTCGCAGTCCTTGACCTTGTCGCCGACCGTGCCGCCCTCGGTGCAGCCGTGGATCTCGTTGCCGACGCACACGTCGACGCCGGGCTGGCAGTCGCCGCAGCCCTTCTGCGGGATGCACACCTTGCCCTCGGGACACTCGACCGCGGTGCCGGGTACGCCGGGCGACGCGCACGGCGTGTAGAAGCGGTCGATGCAGTAGCCGCACAGCGCGGCGTCGACGCCGATGCCGCCGTCGCCCGGCGGCTTGGTCGTCGCGTCCTTGTCGCCCCCGGCGGAGCACGCGGGCATCGCGTTCAAGGAGAGAGCGAGCGCGCCGAGGGACATGGCCAGCGTGAGGCGGGGGCGTTGCATCGTCGTGGCAGTCTATCGCCACGGCGTGGCTGCGCGATGTAGGCCGGTCGCGCACCCACCCGTTCATCCCACCTGCTCACCCGCCTCGAATCAAGGCGTGTCGAAGAATGCCCCCGGGCTGAAAGCCCGGGGCACCGACGGCCGCTGAAGCCCGGGGCATCGACCCCGGGCTCGACGTCACGCTGGACTGGCTGAACTCCCTTCTGCGGTCCG
>Ga0154020_10008235_pt1 | contig 12100 bp, 7 predicted proteins | sample Klosneuvirus_201_FD_109709 | JGI IMG/M metagenome (GOLD analysis project Ga0154020, IMG submission 109709) | Active sludge microbial communities from wastewater, Klosterneuburg, Austria - Klosneuvirus_20160825_MG | ecosystem: Engineered > WWTP > Aerobic digester > Activated sludge | place... | reverse complement strand
CTGCCGGCGCAGCCGAAGACGCGGTAGGCGCCCAGGGTCACGTTCGGGGCCACCCCGGTGAGGGTGCCGTTGCTGCCGACGATGCCGGCCACGTGCGTGCCGTGGCCGCCGCAGTCGTCCGGATTTGCATCGGGTGCAGGAATCGGGTTGTAGCCCGGGCTGGCAGGGTCGGCGTTGTAGGCATCGCCCACGAAGTCATAGCCGAACGGGATGCGGTTCGACGGGAAGGACGTGCCGCCCGGCGTGCCGTTGCCGCCGAGGTTCGGGTGATCGATGTCGATGCCCGTGTCGATGATGCCGACCTTGATGCCGGTGCCGGTGTAGCCCATGCCCTGCACGATGTCTGCGCCGGTCATGGCCAGCGCCGTGTTCATCTGCGGCGTCTCCAGGCCCTGCAGGGCGCGCTCGGCCTTGGGCGCCTGGATCAGTTCGACCGGGTACAGCGCCTTCACGCCGGGCAGGCGGGCCAGCTTGGCGCGCTCGGCCGGGCTGACGTCGACCGACAGGCCATTGAACAGCACATCGAACGAGCGGCGCTCCTTGAACTTGATGCCGGCCTTGGCGGCCAGTTGCCGGAACTTGGCCTTCTCGGCGCGCACCGTCTCGAGCTTGGCGCCTTCACTGGTCGGCAGGCCGTTGAATTCGACAAACCACTTGGTGGTCTTTTCGGCCGACGCGGCCGACACGGTCTGGGTGGCGGCATGCAGGCTCACCATGCCCAATGACAGGGCGGCTGCGGCCGCGCTGGCCAGCACTGTCTTGCGGATTTGCATCACTCGATAGCTCCTCGATGGTCACGCCCCCTGCGGGGTTGAACGGGTGGACGTGGTTGAAACACAGGTCTGAGATGGGCGGCTTTTGACCGCACCAACGGCGAACGCAACAACTGAGCCAGCTGTTGGCGCCCCTGGAGGATGGATCGTCGATGCAGCGCGGCCCCGCGTCGATGGGGGGTGCCCCGGTGTTTGAGAAATCTTGAGAATTCACGGCCCGCCGGGCCAACGCACAATCCGCCCATGCAGATCGTCAGCGTCAACACCGCCGCGGCACGTGCCACCCGCATCAACGGACGCGAGGTGATGACTGCCATCGGCAAGCAGCCGCACAGCGGCCCCGTGGCCTGCGGCCCGATGGGGCTGGAAGGCGACGAGCAGGCCGACCTGTCGGTGCACGGCGGCCTGTCGAAGGCCGTGTACGCCTATCCGGCAGAGCACCTGGCTTTCTGGCGCACTGTGCGCGCGCAGGCCCGCGCTTCGGGATGGGACGACGAGGTGCCCCCGGGCGCGGTCGGCGAGAACCTGACCGTCACCGGGATCACCGAGCGCAGCCTGTGGATCGGCGACCGCCTTTGCCTGGCTGGCGGCGTGGTGCTGGCGGTCAGCGAGCCGCGCTTTCCGTGCTTCAAGTTCAATGCGGCCATGGGCTTTTCCAAGGCCGCCAAGTTGATGGTCGAGTCAGGCTTCTGCGGCGCCTACCTGGCAGTGGTCGAGCCTGGGCGGCTTGAGGTTGGAGAAGCCTTCACGCTTCAGCCGGGCCCGCGCGAGGTGGGGTTGCTGGAACTGTTCCGCGCCCGAACTTCCGGCAAGACTTTCTAGCGCTTGCTGGCGCCTGGTTCGCACGGCCGGGCCCGAGCGAACCAAGGGAATATCAGGAGACCAAAGGCATTGCAAAGCCGACGCGCGAGGGCTACGATTTCATGAAAGCGCTTTCACAAAGTCGCTTTTGACAAGAGACATCGTTGGCAAGCAACGTTCATCTACCTACTGAATCGACTGGAAGTTCCACCATGATCACCACCCACAAGAGACTCGCGCTGTCCGTCGTGGCAGCTTCTGCTGCTGTCCTCTTCGCGAGCACTGCGTTCGCAGCCAACGCACAGGACGCCGTCGACCCGAGCGCCGAGACCGTGTGCCCCAACAAGAAGACCACCTGCATCAACTTTGCCGGCGCCAAGTGGCTGTATGAGCCGTTCGAAGGCCTGGTGTCTGCCGAGCAGTTCAACGACCCCATCAAGGCGAACCGCCCGAACAAGGTGGCCAAGTTCGTCAAGGGCCCCACCGGCGCTCCCTGGGCCGGTGCGACCATCTACACCAACGCCGCCGACAAGTCCGTCGCGCCGCTTGGCCTCAATGTGAGCCTGCTGGTCAAGGTGCGGGTCTTCTCGGCCGCTGCCGGCCAGAACATCCGCCTGAAGGTCGAGCAAGCCAGCAACCCGGCCGTCTCGGTCGAGACCGACCAGGTCACCACCGTGGCTGGCGCCTGGGAAACCCTGACCTTCAACCTCGGCAGTCCCGCGCCCGGCACACCGGCATACGACTCGTCCAAGATCTACAACAAGCTCAGCCTGTTCCCGCAGTTCTCCGTCACCGCCCCGCCGGCCACGGACACCACGACCTACTTCGACGACGTCCAGTACGCCAAGTACAAGGCCCCCACGGGCGGCCCGCTGGTCTTCGCCAGCAACTACTCGGACGTGGGCGGCATCAGCTGGGTCTCCGCCGAGGGCGGCGCTGCGGGCAACTACATCGACGACACGGTGCCCAGCCAACTGTGGTGGCGCGGCAATGCTCCGGGCGATTCGACGCCCAGCTTCTACTTCGGCTACGGCATCAACGTGAACCAGCAGCCCTGGGGCTTCGGCGCGTACGTCAACGCACCGGGCAACGGCACGGCGCAGGTCAAGACCTACACCAACATGAAGATCGCGGTGTGGGGCAACGACGAGCTGATGAACCACCATCCGAACCTGACCATGGTTCTGGTGGGCCCGGCCATCAGCGGCTGCGCCGCTGAGTTGGTCGGCAGTGTGGCTGTGAGCGCTCCGGGCGTGCAGAACTACGCCGTGCCGCTGGCCGGCCTGACGCTGCAGAAGGCCTGCGGATACGCCAACGCCGCAGCGGCGCTGGCCGGTGGTGTGGCGGCTGTGAACGTCCAGGTGCTGGGCTCGAACATGCAGTTCACCAGCGCGACCGACGGCCTGGGCAACTACGCCAACGGCTTGAACATCGGCCCGATCAGCTTCGAGTGATCAGGCGGCCCGCTTCGGCGGGCCTGTTCAAGGACGCTGGTAGACCCGCACGTGGTCGATCTCCATCGTGACAGGAAAGATCGAGTCATCGACGGCACCTCCCAAGGTGCCGCCGATGGCAAGGTTCAACAGCAGGTACTGCGGCGCCTCGAAAGGCCATGCGGCGAGGCCGCGGCCAGGATCGGTGGCACGGTAGTACACCCGGTTGTCCACCCCGATCTGGATCTCCCCGGGGGCCCAGGTCAGCTGATAGTCGTGAAACGCCTTGCACGCATCCGGCACCTGGGTGGCGGAGCCGGTGCCCGGCCCTCCACTCTCGAGCGTGTGGATCGTGCCGAGGATGCGTGTCGGAGCGCTCCCCACCTGCTCCATGATGTCGATCTCGCCATCATCCGGCCAGGTGCCGCCGGTGCCTAGCATCCAGATCGCCGGCCAGGTTCCTTGGCCACAGGGCAGCTTCGCCCGGATTTCGAAGAAGCCGTGGGTCCAGCTGGCCCGGCCGCGGGTGACCAGCCTGGCCGAGCTGTAGCGCTGCCCTCCCCAATCGCCGAATGCCGCCAGGTTCTCCCGGCGCGCAGTGATCTGCAATCGGCCACCGATCACCCGCGCGTTTTCGGCGCGGTCGCGCGCGTAGTACTGCAGTTCGTTGTTGTACCAACCGAGACGGTTTCGGTCCGTGTCGTAGTCCCAGCGTGCCGGGTCGGGCAAGCCGTCGGTGTCGAAGTCGTCGGACCACACCAGCACGTGCCCTGCCGGCACGCCGTTGGGCAGTGCTCGCGTGTCGAACGGCTGGCTGAGCGCAACGCGTTGGAGGTTGCCATTGCCAGCCGCATCAGCGACGCTCGAGGCGGCGACGGTCACCTGGAGCGAGCCGAGCATGTTGGCTGGCGGCGTCACCTGCGCAGAGGCCAGCGTGCCGCTGACACGTTCGAAGGCGCTGACCGTGCCCTGGGTGAGCTGCACGTCCTCCACGGTGAAACTGGTGCCGACGTTTTCGCTGAACCGGAAAGTGAAGGTCACCTTGCCGGTTGCGGTGATGCCGGCCGCGCTGCTGCTGATGGTGACCGCGGGCGGTGTGGAGTCGACCGGTGTGGGGTCCGTGCCCCCGCTCGGGCTCGAGCCGCCTCCGCCGCAGGCAGCGAGGAGAAGGCCCGCAGCGACCGACGGCGCGGTGCGCCTGAACGGCGTCAATGCGACGCCTCGTCGAGTGCCCGCGCGGCGCCCAACAGCGCAGGCGACGTGGCCGTATCGATGACGAAGGTCGGAATCGCCTGCAGATAGGACTGAAAGCGCCCCTTGCCCTCGAACCGCGCACGGAAGTCGGAGGCATCCAGAGCGTCCAGCATGCGTGGCGCGATGCCACCCCCGATGTACACGCCGCCACGCGAGCCGAGTGTCAAGGCCAGGTTGCCTGCCACGCTGCCAAGGAAGGCGCAGAACAGCACACGGGTATCCACGCACCGGCGGTCGCTGGCAGCCGCGGCCCGAGCGAGGATGTCCGGGGCCGTCAGCACCTCTGCCGGGTGCCCGGCCACCTCGCACACAGCGCGGTGCAGATTGACCAGGCCCGGGCCCGACAGCACCCGCTCCGCAGAGACATGTCCGAAGTGGTCGCGAAGGCACGCGAGCACCTCGGCCTCGTAGGCGTCGGTGGCGGCCAGTGTGACGTGGCCGCCCTCGCCTTCAATGGGGACGAAACCGCCACCCGCCCTTGGCAGCAAGCCCGACACACCCAGACCCGTCCCGGCGCCCAGGACGGCGAGCGGTGCGCCTGTCACCACGGAGCCAGCACCGATCTGTCGCAGCTCGTGCTGCTTGAGCGACGGCAGCGCCAAGGCCAGCGCGGTGAAATCGTTGATCACCGCAATTCTGGCCACACCCAGATGGTGCTGAAGCTCAGTGATCGAGAACGACCAGTGGTGATTGGTCATCTGCACGGTGTCGCCGGTGATCGGATTGGCAATGCCGATCGCGCAGCCGTAAGGCACGGGCTTGGCGTGGTCCGACAGGTAGCAGCGGATGGCATCGAGCAGCGTGGCGTGCTCCGCGCAACCGTAGTTGGCCACGTCGATGGCCGGCGCGTCCGGGGCATCCTGCCACGCGAACCGGGCATTGGTGCCACCGATGTCGCCCAGCAAGCGGGGATGTGAAGCGGTGTTCATGGGTGCGGGGGCATGGGGCTGGATCGCAACAGGGAGCCGATCAGAAACTGGCGCGCAGGCCTAAGGTGGCCTGGGAGAAGCGCCCACCGAAGCGACTTGAGGTGCTCGAGTTGTAGGTCACCGGGAGGTCAGCCATGAACAGGTGGTCGCTGGCTTCCAGCCGCAGCAGGAGGGTCAGGTGGTCATGAAACTGGTGCGAAGCCTCGAGCGCCAGCAGACGCGCACCCTTGAAGGTGCGCTGGCCCCGTGCCTCGGCGATGCTGTCGACCGCCCGGCGCTGGATGCGGTGCATCAGCATGCCGCCACGCACGGTCCACGGCCCCTGCCGCCAGGACGCGTTCAAGCCGGCCTGCAGGAAAGTCCCGCCCCACGCGATCTCCTTCGCGACGTCGACGCCATAGTCGCCGCTGCTGTCGAAGAACTGCTGGATGACGCCGCCACCCGTGCCGGTGCAGGGCTCGGCGAGCGTGCCGAAGATGTCGTTTCCGTTGAAGCTCAGGTTGTATCGGCAACCATTGCGCGTGGTGGTTGCTGACAGATCGCCATAACCGAGTTGCACCTGCCCAGCCCCGATCACCCCCGTGATGTCCAGCGTCGGCGCCGCTGCCCAGGTGCCGATCAGGTCGAGTTGCCATTGGCGGTCGGATGGCCGGGCGATGGCCACGCTGTCAAGGATGGCGCCGGGCACCCGCACAGGCGTCGTCGTCTCGGTCACATCGGCCTGGTTCCCCCACGCAGACAACCGCAGGGCCACGGCGGGCACAAGGCCCTCCGGTTCATTGACACGGACAAGACCTGACAACTGCCAGCCCTGGTACCTGAAGGTGTCGATGCCGTCGCTGATCTGGCGTTGCCACAGCGCCCCCGACAACCAGGTGCCGTCGCGCACCTGCCAGGCTCCCGCGATCTGGGTACTGCGATAGTCACCGTTGGCTGCCGCCGCCGCAAGCCGGGGGTCGTCTTCAGGCTCCGAGAAGTTGATCCGGCGGTTCACCCGCGATGTGCTGGCCTCAAGGTTGCCCGATTCGCCCAACCGCTCGGGCATGGCGCTCAGCAGCACATCTTGCGGCGCGGCGGCGGCAGGAGTAGCGGCTATCAGGCAGGCCGCCACCGCCCAGGCGGCCTGAAGGACGGGCGGTGTCGTTGCCAGGGGCCACCGCGCCGCCATGTCAGTCGGTCAGCTTCAAGCGGCCCACCAGGCCGCGCCCGGCAACGGTGCGGCTGTCCGCCACACCCCCGGTTTCGGTCAGTTCGGTGGGCACCGTCACGCTGACAGCGGGCAGCAGGCTGCCGTCGGCGTGCCGCAGCTCGACGCCGTTCAGGGTCACGGTCATGTCGTAGGTACCACGCAGGCCGTAGATGTCGGAGAAGTCATTGCTGAGCTGGTTGATGGCGTAGTTGATGACTTCGCCGACGGCGATGCTGTTGGTGCTGCCTGCCGTGGTCAACAGAGTATTGCTGACCCCGACCACGCCGTCACCGAAGTCGACCACGGCCTTCTTGGCGCCGTCGCTCGACACACCGTACACGATCGCCGAGGCGTTGGTGGGCACGACGATCCGCAGGCCGCCACTGGTGCGCTGAATGGCGACATTGTCAATGTAGGCCAGCAGCTTGCCTTGCCCACCACCGGTCTCGGTGATCGACACGGCAGCGCTGATGACCTGCCCGGCCAATGGCGTGTAGGCGGCCGGATCGCTGATGCTGAACTCCATCATCATCGGCTCGGGCAGCGGCCAGGCCAGGGAAACGCCGGCTGTGGACTGGAATTCTTCGAAGGCGTAGGCGGTTTCGCTCGATCCGTTGACGAGCCGGATCTCGTCGTCGACGAGCGCGAGATAGGGGTTCAATTGCGCCAGCAGCAGGGTGCTGAGCGCCGCAGCTGCAGTGCCGGGCTCGACGTTCAAGAGGCCCGCGTTGGTGACGATGAAGGACTCGATCTGGCCGTTCGTCTGGGCCTCCGCGGTGACCGTGGCGAGGTCGTCCTCGCTGGCGACCAGAATCGTTTCGGCCTGTATCGCCAGGGCGCCGGCCATGACGATGCCGAGCGTTTCGGAGTTGACCGGGCTGGTGAAGGTGTAAAGCGCCTGTGCACGATCGGCCGCGTCGGCGACGATGCCGGCGATCACGTCCTCGTCGAGTTCGCCGTTGTTGGCCAGCGGATCCCCTGATACCAAGGTGGCGGCGAACGCGTCGGCGACCGCGGTGTACATCGCACGGATGGCCGTGGCGTCGCTTTCTCCGGCCAGGCCGGCCAGGGTCTCGGCCACCTTCTGGAGCAGTTGCTGCGCCACCAGCGTGCTGCGCATCAAGGCTGGGTTGTCCAGCGCACCGCCGGTGGTCTTGGCTGGGTCCACGGTCAGCAGATCCGTGCCGGCCGGCAAGTCGAAGGCCGCCAGAACCTGCGCCTGGGTCAACCCGGAAGCGACCAGCGTGGTCAGCGGCGAGATCACGGTCCCGCCGGCGGGGGTGCGGATGGCCCCCACGAAGGCGAGCCCGGTGTCCACACTGCTACCGCCGTAGGCCACGAGCCCTGCCGAGCAGGCCGGCTCGAAAACAAACCGGCCTGTCCGGCCGGTGCCGACGGTCTGCTCGCCGGAATCGGCCATGCCGTTGCCGTTGCTGTCGCACAGCACGGTCGAGCCTCTCAGGTATCCGTCGACGGCAACCCCGGCGCTGGAGGTGTTGTCCGGGTTCGGGAAGGCGCCCGGATCCGTGCCGCCGCCCCCACCGCAGGAGACCAGCAGGCACGCTGCGGCGACGGCCGGGATGAGACGGAGATGAAAGTGCATGGTCGTTTCCTGGGATCAGTTCAGCGCGGCCCGGCCCTCACTCGAAGGTGATGGCGCCGTTCACCACGAGCGTCGTCGGATAGACGCCGTTGTTGACGACACTCAGGTTCGCTCCGCTGGTACGAGTGCCGTCGGACAGGGCCGACGTACCGCCTGCGGCCTGGAAGGCAACCTGGCTGATGGGCGACACCGCGAGGATCGCCGAGGCCGACAGACCAGTCGCGCAATCCTGTGCCACGGTGAACGAACTCAGGTCGATCGCGTAGTCGGCTGCCGCCGCCGAGGTGGGCTCCACGACCCGGCGCAGTTGCAGGTGACAGGCGTTCCCGGCGACCGTGTACAGCTTGCCGAAGTCCAGCGTGATCATGTAGTTCTTGGTGTTCGTGGCGAACCACTCGGCGTTCTGGCCAAAGTTGTACTTGAGAGCGGTCTGACCGTCGATCTGGATGCCGGATGTGTCAGCCGAGCCGCTGAGGCCACCCACCACTCCCGGTGCCAGGACATAGATGCCCGCGTAGAGCGCGGTGGCAGGTGTCGTGGTCTGGTAGTAGTAGTAGAAGCCGCTGGAATCGTCACCCGAGAAGGTGCCGCCGGCGCCGCAGTTCTGTGGCTGGCCGTTGCACTGGAAGCTGTCCAGGTTGCTGCCGCTGAAGCCGCCGAACTCGCCACCTTCCGCCGTCCGGCTGCCCGCCGAGAAACCGGAGCTGAAGGTCAGGAGTTCACCGCCGCCGCCGCCGCCGTCGGTGGTGGTCACCGTGATGTCGTCGAGCCAGTAGCTCTGCGCGCCGCCGATGTTCACATCCACATCGGGCGAGATCGCGATCACGGTGTAGGACTTGGCCAGGTTGACGCTGGTGAGGTTCCAGGTCAGGGTCTGCCAGGTGTTGGCTGCCGCGACCGCCTCGGTGGCCGCCACCTCCACCGATGAGTCGCCCGGGACCTCGGCCTTGAACTTGATCACCGCACCGGCGCGCGAGGCGTAGACGCGTGCCGTGATGGTCTTGTTGTCGGCCGTGAACGGCAATGCCGGGGTCACGGTGAAGTAGGTGCCGCCGAAGTTCTGCGCGCCGCTGCGGGAGATCTTGAGCGCGTTGCCGCTACCACCGGTGGGCGCCGCTTCAACGGTCGGAGAGGCGTCGCCGTAGGCGCCGATGTCCGACACGGGCGACTCGCCCTCGGCCTCGTCCCACGAGATGAAGGCCGGCTCCGGCGGGACAACAACCACCGTGTCGAAGGCTTGCGACGCGGTGCTGGCGCCTTCGTTGGGGTTCAGCGCCAGGTCGGTGTACTTGGCAGCCGCGACGCTGACCTCGATCGTGCCCGTGGTCTCTGCCTCTGGCGTGACGACCAAGGTGTAGACCGTCTCGCTGACGGCTGTCAGTGTGCCTGCGGTTCCGCCGGTGACGAGGATGTCCTCGGCCACGAAGCTGGTGCCGACGTCTTCGCTGAAGGTGAACGTGAAGGTCACCGCGCCGGTGGCGGTGTCGCCGTCTTCGCTGTCGGTGATGGTCAGGGTCGGCGCCACGGTGTCGGGTGGCGGCTCGACGCCACCGCCACTGCAGGCCGCCAGGAGGGCGGACACCGCCAGTGCGCAGGCGGACAGGGTGAACTTCGAGGTGAGCTGGGTCATGGCGTGAGTTCCTGCGTGCTGGTGTCTGTGCGTGGTCGACGGGTTGTGCGGATGTCGCGGTGCCTTCCATCGAGCCGTGGCCGGTTGGGGCCGCGCCGATGGCGTTCTGAAAGCGCTTTCATGCGAGCATAGTGATCGGGGTTTGGATTGACAAGCGCCGTATCCTGAGGCTTTCCCTAGGTCGGCGCCCAATCCTCGGGATTACCCGCGCGGAAGTGGGATCTGAAATGACGGTTCATGAGGATGTGCCGAGCGTGCCTGGCGCGACGAGCAGTTGCTTGCCGTCGCTGAATCGCACCGTGAGGGGGGCCTTGCCTGCATTGAAGGCGAGGTAGGTGCGCTTGCCATCGGCCCGCTTGAAGACGGCGTAAAGCGAGGTGTCTGCGGTGACCGCGAAATCCGGCGTGCCCATGGCCTGCAGGTTCAACAGCCAGTGCAGGGTGGCAGTGCGTGTGTCGCCGAGTTCGACCGAGCCCCAGCGGTCCCATTGCGTCAGGGCCTGCTGCGGGTCGGCAAGCGACAGGTACTTGGCGAAGATGTCCTGCCAGACATCCCTGGGCGGTGGGTTGCTCGGGCGCTTGCCGTACTTCTCGTAGGTTTCGGTCTCGGGCTTCAGCGCGTCGAGATTGCGCTTGACGTAGTCGGGCTTGCGGCCCAGATAGGTCGAGGCGGTGGTCATGGGCAGCATGTTGATCCCCTTGATCTGCCTCGGCTCGTCGGTCCACCAGGTGTTGTGGATGTACTGCCCACCGAACACCTGGCTGACTTCGACGTTCTTGTATTCCGGTGCGAAGACCAGCCCATGGATGTCCAGCCAATAGTGGTTGATGGCCTCGATCTCGGTGGTCATCAGGTATTTGCCCAGGTCGCTCAATGCCCGGTTGCCGTTGACCTCGCCCCACAGGATCAGGCCGGCCCAGGCGTTGATCGATTCCGACGAGGCTTCCTGGTTGTTGCCGAACTCGCCCAGGCCGATGCCGGATGCCCAGGCGTGGCCCTCGTACACGTCGAAGGTGCGAAGGAAGGGGAAGTCCGCCTTGCCGCGCTCGGTGGTGGCGATGTCGGCCACCAGAAGGTCGATCATCCCGCCCCACTTGTCCTTCGCCGCCCATGCGGGATCGCGCAGTGCGATCTCCGCCACGGTGCGGATCCAGTAGCCGTAAGTGAAGTGGTGGTCGTTGATCTGCTCGACGGTGAAGAACTCGTCCGGGTAGCTGGCCACGGCGCCGAGCGATTTGTCGTAGTGGAAGTAGCCACGGTCGCTGGTGCCTGAGAACCACTCTTCGATCCGCTTCTTGATCATCTCGAGCAGTTGGTCGCGTGCGGCCAGATTGCCCTGCTGCTCGGCCACGTCCGCCAGCTTGAGGTTGCGCTGGATGCCCTTGCCCTGCCAGTAAGCGCCCTTGCCTTCCTGCAGCATCATCCGGCGCGCGGTGCGCATGTCCTTGTCGAGCAGGTCTTTCAGTTCGTCGAGGCGCGGAGACTCCTTGATGCCAGGCCAGTACGGCACAAAGCCCTGGTACGTGGCGGTGGTCTTGAACTGCGGCGCCGCCAGGAGGCGGAGCTTGCCGCGCACCGTGTCGAAGGCAGCGCCCAGCTTGCCCTCGACGGACGGGTTGTTGAACCAGTGGTGCGGATAGAGCGCCACCAAGGGGCCCGCGTCAGCGCCCTCCATCGCCCGGGTGTCGGTCTTGTAGGTGGTCTCGACCCGGTTGCTGGCGGCGTCGACACGCCACTCGACCCGTGTTTGCGTGATGAACGCATACGCGTGCTTGGCGAACAGCGCCAGCGTCTCGGCCTGGCCGTCTGGCATGGCTGCGGCGGAGAAGTAGCCCTTCCCTTCGGGCAGGCGCCCGATCCATTCGGTGGGAGAGGCCTGCTCCCAGCGGACGCCTGTCGGCCCGAACAGGGCGTAGTGCTTGCCATTGACGCGCAGCGCGAGGGCACGAGGGTCTGCGGCCACGTGCAGCCGATCGCCGGCGCTCGGCAAGCGCACCCGCACGTCGCCACGCGTGAGCTGGAACGAGGCATAGGGGCTGCCATGCGCCACGGTGACACGCATGTCGTCGCTTCCGCGCGCCATGGCGATGTCGATCGACCAGTCGTCGGCGCGGGCCAGCTTTGGCGTGCCCGGCTCGAAGGCCAGCGGCGAGATCACCAACGGGTCACGGTGCGGGAATTTGATCTCCACATCCCGGCGCACGGTGGGAACGACCTCTTTCGAGGGCAGGGCGAATTCCAGGCCGGCTGGTGTGGCCTTGACCGTGATGGGCTGTACGTACAGCGCCTCGGGCTTGGGGTTGAAGAGAAGGGCCGAGTACCACTGGTTGGTCTGGGCCGCCGTCTTCATCATGGCGTCGGTTCGGCCAGGTGCCGGCGACATGCCGCGGTCTGGCGACTTGGGCGACAACACATAGGCTGCGGCGCCCACCTTCTCGGTCTGCGCCGCAGCCGGCATCGCCATGGCCACGCCAGCCAGCAACGCCAT
>Ga0154020_10008234_pt1 | contig 12101 bp, 9 predicted proteins | sample Klosneuvirus_201_FD_109709 | JGI IMG/M metagenome (GOLD analysis project Ga0154020, IMG submission 109709) | Active sludge microbial communities from wastewater, Klosterneuburg, Austria - Klosneuvirus_20160825_MG | ecosystem: Engineered > WWTP > Aerobic digester > Activated sludge | place... | reverse complement strand
CTGCGTAAATACCTCTGCGTACTTAGCGTTTTCCATAATTAGACGCAAATGCGCTAAGTTAAAGCGCAATGTTCGCTATGATTTTGCTTAGTATAACAACCTTTGCGTACTCTGCGTAAATACCTTTGCGTACTTTGCGTTTTCTTAATTAGACGTAAAGTCGCTAAGTTTAAAACGCAATGTTCGCTATGGTTTTGCTTAGTATAACAACCTTTGCGAACTCTGCGTAAATACCTCTGCGTACTTAGGGTTTTCCTTAATTAGACGCAAAGGCGCTAAGTTTAAAGCGCAATGTTCGCTATGGTTTTGTAGCTATTCACTTTGCGTTCTTAGCGTATATACCTTTGCGTACTTAGCGTTTTTTTGACGTAGTGGCGCTAAGTTAATACCCAATGTTCGCTATGCTTTTCAGTTTTTATTCTTTGAGTTTTTTGAGTTTGGTTTCTTTTTAAAAAAGGCATATTTGATTCATAAAAATATGTGTGAAAAAAAGTTGGATTAATTAATATGGTGAATTACAATTTCATAAAATATTCATTTTGTCCGTTGTTCATATTTAGTATATGTTTGTGCCGTTATCTATCTATGAACACAGTTAAATCCTATTTACAGTACTTATTACCCATTGTTATTTTTGCAATACTCACTGCCTTGTACATGGCTCCGGCTTTTAGTGGCAAGGTTATTAAGCAGGGTGATATTCAGCAGTATACCGGCGCATCTAAGGAAGTTGCCGATTATAAAGCCAAGGAAGGGAAGGGGCCTTTATGGACTAATTCAATGTTTGGAGGAATGCCTTCATACCAAATATCGTATGAGCCGCCAAACAATTATGCTACTTATCTTAGAGCCATTGCACCCTTTAAGCATCCGGTAAATACCTTGTTTATTGCCATGGTTTTCAGTTTTATTTTGCTACTTACTTTTAGAGTAAATCCATGGGTGGCAGCCATTGGAGCCGTTGCCTATGCCTTTTCGAGTTATAACCTCATATTGTTGGAGGCCGGGCACAATACCAAATTATACGCTATTGCCTATGCTCCATTGGTTTTAGCCGGATTAAATTTACTTCTAAACAAACGCTATTTGATTGGAGCAGGTGTAACCGCTGCCGGTATGGCCATGCAATTGCAGGCCAATCACTTTCAAATTACATACTATCTTGGATTAATCATCGGATTATGGTTGTTGGCCGAAGGTATCGTTGCTTTTAAAAACAAGGCATTAAAACCATTTATTATAGCTGTTGCCATTTTTGGAGTTACTTCCTTGGTGGGACTGGGTACCAATGCCGTTTCACTTGCCCTCACAGAGGAATATTCCAAAGAAACAATTCGTGGAAAATCGGAATTAACCATTTTACCTGATAATAAGGTGAAAGAAACCCAAAGTACCGGTTTGGATATTGAATATGCTTTTGATTGGAGCCAAGGTTGGGAAGATTTACCAACTATTTTAATACCGAATTTTGCAGGTGGCGGAAGCGGAACAGAATTAGGAAGTGGTGATGAGACCAAAAAGCTTTTACAAGCCATGGCTCAAAGTCAGGATCCACAACAGGCTCAGCAAGGCCGTGAACTTTTAAATCAAAGAATCAATCCGTGGGCATATTGGGGTTCATTGCCATTTACTTCAGGTCCGGTATATTTTGGAGCAATTGTGCTGTTTTTGTTTGTAGCAGGTATGTTTTTTAGCAAAGACCCAACCAAATGGTGGTGGCTGGCTGCATTGATTTTGTCACTCTTTTTATCCATGGGTAAAAACTTGATGTGGTTTAATAGTCTGTTTTTTCATTATTTACCTTTTTACAATAAGTTTAGATCGGTAAATATGGCCCTTGTTATTGGTCAGATTGCGGTTGCTATTTTTGCGATAATATCACTCAATGATTTCCTAAAGGAAAAGGCAGATAAAGCAGCAATTAAAAAGGCAATTTTAAGATCATTATATATTTTAGGTGGATTTTGTGTGTTGATGATATTGTATTCCGGTGGTGCAGAGTTGGGCGATACCACTAAAGCTCCTGCAGAAGCCATTGCCGATCGTGCCAAATATTTGAGAATGGATTCATTGAGATCTCTTTTCTTTATTGGTGCAGCGTTTGCGGCTTTTTGGTATTATTTAAAAGACAAACTCAACACTCAGTATCTTACAATTGCCATTGGCGTTTTAATTTTGGTAGATATGTGGATGGTAGACCGAAGATATTTGAATGATAAAAGCTGGGAAAAAGCCAAGAATTATCAATCGGTTAATTTTACTCCTTCTGAGGCAGATCTGCAAATAATGAAAGATACCTCTACTTATCGGGTTTTTGATGCATCCGAAAGTGCTTTTAATAGTTCCAAAGCTTCTTATTTCCATCATTCCATTGGAGGGTATCACGCGGCCAAACTTCGCCGTTTTCAGGAAGTTGTTGAATGGCATATCACCAAAAACGACATGGACATTATCAATATGCTTAATGTGAAGTATTACATTATGGAAGACCAGCAAACCAGACAAAAATTTGCACAACAAAACCCTGATGCTTGTGGAAATGCATGGTTTGTAAAGGAGTATAAAATGATGGCTGACGCTAATGAGGAAATTAAAGCACTAGGCACAATTACACCTAAAAATACGGCTATTATTGATAAACGTTTTGAAGACCAAGTGAAGGGATTAACCATACAGTTTGATTCTTCTAACAGTATAAAATTGGATTCGTACCATCCGGATATAATGAAGTACTCTTATCAGGCTAATAGTTCGCAGTTGGCTGTTTTTTCAGAAGTTTACTATAACGATAAAAAAGGATGGAATGCTTATCTCGATGGTAAAAAAGTACCTCATTTTAGATGTAATTACCTTTTAAGGGCAATGGTTTTACCTGCTGGAAATCATAAACTAGAATTCCGCTTTGAACCGGCTAGTTTAAAAACTACAAGCAGTATCGCTTTGGTAAGCAATGCAGGTATGTATTTGTTACTGATTGTTGGCTTAGGTTCGCTTTTTGTTAAGCCAAAGGAAAAGCCTGTAGCCTAAAGAAGGTTATATTTAATTTAAGTTTCTCACCATTTTTAGTATTAAAAATGCGTGTAAATTATTAAAATTAAGAATTTAGTTAAGCAATGCAATTTTCAGCAATTCCGGGTCAGGAGGGAGTAAAAACCGGTTTACTCAATGCCAGTCAGTATGGGAGATTACCGCATGCTTTGCTGTTTTATGGTCCGGAAGGAAATGGCGGTATGGCCTTAGCTCTGGCCATGGCGACTTATTTGTTGTGTGAAAACAGAACAGAAACCGATTCGTGCGGACATTGTGATTCGTGCTCCAAAACCAAAGGACTGGTGCATCCGGATCTGCATTTTAGTTTTCCAAGCATTTCATCCGACGGATCAAAATTGAGCGATGTATTTATAAAAGAATGGCGAAAGGCCTTAAAACACAATCCATTTATGAGTTACAACGATTGGATGGAGGAAATAAAAAGCAAGGAGGATCAAAATAAACAAGGAAATATTACGGCCGAAGAGTGCAGGGAGATAATTAAGAAACTTAGTCTGAAATCATTTGAGGGTGGTAAAAAATTCATGATTATTTGGTTGCCGGAGTTTTTAGGGCAATCAGGCAATATTTTATTAAAATTGTTGGAAGAACCACCGGCTGAAACTCATTTTATTTTGGTTGCAGAAGATATAAATCAAGTTTTACCAACAATACTTTCCCGAACGCAGATTATCAATATCCCAGCATTTACAACAGATGCGGTTACAACATATTTAACTCAAACAAATGAAATATCGGAGTCGGATGCAACAGCCATTGCCTATTTATCCAAAGGGAATTTAGGTCTTGCTCAGCATTTAATTCACGAAGAAGACACCTCTTATACCGAGGATATGCGCGTGTGGATGGGACATTGCTACACCGGAAATATGGGAAACTTAAACGAATGGGTTAATAAAATGGCTTTAAATGGTCGTGAAAAAATCAAGAACTTTTTAGAAAACAGTCTGTATATTTTTGGCGAATGTTTACACTGTCGCTTGATAAATGAATATGCGCCAAGGGTACCTGTTGCCAATGAAAAGTTTGTGCGCGACTTTAGTAAAATTCTAGATGAAAATAAGGTGGAGCGCATTTATAAAAATGTAAACGATACAATTTTTCATATTGAACGCAATGCCAGTGCTAAGATTTCGCTGTTTAATTTGTCTTTAAATGTTAGACATATTTTAGTGGCAAAGTGATTTTTTTAAAACTCAATTTTATAACTAAGAATTGGTATTAATGGCGCCATATACCAATACTTAACAGTTTGTGAATTATTGTCATAATATTGGCCACCCACATTTTTTCTATTTGTCGTATTTTGAATATCCAGGGCAAATGTGCTGGTTACTTTTTTGTAATTGCGCTTTACACTTGCTCTTAAATCAAATCGGAAGTAATCCGGATTTTTATTCTCAAAGGCTTTGTATTGGTTTTCAACCGTTTCACCTTTTGCAAGTGAAGCTTCTACGTCGATAGGTGTGTTTCTATACCCGCCAACATATACGGACTTAATATTAAAACCAATAGTTTTATTTTTTCGTTTTGAATTTGTAATCCATTCCTTACCCAAGGTTACAACCAATGAATAATTGGTGTTAAATTGAGTATTGTACCAAATATTATTAGGAGCTTTGTATTTAGATTCATACAAAGAGCCGGAAATAAGATAGTAAAGGTTTTTATAGGTAAAGCGTTCATAGGTTAACTCAAGCCCGTAATTTTTACCAAGCCCTTCATTTTCAAGAGGTTTTGTGTAAAAACCATCCAATGAATTAATTAAAGAATAAGTGCCGGATTTGTCTTTACTTAATGGAATATTGAATAAATGCTGATAATAAATTTCTGTCTTAATTCGAGAAAAGCTATTGATAGACCATTCATGTCCCAAAACAAAATGATGGGCTCTGCTTAGATCCAGATTGCGATTAATAGCAGTTTCGTTGCCATGTTGGTCGGGTGCAGTTGTAAAATATATGCCAATGGGTTGCACTTGACTATGTAAACCATACCCAAGCATAAAGCTGTTTTTTGAATTGATAGAATATTTTACTGAAGCCCTGGGTTCAATAGAAATCGTGTTATTGAGGAATAATTGCAGATAATGTGCACCTAAATTGGTCGTAAATCTGCTGTTTAATTTATAGTTCCATTGAAAAAAAGCCTGAGCTGTTTGGGTGTTTCCTGTGGTATTGATATGTGTTATAAGTATATTGGTGTCGGCAGAATTTTTCTCAAGTAATTTATAATTCAAATTATTTAAAATTAAACCGGTTCTGATACTACTTTTTGGATTCAATTTTTTTGTAAAAGTAGAAGAAAGCGTTATTTTATTTTGATAGTAATCTTCTGAATTTATAGGTTTAAATGATTTTGAATCATCTTTAATCTTATCGAGAATTTCGGCATTAAATGTACCGGAAAATACCAAAGCAGTTTTTAAGTTGGATTGATTTTTAAAAAGTTTTGTGTTTGTAATACCTACAGCCCCGGTATTGCTGTAAAATTTACTGCTGTATCGGTTAAACTCATCCTCCGCCCATTTGAGTGAATCTGTTGAGGCTTTGAGGGTTTGAGTGCTCAATCCGCCAAAGCCAAAGAGACTGAAATCACCAAAGTTTTTAGCCGGTAAATACACGTTGAATGAAATATCCTGAAAATTAGTAATAGCATCGCCTAATGGAACCCCTAACTTTCCAAGAATACTTAAAGTGGAGTACCTGTAATTTAACAAATACGAACCACGATATCCTTTTTTAAATGGACCTTCCAATGAAATATCTGCGCCTAAAAGCCCAATTTGAGCTGTATACTCACGTTTTTGATTGTTACCACGGCGTAGTTTAAGATCAAATACTCCCGAAAGTGCATTTCCATATTCAGAAGCAAATGCTCCGGTTGAAAAATCAGAATTACTTAGCACCTGTGCACTTAAAATAGAAATCCCTCCACCGGAAGTTCCTACACTTGAAAAATGATTTGGATTTGGTATTTCTACACCTTCCATTCGCCAAACCAAACCATTCGGTGAATTTCCACGAATTGAAATTAGATTACTACCATCACCGGCGCTTATTACACCGGCAAAAGAAGTAGCCATCCTTCCCGGATCATTCACTGCTGCAGCAAACTTCTGTGTTTCTTCTACAGAAAATGTGCGGGTACTTACCATCGACATTTCATTTAGAGGCTTATTTTTTTCGATTTTAGCTTTGATAACAATTTCTTTGATATCCTTAATATCCTCTTCAAGGCCGATGCTTAATACTAATTCTTTTCCGGAATTAACAGTCAAATTTTGAAGCAAGACTTCTTTATATCCCAGTATCGAAATTTCCAGGGATTGTTTGCCAATTGGTATATTATTCAATTGAAAATTTCCTTCTGCATCTGTAAGCACTGCCATCACAGGATTTGAATTGACTAATTTTACTATTACGCCCGGTATAGGAGATTGAGAAACTTTGTCGGTAATTACCCCTCTTACGGTTTGGGTAGCCGATTGCGAAAATGCCGGTAAATAGTTAAAAAAGATTAAAAGAAATGCAATTGATTTTAGGTTTTTCATGAGTGAATTTTTGATTTATATTCACTATGAAAACTGAAAAGTAATTTACCCCTATTTAATATTTATAAAAAATTACAACAACTTAAAATACACCTTAGCGCCAACCCAAAAAGTGGAGGCAACGTCTAGTGAATTATATTTCTCCAAACTGTATGTGGGCAAGTTTTGGTAAAAATCAATATAGTTATCATCCCCAATATCACTGCTTAATAATGAAAGAGTTGGTCCGCCACCAAGAGATAATCTAGGTAATAGTTGGTATTCAAATCCTGTAAAAAGTTTGCTAAGTGCATTTAAATTAAAAGTGCTGTTTTGGGTTGATTGAATTTGCTGTGTTGTTGCACTCATGGTATATTTCAATTTTTTGTTTATTCTGAATTCACTTCCCAAACCGTAACCAAATGTTAAATATTCTGGTTTTGGGGCGTAAACACCAACCAAAAAGATATTGTGCAATTTATTAACCCCGGTGCCAAAAGAAAGTGATGCAATTCCCAATTCATCAACACCAACTTCAATTTTATGATACCCTTTTTTTACATAACTAAACAATCCTATGGGCAAACCGATAATCGTATCAGAAATATTTATCATAGCAAATTGAACACCTTTTACATAGGTAGCTTTGTTAAATAAAGTTGTTACTTGAACTCCCATCATAGAATCCGTTGTATTGCCTATGGACGTAACTTGTAGTCCTTTGTGATTTTTGGAATAATTGACAATTCCTCCTAATTGAACTCCTTCAAAACATTTATTCGAGTAATTTAAAATACCTGCCACCTGCACTCCTTTAAGCGAATTTACATTGTAATTAAAAATACCGCCCAATTGTAGTCCATTTGTTTTTCCATTTACCAGGTTTCCAATGCCTGCAATTCCAACACCTTTTAAATTCATTTTGTTTAAATTAAGTAAGCCCCCAATTTGGACACCTTTCATTTGCCCACTATTACTATTGAATAATCCACCCACTTGAACGCCAAGCATGTTTCCTGCAACTATATTTCCTAAACCACCAATTTGTCCATATTTAACATTTCCATTATCTATATTAAACAAACCGGCAAGTTCAAAACGGTCAATTCCTTTGGAATAACCTCCTAAGATATTAAGTGCATAGCGGTTTTTTGTATTGATAGATAAAAGATTGTTGGTACCTATATTTGGTAAAAAAGAGATAGAAAAACGTGTAAATAAAGTATCGTTTATGTTTCGGATGTTCACATTTTTTTTGCGTAATCTTTTCCAAAAATTGGCTGTATCTGTTCTCACCATTGTGCTTGTGTCAAGTTTCTCTTTTTCAATTTCTTGGGGGATGATATTTTCAATGTTAACAACCAGGGTGTCAGAAAATTGAGTAACCGGATTCAAAAAAACTAAAATATTTTGATTGGATTTTACCTGAAATATAATGGCAGTGTCTCGAAAATTTTCCTTAGCAATACTAATGCCTGCACTAGTATAATTTGGCGTTATCGATAATTCAAAAAATCCAAATTTGTTAGAAATGGATGCCTGTTTTAATTGCTTGATGTAAATACTTGCGTCCGAAATAAGCGAACTGTCTTTTGCACTGTATATGTAGCCTGTAATTCGCACTTTTTTTTCCTGAGGTTTAGGAGCACATTTAATAATGATATATCGATCCTTTAAACGGTAATAGCATCCGGAACTTTGGAGGAGATCATTTAATACAGTTCGTAGTGGTTTGTTTCTGCATTTATATTTTATTTCTTGTTTATCATTAAATGAGGATGTGTATGAAAACACTACCGAGGTTTGTGAACTGATTATTTTAAAAAAACCGGATAATGATTGTTTGCTTTCAGGCAATGTAACTAATCTATCAAGATAAGGTACTTTTTGGGCATAGAGAAGGTGATTCCCAATAAAAAAATACCCCGTTATAAGCAGTACTAATTTTTTCAAGGTTGGCATGCTTGTCCTTTGATAAGGTAACCGTTTGGTGTTTTCTCCAGACTTAACCCCAAAGTTTCAGTTACAATTCCCAAAATAGTATCAATATTTTCATCAACAAAAGAAGAAGTGATGCTGCAATTTTTAAGATTGGGATGTTGTAACTGTATTTGTACTTTGAATGTTTTGCTAAGTTTGTCAACTACAGCACCAAGTTTTTCATTGTTAAAATTAAAGGAAGTATGTTCAGCAATATTTGGAGTGATTTGTAAAAGTTGTTTTTGTGAACGAATGTATCGGGCATTTTCACCAGCTTTAAGTTCCAAATTTGAACCAAGGCTATCGTATAAATAGACTATTCCTTCCAGTACATTTACCGCAATAGTGTCGGAATTTGGTGATAAAATCACGCTAAATTTTGTCCCTATATCCTTAATGAAGAAGCTTCCGGCATCAACAATAAATGGAAACTTATCTTTGTGAGTGATATGAAAATTAGCGGATCCATTCAAATGAACTGTACGGTTTGATTTGCCAAATAAAGGGTCAACGCTTAATGTTGTGTTTTTATAAAGGGTAATCTGCGATCCATCTTTAGTACTAATAGATTTTGAATTTTCCTGTGTAGAATAAACAATGCTGCTCGGTTTACTTTTTCTCAAAAAATAGTTAATGCTCAAAGTAACTGCAAAAAGCAAAACAAACGAAGCTGCAAATTTTAAATAGAATTTACGCGTATTATATAGGGGTTTTGTTTTTTGCAACGACGGTAAAATTTTAGCCCAGACAGCATTCGTGTTTGCCTGTTTGCTAATCCTTTTAGCGTAAATATGGTTAAATGCTTTTTCTGAATCCAAAAAATACTGCAAATTATTTGGGTCTTCTTCCTTCCAATCCTCCAATTGCATGGCCTCTTCAGGAAGAGCGTTACCCGAAAGATATTTGCTTATAAGAGCATCTATAATTTCCTGATTGTTCATGAGAAGGATTTTAGAAGAATGAAAATATAAAAAGGAAGATAATCCTTGAGTTGTTCTCTTAATATTTTAAGCGCTTTCCCCATTTGATTTTCTACAGTTTTTACTGATAACCCCATTTGATCTGCAATTTCCTGATATTTTAAATGCTCGAAACGACTTTTACTAAAAATAATACCGCATTGGGTTGGAAGAGATTGAATAGCAATTTCAATTTTATTTTGGAGATCTCGCTCTTCAAGCCTGGTGTCAGGTGAGCTGAATGACTGAGTTTTCTGTATTTGTAAAGAGTAATCCGTTCTCACTTTTTTTGATTTTAAGGTGTTTAAACAAGCATTATGTACCGATCTGTATAAAAATGCCCGTGGCGAGGTATGTAGTTCAAGGGTCATTCTTTTTTCCCAAAGGGTTATAAATACATGTTGTACCTTGTCTTCGGCATCGTCAATATCATTTAAAATTGTATTGGCATAATGAACTAAAGCGCGGAAGTGCGTATTAAAAAACACTTCGTAGCTTTTAAGGTCACTTAAATAATTTAAACCAATGTCTTTTTCTTCTTTATTCAACAATGCCTTTTTTGGAAGGCGTAAAATTACTAACTTTTGTCTTATGACAATTTAGAAGTCGAATACCCCCATCGCGCACATTTCAAAAAGTGAATACAGTTAACCTTATACTTAGTAAGAGTCGGTTGGCGTTAAATATTGAAATGCAATTCCAATTGTTTCGTTTACAACACCATTATCCATCAAAGAATATCTGAAATTGAATATAAATTTACTTGTGAGTTGTCTATTAATTTGGTTTTTTACACAAAGCTGTAATAATATAAAATTTAGTGAAGATGGTTCCAAACCGGTTATTGCACTGCAGCCTTTTGGAAATATTAATACCGATTATGTTGATTCGGTAGCAGCTTCACTAACAAAAATGTACCAATCAAAGGTGATAATTTTAGAAACTAAAGCATTGCCCGCATCTTCATTTGTTAATATAAAATCGCCACGTTACAGAGCAGATATACTTATTCGATTATTAAAAACGCAAAAACCTGACTCAGTCGATTTTATTTTAGGACTAACTAATAAGGATATTTCAACCACCAAACGCGATGCCTTTGGAAATATAAAAAAACCAGAGAGCCGATATAAAGATTGGGGTGTTTTTGGCTTAGGGTATCGCCCGGGTGTAGCCTGTGTAATTTCAACATTTAGATTAAATCATTCATCTAAAAAATTATTTATAAGCAGGTTACAAAAAGTGGCATTGCATGAAATAGGGCATAATTATGGACTACCGCATTGCAAAACTCAATTCTGCGTAATGCAAGATGCTGTGGAAACTATCAAAACCATTGATAAAGTGAATCCGCAATTGTGTATGAAATGCACAAAGAAGATTGGTTTGAGTGCTGAGTAAAATCATTCCAAATTTAATAACAGGCACACCACCATCTTTCAATGAATATAGTTGGAGTACTTAGCCCAAAAGAGCCATGTTATTATTATATTTTAATGAAATCTCACTGGAGGAGGTAAAAAATGCCAGTGGTCATTAAAAATTAATTTACTTAACTTTGTTCAATGAAACATTATCAATTTAATGCCCAAATTGAACGAGACAAAGAAAGTGGTATGTATATTGCCTATGTGCCCTCATTACCCGGTGCACATACACAAGCAAAAAGTTTAGACGAATTACAAATCAACTTAAAGGAAGTAATTGAATTATGTTTAGAGGAACTTACAAAAGAAGAGTTAGCCTCATTGCCTGAAATTATTGGCATGCAACAAGTGATAGTAGATAAATGAGTAAATTACCAATTACAGATGCTAAAACATTCGAAAGAATATTATTGATACTCGGTTTTAAATTTGTAAGACAGAAAGGTAGCCATAAATTTTATCGACATCTTGATGGCAGATACACAACTATTCCTCATCATGCTAACACTGATTTAAGTAGACCACTTGTTCGTGAAATTCTTAGGCAAATTGAAGTTTCGCCAGAAGAATTTACCAATATACTTAAGAACCTTTAATAAATTTATTTAATTATTTCCCTCCGCAATGTTTTCGGTTATTTGGTCTCAGCAAATTCCATTTGAGATTCTTTACAACCGTCATGACCTAGATCATCCTTATTGATCAGATGAACTACGAACTTTGAACAAAAATTGTCATGAACCAAACACACATTCATCTTTTGATTACCCATTTACCAATTTTCGGTTCCATTTTAGGTGGCTTAGTTATGGCGTATGCTTTATTCAGCAGAAGCGAGCATACCAAAATATCAGCCTACATGATATTTATACTTTCAGCAATGGGAGCCGGAGTTGCCTATCTTACCGGTGAAGCTGCTGAGGAATCTGTTGAAAATTTGCAGGGAATAATGGAATCAGGTATTGAACAACATGAAGATTTTGCAATTTATGCATTGGTTTCATTAATTACATTAGGGGTAGTGTCACTACTAGGACTGTTTCTTACATTTAAAAAGTCTAACCTAACACGAGCTATTGCCAAACTCACACTTTTTATATCGCTTGTAAGTTTTGGATTGGTTGCATATACCGGGTTCTTAGGCGGAAAAAT
>Ga0154020_10008231_pt1 | contig 12102 bp, 9 predicted proteins | sample Klosneuvirus_201_FD_109709 | JGI IMG/M metagenome (GOLD analysis project Ga0154020, IMG submission 109709) | Active sludge microbial communities from wastewater, Klosterneuburg, Austria - Klosneuvirus_20160825_MG | ecosystem: Engineered > WWTP > Aerobic digester > Activated sludge | place... | reverse complement strand
TTTACTACCAGTTATTCAATTATTTTCTCAGGAACTTAATTGCAAAGTAACGGTTAATTATGAGGGTTTGCAAGTTAACAATCGTGAACTGCTTGTTGACTTTGGAAATATAATTGAATCATACGTGAATAATACACAGTTTACGGGCGAAGCCTGGGATGGGCAAAAAATTGATTGTAATCTTACAGTTTTCTTTACAAATGCTTCCAGTGAAACTGAGTACACTGCACAGGTTGTACTAGTTTCTACTCGTCCAGTTTATAAATCTACCCGGCAATCACCAATGTTAACAATTAGTGATCCTAATTGGTCATTTAGATTTGAAAAGAACCAATCACTTTATGCTAACCAGGCAACATTCGATCCGTTAACAAGTTTTTTAGATTTTTATGCAAATATAATTATTGGATTTGATTGGGAAACCTGGGCCGAGCTTGGTGGAAATCAGTACTTTAAAAAAGCATTTGATATTTTAAACTTAAGTGTTGGTAGTGCTTATAAAAATGGTTGGGAACAAAGTAGTGCTTCGTATAGCAAATGGGGACTTTGTAACGATTTATTAAATGATAAGTACCGTGCATTTAGAGAAGCTTTTTTTGTATATCATTATGGGGTTGATGAATATCAAGTAAGAAAAAAAGATGCACAGGATAAAATTGCAAGTTTAGTTTCTGTATTAGAAGATATGCAGAAAAAAACCGGAATAAATTCGGTGTTGATAAAACAATTTTTTGATACAAAGAATGGTGAGATTGTAGATTTACTGAGAGATTATCCTGATCCAACAATTTTTCAGAGACTAAAAAAAATAGATCCACCACACGCAGCAAAATATGATGAAACGCTTAGGTAAAATTTTTAGTTTACTCTAACTCAACTGAAATAATTTTATCTTCTTCAGTGATGTTATAAATAACATCCAATCCTTCAATAACTTTTGCAAATAAAGTGTATTTGCTATCCAGATGTGGAAAGTTGCCTTGCATAATAAAAAACTGTGAGCTTTCTGTATCTTTGCCAGCACTTGCCATTCCAACATAACCTATATCGAAATTTGTATCAGAGTATTCTGAAACTATTTCGTAGCCAGGTCCGCCCCAGCCAGTAGCAGTTGGATCGCCGGCTTGTATTACAAAACCTGGTACAACGCGATGAAAAAGAATTCCGTTATAAAAATTTTGTTTTGCAAGCATACAAAAATTGGCAACAGAGGTTGGAGCAATTTCAGAATCAAACTTTATAACAATATTTCCTTTAGAAGTTTTTATAGTTGCTTGATTGTATTTGAAAGCCTTTTGCCAAATCTCTTCAAACTTATCAAGTTCTTTAAAACCAATTTTATGATTGCCCGTTTTATCACCAATAAATTTTCTGATTGAATAAAGTTTTGATGATTTAGTTCTTTCAATTATTTGATAATAAAATTCTTTTTCAATCTTTTCTGATAAATTAACTAAAGACATTGTGGCTTCAAGAAAATTTGGATTGTCTTTGTATTTATCAATTTGGCTGGAAATTATTTCTTTTAATTTATTTTGATTATTTGTAATAAAAATAGAATCAACACCATCTGCGGCAATTGAAATTAAGGCAGCACTACTGTTAGAATTTAAAGCTCGTAAAATAATACTATCATAATCAATGCTATCTCTAATTTCATTATAAATTTTTACAATTTCTTCTAATGTTTGAATTTTATAAGTATGGCAAGAAGAAAAGTAATAATAATCTGTTAATCTTTTAAGTGCTTCTTTATTGTTCCAATTTTTTGCATAAAATTGTAGAAAGTATTTACTAGTAATAATTGATTTACCTATGAGTTTCTTATGCTCTTCATAATCTCCAAACAATTCAAATCTTGATAAGAAAAGTTCTCCTTTAAAACTTAATGATTTAGTTGAATCAAAAAGAAGTTCATCAATTTCGTCTTTTAATTGAAGCTTTAGTGAATCATTAAGAAATGGTTTTATGTTTCTTATAGAAATTGCGGTTTGCAAAGCAACATTTGGATTATCATCATTTAATAATTCAAGATATTCTTCAAGGTTCTCTTCCGGGAATGATTTTATAAAATAGTGGAAAAAGTGTAAGACTTTTACCAAGCCAATATTTAGTAGAATCCTTTCAAGTTTGGTCCTATCATTTATAAAGAGATTTGATTTATCAGCATTCCATTCTCTTTTAATGTTCATTAAAGTAAATTGCTTAAGCTTAGTATCGTCTTCAATTCCTTTATCACTTACAAATGCAGATTTAAATAATCTTTGAATTTGTTCATCAGTGAGATTATTTTTTCCATATCTTGCTAAAGAAAATAAACCCTGCTCAATTCTCTCTTTGGTAGAAAGTTGATGAGTAATTTCAGTCTCCAAAATGGATTTCGCTTCATCACTTTTAATCCCTTGTATCTGAAATTGCAGAATTGCTTCAGAAATTCCTTCAAGTGGAAAAATTGTTCCATCGAATGAATTATAAAACTCAATTAACTTTTGCAGATCATTTTCATTTCCGATTTTTCCAATTGCAAAAAATATTTTTGGAAAATGATTTGATAGGGGAGAAGAGTGTAAATAATTCCAGAGGAAATTTATTGATTGATTACATTTGCCAATTTGAGCAATCGCAAAACAAACTTCACTTCCATATTTGTTCAGGTTTAGTTTTATTAAATCAGGTACAAATATTGTGTCTTCACTTTGAGCAATACTTAAAATTGCAGCTTTAGTTTTATAACCTTTATCTGAGTTTAGATATTTTGAAATGATTTGCTTATCAAAACTTCGTTCATAAGTTGTTTTGATAAGATCATACATTGTGTAATCATATTGAGCATAAATTATTTTACTCAGTACAAAGAATAGAATGAGGATACGCATACATTCCTCAAAAAAATAATTAAAAATTATAAATCAGATTGCCAGATTCTATATTTTTTATATGGATCACCACCCATAACAACAGCACCACGATTCATCATTTCATTGTCTTCAAGTATCCAGCTCGCTTCACCTAAATCAATTCCAACTGCGTGAGCACGGTTTACAATTTCCCAATATAAAACTGCATCCAAACCTTTTTTCTGATGTTCAGGAACCAGACCAAGTGTAATTATTCTTGCCCATTTAATTTCTTTTTTCTTTGTAAATAATTTTAGAAAGTTAAATGGAAATAATCTACCATTCATTTGTTTGAAAATATAATTATAATCAAGCATTACAAGTGCAAAACCAGCTAATTGATTATCAATCTCACCAAATAAAACAAGTGAAGGCTCAACGATTTGTTTTAGTTCTTTAGCCATAGCATCAATTTGCGCATCTGTCATAGGTATAAATCCCCAATTAGGTGCCCATGCTTTGTTATATACAACTTTAACTTTTTCTAATTCCTTAGCAAAATTTTTCATATCAAGCTGAGATATTTTTAGCTTGTAACGATCACGCGCAAGTTGCTGAACTCTTTTTAACTTTTCAGAGCCCATTACTTTGTGATTCTCAAGTTTGTAAGCAATCAGATCTTTTGCTTTTGTCATTCCATAATTTGCACAAAGATCTAAATAATATTTTGGATTGTAAGTCATTAAAAGTCTTGGCGAATCTTCAAATCCTTCTAGCAACATTCCATACTCATCATTGCTTGATGGATTTGCAGGACCAAGCATTCTTGTTAATCCTTTTTCCTTTAACCATTTTTTTGCAACATCAAATAAAGCATTAGCAACCTGTTGATCATTTATGCACTCAAAAAATCCAAAGAAACCGGAATTATCATTATGATATTTTAAATGCATATCATTTTTTATAGCTGCAATTCTTCCAACTATTAGGCCATCTTTTATTGATAAAAAATATTCAGCTTGAGCGTTTTGAAAAAATGGATTTTTTTCTTTACTAAGGATAGTTTTCCGTTCCATAATTAGTGGTGGGACCCAATATGGATCGTTTTTATAAAAATTCCATTGGCATTTTATAAAAGTATTAAGATCAGATTTTGATTCAACTTTTTTAATTAATATTTCTTGCATGATAATCCTATATAAAAAAAGCATACTCGTTTGAGTATGCTTTTAGAAAAAATTAGTAAAGTTTAAATAAGTCCAATTTCTTTTCCAGCTTTTTCAAAAACGTGAAGTATTTCGTCAAGATGTTCTTTTTGATGAGTAGCCATATAACTTGTTCTCATCATTTGTCTACCCGGAGGCACGCCTGGAGAAATAAACACATTTACAAACACACCATTATCATATAAATATTTCCACATCTGAAATGCTAATGCGTCATCACCAACAATTACCGGAACAATTGCGGTTCTTCCTTCAATAACATTAAATCCTTTTTCTTTAAGATTCTTTCTCATATAATTTGCATTATTAATCAACATATCAACTCTTTGTGGTTCAGCTTCAAGTATATCTAAAGCCGCAAGTGCAGATGCTACAGAAGCAGGAGTTGGGGATGCACTGAAAATTAATGCTGGAGAAAAATGTTTAATAAAATTAATTACTCTTTCAGATCCGGCAACAAATCCACCAAGTGAAGCAAACGTTTTGCTGAATGTACCCATTGTAAGATGAACTTCTTTTTCAAGGCTGAATTCACTTGCAGTTCCTCTACCACCTTTACCAATTACACCAACTGAATGAGCATCATCTATCATAACTTTTGCATCATACTTTTTAGCAATCTCAATCATTCTTGGAAGATCAACAATTTCGCCGCCAGTGCTAAACACACCATCAGAAACAATTAATTTTCCTGAATCAGCAGGAAGTTTAGACATTGTTTTTTCAAGATCATCCATATCATTGTGTTTGTATCTTGCCAAACCGCCCATAGCACCTTTTGCCATTAGTGTACCAGCAACAATACAAGCATGATTATCTTTATCAGAAATAACAAAATCATTTCTTTGAACAAGAGTTGGAATTACACCTTGAGCAGATTGATAGCCAGTACTGAAAAGCAGAACTGCTTCGGTATTAAAAAATTTTGCTAAACGAGTTTCTAATTCTATGTGTAAATCAAGAGTTCCGGTTAAATATCTGGAGCCTGAACAACCAGTACCATATTTTTCTACCGCTTTAATAGCAGCTTCTTTAACATGTGGATGACCAGTCAATCCTAGATAATTATTAGAACCAGCCATTATTACTTTTTTACCTTCTATCTGAACAACCGGACCTTCATTTGCTTCAATTGGTCTGAAGTAAGGATAAATCCCCATAGCTTTAACTTCATCTGCTCGCGTAAACTCGTAGCATTTCTTAAATATATCCAAAAATTCCTCCTCGAGTGATGTTGAATGAGAAAATTGATTCGACTTTTTATTAAATTGCGCGCAAAATTTATCATTAAATAGAGTTAAAAACAAGTAAAGTACGATATGCAAACTCAAGAAATAGCAGTAGTTACAGGTGCAAGCGGCTTGGTTGGAAGCCATCTTGTAGATAATCTTATAAGTAAAGGTTTTAAAGTTAGATGTATATTAAGAAAATCAAGCAGCTTAAAATGGCTTGAAGGAAAGAATGTTGAAATTATTAATAGCGGTCTTTTTGATAAAGATGGATTACGAAAAGCGTTTAAAGATGCTAATTACATTTTTCATGTTGCGGGTGTAGTAAAATCAAAAACTCCTGAAGGATATTTTGAAGGTAATGTTGATGCAACACGAACTCTTTTAGAAGTTGCTAATGAAGACAAATCAACATTAAAGAAATTTTTAGTTGTTAGCAGCTTAACTGTAACCGGGCCAGCAGAAAATGGAAAACCAGTTGATGAAAACACAAATTGTAATCCAATTACAACGTATGGTAAAAGCAAACTTGAACAGGAAAAAGTTGCTCTATCTTTTGAAGATAAATTGCCAATAACAATTTGCAGAGCTCCGGCAGTTTTTGGTGAAAGGGATACAGAAATATTTATTTACTTTCAGACTTTTAACAAAGGAATAACTACAACAATTGGATTTGATAAAAAAGAGTTAAGTCTAATACACGTTGTAGATCTTGTTGAAGGATTATTTAAAGCTGCTGTTTCAGAAAAATCTAAAGGCGAAATTTATTTTATTTCATCAGAAAAATTTTATACCTGGCAAGAAATTAATTCTATCACTTCAAAAATCTTAAACAAAAAACCAATCATAATTAAAGTTCCACACTTTTTAGTTTACACAATTGCAGCAATTGCTCAATTCTTTGCAATATTTAGCAGTAAACCTGCAACATTAAATATTGAAAAGGCAAAAGATATAACTCAGCAATACTGGATTTGTGATACATCAAAAGCAATGAGAGAATTAGGTTACAAACAAAATATTCCAATTGAAGAGGGAATTAAGAGAACTTTAGATTGGTATAAAGAAATGAAATGGATTTAATTATTCTTGGCACCTTCATCAATCCAGATTTTTATTCCATCAATCTGATTTTTAGTTAAAGTTCTATATCCAATTGGTGGCATTGGTGATACACCTGAGCGTGCCTCAATTGCCCAAACCAATCTACTTGTTTCAGGTTCGCCGGGGAATATTACATTCAGATCTGCTGTAGCAGCTGAATAAGTTGTTAAATCTATACTACCATCTGGATCAGTTGCATTGTGGCAATAAATACACTTTACCTGAAATACAGGATAAATATGATCGACAAAACTTATGTTGCTTGAGGGAATAATTCTTTTATCTACTTCTTCAACAGTTAGGCTATCATCACAACTTGTATTTATAAGTAATGCAAAAACTAAAAAAGATAATATTGCGAAAAAACTTTTTAACAATTTCATACTCAAATATAAATAATTTGTGGTACAAGATTATAGAATCAATAACGATAAGAAAATGTTAAAATCAATCTCTATTTATTATGTATTAATGATTGAAACTAAACGATAACATTTATATTTTATCATCAAGAATTAATGAATTTAATTCTACATTCTTCATTGTACATTATAAATTGCTCCGGGGCTATAGCTCAGTTGGGAGAGCGCTTGAATGGCATTCAAGAGGTCAGCGGTTCGATCCCGCTTAGCTCCACAAAAAAACTCGCTTGATAGCGAGTTTTTTTATTTAGTGCAATTAAGTAAAATTTCTAAAAGAAATATTCCTGCCTCCTCATTTAAATAGGGTAGTCGGAGGTTCTTCCGAAGGGATTCCAATGGAGGATTCCGCTTAGCTGCACAAATAATAATTACATTAAATTTTTTAAACAAAAATTAAAGTATAATTGTTAACCCTGTGGTAAACATATCGAATTTGGATTTTTCATTAAATGTAATGTTTAATCCTGTGTCCATTGAAACTGAATCAAATATTTTATAGGATACTCCTAGAAGAGCATATCCTGTTGGACTGCTAAAATACAAAGAGGGATTTCTACTGATCCCAAAATCTGTTCCAATGGTAATTTGATCATTCAAAAAGTATTCACATGCTACTGACCCAAACCACAGATCTGAAAACTTATCTTCATTTTTATTACTTGCATATCCACAATTAAAATGAACGTTAAAGGAATTTATATTTAATGAACTTATAAGCATTATTGATAGCATTGGCGAAGTAATGGAACTTTTTTCGATAACAGATGAAAGTCCAAATTTTGTTGAGATTGAAAAGTCTAAAACTGAAGTCAAATACTGTTTGGCTTCAATATCTATACATTCAAAAGCCATTAGCGAGCTGTTAGAAGAATTGTTTAATGAAACATTAAGCAAAATATCTGTGTTATCCCAGATTCCATAAGCACTTGAAACCGGAAGTGAAGTGCCTATTCCCGGAGCAATTTCATAAGCTAGTTCTAATTGGAATAAATTACGGCCTAAAGTAAAAGCATCATCTGATTTTAGCGGCCTGCTTGCGAATGCAATTGAAGAATAAAGGACAATTAGAAATAAGATTTTACATTTCATAAGTATTAAAAATTTGTTAACGATAAATTGATATTATTGCTAAAGTGAATTAAGAAATTTTATTAAAGATTCTCGATCACTTTTACTTAAGTTCATAAATTTTTCTCGAGAATTTTCTCCTTCACCAAAATGCCAAAGAATTGCTTCTTCAAGATTTCGTGCTCTGCCATCATGCATAAAGTTTGTATGTCCATTTACGATAGAAACTAAACCAATTCCCCAAAGCGGGGGAGTTCGCCATTCATTTCCATTTGCATCAAAATCTGGTCTGCCATCAGCAAGCTCATCACCCATATCATGTAAAAGCAAATCAGTATAAGGATGAATTTTTTGATTACTTAATTCGGGTATCGATTTATGAGTTCCGGTTGTAAATTGAGTTGTATGGCAGGAATTACATCCAACTTGCTTAAATATTTCTTTTCCTCTTTTTACATCTGCATCATTATAATTTCTTCTTGATGGAACAGCTAATGTTTGTAAATAAACCTCAACCATATCAAGAGTATGTTGATCAATTTCAGGATCATCACTCGTTGTATCGCATTGCGTTCCATCTGCACAATTTTCTGTCGGGAAATACGGCGACGTAATTCCCATATCATTTACATAAGCTGCAGCAAGTTGTTGTATTAAAGTTGGAGTGTTTGCTTTCCAACCAAATCTACCTAATTCAAATGTTAGTGTTTGCAAATTCCACACATAGTTAGGTTTACCTGATACTCCATCCTGATTACCATCATTCTCATCAGAAAGTGCTACTATGTCTTGTTCAGTAATAACTTCAAGCAATCCAACGCCAAAAACAAATGGCGCAACTCTTGGTGAATAAAGAAATCCACTTCCTATTCTTCCTGTTATATTGTAATTAGGTTTTAAAAGAGAGTATGGAGTTCCATCAGGATAAGTTCCATTAATTATTTCATTAGATATTGTAACACTTCCTTCCGGATCATATCCCAAAATAGATCTTGTCTGAAGTTGTCTTCCAAAACCTGGAACGGGATTTGGACCATTATTTTCATCCGAACCATTAATACTAATCCTGAACAACATTGTTTCTAATTGCTCTCCACCAAGTGGCGGTCTTCCTCTTCCGTCTGCAATGTGGCAATTAACACAACTGCTGTTATTAAACAATGGACCAAGTCCTGGATTAATAGTTGCAGGAGCTTTTACAAATGCAGCTTCAAATAAAGCATCACCGATTATGTGTTTATCAAGATTTTCTTGGGTCAAGTTTGATGCTGGTTGTGAGAATGCTAAGCTACCAACTAAGTTGGTAGTCGTTGCTCCACCGGATAGAATATCATTTTCCTCTTCAACTATGGGAGCTGTGTTTTCTTCACAACCCAAAAGAATCAAGGAAATTAAAAATGTAAAAATTAAAAATGGGAAATAGTTCTTTTTCATAATCTATTTATTCTATTCACTTAATAAAGGTTTAACATCATTTATAAAAGTTTCTAACAACACATTGCAAGCATCAATTGCAGCCTGAATCTCTGTGTTTGCATTTAGATTATTTCTAAATGGTTCCGGTATAGAGTTAATTTTTGTGATTGCATCTTCTATTTCTGATAATACTCTATCATTCAATTGTGAGTTTTTGGATTTTACATATCCATCTATCCCTGCGCCTGTTCCACCTAAGTAAGCATTTTTAACACCCTTAATGTTATTTGAAAAGTCTGATATTGAGTTCCAGCTATATTGTGATTCAACAGTGTTAACATCTTTTGTAACGTAAGGCTCGCTTATTTTTCCGTTACCAACTTCATCCACAATAGTTATGATTCCATCAGCAATTTCCTGAACAGCTTGATTTGCTGATGAATACCTGCTCCCAGACTTTCCTGCATTTTTAAATTCTGCACCATAACTACTAACCCATTGATCGTGAACATTTGCTGCATCTTCAGCTAACACAGTTGCAACAGAAGTCATATATAATCTTCCACGATCTGTAATAGTTGAAAAATCTCTAAATGTTCCATTAGCAAAAAGTAAATATTCTATCGTGTGAAAGCCTCTTAACGAATACCCTAGACCGTTTCGAACGAAATCTGGCGTTAGCTCAAAAGATGAACTTAATACACTTTCTAGTTGTGTTTCGTCAACAGGCCAAGAGTCCATTGAAGGATCAATTGATAGGAAGGCTACTGGTCCGAATAAAAATGCTTCACTTAATTCCCATGGAACACGTGCAGCATACCAAGCATTAGCTGCTGCATTTAAATTATCCTGTGTTGGATTGCTTGCAAAAGTTTCACAAGCAGTTTGTAACGCGGCAGTTTTGATATCCAGGTCAGCATAAGTTGCTATAATAACTTGATCGCTATAACTATTCACAATACTTGAAAAATCATAAGTCTCTACTGGATCAACAGGATTATCATCGCTGCAAGCCGCTAATCCTAATAGCAAGATGAGAAATACCGATAGGTTTAAAATTGTTTTTTTCATTTGCGCTCCTTTTTATTTTTAGTTTACTATTGATGTCATAAATCCAATCCCTAATGAGATTGTGTTTTCCGTGTTGTAATTTCCATTACCAACAATGCGTGATGAGTAATCAGCTTTTAACACAACCTGGTTTTTCCAAACAGCATTAAATCCAAAAGTGTATACTGATCTTTCAAATCTTGGATTTGCAAAAACACCAGATTCAACTTCATGCATTGAGTTGTAATAGTCGTATTTGCCAAATGGAAAAAATTTTATTTCTTGAGGAATACCAATGAATGGGGCAACGTTATAACCTAGCTCAACATAATAACCTATAGCATTTTTAGCTACCGGAGTTCTTGGATTTTGTGAGTTAACAGAAAGTCTTGCGTTGCGTTCACTAACTAATGCTGAGTTTGATAAGTTTCCATAAATTAAATTTGTTCTGATTTTCAAATCACCATCATCATATCTTCCGTGTAAACTTAATACAGAAACATTAGCATCGATTCCTTCCATGTCTTCTGGTTTTGGTCTGTTATCTGCACTGTTTCCATAATATCCTCCAACTCCAATGGTTGTATGGTCAATCCCAACAAAATTCAATCGTAATACAGTTGCAAGGTTTGATGCTTTGATAAGTTCATACTTGGTTTGATATCCGGAAGCAACCCAACGCTCAGATGAAAATCCAGCAGCATCAAGTCCATTTACTAAAGCTAAATTGTAATCGAAGTTAAAAATCCTGCCAAAAATTTCTACTCCGGTTTCAACCCAAACTGTAGGTAGAATTGTAGACTCTGATTCAGGATAAACATTTGTAAAATACCCCATTGGTCTATGGCGATCATTAAAAAGAGTTAATGCAAGTGGAAATCTTCCTATACGAACATTAAATTCTTTAGCAATTAATTTATTCAGATAAATTTCTTCAAGAATAACTTCGCCGCCCTTTTCTGATTCAAATTCATACTCACCAAATTCTTCATATTCAATTTCCATCGATGAACCGGTTCCGAGATGCTCAAACTCAACTTCAGAATCGATATAAAAAGTACTATCAAAATAAAATGCAGGCGCAAGTACAAATTTTGGAACATCTATTATTGCTCTGCTATCGTCTTTTGATCCCGTTGTTGTTGCTCTCTGATTGGGCCCATAATCAAAATGTTGATATAAAATATTTCCGTAAACACTAAGTGTGACTTTTTTATCTTTCTGTTGCGAAAAACCAACCTGAGTTATAATTATGATGAAAATAATTTGAATTATTATTAGTTTCTGCATGGTTACCTTTGATTTTTAAATAAGCATTTATGTTTTTAATTCTTCTATCACTTGCACTAAAAAAGTAAAGTCAAGTACGTCTAAAGGTTCAAGTAAAGAGCTTTATAAAAAAGAATTATTCCAGAATTTTCAGTTAAATCTAATTATTTATTTAAACTTAGTCTAAATAGTAATAATGAGCAAATTATTTTTTAATTATTTCTCAAATTTTTTTTTCATCTAGATTTTGAAAAACAATATTAAAAATTGGGAAATCATAAAAATCTATGTGACTGCATGTAATTTTTATCTTACATAACAATCCTTATTTTTACCCTCAATGAATTTATTACCAGTAAACAGTTATTATAAAAAAATTCTAAGGGTTGGTTTACCAGCAATCGCTGGGTTATCAACTCAAATGGTGGTTTCACTTGTTGATACCGCAATGGTAGGGCGGTTAGAGGGTGCAACTTATGCT
>Ga0154020_10008230_pt1 | contig 12103 bp, 10 predicted proteins | sample Klosneuvirus_201_FD_109709 | JGI IMG/M metagenome (GOLD analysis project Ga0154020, IMG submission 109709) | Active sludge microbial communities from wastewater, Klosterneuburg, Austria - Klosneuvirus_20160825_MG | ecosystem: Engineered > WWTP > Aerobic digester > Activated sludge | place... | reverse complement strand
GCCCGGACCGTTCACGCGCAGCTTGTAGACCGGTTGCGTGAGGAGGGGGCGAAGACAATCGTGTTCGACATTTTATTCCGCGTCCCAAAGCTGGAAGAGGATTCAGTTTTCGCGGCGGCTATGAAGCGGCACGGCAACGTGGTGCTGGGCAGTGCGCTGGAAACGAGGTCGCACGAAACCGTCGGCCAATCCGGCGCCCGCATCGTGCAAGTCATCCCATTGCCGGATTTGCTGAGGACCAACGCAGCTGGTGTTGGGTTGTTGTTGGCGGGGAATCTTGATGCCGCGTTCGGTGTGCGCAAATTGCTGACGACCAGCCATGGATACGAAACTCTTGCGGCAATTGCGGCCAGACAAGCCGGCGTGGCGACGGGAACTTCAGAACGCTGGATAAACTATTATGGAGCGCCGCCGTCAGTGGACTGCCTGACATTGAGCGATGTGTTGCAACTCGATGATAGAAAGCTTTCACCCGGTCGTCTGCTGGGAAAAACCGTCTTCGTTGGCTTCGATTCGTCGGTCACGCCTGCAACCGGCGAGCGTGACGTTTTCGCCACGCCTTACACCCAGTTCGGACATAATTACGCCCCCGGAGTTGAAGTGCTGGCCAACTCGTATGTCAATCTTATGAACGGTGACGCGTTGCGGCGTGTGGGTTATTCCACCCAGGCAATCTTGGCAGTTTTACTTGGTGCGAGTGCTGTTGCATTGTTACTGGTCGCAGGGCGTCGCTGGATGTTGGCAGTGGCGGGCGGGCTGTTCGTCGGGGTGGTGCTGGCGTCGTTGTTCGTGCAATGGAAGTCCCTCCTTTGGTGGAACTGGCTCGTGCCGGTAGCGGTGCAACTGCCGCTGGCAGTTTTATTCGGCTATCTCTGCCCGCGCCTGCCGCGAGTGGCGTTCATCAGTTACCGCCGCGAGGGAGGCAAAGATTTCGCGGTGATGATCATGCAGGCATTACTAGCGCGGGGTTACGACGTATTCCTCGATGTGAAAGACAACCATGCGGGCGAGGATTGGTGGGCGCAGTTGCGGGCGGGCATCACGGCTACGCCGAATTTCATCCTGATCCTGACGCCGGGCATGTTCGGTGAGCGCAAGGAGGACTGGGTCCGGGAAGAAATCGTGCACGCGCTGGCCAGCAACAAAAGGTTCGTCTCCATCATGCCGGAGGGTTTTGCCTTTCCTGAGAACCTGCCAACCGAGTTGCGGCCGGTGAGTAAGCTGGAGTGCATCATGCACGTCCATGCGCATCCGGAAACGACCATCGATGAACTGGAAGCTTTCTTGCGAAGCCGAAAGCGTTCGGCGTCCCCTCAAACGAACCACGATTGCTGACGGATGGTGCCTACGGAGGAGGGCGACGTGAAGCTGGACGCCTCTGGTCTCGGACAACTATGCGGGGGACTTCCATCCTGATCGGCGCAGAATGCGGGTGAGGTCGTCACCTACGTCCAGGCAATCCATTCGCAGAGTTGGCAGGAGGCTACAAACACGCTGGGCAATTGTAGATGCAAGCAGCGCTTTTGCTCGTTATTACTAGCCGGGAAAAGGATGAACCCGAAAACCGATAGATTCACCAGCGCGGCGGACGGCGGGATCAACGTCTTCGATGTGATGGATGTCGTTGGCTCCATTGCGCTGGAACTGGTTTCGAGCTTGCTAGAAGTGGTGCTTGGACTTTAACTCGGTGGAAATTCAGCGAGGTAATTTATGGACGGCTACATCTACGGAATCTGTCTCGCACTGGGCCTGCTGTTCACCATCGTCAGCGCGGTCGCCGGCCATCTGTTCGGCGGGCATGACGGCGCGGACGTCGGCACGGGCGGTCACGCGGAGGCGGGCTTTTCGGACAGCGGTGTGCCGGGCATCTCTTTTTTCAGTCCCACGGTGCTGGCGTCTTTTGTCACGGCGTTTGGCGCGTGCGGACTCATCCTCAAGAGTGTCGAGGCGCCGCTTTACGTCAGCGCGCCGGTTTCGGCAATGGCGGGGGGGCTGATCGCGCTGGGGGTGCTGTGGGTGTTCAACACCATGTTCCGACGCACGGAGAGTTCCAGCGAATCGCGTGTCGCCTCTTTGACTGGTCAGGCGGCTTCCATCGTTACCCCGATCCCCGAGGGCGGGGTCGGTGAGATCGCCTACGTCCAGGGCGGGTCGCGTTACACGGCACCGGCGCGCTCGGTGGATGGCAGGGCTGTGGGGGCTAGTTCCTCGGTCCGCATTACCCGCATCGTTGGGACACAGTTTTACGTCGAAGTCATGAAGTGATCAATTCAACCGGAAAACACAGGAGAAAAAATGCAATTCATTCCCATGTTCGCTGCTGAGATTGGTGGAGCCGTCAAAATTGTCGGTGGCGTTGCCGCCGTGCTGTTCGTGTTCTTCATCTTTGCGGGTATTTATGCGAGCCGCTACACGAAGGTCGGCCCCAACGAGGTGTTAGTCATTTCCGGACGCAAGCGCAAGGTGCTCGACCCCGACGGCACGGAGCGCGAGGTTGGCTTCCGCATCGTGAAGGGCGGCGGTCGCTTCGTGTGGCCCATCTTTGAAAAGGTGGACGTGCTCTCGCTCGAACTGCTGACGATTGATGTCCAGACCCCGGAAGTTTACACGAGCAAGGGTGTGCCCGTGAAGGTGGACGGCGTTGCGCAAATCAAGGTGAAAGGCGACGACATCTCCATCTCGACGGCATCCGAGCAGTTCCTTGGCAAGAACACCGACGAAATCCGCAACATTGCCACGCAGACTTTGGAAGGTCACTTGCGCGCGATTCTCGGCACGATGACGGTCGAGGAAATTTACCAGAACCGTGATGCCTTCGCCTCGAAAGTGCAGGAGGTTGCCGCCGGCGACATGGCAAACATGGGCTTGGGTATCGTCAGCTTCACCATCCGCGATATCCGCGACAGCCAAGGTTATCTCGACGCTCTCGGCAAACCCCGTATTGCTCAAGTCAAACGCGACGCACAGATTGCGCAGGCTGAGGCGGATCGCGATGCGATGATCAAGTCCTCACAGGCGACGCAAGCGGGACAGGAGGCAAAGTTTGTTGCCGATACGAAGATTGCCGAGGCGCAGCGCGATTATCAGTCCAACGTGGCGCAATATCAGGCGACCGTGAACCAGCAGAAGGCTCAGGCTGACCTCGCCTATGATTTGCAGAAATACAAGACTGGCCAGCTCGTGAAAGCGGAAGAAGTCCAGGTGCAGATCATCGAGAAGCAGAAACAAATTGAATTGCAACAGCAGGAAATTCTTCGCAAGCAGCGCGAACTCGAAGCGAATGTTCAAAAACCCGCCGACGCGGAACGATACAAAGTCGAGACGCTGGCGAACGCCAAGAAGTTCCAGCTCGAAACCGAGGCGACTGGTGCCGCCGCCGCTGCCAAGGCTGAGGGTTTTGCCAATGCCGATGTCGCGAAGGCGACGGGTTTGGCCGAGGCCGAAGCGAACAAGGCCAAGGGTTTGGCGCAAGCCGCCATCATCGAGGCACAGGGGCGCGCCAACGCCGAGGCGACACGCCTCAAAGCCGAAGCTTTTCAGAAATACAACGAGGCTGCGGTCATCGAATTGCTCGTCAAGGTCATGCCTGAGATCGCTGCCAAGATCAGCGAACCGCTGAGCAAGACAGACCGCATCACGATTATCAACAGCGGCAATGGTCCCGGAGGCGGCGCGAGCAAACTGACCGGCGATGTGACCCAAATCATGGCGCAATTGCCACCGGTGCTGGAGAGCCTGACGGGTGTGTCGTTTGAGAAACTGCTCCAGCAGGTCCCAGCGTTGAAGAATGCAATGGGGAAGGGGACCGAGGACAAATCTTAATCAAGAGCAAATCGAATCATGGACCAATCATCAGGTGGAGTTGCCATTGGCGGATTGTTGTTGTTGCTCGTGTTCGCGGTCATCGGCCTTGCCCTATTTGGCTTCTGGCTGTGGATGCTGATTCACGCGTTGACGAACAAGGGCATCAAGGAAGGGGAGAAGATCGCGTGGGTGCTGGTGGTCTTCTTCGGCAGTTTGCTGGGGGCGATCATCTACTTTTTCGTCGCGAGGCCAAAAGCCTCGTCGCCGTAAGCTCGCATCGGAGTGTTCCTAGCCATGCGCTTGCTCGAAGCCATCAACGAAGCGAATCACCGCGCGGTGTCCACCGGCGGGAAGGTTGAATTACCGCCGGGAGAGTTCACCGACGCGCTGCCGCTTGTGGCGTTGACCTGCATTGATGCGCGTTTGAATGTGCTTATCCCCGAACGCCTCGGCGTGCCGGAGGAGAAATTCATCTGGCTGCGCAACGCGGGCAACATCATCACCGGGCCGATGAGCAGCACGATGCGCTCGCTGGCGCTGGCCTGTGCGGTCAAGGGTGGCAAGGAGATCGCCATCATCGGACACTCAGATTGCCTCGTCGCCAAAAGCGGGACCATGCAATTGCTCGACGGGCTGGCGAAACTCGGCGTCGAGCGGACGAAACTCCCGGACAACCTCACCGAGTTTTTTGGCATTTTTTCCAGCGAGCGGCAGAACGTCATCAAGGCATGCGAAATCATCCGCAGCAGCCCTCTCGTCGGGCCGAAGGTTCCCGTGCATGGTTTGCTGATTGACATTAACAGCGGCAAACTAGACTGGCTCGTCAATGGTTACGAGACGTTCGGCGGGACTGCTTCACAATTCACCAGTTCATTGAAAACCGCAATGGATCGGGCGGAGGGCGTGATCGGGGACATGAAAGAGTTCAAGCTGGGCGACATGAAGTTTCCGGAAACCAAGATCGGCGAACTCGCGGGCAAGGCGGAGCAAATCTTCCAAAGGATCGAGGACATCGCCGTCGCGCACCCACAAGCGCAGACGCCAAGGGAACTGCTGGTCGAGGGGGCGAAGGATTTTCTGCGGCATATCGCCAAGTCAAAGCTCTATAAGGTGGTGGGCGAGGACAAGAAGATTTACGGCCCGATCAACGGCGAGAAAGTTCTGCAATGGCTGGCCGAGGAGCGGATTGATCCCAAGTCGCTGGTGCAGATGGAAGGTTCATCGGAGTGGATACAGTTGGAGAAGATCGGCGACGTGATGCGTCGAGGCCCAATCCCGCTACCGCCGCCGCTTCAACCCAAGATGGGTTTCAAAGTGAAACGCCCGGGCCAGCGCTAGGCCGCAAAGCATTTCTAGATTTATGTCCGAACAGAAACGTTCCGGTTGCAAAGGATGTTTGCTTTGGTTGCTGGCCGCGTTCGCACTGCTGATCCTGGTGATCGGCGTGAGCGCATATCTCGGTTATCGCAAGCTCGTCTCGCTACGGGACCATTACACGCAAGCGCAGCCCCTGGCGTTGCCCGTGACTAGCTATTCACCGGCGGACTTGGATTCAGTGCGGAAGCGAATTGACCAATTCGTAGCTACGGCTCGCGGTAACGCCACCAACGCGGAGTTGTCGCTTTCAGCTAATGATCTGAACGCTCTGCTCGCGACGTCTGGGCTGAGCAACCGGGTTTACGTCAGTTTCACCAATAAATCGCTGGCGGGCCAGATCAGCGTCCCCTTGGAGGACGTTGGCATCCGGTTTCTGAAGGGACGCTATCTCAATGGGGCGGGTGTGTTTGATGTGGCCTGCGCGAATGGCGAACTTTCCGTCAAGGTGAAGGAAATTAGTGTAGGTGGGCTTCCGCTGCCCGAACATTACATGAAGGGGATCCGCGACGTGAATTATGCGCAAGGCTTGGCGACTAATGCGGCTACGCAAGAGGCTTTGCGACGCATCCAGCGTGTGGCGATCGACGATGACCGGTTGATATTCGAGGTGGGCAGCACAAATACCGTGCGCTGAAATTCAATCTCCGGCGCCCGGAACTCGTTGGCGCTCAAACGGCTCAAGTGGCCTGCGAAAAGGGTGGTGGGCAGCTTCGTTGGTGTGGTTTGAGTCCGTTCGAGTTTCAAATTGAGTTTTTCTTCTGACCATGTATCCTACCCCCTTGTTCGGGGTCTGAATCGAGCGGACAGCGGAGTTAAGACCTGCAAGGCAAGAAACCCGGCACACCACGCGAGGATCACAGTTCAGGAATTTCCCGGTGACAGCACCGCAGGGAATTGGTGTCGGCAGATGCCGCGCGCAGGGTGAATGCCAGCCACGATTCCAGTCCGGATTTGAGCGCGAGTGATTTAATTATGTTGAAACGGAAAGCCAGCAAGACAACCAAGGCCACGGCCCCCAAACGGACGACTTCCAAAGTATCCCCCAAACCGGCGCCGGCGAAGTCCGCTGCTGCCGCGGCGGCGCACGACAAGCAGAAGAAGGATTTGCGCGCCAAAGGAATTGCGACGGCTGTTGCGAAGTCCGGCGTGCCTGCATCCCCGGCGACTCCGCTGGCCACGGGTGCGATGGGCGAAGCCGCGAATCTTGGAATGACCCGGGTCGATCTGAACGAGACCATGAAGGCGCTCGTGCATCTGGCGCACGAGAACGGTTATCTCACCTACGACGACATCAACGATCTGCTCCCCGAAGGGCTTTCTCCGGAGGAACTCGATGAAGTGCTGACGAAGTTGCGGGGCATGGACATCGAGATCATGGATCAGACCGAGGTGGACCGGAACAAGCCCGCCGCCGCCGAACAACCCGAGGAAGACGAAGACACCCGCCTCGACATCTTGGACGATCCGGTTCGGATGTATATGAACCAGATGGGCAAGGTTCCGCTGCTCACCCGTGAGCAGGAGGTCGAGATCTGCAAGCGCATCGAGACGGCGGAAGTTGAGATGAAGCGCATTGTATACAGCTTCGGCTTTGCCGCCAAGGAGCACATCGCCATTGCCGAGAAACTTCTCTCCGAGCCCCCGAAGGAGCGTTTTGATCGCGTGGTCGTGGACAAGAAAATCCCGAACCGCGACGGTCACTTGAAGGATTTGCGCAACCTTATCAAGAAGGTTCGCGCGCTCGACGCTAATGTGGACGAGCGTTTCATGAACTGGCAGAAGCTCACGGTCAAGGCCCGCAAGGACAAGTCACATAAGGAATTTCTAAAGGCGGACAAGAAGCTTCAGGATTTGTTCCCCAAGTTCTTTTACAAGCAGAAGGCGTTGGAAGAGATGATCGTCGTCGCGGGCAACATCCACGAGAAGATGCAGATGAGCGTTCGCGTGGTTGAGGACTTCGAGCGGCAGCGCAAATCCGCCGAGCAGCAGGCCGCCATTCGTGCCGAGCAGGCCAAGGTCGCAGCCCTCGAACAACTCGTGCGCATGCCTCGCGAACTGTTCTACAAAACCTTCAACGACCTGAAGAAGGCCGCCGATGCCGCACACAAGGCCAAGACGCACATGGCCGAAGCCAATCTGCGCCTCGTCGTTTCCGTCGCCAAGAAATACACCAATCGCGGCCAGTCGTTCCTCGATCTCATCCAGGAGGGCAACATCGGCCTGATGAAGGGTGTCGAGAAGTTCGAGTATCGGCGCGGCTACAAGTTCTCCACCTACGCCATCTGGTGGATCCGCCAGGCCATCACGCGTTCCATCGCCGATCAGGCGCGCACCATCCGCATCCCGGTGCACATGATCGAGATCATGAACAAGCTGTGGCGCGCGCAGAAGCACCTGACACAGGAACTCGGCCGCGAACCCTCGCCCGAAGAACTCGCGGACGAGATGCACATGCCGGTTTCGCGCATCAACGCGCTGCTCAAGATGGCTCAACAGCCCATCTCCTTGCACGCGCCCGTGGGCGACGATGGCGACGTGAGCGTCGGCGATTTCATCGAAGACAAGAGCGCGGAGAACCCCTCCGACGTCACGAGCTACAGCCTGTTGAAAGAAAAGCTCGCCGACGTGCTCATGACGCTCACTGACCGTGAGCGCAAGATTCTGGAGATGCGCTTCGGCCTCGTGGACGGCTACGAACGCACGCTCGAAGAGATCGGCAAGATGTATAACGTGACGCGTGAACGCATCCGCCAGATCGAAGCGAAGGCATTGCGCAAGCTGCGGCACCCGACGCGCGTGCGCCACCTGCAAGGTTTCCTCGACGGCGAGGACGAAAACGGCGTGGCCTGATTCAACTCTCTCACCCAGCCGGCGGAGCAATCCGCCGGCTTTTTTTGGTTTCAAAATCAGGGCGGCAGTTGCATTGTCGGTGAAACCTTTTCACACCATGAAAGTCACCTACTACGGGCACTCCTGCTTCGGGGTTCAAGTCGCGGGCAAGCATCTGCTGTTCGACCCGTTCATCTCCGGCAATCCGCTGGCGCAGGGCGTGGATATCAATCGCATCCCCGCCGATTACATCCTCGTCTCCCACGGCCATGACGATCACATGCTGGATACGGTTGCCATCGCCAAACGGACTGATGCGGTCGTCATCTCGAATTTTGAACTGGGTGAGTGGTTCAGCGCGAAGGGTCTGACCCGCACGCACGGGCTGAACCTCGGCGGGTGCGTCACGCTCGATTTCGGACGCGTGAAGCTGGTGGGCGCGATCCACTCTAGCGTGCTGCCCGATGGCACCTACGGCGGAAATCCAGGCGGTTTTGTCGTCGAGAGCGCCGAGGGGAATTTTTATTACTCCGGGGACACGGCTTTGACGCTCGACATGAAGCTGATCGGCGAAACGACGCGGCTGAAGTTCGCCGTGTTGTGCGTTGGGGACTATTTCACCATGGGAGTGGAGGATGCCATCCGCGCTGCGGAGTTCGTGCGTTGCGATGAGATCCTGGGGGTTCACTTTGACTCGTTCCCGCCGATCAAAATCGATCACGCAGCCGCGCAGGCGAAGTTCAAGGCGGGGGGCAGGCGATTGCATCTGCTGAAGCCGGGCGAGGCGCACGACTTCTGAGCGCGTATTCTGATTTGCAAAACTCGGTGCCCGCACTACGTTCCTGCCATGAAAACGAACTCCCTGATTGCAACGTTCCTGACCGCCTTCGTCCTCGCGCTGTTCGCCCCCGGTTGCGCCACCAAACCAAAAACCGATTGGAATGCGCGCGTGGGCAATTACACCTACGATCAGGCCGTCGTTGAAATGGGACCGCCGGATAGGCAGTCAACCTTGAGCGACGGTCGCAAGGTGGCCGAGTGGGTGACCGGATATACCGGCGGGAGCGGGGTCTCGTTCGGCGTTGGCAGCTTCAGCCGCAACACGGGCGTGGGTGTCTCGCAATCCGTTGGCTCCGGCGGCCACGAAAAGGTTCTGCGGCTGACCTTCGATTCGGAGGGGAAACTCACCGAATGGAAGCGTAATTGAGTATCATTCGGTTTGACAGGCGGGGCTGCGTTTCCGATTTTATCGGCCCATTGATGCCAGGGTAGCTCAGTGGTAGAGCAGAGGACTCATAAGCCTTTGGTCGGGAGTTCGACTCTCCCCCCTGGCACCATTCTTCAATGCATGTAACCACATGAAATCCCGCCAAGACATCGTCAAGAACTGGCTGCCGCGCTACACGGGCGTGCCGCTGGACAAATTCGGCGATTACATCCTGCTCACCAACTTCGACCGTTACGTCAGTCTCTTCGCGCAGTGGCATCGCGTGCCGATCATGGGCAAGGACAAGCCGATGCGCAGCGCCACGCACGGCGACATCTCCATCGTCAACTTCGGCATGGGCAGTGCCATGGCCGCAACCGTGATGGACTTGCTCAGCGCGGTGAAGCCCAAGGCGGTGCTCTTCCTCGGCAAATGTGGCGGCATCAAACATCGCGCGGAGATCGGTGACTTCGTCCTGCCCATCGCGGCCATCCGCGGCGAGGGCACGAGCAACGATTATTATCCGCCGGAAGTGCCTGCGCTCCCGGCGTTCGCTTTGCAGAAGGCGATCTCCACCACCATCCGCGACCATGCGCGCGATTACTGGACGGGGACGGTTTATACCACCAACCGCCGCGTGTGGGAGCACGACGACAGCTTCAAGCGGTATCTGAAGAAAATCCGCGCGCTCGCCATCGACATGGAAACGGCCACGATTTTCATGACGGGCTTCTACAACGAAATTCCGACCGGCGCGCTGCTGCTTGTGTCAGACCAACCGATGACGCCTGAAGGCGTAAAGACCGCCGCGAGCGACCTGAAGGTGGACGAAAGTTTCGTGACGAACCATCTGCGCGTTGGCATCGATGCGTTGAAGCAGCTCATCAACAAGGGGCTGACGGTGAAACATCTGCGGTTCTGAGCTCGGCGCTCCGGCTACAGCGGCTTGACGGAAATCCATGTGCGCGACTCGGCGCCGGTCTTCTCATCGCGGGCGATCAATTCATGCCGGCCCGCACTCATGATGGCGAACGTGCCGCCTTCACGCTGCTGAATGTTCAAGGTGTCGCTGTGCCAGCGCACAGATCCACCCGGGCCGGCCTGCAAGCGCAGCTTGCTGCCCCGAGCAGGCAAATCAGGGTCGAGGAAATAGGTTGTGCCTGGTTGCGGTGTGAGGATGCGCAGATTCGCGTCGCCGTTGCGGTCATTTGAATCGTTGGCGACGGCTTGTCCAGTCAACCAGTTTTGCCCGCTGGCCAGCCAATCGCAATATTCGGACGGAAGGCGAACGTGGCCCAGCGCGTCGTAGTCGTCAGGTGCAGCCGCAGGCGGAAGGTTGTTGGCGAGGAATGCCTCGCGCACGGCGCCGGGATGATTTGACGCGACAAGTTTGCCGGTGACGGGATGCACCCAGCGCGCGACGATGTTCGTAGGCGCGGCATACCAGCTCGTGCCAAAGCGCTGATGCAACTGCGCGAAGACATCATGCAGCACCGGCGCCGCGCCACTTACGCCCGACACTTCACGCATCGGCGAGCCGTCGAAATTCCCGATCCAAACGCCGACGGTGAACTCTGGCGTGAAACCAAGCGCCCAGTTGTCGCGGAAATCCGAACTCGTGCCGGTCTTGCAGGCGACGGGAAAATTAAGGCGCAGGCTGGAGTTCGCCCCGAACGCCAGTGTGCGTGCAAAGTTGTCGCTGAGGATGTCCGCGATGAGGAAGCTCGCGTCGGGGTCAAACACACGTTGTGCAATCGCTCCGCTTGTATTTGCGGCCAGCCGGACTGGCTTGAATTCACCCAATCGCGCAATGCAAGCGTAGGCGTTGGCAAGTTCGAGCAAGCGCGCCTCTGCATTGCCAATGGTGAGACCGAGACCGTAGAACTCGGACGGATGTTTCAAAGTCGTGAGCCCGCACTGCTCCAGTCGTTCGCGCAGAACCGCCGGGCCACCCACGGAATCGAGCACGCGCACGGCGGAGATGTTCAGCGAGTTTGCCAGCGCAAGCCGGTAGCGCATGGGGCCGTAGCAACGCCGGTCGTAATTCAGCGGCGCGAAGACACCGGTCGCCGTGGGGAACTCGACCGGCACATCGGCCACGATGCTGGCCGGGGTTGCGCCGCGTTCGAGCGCGAGCAGGTAGGTGAACGGCTTAAACGTCGAACCGGCCGAGCGTGGCGCCCACGCACCGTTCACCTGTCCATCGTCAGGTGCGAAATAGTCCGCCGAGCCGACGAGTGCGAGCACGTTGCCGGTGCGATTCTCGATCACGACGACGGCCCCATCGCTGGCATTCTGATTGCGTAACCGCGTGAGTTGATCGCCCAGCGTCCGTTGCACGAACTCATTCAGCGGCAAATCCAGCGTGGTTCGAACAGCGTCGTCGCGTTCCGGGGTGTGTTCAGAGTGCTGTTGCAACAATAGATCGACGAAGTGCGGTGCGTGGAATGCGCCCCGTGGTGCTTGGAGCCGGATCGGTTCATCTGTTGCACGCTTCACGGCGTCCGCCATCAGCAAACCCTCGGCTCGTTCGCGTTCCAGAATCCACTCCTGCCGTTTCTTGGCGCGGTCGAAATGGGTGTGCGGGTTCAGGCGGGTAGGCGACTGCGGGAGTCCCGCGAGGAATGCCGCCTCGGCCTCGCTTAGATCGGACGCTTGCTTGCCGAAGTAGAAGTCAGCCGCGGCAACGACACCGAACCGGCGGTTGCCGTAATCGAGCCGGTTGAGATATTCGGTGAGGATCCGCTCCTTGCCCCAGACCTGCTCCAACCGCATCGCTTGCGCTGTCTCAATGATTTTGGTGCGCAAGGTTCGTGGGCGTGGTTCTGCGAGTTTGATGACTTGCTGGCTGATGGTGGAACCGCCGGATACGACGCGACCGTTGCG
>Ga0154020_10008229_pt1 | contig 12103 bp, 11 predicted proteins | sample Klosneuvirus_201_FD_109709 | JGI IMG/M metagenome (GOLD analysis project Ga0154020, IMG submission 109709) | Active sludge microbial communities from wastewater, Klosterneuburg, Austria - Klosneuvirus_20160825_MG | ecosystem: Engineered > WWTP > Aerobic digester > Activated sludge | place... | reverse complement strand
TATTCAACGACAGCATTTATTACAACATCGCATATGGGCGACCGGATGCAACGCAGGAAGAGGTTTACGCGGCAGCCCGATCAGCGCATATTGATGAATTTATTGAAAGCCTGCCGGAAAAATATGCAACGATCGTCGGTGAGCGCGGTTTGAAGCTATCCGGCGGTGAGAAACAACGCGTGGCAATCGCCCGCACCATTCTGAAAAATCCGGAAATCCTGATTTTTGATGAAGCCACATCGGCACTGGATTCAAAATCCGAGAAACGCATACAAGCTGAATTAAAACGCATCGCAAAAAACCGCACCACATTAACCATTGCCCACCGGCTTTCCACCATCGCCGATGCAGACCAGATTCTGGTGATGGATCATGGCCGCATCATTGAACGTGGCTCCCATCCGCAACTACTGGCATCCAACGGCGCTTACGCGCACATGTGGGAGCTACAACAGCAAGAAGAAATTAAGCAATACCATAAAAATCCCATTCTCTGACAGCTTGAAATAAACCCTGATTTTTCATAAGAGCACGCAATACTCCGAGTCGATTTCCGAGCAGTTTCGTCCGCTTGACGAGGCAATAGCAGGGCTATTGGTGAGGAGAACGGACGGCAAGATGCCGGAAAGCGGCCGGCAGGGTTCGTGCAGGTGCTTCGCACCGCCCAATAGGAATATCTGGGATAAATAAAAATCAAGAAAATACAGGGAAAATTAACCTTATCTCCAGAAATGAATATTCTAGCAATGTGCTAACTTATCACTACAGAATCTGCCGTCGATAGATTGCATAATTACATTCTAAGGAGTCACCGCAATGCTCGTTTCAGTTGGTTATATCATCATTATCATTTCTGTATTTGGCGGTTTTGCACTAGCTGGTGGCCATCTTGCCTCTTTATGGCAACCTGTTGAGCTGCTCATGATCGGCGGTGCTGCTGTGGGTGCGTTCGTAGTTGGCAACTCTAATAAAGCCATTAAAGCCACTTTAAAAGCTCTACCCACTGTTTTTAAAGGCTCTAAATATACCAAAGCACTCTATATGGACTTAATGACATTACTCTATGAAGTGCTCGGAAAAATTCGTAAAGAAGGATTGATGTCCATTGAAGGAGACGTGGACGATCCTGCCAGTAGCCCTATTTTTACAAAATATCCTGATATTCTGGCTGATCACCATATTACAGAATTTATCACAGACTATTTGAGATTAATGGTTGGTGGAAATCTTAACTCTCTGGAAATCGAGAACCTAATGGATAGCGAGTTAGAGACACATCACCAGGAAGGTGAAGTACCAATACATGTGGTAGCTAAACTTGGTGATGGATTGCCTGCTTTTGGTATTGTGGCTGCCGTGATGGGGGTAGTGCATACCATGGAATCGGTTCATCTCCCACCCGCAGAACTGGGCATTTTGATTGCTGCGGCTTTGGTGGGAACATTTCTGGGAATCTTACTGGCTTACGGATTTGTCAGTCCGCTTGCCGGCAAACTTGAACATAATCTGCATGAATCCAGCAAAATGTTCGAGTGTATAAAAATCACACTGCTGGCCAATCTAAATGGTTATTCCCCGGTTCTTGCAGTTGAATTTGGCCGAAAAGTCTTATTCACAACCGAAAGACCATCTTTCCTTGAATTGGAAGAACATGTCAAACAAAGCAAAGCAAAGTAGTTATTCCAAAATAATATCCCATTTGAATTGCGAGAATAGTTATGGCCGATGATCTTTCACAGCGACCGATAGTCATCAAGCGGATTAAGAAGGTAGCAGGCGGCCACCATGGCGGCGCCTGGAAAATTGCATATGCTGATTTTGTAACCGCCATGATGGCATTCTTTTTATTAATGTGGCTATTGGGATCTTCGACCCAAAGTCAGTTGGAGGGCATCTCGGAATATTTTAAAACACCGCTGAAAATTGCTTTGACTGGTGGATCAACCATCGGAGATAGTAACAGCGTAATCAAAGGGGGCGGAACTGATCTTACGCGTCAACATGGTCAAGTTAAAAAAGGTGAGATTATTATAGATGACCCAGCCAACCAAAAAGCTCAGAAAATTATTAAGGAACGTGCTGAATTAATCAAACTGGAAGGACTCAAGAAAAAGATAGAAGAAGCAATTGAAGCCAATCCATCATTAAAGAAGTTTGCAAACCAGCTCTTACTGGATATTACATCGGATGGATTAAGGATCCAAATTGTTGACGAACAAAATCGTCCCATGTTTGCGCTGGGAAAAGCCGAATTGCAGCCGTATACGAAAACCATTCTGCGCGAAATTGCTAAAATGCTCAATGAAGTCGAAAACAAAATCAGTCTATCCGGTCATACAGATGGGAAACCATTTCCATCTGGCGACAAGGGCTATAGTAACTGGGAGTTATCGGCTGACCGTGCTAATGCTTCACGACGAGAACTGATTGTTGGCGGAATGGATACGAACAAGGTACTACAAGTCATTGGATTGTCTTCTGCAGTACTATTTGACAAGAATTCCCCGCTTAACCCCATCAATCGCCGGATCAGCATCGTTGTTATGAACGAAAGAGCAGAGAAATCCATTACTATGGATAAGCACACACTTGACATTGATATGCAGGATGAACCCAATAAAGAATTATTGCAGAACCCAGAAAACAGGGCTTTATAAATAACCATCAACCTAAATGCTAAAACTTCAACACCCGGTCGTTATCGCTCTGCTTATTCAGATAATAACCTTATTATTGATTTGTTTTTTAATAGTATCGCAATCTGCGATCGCATTGAGCTTATTCGAATGGAGCCTGGTGCAGGGATTATTGGCTGGATTAATCAGTTATTACACGAGAATGCCGGCATGGTGGATTTTGATTCATCTGGCATTCATTCCTCTGGCTATCACCACACTGGCGTTAAATATTTCTTCAACCTGGTTTCTGGTATTTTTTCTCTGTTTATTATTAATTTATGGAAAAACTTACAAAACTCAAGTACCGCTTTATCTTTCAAGCAAATGTGCAAATCATGCGCTTGAAACATTATTACCTGAACAAGAACAATTCTCTTTTGTTGATCTGGGGAGCGGTTGCGGCGGCTTAGTGAAGAATCTGGCAAGTAGCCGCAGAAATGGCATATTCCACGGTATTGAATCAGCACCTTTACCATTCCTGATCAGTAAATTAAGAAGTATATTTTGCGCTTCCTCCTATAAAGTATTTTGGGGTGATTTCTGGGAATATGATTTTTCAAAGTATGATGTCATCTATGCGTATCTATCGCCAGTTCCTATGGAACCGCTTTGGCACAAGGTAAATAAGGAAATGCGGCCAGGCAGCCTGCTCATCAGCAACACTTTTATGATCCCTGGCATTACACCTTATAAAAGTATCAAACTCGATGATTTTTCAAAGTCTACACTGTATCTATGGAAAATATAGATCGCTTGAACTACGAATATTTATGCGCGCCGCCAAGTAGTACCCTTTGGATTATCCTCAAGAATGATACCTTGTTCCAGAAGATTTTCACGGATAGCATCGGCATCTGAATACCGGCCTTCTTGGCGTGCGCTTATCCGTTGCTGAATCAACTGTCCAATTTCATCTTGAGTTAAAGAATTCGATTCATTGGTAACAACTTCATTTTGTAAATAATCCTGCGGATTCTGCTGCAACAAACCTAATAAATTGCCAAGTCCTTTTAGCAATCCCGCATTCTCTTTTGAGCCCGTTTTATTGATATCACTGGCAAGCTCAAACAATACTGCGATCGCTTCCGGTGTATTAAAGTCATCATCCATTGCAACTTTAAATTTCTGCGCATGAAAATTACTCCAATCGATAATCTTTGTATCAACCGGCTTAACTTCCTTAAGTGCAATATACAAACGATCAAGTGCAAGTTTTGTATCTTTAAGATGCTGATCAGAATAATTTAATGGGCTGCGGTATTGTGCACGTAAAATAAAGAAACGTATCACTTCAGGTTGATAATGTTGCAGTATTTCACGAACCGTAAAAAAATTACCTAAAGATTTTGACATTTTTTCATTATCAACACGTACGAACCCATTATGCATCCAGTAATTAACAAATGAATGTTCATGCGCTCCTTCGCTTTGGGCAATTTCATTTTCATGGTGCGGAAATTGCAAATCCTGCCCCCCCCCATGAATATCAAAATGAACGCCCAATAGTTGCTCACTCATAGCCGAGCACTCAATGTGCCAGCCTGGACGTCCTCTTCCCCAGGGAGACTCCCAAAAAGGTTCTCCCGGCTTTGCCGATTTCCACAGCACAAAATCTAATGGGTCTTTTTTATTAGAATCGATTTCTACGCGCTCACCTGCACGCAGATCACTCAGAGACTTACCAGATAGTTTTCCGTAATTTGGAAAATTGTGTACAGAATAATAAACATCACCATTACTTGCCCGATAGGCAAGATTCTTTTCAACCAAGGTGTCAATCATACCGATCATGTTTTCAACATAACCCGTTGCACGCGGCTCGTAGGTAGGTGGTAAAACACCCAGCGCTAAAGAATCCTCATTCATGGCCTGAATAAAACGCTGGGTCAGCATTTCAATTGACTCATTGTTATCTTGCGCGCGTTTGATAATCTTGTCGTCTATATCAGTAATATTCCGTACATAGCTGACATTGAAATCGTTCGCCTTAAACCAGCGGACAACCGTGTCAAAAACAACCAGAACCCTCGCATGCCCCAAATGACAGTAATCATAAACGGTCATTCCGCAAACATATATTTTTACTTTTCCAGGCAGGATGGGAATAAAATCTTGTTTTTCCCTAGCTATTGAGTTATAAATTTTAAGCATAAGACCAACAGATAAAATTGTAGAGCTGACTATCTTCTTGATAGAATTCTGGATGTTCTTGATGATAAAATCAGAAATAAATAGCCAATGAGTATAGCATATTGTAAATATGAAACTCTTACCCTCGTTTATAACAAATAGGAAACCTATGCGACTCTACCAGATTTTTATTTTGCTGTTTTTAATCTCGATAAGCCTGGGTGTAAATGCCACAGACGTAAGAGTTGAAATGAAAACGAATATTGGAAATATCATACTCGAGCTTTATCCAGACAAAGCACCAAAAACAGTAGAGAATTTTCTTGAATATGTTGAGGAAGGTTTTTATAAAAATACGGTATTTCACCGCGTGATATCCGGCTTTATGATCCAAGGTGGCGGATTCGATACTGCTTTCAAACAGAAACCGACCAGACCACCGATTCAGAATGAGGCTGCCAATGGTTTAAAGAATGAAATTGGAACAATAGCAATGGCACGTACATCGGATCCGCATTCTGCTTCGGCACAATTTTTTATCAATGTCGCGAATAACGGATTCCTTAATTTTAAAGCATCCAGTCAAAGCGGTTATGGGTATGCTGTATTTGGCAAAGTAATCACTGGCATGGAAATTGTAAATAAGATTGCGTCCACACCAACTGGCCCGGGCGGACCTTTTCCAGGTGATGTACCTAAAAACAGTGTAATCATCGAAGAAATCATTAAACTTCCTGTTTCTGAGAAACAGAACCCTCAATAACAGGAATCATAAATCCACAAAGGACTGATATGGTCAGATTACAAACAAATTTTGGTATTATAAAACTTGAACTGGATAGTGAGAAAGCACCTGAAACTGTTCAGAACTTTCTAAATTACGTAACCAGCGGATTTTATGACAACACATTATTCCATCGTGTCATTGATGATTTTATGATCCAGGGTGGCGGATTTGAGCCCGGAATGAAACAAAAAAATACGCTAGCGCCCATTCAAAACGAGGCTGCTAACGGACTCAAAAATGATACTTATACCATAGCGATGGCACGTACTGCTGACGTGCATTCTGCAACAGCGCAATTTTTTATTAATGTGGCCAGCAATGGATTCCTAAATTACAAATCTCCATCACCACAAGGCTATGGTTACTGCGTATTTGGAAGAGTGGTTGAAGGTCAGGATGTTGTTGATAAAATCAAGAAAGTTAAAACCGGAGATTCTGCTGGCCACCAGAATGTCCCTCTCGAAGATATCATCATTCAGAAAGCTGAAGTAATTTAATCGCTGACAAGTAGCAGAAAGTATTTTTTGGTGTAAGTTAAACATGCACTTACAATCGCACTTTTTACAACAACCCTCGTACCAGATCGTCCTGAAGATCCTGCACCGCTTCTAACCCCACTGCGATTCGCAACAGTCCATCGGATATACCAGCAGCATCCCGGGCATCTTGGCTAATACGAGCATGGGTTGTAGTTGCGGGATGTGTCAGTGTGCTCTTGGCATCGCCCAGATTAGCAGTAATCGATATCAGACGTGTCGAATCAATAACACGCCAGGCTGCCTCTTTTCCTCCTTTCACTTCAAATGTAACAATACCGCCACCTGAATTCTGTTGAAGTTTTGCCAATTCATATTGCGGATGAGACATTAAGCCAGGATAAAATACACGTGTCACATTAGGTTTGGATTCAAGCCACTGAGCTATTCTCAGTGCATTCTCAGAATGTGCTTCCACACGGATTTTGAGTGTTTCCAAGCCTTTCAGTATTACCCAGGCATTGAATGCACTGAGTGTCGGTCCAGCTGTACGCAAGAACCCATATATACCGCCATCCATTAGCAATTCCCGATTACCTAACACGGCACCGCCCAATACTCTACCTTGCCCATCCAAATACTTGGTTGCAGAATGTATGACAATATCAGCTCCCAGCTCGAGCGGTTTCTGCAGAATTGGCGTACAAAAACAATTATCAACAACCAGCCAAATACCAGACTTTCTCGCGATTTTCGATAATTCAGTGATATCCGAAATTTCTGTTAATGGATTAGACGGTGTTTCCAGAAAGAAAAGTTTGGTGTTGGGTTGTATTGCGGTTTCCCATGAATTAACATCCGTAGCTGATACAAACGTAGTATCAATATTGAATCGTTTCAATATGTTATTGAATAAATTGACAGTTGCGCCAAATAAACTGCGCGATGCAACGATATGATCACCGGCAGAAAGTAGTCCCATTACACATGCAAGTATTGCTGACATGCCGGAAGAAGTTGCAATGCATGTTTCTGCGCTTTCCAGTACAGCAAGCCGCTCTTCGAATGCGGTTACAGTCGGATTGGTAAACCGGGAATAAATATTCCCCGGCTCACTCCCGGAAAAACGTGCAGCTGCCTGTGCTGCACTATCAAAAACAAAACTTGATGTTAAATACAATGCTTCAGAATGTTCATTAAACTGACTACGATGAATACCGGTATGTAGTGCAAGTGTCTCTGGTTGCAAATGATCAGACATGTATATAGAACCTCAAGCAAAAACGTAAGAATTTTAACAATCTGGAAATATTTTAGTATTCACCACTATTGATCTTATTTATATAAGCTTAAAAAAGTGTATAACTTTTTCAGCGTTCACTGAAAATGCTAATCAGAAAAAACCAGACTTAAATCAAGCTGTGTATTAGATATGGTTTGCAAAAAAGGTTGACTGGAATTTCGTTGCAACTCAATAGAACGTAAATATTCTGTCGTTACATCACCTGTTATATAGTTTCCATCAAAGCATGAAGTCTCGAACTTTTTTAAAGTAGGTGATATTTTCGAGACAGCGCGACTTAGTGCCTCCAGATCTTGATAAATCAGATAATCAGCGCCAATTTCATTGCAAATTTCCTCCGTACTACGATTGGTTGCAATTAATTCTTGACGTGTGGGCATATCTATGCCGTACACATTGGGATATCTCACTGGGGGAGCCGCAGAAGCAAAATAAATTTTATGTGCTCCAGCCTCACGTGCCATCTGTACTATCTCGCGACTTGTAGTACCGCGTACAATTGAATCATCAACCAATAAAACATTTTTGCCACGGAACTCTATACTCATTGCATTCAGTTTCTGACGTACTGATTTACGCCTCTGTTGCTGACCTGGCATGATAAAGGTACGACCGACATAACGATTCTTAACAAAACCTTCTCGAAAATTAACGCCCAATCGATTGGCGAGTTGCAGAGCACTTGGCCGACTTGAATCAGGTATCGGAATTACCACATCAATATCCAGATGATGCATTGATTTTCTAATTTTCTCAGCGAGATGCTCGCCCATGTTCAATCGTGTTTCGTAGACCGAAATACCATCAATTACAGAATCAGGCCGAGCCAGGTATACATATTCAAAAATACAAGGATTCAGAGAATAATTGGTTGCACATTGCTTGTTGTAAAAATTTCCAGCTTCATCAATGAAAATCGCTTCTCCTGGCGCCACATCACGTATCAGTTTGAAGCCCAGTGTATCGAGAGCAACGCTTTCTGAAGCAATCAGATATTCAAACCCGCTTTCACTCTCTACCGTACCAAAAACTAAAGGGCGTATTCCATAAGGATCGCGAAAAGCTAACAACCCGTAGCCAGCAATCATTGCCACAACAGCATACGCACCTCTGCAACGTTTATGTACACCAGATACAGCAGCAAAGATTGTGGCAGGATCAAGTTGGCAATTACGGGTGCTTTCCTGTAATTCGTGTGCGAGAACATTCAGGAGGACTTCAGTATCCGAGTTAGTGTTTACATGCCTTAAGTCGGCCCTAAACAATTCCTGTGTAAGTTCCTCCGCATTTGTCAGATTACCATTATGGCTCAATACAATACCAAAAGGTGAATTGACATAAAAAGGCTGTGCTTCAGCTGAAGAATTGGCAGATCCGGCTGTAGGATAGCGCACATGGCCAATACCAATATTACCAGCTAATGCTCGCATATCCCTGGTACGAAATACATCACGCACCAAACCAAGGCCTTTGTGCATATGAAATTTATTGCCTTGGGCGGTAACTATACCGCTTGCATCTTGTCCACGATGCTGCAGCATTAATAAACCATCATAAAGCAATTGATTAGCTGGTGATTTTGCAACAATACCGAGAATTCCACACATAGAAATACTCCGTGAGATTTGCTCTAATCATCTTAAAGATATAGATAAAAAATATTTGCCAAATGGAAAAAAAATCATACAAGTGCAAGCGTAATAAATTTTAGTGATAATTAATCATATTAAGATCTTTTTTTTTTCGTAGCTAATACGCTTTGACAGATCATTTGGCAACCAAGGTAAAACTTGCATTGCTATCGCTTCCAGCGGGCGGCTTAAAGCAGCCTGCTGCCAAAACACCTGGTTAGGAATCGTTGTTAACCCAGCGATCAGCACCAGTAACATTACAATAACAAGTGCTCTTATGAAGCCAAATACAGAACCAAGCAATCGATCAATAAATCCTAGACCAATACCTTTAATTAAAACAGACAACAACATTGTTGCCAAGGCTGTGATAAGCAATACCGAAATAAATGCCAAAACAAATGCAATAGAAATACGGAGTGTCTCACCAGTTATTTCAGCAGGCAAAAATTCCTCAAAAAATGATGCATACGCGCCAGCTACTATAAAGGCGACAACCCAACCGGCAACAGACAGTGCTTCACGAACAAATCCTCGAATAATACTTAGAACTATTGATACAAGAAAAATACCGGATACGACATAATCAAAAACGGTCATCGGCTAAAATTGATACAGTTCATCTTATTGAGCAATATAAATTAGAGTTAGCTAGAAATATAATACACAAGTGTCTGCCTGACTTGAGACTAATCTACAATATCAGTGGGCATAAAAATTTATATTTCCACGATTCTCTACCACATAATCTCGTTTACACCTCGATACCGTAATAATCCCCTCACGCTATCCCACATGATACGGCTACGATCGCTCAGATCCGACAGACTCTTATATCCTCACCAAACTTCGCAATCATCTTGGAGCCACTACTCCATCCAGTCCAATCTTTTTTAACTTCCTTAATTCATTCTCAGCGGCGCTTCGGGTCATAAAAGGACCTATACGTACACGAGTTACTTCATTGTTATCAATTTTAAGCGTTTCAGTATAAGCCTTAAATCCATTTGATTCCAAATTTGCTTGTTGCTGCCTTGCTTTCAATTGATCTGAGAATGCACCGAACTGCACAACAAATCCCTTCGTCGTATCTGCAGTTGCAGTTGCAGGCGCGGCAGTTATAGCTGCAATATTTGTTACATTCGTGCTTTTTACTTCAACGGGATGTTTATCAATTTTCGGTTTAATTCCTGGGATCGGAATGCGTTTCTGTTCGTCTGATACTTCGATGATTTCCTCAATGTTCTGCGGACTAACATTAGGTTTACTCTGTAATTCTGGGGATGCATCTACTACATCAGTAGATTCTTGGGCGACTGATTCTGCTTTGGGTACAAAACCATTCTTGTTGGTTTTGCTGGGTACTGGCAAATTAATAGCAATTTCATGTTTCTCATTCTCTGATTTTGGTTCATCGAAAATAATCGGTAACACAACCACAGAAATAAGAACCAGAACGATAGCGCCAACCAAGCGTCTTCTCGCACGTTTTCGTAGTAATAATTCCTCTTCACTGATATTTTTAGTCATTTGAAATATCCAATTATTACCTGCTTTGAAGTGTGTTTAAATAACGCAACACGTCACCCACCGTATAGAAAGATCCAAATATGCAGATTCTATCATTTTTAGTCGCCTGTTCACAGGCAAAAACAAAAGCTGTCACACAATCTGGAAACTTATGAATGACCTTTTTATCATTTGAAATACCCGCTTCATGTATCTCATTGATTAAATAATCTGCAGTAGCAGCGCGAGGATTATAAATTGATGGTACCAGCCAGAAATCAATATCATTTTTTAATTTCTGAATAACTCCATAGATGTCTTTATCCTGCAGCATAGCAAATACTGCATAGGTATATCCAACCGGTTTTGTCGCAGCCAAATTTTCAGACAAAACAGAAGCTGCACCCGGATTATGCCCCACATCCAAGATTATCATTGGTTGCGTTGAAACAACTTGAAATCTTCCCGGTATGGCAGCCTCAGTTAACCCCTGACGTACGTCATTCATACTGACAGGTAACAATTCATTTAACGTATCTAGTGCAGCCAAACAAGTACTCGCGTTTTGCAGCTGTTTCTCACCGCGCAAAGCTGGCAAAGGCAGAGAATATCGCCAACCCTTCGGTCCCCAGAAATCCCATTGTGTATTTTTCTTGGAAAAACCAAATGCTTTGTCAAAATGAAAAAAATTTGCACCAATATTCTCAACTTGAAGATTGACGGAACCTGGCAAATCAATTTCCGCACAGACAGCCGGTTTGTTTTTTCTAAAAATCGCGGCTTTCTCAAATCCTATCTTTTCCCTTGTATCCCCAAGGTATTCCATATGATCCAAATCAATGCTGGTTAAAATCGAACAATCCGCATCAAACATATTAACAGCATCAAGACGTCCTCCCAGACCAACTTCCAAAATTGCCACATCAACATGGTCTTGAATAAACAAATACATCGCGGCCAACGTGCCAAATTCAAAAAAAGTTAAAGACGTCTGACAACTTCTCCTTGCGGCATTTATTTGCTTAAATGCGTAGCAAAGTCTTTCATCACCTAACTCTTTTTTGTCAATACGAATACGCTCATTATATTGAAGTAAATGGGGCGAAGTATAGCAACCTACTTTATAGCCAGCACAACACAAAATCGATTCAAGCATCGCACACACAGAACCTTTCCCATTAGTCCCGCCAACCAATATAATTGGGATTTTTGGCAACAATCCAAGTTCCAGCTTAACCTGATTCACACGATCCAATCCCATTTCGATGGTTTTGGGATGAAGCACTTCAAGATAAGTTAACCAGTCCGCAAGTGAATCAGGTTCCCGGCTTGGCGCATTCATATACTACGAATCATTATTTTTCTAAAAAAGTGAAGTGTGTGGTAGTAACAGAGCTGCCACTGAATTAGGATACAGGTATCGGCATGCGCATTAGTTGCGTACAAAGATTGACAATTTTATCGCGCATTTGTCTTCGATCCACAATCATGTCAATCGCACCATGCTGCAATAGAAATTCAGCGCGTTGAAAGCCTTCTGGCAGTGTTTGACGAACCGTCTGCTCAATGACGCGTGGGCCAGCAAACCC
>Ga0154020_10008228_pt1 | contig 12103 bp, 16 predicted proteins | sample Klosneuvirus_201_FD_109709 | JGI IMG/M metagenome (GOLD analysis project Ga0154020, IMG submission 109709) | Active sludge microbial communities from wastewater, Klosterneuburg, Austria - Klosneuvirus_20160825_MG | ecosystem: Engineered > WWTP > Aerobic digester > Activated sludge | place... | reverse complement strand
CGGCTTTTACTTTCGCGCCGATGGGTTTGGCTGGTGCCGCTGGCGCGAGCGCGTCAGCGGTGAAGTGTGTGGCGACATAGTTGACCTGCTCCACCTGCAAGATGAAGCTCTTCACTCGCATCAGCAGCCTGTCCTGGTAGCTGTGAGAATCGGTGAGCGACGCAAACGCTGTCAACTCAAGCCGCTTGTCGATCAACGGTGCGAGGTCCTTGGCATTCTGCGCCATGTGGCGAAACAAGTGCTGGAACCGCTCTGGCAACATTGCCAGCATATGATCGCGCTCCGGCTGCTTCTCGGCCTTCTTGGGCATGGTAGTTCCTTTCATTACTCTGGCTGCGCGCAAGTTGGCGCAGCCGTGCTTGGGCGAAATGCTCAGCGACGCTTCTTGGCGTCAACGTCGGCGCGAATGTAGCTGTCGCGCATACCGCGCGGCAACTGGTTGAACAGCGGCGAGCTGACCGGGTTTGCGACATGCAAGCCGTTGTTGAGGAAATGCGACAACGCATTCTCAAAACCAATCGAGGTGTGCGCGCCGATCAGTTCGGCATACGTCAACGCAAACGACGGTCCATGCGACCAGCCGCCATACTTGCGACGATCCAGAGCGTGCGCGATCTCGTGCAACACAACGCCGCGCGTAATGCGCATTCCGCTGTTGAAGTTCAGTTGCATCTTGCCACCAACGTCGAACTGCCAGATACCAATCTTGGTACCGTCAACGCCGCGCAATCTGCAAGCTGCTGCGTAGGGCGCGCCAGCTGGCGCGAGGAAGCAATCGATGTTGTTGATGTTGTGCATCGCAAACACTTCATTCGACAGGTCGATCGCTTCCTGCGCCGACATGATAAAGCCGTGATCGCGGGGCTGCAAACCTAACTTGGCGTTGAGCCGGTCGCGAATGGTATGGCGATCCTGCTGACTCAACGTGCGGTCGGCTGAACGTGGCAGCAAACCTTCGACGCGGTACATCTTGTACTGTTGCGGATCGAAGATCTGGCTATACTGGAAGTTGCCAGTGATGAAGCGAATGCGGTCGTACTCGGCATCGAGCACGCCAGAGTTGCGTTGCAACTGATGCGCAAACGCTGCGCGCTTGCTATCGGCTACCTGCCATGCGCGCGCTGCCAGAATGCGATTGCGCTTCAACTTGTTGCCGTCAAAGCCAATCACGCCAACGCGGTTGGTTTTGCTGCTGGCGACAACGGCAAACTTGAAGTTGAGCGACTCGGCGCTGTGCGCCAAGTAGGGCGCGTCAAACTCAGCGCCAACTTGCTCGAACTCGCCGGGAACAAAGTTCAGTCCGCTGGTCGAAACCCGCGTCACTTCGGTGACTTCGGTAGTTTTGTTGATGATCGGCATTTTCGTGTTTCCTTTTAGCACGTACACTCCGCGATTGCTCACGGAGTACGTTTGATATTGATTTACGCGACTGGCTGCTTACGCTTCGCTGCGCAGCGACTCCTGAACGCGGCGCGCGTTGCGTGGCGTGTCGAGCTGCCACAGTACATCGTCCTGCTCGGAGTCGTCAGTGGCGAAGTCGATGTCAAGATCGACGTTGCTGACGCGATTGAGCCAATTGCCGCCGTAACGGAGTTCGATGGCGCGCGAGTTGGTGAGTTTCATAATGCGATACCTTTTGATTGTTGCGGCTCAGCGAAATTGCTGGGCTGTCATACCTGTACACACGGGCGCGAAGCGCCGCCATGTCCAGCGTATCACGAATTGCGTTGCTGCTCAAATGAAATCGCAAATTCCTGCTTTACGCCATACCTTGCAAATGCGTGTTTGCTGGCCGTCTCACATGTCAATTTTGCGTCAAATCGCCAGCACGAAAGGTTCGACCATGAAACTCGTTTCGACCAAAATCACCGCCGACTTCAAAGCCGCATTGGTGCGCGCCTACAGTGTCGCCAAGGAGGCCGGTGCTGATCGCGCTGTGCGCGGTGCACTGCGCCAGCTGGCACGCGATATTCGCGCCAAGCCACGCAGCGGTAAAGTCGACGTGCCGGCTGCGTTGAAACGGGCGATGGCCCCGACGACAAAACGCGAGTTGCGTAAAACGCTGACCAACGACCGTCTGGTCACCGCGTTGAAGGAGAACGCACCAACGCGCAAAAAGTCGGCTGTCAAATCACCGGCGAAGCGCACAGCAGTCAAACTAGCCGAAAAGCCGACACGCCGCACTGCGACAACAAAGCGCAAAGCAACGGAGAAGCCATCCAGGCGGAGTGCCGGCGCGCAAGCCGAGATTGATCGGATTCAAGCTGCAGCACGCAAGTTTGAGGATTCGTTCAGGCGCAAGCCATCCAAGCCAACGCGCGAAAAGCCTGCCGCGCCAAAGCCAACGCGCGAAAAGCCTGCCGCGCCAAAGCCAACGCGCGAAAAGCCTGCCGCGCCAAAGCCGGCTGCGTCAGCACCGTTGAAGTCCGGCGACTCGCCCGGTGATTGGGGATTGCCGCGCTTCGCATGGCGGACTTGGAGAAACCGCGGTAAAAACACCTCACTGGTAGAGTACATCGATCCGCACAACAACAAGCTGGCAATCGGCATTTTGCTGGGTGGCGGCCGCTCAATGAAAATTTGGAGTGGCAGCTTTCCGACCAACCGCCGTTTGAAGGTGCCCAGCCGCAGCATTAAGCGTATCGCCGACGTGCGGTATACTGGATTTGAAAATGACGGTGGCGAATGGTTCTTGAAGACGTTCGGCGACGGCTATAGCGTTGTTGCCCAATACACCGCACCGCCGCAGATCGAACGCAAAAGTGAAAACCCGGAGAAGTACAGCAAAAGCGATCACGGCTTCCCGAAGGGTAGCTGGGAAATGTGGGCCGGGCGCGCTCGGCGCGGCGACTACGTCGAGTATTGGGATGAATGGCACAAGAAAGCGCGCATTGGTGTGCTGTATGGTGGCGGCAAGATGATCAAGATCGTCTCCTGCAGTCCCGGCAGTTCGATGTTTAGCATTTTCAAAGTGCACAGCAACAACATATTGCGCCTCAACAACGTAGCTGGCATTCCCAGCATGGTCTGGGGCCAGGCTGACGACATCGCCAATAAGATTGTCAACCGCTTCATCAACTCGTTCGACAAGAAAACCGGCGACTTCACTTTCCAATCGCCAGCGCGCGGCAAAGTGTAATCAACAGATAAAAAGAGCCGGGAACATTGCTGTCCCCGGCTTAAAATCACGCTGCATTGTTGTCTAGACCAAAGGAACCATTCCTTTATGCAGCGCGACGTTTACCCTTCTTCGACGACTTCTTGCTGGACTTGCCGGCTGCTGCCGCTGCGCCCTTCTTCGAAGATTTCTTCTTGCGCGAGCCGCCCTCGGCTGCGCGTTCGGCCAACCGAGCGATCTTGGTCTCGACGCTGCCGCGATTGAGCGAGCGATCGTCCTCGGCCACCTGGATGAACTTCGCGCCGTTTGCGCCGTTCGACGGGAAGCGAATCTCGACGCCATCAGCGTCCTGCAGCGTCACGCCGCCTTCGTCTTCTTCGGTCACGGTGCCAGCGATTGGCTCGAGCTGGTAGTTGGTGTTGGCGATCACGTAGCCGGCGCCTTCGCCGGTGTGAGCGATGATTGCTGACATGGGGATCATGGTCGGTGTGCGAACGACGCGACCGGGCTGTTTGATTGCAATGGTAACACCGGCGTCCGTCACTTCATGGACGATGCCGTCGATGCGGACGATGCCATGACCGGCAATCTCCACCTTGTATGCTTTGCTGCTGGCCTTGGCCATCTGAGTTACTCCGTTGATATCTGTTGCGAGAAATGCCAGCCGAAATCAATCGGCTGGCACTCTTCCCTGTAGTCTACTTCGCCGGATTAGCGACGACGCTTCTTCTTGGCCGGGGCGGCCTTCTTGCCCTTGGCGGCCTTGCCCTTGGCGCCGCGACGGCTGCGCGCCGGCTTTTCGTCCTCGTCGTCTTCGTCCTCGTCTTCGTCCTCGTCGTCCTCATCTTCGTCGTCGGAGTCATCGAGGTCGAGGTCGCCGTCGTCGAGGTCGTCGTCGTCATCCTCGTCGGAATCTTCGTCCTCGTCCTCGTCGTCATCCTCGTCGGAATCTTCGTCCTTCTTGGAACGACGCGACTTGCCCTTGGCAGCCTTGCCCTTGGCACCACGACGCGACTTCGGCGCGTCTTCGTCGTCATCGCCGTCGTCGGGGAGCGCACCGGCGATGCTGCTCAGGAATGCCGAAATGGCGTCGAGCGACTTCGGGCTGGCCTGGTTGATAGCTACAAGCGACTCCACGATTAACTTGAGCTTCTTCTCTTCGGCCTTGTCGGATTTTGCAGACATTGTGTCCTCTTTCGTTGATGTTAAAAGTTTGCAAACTTATCTCGCACCGCCTGCTTCTCCTTTGCGCTTGGTGCGTGACACTCCTCATTTACGTCGAGCAAATGCTCAGGTATGCGAAAGTGAAGCAGGCAGGAGGATTTCGCCTTATTCCAACTCCCGACGCACCTTTTGCTGCTTGCGCGCCCAGCGTTGCGTTTTCCGCTCGCGCTGACGCTGTTCAGCCACTTCCTTGCGCCTTTGCTTGCGAGTGCCCTCAGGTTGACGAGGCGGCGGTTCTCGCAGCGAGAAAGGCGGGCTAAGCATCCGAGTCATGTTTTCACCACGCTGTCTGCCATCTTGCGCTTGTACTGCTCGACTTCCTGCGGAAACTCCGCCTCATACATGAGGATCAGCGTGCGGATGTCAGCCAACCGCTCCGCGTTGCGTTCGTAAGCAGCATTGAGCTGCCGGTTAAGCAATTCGGCGTATACTCGCTGCACCGGCGTGTCGGAAGTGTGCATAATGCTAACTCCGCTCAGATTACAACTCCTCGGCATCGTCATCGTCGTCATCGTCGCTGTCTTTCTTCTTGGCCTTCTTCTCCGCCTCAGTCACCTGCAGCAGCGATTTATCATTCGTCAGCTGCAGGAATAGCTGAGCGCGCAGCTTGCCAGCCAGCAGGAAGCGAGCGTTGATGCCCATCTCGTCAGCCGCCTCCATCAACAGCTTCTTCGAGCCTTCGACTTCCGACAGCACCAATCGCTTCAGCGCCAGATAGCTGAATGCACTGATGGAGTTGTACATTCTGGCCCGCTTCTTGCCGAACGACTCTTTCAGCTGGAAAGCGTACTGCATCTTGCCCTTTTTCAAGCCCACTTTGCGAATCTGATTGGTGTCCTCGAGATAGGCCAGCGTATCGTAGAACGGATCGAAGCCGCGCACATTGCCGAACGCATCCGCCACCCAGACGCGCACCATGCCGACATGGCCTGGGAAGCCCATCTTGTTCTTGGTGTTCTTGAACTTCTTGTACTTGTAGCGGTCCACAGCACCATCGCGATGCACCGACGGCTCAATCGCTTGCGATGTCACCTTCTTGTCGCGCTGCACTTCGCCACCCTCGGGCGACGATACGGCGTTGATGCGCAGGCGATGTGATGAATAGAACTTGATCGCTTCACCGCCCGGCTCATACAGCGGATCACCGTAAGTCTGGCCGGGAACTTTGCGCACCTGATTGGTGGCGTAGAAAACTAAGCCTTTGCTGGCCAAGCGTGAAACCACACGCTTCAGATGCTCGGAATACGCTGCGGCTTCTGCGGCGCGACGCTTGCCGCGTTCTTCCGCTTCGTCATCTGACTCCGTCACCATCGCCGCCAGTGAGTCGAGGAAGGCTGCACCTTCGATGCGGTCGTTGTCCGTTGGACAGACGAAGTCTTGTGCTGTGGTCAAGCTCTTGTCGGCTTTCAGTCCAAGTCCCTCAGCCAACGCCGAAAAGTGCTTGTTGTTCTTCGGGATGATATAGCCCCAGCTTTCGGTTTCTGGCACCCAGATCTTGTCCGGCATCCGGCGCAAGACGAAATGCAGCAAGTCAAATACCGTCTCGATGACGTTGCGGCGATAGTAGCGGAATGGCGAACTCTTGTCGTCCACCATGGCGCGGAAATCCATGCCGTAAGTGGAAAACACGTTGCCAGCGAACTGCTCATTCAACGTGCCCTCAGCGTCGATGAAGCTGGTGAAGTTAACGTCCTGATTCAATGCGCTGGACATGCAGTGATAGATTAGCGTCGTCTTGCCGCTGCCCTCTGGACCGGCTACGCTGCCGAATGCGTTGTATAGGCCGCCGGATAGCGCACGGTTGATCTGCAGCGAACCAGTCGACAGCGGCTTCAAGTAGCGCATACTGTTCGACATCATGCGGGTGCGCTTTTCTGCTGCATCCAGCACACCGGCGTAGAATGCGCTGGCTGGCGTCTTTTTGACCGGCGCGATGTTGACGTCTAGCTTGAGCTTGGCCGACTTCTTCTTGCGAACTTTGCCCGACCTGCTGACCGGCTTCACCTTCGCTTTGGTCTTCGTTGCTTTACGCGCCATCCATCTTCTCCTGTTTCAGCTGTTCTTGCCAGCTGGACCACTTCTTGTCGGTCAATGCTTTGCCGTTGCGGAACGCTACCAGAAATTCGTTCGGGCGATCACAGCCCATGGCGAAATCAATCGCCAGCAGCAGTATGCGTTTGTCCATGCGCAATTGACGCAGTTCTGCCTCCGGAAGGTCGCTTTCGATCTGCTTCAACACTTCACGGAAACTAGAAATCTCCGACGGCCAACGTCGACCCTCAATGCGCAAGCGCTTATCGTCCCATGGGTGACCGCGATAGCCGTCAATTCGCTGCGCCAGATAGGAACCGACAATCTGTCCAGTCGAGCCCAACGGCAGCCACGTCCGCAGCTCTTCGATCAGCACTTCACGCGCATACCACGCGATTTTGTGATCCAGCTCAAACTCTTCGCGCTTCTCTTTGGGTACGCGCACCCAATCCCAGAATTTCATGGCCTGTCCTCGTCCTTGGATAGCTGTTTGATCTGTGTTTCTATCTGCTCCAGCTCACGCCGCAAATCGTCAGCTGCTTCCGGGAAGTCGATCCGACTGGCTTGAATACGATTGCGCAGCCGGCTGGCGTCGAGTTGCAGCTGTTCCACTTCAGACAGCGAGCCGGGATCAGGCTTGAAGCCAGGGCAATCGAAGCAATCGACTGGTGGATTAATCAAGCTGCCACCGCCGGTCAGCTTGGAGAACCAGCGCGGTGCACTGTTAGCAGATAACGGAACTGCCCAATTGCACAGCGCAGCGGCGACAGGAACGTAAGTCCCCGTCGCCTGATTGATACGATACGCTTCTGCGGAAACACTCAGATGTGCGCACTTAGCCATCGCTTTTCTTTCGCCGCTCCTCGGAGATGCCCAAGCCAATTCCACTCGCGATAACCCAAACCAACGCTCTCCGCCATGCTGCGCGCGTAGCGTTGCCGCTCCTCAGCGTCGCCGGAGTTGGATTCGACCCAGCCATTGGTCGTCTTCCACTGAAAGCTGACTGGCCGTTCAAGATCGATCATCGCGGTTCGTCCTTCTCCGCGGTGGCCTTGGCGTCCACAACACGCGCACGGCCTTTAGTCGTCAGATGGTACACCGGCTCGGTTTCACCATCGTTGATTACCGCCATCACTAGAGCCTCGTCTATCAACTCGCGCATGGTAATCGCTGCTGCAAGCTTGTCGTCGTTATCCAACGGGCCGATGCAGTGCGGTCCGTTGCGATGCAAGAAAGAGAGGGCCGTCAGGTGTACGTCTAACTGCTTTTCATTACTGACGGCCATAGCTTCACCACACTCTCTTCTTGGCTAGCTGCTTCGCAGCCACCTTGTCGGAATTGTCGATCACACGCAACAACTCGTCGCTGATGAACTTACCTGCCGACGTTGTCAGTATTCCTTGGCTCTTGCAGCGGCTGAGACACAGGGCATACGTCAAGAAGATGCCAGCGAACTCCTGCGCCGGTTCTCCTTTGGGTCGACCATAGACGTAGTCGACCCAGAAATGCGCTGCTTCCTGGCTCATGCCAGCAGCTTGCACACCCTCGAGCGCCTCTTCCAAGAAGCGGGTGAAACGCTCTGGTATGTCATCGCAACTATCTTCGCCCAGGATAGGGACGAAGATGTTGTCGATCTGGTCGGCCGCCGCATCCAAGGAATACAGCGAACCAGTTGCGTAGCCGACCAGCTTCTTCAGTCGTTCTTTATCAGAACGGGATATCGTCATAGTCTTCGTCATAGTCTTCGTCCTCGTCGTCATCATCGTCTAGGTCGTCGTCATCGTCGCGCGACCGCTTCTTCGACTTCGACTTGGACGACTTCTTGCTGGACTTTTTCGACTTGGACTTCTTTGATTTGCGACGATCACTTTCATCGTCATCATCCTCGTCCTCATCTTCATCATCATCTTCGTCGTCCAGATCATCGTCGTCTTCGTCGTCGTCTCGAGAGCGCTTTTTGCTGGACTTGGACTTCTTTGACGACTTCTTCGACCGGCGGTCGTCTTCTTCATCTTCATCGTCGTCCTCCTCATCTTCATCTTCGTCATCCTCCTCGTCATCGTCATCGCGTGACCGCTTCTTGGAAGATTTCTTGGACTTGGATTTCTTCGACGAGCGGCGATCATCGTCATCGTCGTCCTCATCTTCGTCATCCGTATCCTCGTCGAAGTCATCCTCGTCCTCGTCCTCGTCGTCATCACGCGAGCGTTTCTTGGACTTCGACTTCTTCGACGGACGGTCATCATCGTCATCGTCTTCGAAGCGATTGCGCTTCTTCTTGGACGACTTGCGATCATCCTCGTCGTCATCTTCGTCTTCATCGTCCTCGTCGAACTGATCGCGATACTTCTTGTGCTTGTCGCTGTCGCCGCCCTTCTTCGCCTTGCGGTTCTCGTCGGGGAACTTCAGTTCCATTTCGCGATCACACAGATACGGCTTGATGCGCTTGGCTTCCTTCTCGGCCTCCTGCTCGCTCTCGCCCTTCTCTTCCGGCACCGCCCAACGTGCGAAGCTGGCCTCTTCCTCCGACAGCTTGGACTTCTCGGCCTTCTGGGCCGAATACATGTCGCCGGCTGCTTTGGCGTCCTTGTCGAACTTCAACAACAGATCGAAGCCGAACTTAGGATGCTCCGGACCGAACGCCTTCTTGCCCTCCGAAGTTTTGCGCGTATTGAGTCCGGCGATTTCCGAAATCTTGCGCGCTAGAGACGGAGTTACGCGCACAAGGCGCACTGGCGTCCACAGCTCGGTATCCTTGTCCTCCTTGTAGAAGGCCACGCCGCCGGACAGCTTCTGCTTCTTCTTCTCGTAGCGGGTCGGCTTACCCATCCGCTTCGGCGGATTCTCCTGCACGTCGCGATCAATCGCATTGACGAACGCTTCCAGGCGCGGATTGTCTTCGAGGACGGAGCAATACGGGCACTTCTTGGCATCGATCTGTGTCGAGCCGTCATCGGCGATGTAGGCACCCAAGCATGGCTTCGGGAAGCTGGCCGGCTTGCGCGATGGCTTCTCGCCCTTCTTCGGCTTCGGGATGGTATTGAGCCAATGGACGGCCTTGACTACTGTCCTGCCGACGAACCGTGTGGTTTTCCACTTGTTCTTCAACTCGAGCATCTCGACGGTCTCGGAAAGCCGCGGCCCCCGATCCCGTCCAGCCCACTGATTACTGTTTGTCCAGTCCACTGTCGTGTCCTCTCTTGCTTCTATGCGCTTATTTACGTAGTTACATCGTCACGTAGGCGATAGTCCAGTCGTTCTCATGCACGAAGACAACTGCGTTCGGCTGCATGGATCGGCCATCGATGTCGAAGCGGACGTTGCTGATCTGTCGCTCCATTTCGGCCGCCAAGTAGCCACGCAGGTCGGCCATCAGATTGGTCTGGTTGTGACCAACCAGCATCGGCATGTTGAGCCGGATCGGCGGCGGGGAAACGTCCGGTGTAAACATCAACGGGCGTTCGTTCGAGAACATCGCCATGAAGCCAGACCAGATATGCGACGGCACCAAGTTGCGAAAGAATGCATCGTCGTTGTCAACCAACACGGCGTAGTTGAGACGACGGCAGGCGACATCAATCATGCTGCCGAAGTGATTGCCGATCTGATCAGATAGCTCGTCATCGATGACACGGTTAGACATGTCGCCCAATGACAGCAACTTGACTTCCATGACGCCGCTGCAGCGTAGTGGGATCAGGCCCTTTTCGTATTCGGCGCTGCCCTGATCCGAGCGCATGAACGCCGACAGCACGAACTGAATGTCGAAGGAAAAGGAGATGGGGAACTGTGCCATGGATGGGCCCTCACTTGATGCCAATGTAGCTGTGCGCCTGGAACGACACTTTCAGCCCGAGACTCTGCGCCAGATGGATCGCCCGATCAACGTTGCGCCGCGTTGCTGGCAGATCGATGTCTTCGGCGATGTCAACTATCTCGGTGTCGCTCGGCTTGCGCTTGTATTCCGTCAGCGGTGACAGCCAGATATCGTTGTGCGGCCACTCTTCCAGCAGCGCCTGCGGCACGACATAGTATGCGCTGTTCTCGTCTCCGCTGATGACCAGACGAATGTGACAATGCGGTTTTTCAGCGTATTGCAACACCGCCTTGTTCATCGCTTCGCGCACCGTGCGCTTGGGCGAGAAGACGAACTGGATCATGGCCTCGTCATCATCCTCTTCATACGACTCGTTGATCTCTTCGACCGCTTCCATCAACGCCGTTGCGCCGGGGGTGAATAGCAGATCGCCGTTGCATTCAAACTGGATCAGCGTGAACTCACCAATGGTGTCGAGGAAATAGAGGAAGGGGATCAACGCCGGTGCTTGCAGCAGCGGCTCGCCACCAGTAATGACCAACATCGGATCGGGCATCAGCTTAGCCAGCGCCGATACTTTTTCGGCCACTTCCTGGAACGACAACAGCCGCGTTTGCTCGCCGACGGCGAAGAAGGTGTCACAGTTGTGGCCGTGAATACCGTTGAAGTTGTACGTCGGATGCGGCGCACAGCTGAAGTTAGTCACCGACAAGCCGGTCTCACCATCGGTATCAACATCGCGCGGCTGAATGACGCCAACCGCGATCTGATCCTGGATCATCTGACGATACTCATACTTCTGCATCGGCTCAACGGCGACGATCACCAGCGGATTGTTCTGCTCCTTGAACGGGTTGCCCAGCTGCGGGCCATACAGCCGATAACCGGGCTGCAACTGATCGGCGCGCATGTACTCGCCGACATCTGGCGACTCAGCAGTGAACGCCAGCAGTGGATGCTCGTTGGTGATGAACAGTGTGTCGTTCGCGCCATTCAGATCGGAATAGTAGCGGATGGAAACCATGTCGGCCAGCCGAACGTGGCGATGGTTCACCGCTTTGACCGTAGTTTCAGCTTCTTCCGGCCGCGCTCCAGTCAGCGATGGCTTCTCGGCGAACGTTGGCAAGTTGTCACCGACTTGGACGTTGTGCAGCATCATTTCGTTGATGACGCGACCCGACTGATCCGGCTCGCCGGTGTTGGTCTGATACTGGATCACCGAGGTCGTCAGGTGGGATGGGATGCAGAACGTGCAGCCGAAATCCACCTTCGCACCGCGATTGCAGCCGGCCAAACGCAAGAAGATAGCCGGACGACCGGCGAACGGCGCTTCGCCCTGCACCGTTGGGAAAACGGCAGCGACCGCCAACATCTCGGTGCGATCGTAGTTGGGAAACCGCCGCGTCAGCTCCTCGGGCAACGACTTGGCGTTATAGTTCTTGTCGATGTTGAATGCGAGCATCTCTGTCTCCTATAATTGCTTGAGCTTTGATACGTTGTTCTGCTTGACGATACGGTAAGCGTGGTCTGGACGAAAATCCAGTTCACCATTAATTAGCGGCGTGACAACCACGACTTTAGGCACCACGGTGCCCAGATAGGGCAAGAATTCACTGGTGTAGGCAGCACGACTATGCGCGTCCATGTTGGCTTCTAGCTCGTCCAGAATGATTGTGTCTACCAGCATGTGGTTAGGCAGGATGCGCAACATCGCCGCAGCAAACAACAACGACCAACACCTTCTCTCCGAGGTAGACAACGTGCGCAGATTTCCTACGCTGCCGTTGCGCTCAACTAACACGTCCAATTTACGCGGCCCGGTGACGATATCGACGCGGAACTTCTCGTTTATCAGCAAGGGAACTAGTCGGTTCAATTCGCGCAGCAGCTGCTGGATCAGATCGTTGACTTCG
>Ga0154020_10008227_pt1 | contig 12105 bp, 14 predicted proteins | sample Klosneuvirus_201_FD_109709 | JGI IMG/M metagenome (GOLD analysis project Ga0154020, IMG submission 109709) | Active sludge microbial communities from wastewater, Klosterneuburg, Austria - Klosneuvirus_20160825_MG | ecosystem: Engineered > WWTP > Aerobic digester > Activated sludge | place... | reverse complement strand
TTAATTACCTTTATGGTAATCGCCTTTTTATATGTTGCCAGTGCTTTTTTAATCCCTTTGGTTTTTGCGATATTATTATCATTTCTGTTACTCCCCGTGTCACGTTTCCTGAACAGAAAAGGAGTGCATCATGGAATAGCAATTGTACTGAGCATATTATTGGCTTTTGTAGTGATCGGAAGCATTGCTTTTTTCTTTTATACGCAAATCCAGTCATTTGCAGATGATGGACCAATGCTGAAAGAAAAGTTTAATGAGAAAATCACAGATGTTCAGCAGTATATTTCACAGAAATTTTCAATCTCGAAAAGAGAACAAAAGCAGTTTGTGGATGAACAAACAGAGTCGTTAAAAGATTCCGGTGGAAATTATTTGTCTACGTTTTTCTCATTTACCGGCACCATGCTGGCAGCAATAAGTTTAATTCCGATTTATATTTTCTTCTTCACATATTATAAGAAAAAGATAAAAACATTTATTTGTAAACTAATTCCGGAATCGCAAAATAAGTATGTGATTGGTGTTATTGGCACTACGGCAAAAGTGTCTCAAAAGTATATTCAGGGGTTACTTATTGATATTGGAATATTGGCAGTGTTAAACTACATAGGGTTTCAATTGCTGGGAATCGAGCATGCAATTCTACTGGCATTAATGGCAGCTATTTTAAATCTGGTTCCATACATAGGAGTTTTTATAGGAAGTATTTTTCCTTTTGCAATGGCTCTTCTTACCAAGGATGAGACCTGGGTTGCATTTGCTGCAGTAGGTGTTTGTGTTGTTGTCCAGTTCCTGGATAATAATTTTATTACCCCTAAAGTTGTTGGATCCAGTGTAAGTATAAACCCACTCGCAACATTACTGGCCATAATAGTTGGAGGGTTCATTTGGGGAGTGATGGGAATGATGTTATTCATTCCGCTGCTCGGAATGGCTAAGGTTGTATTGGATAGCTTTCCTGCCAGTCAGCCTTACGGTTATTTAATCGGCGAAGAAGAGGAATACAAACCGAAAATAAATTTACCGGCGTTTTTGAAAAAGAGGTTTTCCTGATAACCGGATATTTATTTCTGGAAACAAAATTTCTATATTTTACGAAGTTCCATTTTTTAAAAGTAGTTCATTTACTTTATCCAGAAGTTGTTTGCCGGTGAATGGTTTTATCAGGCATGCATCAGCAAATGTATTGGTTGCATTCAGAATTTCTGTGTCCATTCCCGTTACAACCAATACAGGGGTACTGCTGGTTTCAGGATTTTCCTTAATGGCATCAACAAGGTCGAATCCACCCCAGTGAGGCATCATAATATCGGATATCACCAGATTGTATTTACCCTGTGTAATCTTTGACTTTCCTTCGTCAAGAGTAAATGCAGTTTCAACCATGTAACCTTCTCCAAGCAGAATGGTGGCAATAGCATCTACCAGCTCGGTTTCGTCATCAATAACAAGTATTGTTTTTGTAGTACTCATGTAATTTCAAGTTTAATACTAAATTTAGTTCCTTTATTGGGTTCACTTGTAACATCTATAACACCCTTATGAGATCGTATGATATGGTGGGTAGTACTAAGACCAAGTCCTGTTCCACTTGCTTTACGGCTAAAGAATGGATCGAAAATTTTTGGGATGATTTCGCTGGGAATTCCTACACCATTATCTAATATTTCTACTACGCATTTACCATCTTCAGCTTTGGTTGCAACAATTAATTCTCCTTTATCATCTTCAACTGCCTCTATGGCATTTACCATTATGTTAAGCAAAGCGATTTTTATTTTTTCATAGTCTACATTCACATCACATAAATCAGAAGAGTATTCCTTAGTTACTTTTATTCCTTTCAATTTTATTCTGTCTTCAATATCTTTTATAGTGTCATCAACTATTTTATTTATAGAATATTTATTAAAAGTCAGCTCAGCGGGCTTAGAAGAATTAAGAAGTTCGGTAATAAGAACATTTATGCGGTTTAAGTTTCTTTTTATGATATCAAAATAAATATCAAGATCGGTTCCATCCTTCAGTTCCGATTCCATTTGCTCAAGTGAAAGTGTGATGTTGGTTAAAGGGTTTCTTACTTCATGCGCAATCATCCTCACCACCTGGCCGGTTACTGCAAGTTTTTCGGCAGTCGCCAGATCCTGTTCTGCTTTTCTTCTTTTTGTAATATCGTGTATTATCCCCTGAAATAAAATTTTGCCCGATGGTTCTTTATGTATGCCAGCAGAAACCAGACATATTTTTTTCCGACCATCTTTAGCTATCAGAACTTTTTCGAAATCTATTACTTCACCATGTTCTTTAACGGCTTCCAGAATCAGATTTCTTTTATTTGGATCCTCGTACAGCTCAATCATGTTCATATCGAGCAACTCTTCACGTGTGTATCCCAGAAATCTTTTAATGGAATCATTGGCATCTAGGAAGTTTCCGGCTTCATCAGTGATATAAATTACATCACGGCTTTGTTCAAATATTCTACGAAATTTTTCTTCGCTCTCTCTCAGTTTTTTCGAGTGATCAAATCTTTCGAAAGCATATCTGACCGACCTTTCCAGTTTCTGAGCATCCAGATCATTCTTTACAAGATAATCGGCAGCTCCGTTTTCCATAGCAAGAAAATCAGTTTGCTGGTCTCCTTTACCTGTCAACATGATAATAGGTTTATTTAGATTTGCCTTTCTGGCTTCTGTCAGAAAATCGATACCGGTATGGGCTCCAAGTAAATAATCGACAAGAAATATATGGTAACTGTTATCATACAATCCTGCTATAGCTTTGGAATATGTGGGCGCCCAGTCTACCTGGATGTTATCGTGCAAAAATTCTTTAAACAATTCTTTGGTTAAGAAGTAATCATCTTCATCGTCATCAACAACCAGTACTTTTAGTTTTAAATCTCTCATATTTATTTTTAGAAAATGAAGGTGTTACAAACATAATACCAGTCGGATCAACTATCCTTGGGGTTTGTTATTTCTTCTGTTTTTTGAACAACAAATACCGCATAATCGGATGGTTGAATGGTTTTTCCGTGCCGCAAAGCATATATCTGGGTAAATTCTGCCCCCAGAAATAGAATTATTGAGGAATAATATACCCACAATAAGATTACAATTACTGATCCCGCAGCTCCATAAGCAGTTGCTACATCAGATCCCCCTAAATATAGCCCGATTATCCATTTTCCGGCCATAAACAAAATTGAGGTAAATATTGATCCAACAAACACATCACGCCAATTTATTTTGGCATCCGGAAGGACTTTAAACACGGTGATGAACAACGAAGTAATTATAGATAGCATGAATAACTGATTGAATACATAGAATGTAATTACCGCTAAATCAGGGAATAGTAGTTGTAAACGTTCATTAAAAAGATCAATTAAAGCATTCAGGATCAAGGATACCAGTAAAAGAAAACCAATTGTAATGATCATGCTAAAAGATATTAACCTATTGATAACGAGCTTAATAAATCCCTTTTTGGGCTTGGCCTTCAGTCCCCAGATGACATTAATAGAATCCTGAATTTCTGAAAATACACCGGTTGCACCAAACAGCAAAGCTATAATGCTCACTATGGTAGCCCAGTTAGAATTGTTATCAATGGTAGTGTTTTTTATAGCTTCCTGAACTTGCAAAGCCGCCTCTTTACCGACCATCCCCTGAATCTGAAAGTAAATCCTTCCTTCAATGGCATCCTGACCGTAAAAAAAGCCTGTCACTGCTGTTATCAGAATCAACAAAGGAGGTAATGAAAATATAGTATAGTAAGCTAGTGCTGCACTGAGTTTGATTCCACGATCATCAATAAATTTTATGAAGGTATCTTTAAGCAGAGTTGCTGTTTCTTTAATTGAAAGCATAAATAATTTGGTTTTTCAGAACAATTGATAAGCTTTTCAAGAATTGTTCCGCATAATTGGCACTTAATTCGCAATTAAACAAATATATGAAATATTCAAAAGGTTTAACAATTGCCGGAGTTATAATTGGTTTTGTATTACTATTGCTGGTGGTTGCGGGTCCCATTCTTTCTTCTTACCTTAAAAAATATATTGAGCAAAAGAGCAATATTCAGGTTGAAATTATTCAGGTTAATATTTTATTTGGGACAGTCAAATTTGAAAATATTAAGCTTTCCGAAACAATTCTTAATGAAACTAAAATTTCCGGTGTAATAAAGTCTGTTCATATTAATCATCTTGGCTTAATCAAATATTTATTTCATAAAGATATTTCTATTGGTAACATAGCTGTTTCAGAAGCCATTTTATCAGTTGAATTGATGCCAGGAGACACTTCTGAAAATTCTGATATGGAGAAAGAATTTCCGGCTGTTACCATCGACGAATTTGAGATTTTAAATTCTCATTTCAATGCATCAACTTATAAAAAAGATTCTTTGAAGTTAACGATTGATCATTTGTCAATTGATAAATTACAATACTTGAGTTCTAACATTCTGTTGGATGCTGTGGCATTTAGTTTGGGAGAAGCATATTATCAGACAACAAATGGTCAATACCATATTGGATGGAGTAAAGCATTTTGCACCGCTGGTGAAAACAGTATTTTGTTCGACTCGCTTTCTGCCATTCCGGTTCTTGAGGCACAGAAGTTTTTTGATAAGGAAGTGTACCAAACTGACCGATTCAGTTTGTTCATACCTGAAGTTGAACTATTAACTTCAACTGGGGATTTTAACAGTGCAAATTATGCTTTTAAAGGATCTGCAATTTTGAAAAATGGCCATTTGCAAGTGACACGTGATAAGAATATAAAAAGAAAAGAGAATGATGTAAAACCCACACTTCAGGAAGTGCTGAAATCGAGTCCTTTATTTATAGAACTTGATTCTTTAGTTATTGAATCGTTTACAATAAGCTATGGTGAAATTGCTGAAAATGAAAAATTGTACGGAATTGTTTCATTCGACAGTTTGGATGCAGTTATTTCTAATTTGAAATCCGGTAAAATCAGCAATGGCAATCTCACAATTGATGCTCAAGCACTTTTTATGAATGAAGGAAATCTGAAAGCTCATTTTGAGTTTCCTTATGATAAGAACTATTTTGATTGTAACGGTTCGTTGAATAATTTAGAGTTTATTCGTTTGAATCAGGTTAGTGTACCCCTGTCAAAAGTAAACTTCAGTAATGGTAAAATAAATAAACTCATGTTTAATTTCAGAGCTGATACAGATAGCTCACGAGGCGACTTGTTATTCTATTATTCCAATTTAAATTTTGCTATTAGCAGTAACTCCCGTGGGGATACTTCAAATTTTAAATCCAGGGTATTAACATTTATTGCTGACGATTTAGTTGTTTCAGATGGAAACCCTGATAAAAATGGAAATGTATCGAAAGGTATTATTCGGGAAGCAAGGAACAGAGAGCGTTTTATCTTTAATTATATGTGGAAAAGCATTTTTTCCGGAGTTAAGTCTACTGTTCTGAATAATGCCGTTAAAACAAATAAAAAGAGATGGAAAAGTTAGGAATATGTAGCATATTTTCCTCACTTTGCTCATGAACTAACGGTTATCAAGGATGTAAATGTATGTGGTATGGTTTTAGTAATTATCTAAGCTCATAATATAAAACACAATAATATGGGAAATTTATTATATTTAATCGCAGTGGTGCTGATAATTGCATGGCTGGTTGGCTTCTTTGCGTATAGTGCAGGAGGCATTATTCACATTTTACTCGTTCTGGCCATCATCTCTGTTCTGGTCCGACTCATTAAAGGAGATAAAGTTTAACTCAAAAAAAAGTATTATGATTGATTCTAAAAACACTAAGTACCTCCTGGCATTGCTGGGTGGAGCAGCAGCCGGTGCTGTAATAGCAGTGCTATTTGCACCTTCTAAAGGTTCTGATTTCCGGAATAAGGTCAAAAATGATTTTGACAAATCAAAAGAGAGTTTGTCAGAACATTTATGTAACTTTACAAAGGCTGCAGAGGATTTAATGACTAAATTCCGATAAAACAGTTTGCCCGGTCTAATTAAGCCGGAATCAAATGTAAATGGTTAAATTGAAATTTTCAGGGATACTTCTGATTCTGATAATTTATTTTGTCATTCTACATACTCCATCAATTGCTCAGGTAAATGATTCCCTTTATGATGAGCTTGATGCTCCTGTAGACACAGCCTACTTTTATAAGAAGCTGTATAATTATTCCAAAAACCGGAAAGCTGCATATTTTCTTTATAAGTCGGTATTTAATCCCCCTAAATGGGTTAATGCGACAAAAAAAACTAAGAAAAAAAGCAAGAATGATCCTCTGCGTAAGTTTGAGAACAAGATCATCCGGAAAATTGAAGTGATTAGTCTGGACCCTACCGGAACGAGTATTTCGGATACATCACGGCATCCTCACAGTGTATTACAAAAGACTGTGAACAAAATACATATTGAGTCGCGTCGAAGAACTATACTCAACTATGTACTTATTAAGCGAAATGACTCTCTTGACATATTGCTATTGAAGGAGTCGGAGCGATTATTAAGAAGCACCGGATTTATCAGAGATGTGCGAATGGAATTACGTGCTGTTAGTGGGACACGCGACAGTGTTGACATTTATATTTACTCTCAGGATTATTGGTCAATTCGCCCCGATATTGTTGCATCCACTTCAAGAGTTAAGTATTCTGTTAATGATCGCAATTTTCTGGGATTTGGGCATTTGTTTGATTTAAAGGTTACTGATTTGCTTAAGGAATCATCTCCTCCCATTCTGGATGGAAGCTATACGGTACCAAGTCTGGGAACATCTTATGTTTCTCCAAAGTTTTATTATGGAACCTCAGAAGAAAATAATATCAGAGGAATAGTAATTAACCGGCCGTTTTATTCTCCACTCACCCAATGGGCCGGAGGCCTTGATTTGTATTCCCGCGTTTACACTGATTCCATACGGTTTACAGCAGATACCATCATTAAATATTTCTATCGCTCTTTTACAACGGATTTCTGGGCCGGATATAGTGCTAATTTACGTAAAGGAATTACTGTTGAGGAAAGAAGCACACGCTTGGTTTCTGCAGTAAGATTTTCAAGAACCCGGTATCCTAAAGTTACACCAGGGACTGATCAACTTAAGGAACTGTTTTCGGGAGGTGAACTGTACCTTGCTAGTTTAAGTTTTTCCGCCCGAAAGTATGTTACAGACAAATATATTTTTAAATTCGGCGATGTTGAAGATGTGCCTGATGGCCGTAAATTAACCTTAACATCTGGTGTTGAAAAACGATTCACAGGCTCCCGTTTTTATGTTGGAATCGCAGGAGCATTAGGGAGTTATTTTGAAAATATCGGATATCTGTATTCGGGAATTGGTTTTGGAGCGTTTGTTCAAAATGATAAAAAAACCATTGGCCTTATTCGAACAGAATTTATTTATTTTTCACCGTTATTAAAAATGAACAGATGGTATCTTAGAAATTTTATTGAAACACGGTTTATATACGGTGTGAATCGGGCGTCTAATGAGTTTCTGTATTTAAATACAGATGATGGCATACCCGGTTACAGAGAGGAAATTCCCAAAGGGTCAAGTCGCCTGACTTTAACTTTTCAATCAGTGTTGTTTTCGCCCGTTGAATTTCTTGGATTTCGTTTTGCCCCAATCGTTTTAGCAGGATATGGATTAATAGGAGACTACAATCAAACAGTATTCGGATCAAAACTTTATCAAACTTACGGATTAGGATTATTGATAAAGAATGAATTACTGGTATTGAATACATTTCAGATTACATTTGCCATCTATCCGATCTTACCTCAAGGTGGAATTGATTACAGATTTAACCCTGTCAAACTCAGCGAAGACAGATTCAGAGATTTTGATATCTCCAGACCTGGTATAGAACCGTTTCAATAAAAGCTCTTTATAGGTTCTCTTCGCGGGTTGTATTTTTATCAATAGCTGCAACTAATTTTATGAATTCTCCAATTGCAATATCAGCTTCTGCTCCATATGCATCAATCAACATTCCTTTTTTGCCATCTTCAGTTTCTATAGCATAAAGTATGGCGTTGTCGCTAGGGTCAGATTGACCTTCAAATCTGAAGAAATTTGTGATTTTTACCTGAAAATGCTCATACTTTTTATCATCACTTAATGCGATCAGCTTTCCTGACCTGATTTTGTAATTTTCGATAAACCCTTGCGAATACAATTTGTTGGAACACTCGGTTAATGTATTCATAACCGGAGTGCTTGTTGGAGTTTTGGGTTTCATAATATTACTTTTATTTGGAATATAAATCGTGTGCAGTTGTTTGATCAAATAGTTGCTGCGGCTTTTCTTTTCTTTGAAAATTTGAAATTATCTTTGATATGTCATTGAAAATCGGGACACTATTGTTTATAAGAACCGGAGCCAGTTTCTGAATCAATGTTGAAGCTATAATCCGTTTAATGAAGCCTGCTTTTTTCATCAACATACCTGAAACTATCAGATTTAAGATAGAGCCTCCTACATTACCAACTTGTTTTGGGAGTTTTGCTGCGGAATAATCTGTATCGCCAATATGAGTATATTCTTTGATCAGATTTAAAGGCTTTAAAGATTCTTTAAGATCTCTGAAATTTTCTGTCATAGCCTCTTCAAGAACTTCTTTTTTAAGAAATAATCTGGTGCGCTCTGAACGTAACTGGTTGAGGGATGTAATTTTAGTCGTTGTCATAGATCGATTCAATTATCTTGTTTCCTATAGGTTTTCTCAACCAGTCTTTCCGGTAACTGTACAGCATAGCAACAGCTATAAAGTAAACTCCACCGGTAATTACAAAACCAAGGGCGTGGTTATCTAAAAGGTATCCAATTCCCAGTGCCGCTCCTATGCTGAAAAACAGAAGCATGATAGCGCTGGCAAATACTAATATGATCCACGTTAGCATGGAAGATGCAGCAGATGCTCCTGCATCTGCTGCATCCAGTTTTGCAATCTGAATTCTGGTTTCAAGGTAATCAACTGCATTACCCAATAATTCACTTAGATGAGTTTTTGGCTTTTCCATAATTTAGGTTGCATTTGGCAAACATGAATTAATGAGTTTGTTGTCTTGCTTTTGAACGGGCATCTTCAACCTCATTCTTAACACGATCCTTAGTATCTTCATATTTATCTTTTACTTCAGCAGCTTTTTCTGAAATTTTATCTACAAGATCCGAAGCTTTTGCTTTTCCCTGACGAACTTTGTCTTTAAGGTATTCAGCACCTTCTTCTAAACCATCTTCCAGATCTTCTGCAGATTGATCCGCAAGATGAAGAATACGTTTACGTGTTTTACTTCCTTTGTCGGGTGCAAACAAAACACCAAGTGCAGCACCTGCAGCGGCTCCAATTAACAGAGCGGCAATTGTTTTTCCATGATCAGCCATAATAGTATTTTTTAGAATTGTTTAAGTATTTTTATTATAAGATGTTTGACAAAAACAATACCAGCAGAAAATAGCATACATTTCAGTGAATTTAATGCATCATTTACTCAAAATGGGGAAATATTTCCATGGCGCAATTCCTCAATTTATGGCAATACAGTAATGCCGGCAGCATCAGGGATTACAAGACCAATTATTAGTGATTATGTGAATTTGCTGTTATATGGATGGGTAGTTCATGTTTGCGGCACGGTTTTTCAATATCAAATGAAACTCCTCCCCAAATAATATGAGATCTAATCTTTCCCAAAGTCTTAAAAAGTCTGTAGTAATAAAAAGTTCGGAATCTTTGAATCAGTTTCAAGCTGTACTTAATGGTGTGGCTGATTGGTGGCTTTTTCTAATACGTTTTTTCAAAGAGCTGTTTCATTTTCCTTTTGAGTTCAATGAATTCATAAGACAAGGATATAAAATTGGGAATAAATCTTTAGGGCTGGTTACTATTACCGGATTTATTATGGGACTGGTATTGACCATTCAGTCAAGACCCACATTAGCGGATTTTGGGGCTGAATCTTGGTTGCCCGGTATGGTTGCCATTTCAATTGTCAGAGAAATTGGTCCGGTTATTACGGCTTTAATCTGTGCTGGAAAAGTTGGTTCAGGAATAGGTGCTGAACTGGGGTCAATGCGCGTAACAGAACAAATTGATGCCATGGAAGTTTCCGGAACACATCCCTTTCGGTTTCTGGTTGTTACCCGCATACTGGCAACAAGTATCATAGTGCCTATTTTGGTTTTTTACAGCGACTTCATCGGAATTATTGGGTCTTACGTTGGTGCAAATATTGATGGTGATGTTACCTTGCAATTATTTTTAATGCAGGCAACCAGTGCCTTGGAGTTTTCAGATCTGATTCCGGCCACTATTAAATCTGTTTTCTTTGGTTTGGTAATTGGATTGGCAGGATGTTACAAAGGATATAATGCTAATAAAGGAACGGAAAGTGTTGGAGTAGCAGCAAATGAAGCTGTGGTTGCTGCATCATTATTGGTGTTTCTGGTTGATGTAATTGCAGTTCAGTTTACAAATATCATTTTATGAGTGTAAAAGAAAAAGTTTTAGTTCTTGAGAATCTGTGGAAAAGCTTCGGCACTAATAAAGTGCTGGATGGAATCACGATTGATCTCGTAAAAGGAGAAAATCTGGTTATACTGGGAAAATCCGGATCGGGTAAATCAGTATTAGTAAAGTGTATTGTGAAATTAATTAATAACGATGAAGGCACGATCAGTGTTTTTGGTAGTAGTCTGGATGATATTCCGGGTAATGAATTGAATAAATTAAGAGCTCGCATAGGTTTTTTGTTTCAGGGAGGAGCCTTATATGATTCTATGTCCGTCCGTGAAAATCTGGAATTTCCTCTGGTCAGGCATCATCGGGATCTTGATCAGGATGAAATTGATGATAAGGTTTCTCAAGCACTGGAGAATGTAGGTTTACTTGATGCTGCTGATAAGTTACCCTCCGAGCTGTCAGGTGGAATGCGAAAAAGAATTGGACTTGCACGTACGTTGATTCTAAATCCGGAAATTATGCTTTACGATGAGCCTACCACCGGTCTTGATCCTGTAACAAGTAATGAAATAAGTGAATTGATTCTGGAGATGCAGAAAAAATATCAAACAAGCTCAATTATTATAACACATGATATGAATTGTGCGAAATTGACTTCAAATAGAATTGCAATGTTAAAAGACGGGAAAATTTACGAAACAGGAACCTTTGATGAACTGAAATCCAAAGAAGATCCATGGATACAATCTTTCTTTTTATAACCTTAACCAAATTAAAATGAAAACAACAAAAAAGAGTAATGTTATCAACAGATGGAAACTTGGTTTGATGGTTTCTGTAGGGATCGTGATATTTATTTTAGGAATATTCATCATTGGTCGCCAGCAGAACTTGTTTGGTTCAACGTTTACTTTAAAAACTGTTTTTAATTCTGTCAGTGGATTGCAGGTGGGGAACAATGTCCGTTATAATGGGATAAATATCGGCACAGTGAGTGATATCATTCTGATGAATGATACTACTGTGCTTGTTCTGATGCAAATTGAAAAAAATAAGCAGGAATTTATCAGGAAAAATTCACGATGTCTGATAAGTTCCGAGGGTTTGATGGGTGATAAGGTAGTTTTAATATCGTCAGGAACAACCAATTTCACTGTAGTGAAGGATAATGATCTTATATTATCTGATCCTGCAGTAGAAATGGATGAAATAGTTTCCAGTTTAAAAAATACTGTGGAAAATGCTGAGATTATCACCGGAGAAGTAGCGGTCTTAATGTATAAGGTTAACAATGGAAAGGGAACAATCAACCGCTTACTATTTGATTCAACATTAGCAAAGGATATGACCGCAACAATGGAAAATCTGAAGGAAGGATCTGAAAGTTTAAATGAGAGTATGGATGCTGCAAAGAACAGCGTTTTGTTAAGAGGTGCTTTCAGAAAGCAAAAGAAGGAAGAGGAAAAGAAAGCACGCGAAGAGCAGGAAAAAAAGGAAAAAAAATAATTGTTGGCATGGTATTTTGATAAGTTTAAATGATAATATTTATTTAAATACTTAAAACAAAATATCATGACAACTCAAAAAGAAAATCCAAAAAATGTTGGCGGAAC
>Ga0154020_10008226_pt1 | contig 12105 bp, 8 predicted proteins | sample Klosneuvirus_201_FD_109709 | JGI IMG/M metagenome (GOLD analysis project Ga0154020, IMG submission 109709) | Active sludge microbial communities from wastewater, Klosterneuburg, Austria - Klosneuvirus_20160825_MG | ecosystem: Engineered > WWTP > Aerobic digester > Activated sludge | place... | reverse complement strand
TATGAATCCAACGCTCTAACCACCTGAGCTACCGCGCCATAAATTGGGAGCGCAAACATACAAACTTTTCTGTAATCCAGTAAACCACATTAAGAATTTCATTGACATACATCTCATGAAAAAATCAGTGACCTTTTTGCCAATAGCTATTGAAGGTAATTTTCTGTTTATCAGAACTAATTGCGATATAGTTTGCTGTTAGCTGGAATTTCTTTAAATTAAAATCGAATAGAAAGAAAAGGCATGGCAAGTACAACTAAAACTTTATACACAAAGGACTTTGAAGTTCATGCTTCAATTAAAATGCTCTATCCTTACATTCAAACCGCTAGTGGATTATCGGAGTGGTTCGCAGATGATGTTAACATAAGTCCCGAAAAGGTTTTCACATTTGAATGGGATCATGAAGAGCACAAGGCCATGATGGCTGCGCACCGCGCCAATCATTTTGTTCGATTTGAATACTTGCCCGAAAGTCAAGAAGATGAAAAAGATCCCTCCTATTTTGAACTTCGTCTGGAATTAAATGAACTAACCCAAACCACCTTTTTAAAGGTAATCGATTATTCCAACTTTGATGATTTGAAAGAATTAGACGATTTGTGGGGAGGCCTCATAGACAACCTTCGAAGTGTTGTTGGCGGATAAATAATTTTCAACTCCCACGTACGAATAAACTCTCATACACTATTTTTGTCGTGCGCTATATGCATTTGATATACTCGAACTTTATTCCCTATGTTACCTAAGATCAATCCCACAGAAACTAAAGCCTGGCAAAAATTAACTGCTCATTTCATGATGATTCAGGCCACTCCCATGACTGAACTCTTCGATGAAGATCCACAACGGTTTGAAAAATTCCATCTCACGCTTAAGGACATTCTACTGGATTATTCGAAGAACATTATCACCGAAGAAATCATGAATGTTTTGGTTGATTTGGCAAAAGAGGTTGAGTTGGAAGAATCTATTGATGCCATGTTTAAAGGTGCTAAGATTAATCAAACGGAACATCGATCTGTATTACATGTGGCTTTGCGAAACAGATCGAACTCCCCCATTTATGTTGACAAGGAAGATATCATGCCGCTTATTAATAAAGTATTAAGCCAGGTTGAATCGTTTTCGAATCAATTATTGTCAGGCCAATGGAAAGGATATTCAGGCAAAGCAATTACCGATATTGTTAATATTGGTATTGGTGGTTCTGATCTGGGGCCTTACATGGTAACGGAAGCTCTGAAGCCCTATCACACTTCAATAAAACCACATTTCGTATCCAATGTAGACGGAACTCATATTTCGGAGACGGTAAAGAATCTTAATCCTGAAACAACGCTGTTTATCATTGCCTCCAAAACATTTACAACCCAGGAGACAATGACCAACGCTGAATCTGCGAAAGCGTGGTTTAATGAAAAGACAAATGGAAAAGGTGAAGTAGCTAAACACTTTGTAGCCGTTTCAACCAATACAAAGGCAGTAACTGATTTTGGTATTGCTACCGAGAATATGTTTGTGTTTTGGGATTGGGTTGGAGGTAGATTCTCGTTATGGTCGTCCATTGGTCTTTCTATTGCCTGCACAATTGGTTACAAAAATTTTGAAGAGTTATTGGAAGGCGCTCATCAGGCTGATTTACATTTCAAGACGGAGCCCTTTGAAAAGAATATCCCAGTTGTTCTTGCTCTATTAGGAATCTGGTATTCAAACTTCTTTGATGCGCATAGTGAAGCTATACTTCCCTACGATCAATACATGCACCGCTTCGCGGCCTACTTTCAGCAAGGCAATATGGAAAGCAATGGTAAGTCCATAGATCGCAAGGGCGAGACGGTTCAATATCAAACCGGTCCAATTATTTGGGGCGAACCGGGCACAAACGGACAGCATGCTTTCTATCAACTGATCCATCAGGGAACAAAAATGATTCCGTGTGATTTTATTGCTCCGGCTATCTCGCATAATCCAATTGGCGATCATCATATAAAACTCCTGTCAAACTATTTCGCTCAAACGGAAGCCTTGATGGTTGGAAAATCGGCTGAGGCTGTTGAGGTCGAGCTAAAAGCTGCCGGGTTTAATTCGCAAGAAATAAAATTCCTGTTACCCTATCGGGTTTTCTCGGGTAACCGACCAACAAATTCAATTCTATTTAAACAACTTACACCGGGTACATTGGGTACACTCATTGCCCTTTACGAGCATAAAATCTTTGTACAAGGCGTTATCTGGAATGTGTTTAGTTTCGATCAATGGGGCGTTGAACTTGGAAAAGTTCTTGCTAAAAAAATACTGCCTGAACTTACCGATAGCTCACCGATAACCACACATGATGCCTCCACGAACGGGCTAATCAATTATTTCAAACGATTGAAATCCGAATAACTTCAATGTTCTTGTAAAACCCTTTCGTTCGCTTATTTTTGAGCTCATTAAAATGAATGGAATCGACTATTTCTAAAATTGCAGTCTTAACTTCTGGTGGAGATGCACCCGGTATGAATGCTGCATTACGTGCCGTGGTTCGTGCCTCAATCTTCTATAAGAAAGAAGTGTTTGGTATCACGCATGGATATGAAGGTATGATCAGTGGCGACATTGTCAAACTAGGTTCACGTTCCGTAGGAAATATTATTCAGCGTGGGGGCACCATTTTAAGGTCTGCGCGAAGCAAAGAATTTCGTACCCAAGAAGGACGTGAGAAAGCATTTGCCAACATAAAAAAAAATGGCATCGATGCGCTTGTAGCCATTGGTGGCGATGGCACATTTACAGGACTTCATAAATTCTATGAAGAATACAATGTGCCTGCTATCTGCATCCCGGGTACCATTGATAATGATATAGCAGGAACTGACTTTACCATTGGGTACGATACAGCAACGAATACTGCTGTTGAAGCTATCGATAAAATCAGAGATACGGCAATTTCTCACAATCGACTATTCTTCATCGAAGTGATGGGTCGTAACTCTGGCTACATAGCTGTTAATTGTGGTATAGCGGGTGGTGCCGTAGCCACGATTATACCAGAAGAATCGCTTACGCTGGAAGAACTTTTCGCTAAGCTGGATGAGGGCGGCAAGACAAATAAAAAGTCTAGTCTTGTTGTCGTGGCCGAAGGAAGTAAATTGGGCGGGGCCATGGAGTTAGCCAGGAAGTTCTCTGAACGAAATAACTATTTTGATATCAAGGTGACTATACTGGGTCATTTACAACGAGGCGGTGCACCTACCTATTTTGACAGAGTGCTCGCCAGTAAAATGGGTGTGGCAGCCGTAGAAGGTTTGTTAAGTGGGAAAAAGGATGTAATGGTTGGTATCCGCAATAATCAAATGGTTTATAATGATTTTAGTACGATAATCAATAATCACCACGAAATTGATAGTGAGTCGCTTCGAATTGCAAAAATCCTATCTATTTAAAAATCATTCATGAAAGACCTGACTATCGGCATCGATATTGGAGGCACCAATACCAAATATGGTATCGTTGACCGCGAAGGAAATGTGCTTCATCAGGGAAATATACCAACCACAGAGTATGAAGAATTTCAGTTGTTCTTTAATGCGATGGCTGAGGCGCTTCAAGATGGTATTAATAAATTACCAGCCGATACCCGCATTAGGGGTATTGGTGTAGGAGCCGCTAACGGCAATTATTATACGGGCAACATTGAAAGAGCGACTAACCTGAAATGGAAAGGGGTACTCCCCTTGGCTCGTATGTTCAAAGAACAGTTTCAGGTACCTAGTATTCTCACCAACGATGCGAACGCAGCTGCCGTAGGTGAAATGATTTATGGCAATGCCAAAAACATGAAGGACTTTGTGGTGATTACCTTAGGTACCGGACTGGGCAGTGGTTTCGTTTGTAATGGTTTTTTATTGAATGGCCATCATGGTATAGCCGGTGAAATTGGCCACACTTCCGTTAATCCAAACGGTCGCTATTGCAACTGTGGAAAACGAGGCTGCCTGGAAACTTATGTGTCAGCAACGGGTGTAAAGCGGACTGTTTATAAACTGTTGGCTGATCATTTGGAACCCAGCGAACTGCGTGGAATTAGTTTTGAAGACTTAAATACCAAAATGATTTCAGAAGCAGCCCTCCGGGGTGATATAGTCGCTAATGAAGCCTACGAATATACAGGCCGGATTTTGGGTATGAAGTTGGCCGAAACTGCTGTTCACACTGATCCGGAAGCAATATTTTTATTTGGTGGACTAGCCAAGGCTGGGGATCTTATTTTCAGGCCTACCATAAAACATATGGAAGCTAACCTTATGCCCTTGTTCCGAGGAAAGATCAAAGTCTTACCTTCCGCTATGCAAAACCAGGCTGCACCAATTTTAGGAGCCAGTAGTTTGGTTTGGGATTACCTCGATAAGCTTAAATTAAAAACGGAGTTGGTCTAATAAACTCTCGGCTACAAGACAGGGCAAACGAACAGCTACCAAATTTTACACAGCTCATTTACTTTAAAAAAGATTCGAGATCGCTTTAGTAAAAGCAAAAAAAATCGCGACTAAAGCCGCGATAAATAAATAGAAGCTCAAATATTTCTATACGCTTACAATCTCGTTACCATTCTTACTTTCTACACCTAACATTTCTTTCGCCTTACCATAGGTTTTACTGACTTTTGTGCTTAGGTCTTTTGCTTTGTCTGTCAGGATCGCTCTCGTTTTGCTTCCCTTCTTTGGCGCAAATAAGAGACCCAGTGCCAATCCTAATACAGTACCAAGGGCTATTCCGGTTGCTATTTTCATTTTGCTATTCATAATAAATACAATTTAAGTAAAGGGAACCCTGAACTTTTCAAGGTATTCTCTGGTGTTTTAGTCTAAGTATGTTTTTAATAATTTACTTCTTGAACCATGTCGGAGTTTTTTTGTTGCTTTATCTTTGATTTGGCGCACCCGCTCGCTACTCAAGTCAAATTCATTGCCTATTTCGTTTAATGAAACTGCGTGCCCGCCAGAAAGTCCATAATACATGGAAAGCACCTGGGCTTCGCGTTGGGTAAGGTGAGACAAGGCTCTTTTAACTTCCGTCTTGATTGAGAGATTCATTAATTCCTTATCGGGATCTTCGTTATATTCATTGGCCATTACATCCAACATTGTTCCCGACTCGCTGTCGCTGCTAAGGGGCGCATCAATAGAAATTTTCCGGTTTCTATAATTTTTAATTTTATCAATTTCTTCAGGCGTTGTTTCCATAACATGAGCAATCTCTTCCGCGGTGGGTTCACGCTGAAACTTTTGTTCAAGATTAGACATCGTCTGATTCAATTTACTCAACGATCCTACTCGGTTGAGTGGAAGACGTACGATGCGCGATTGTTCTGCGAGGGACTGTAATATGGTTTGACGTATCCACCAAACTGCATAGGAGATAAATTTAAATCCCCGCGTTTCATCGAAACGACCAGCCGCTTTTATCAGGCCTAAGTTTCCTTCATTAATTAAATCACCCAATGTCATACCATTATTCTGATATTGTTTAGCAACTGAAACGACAAAGCGGAGATTTGCATTTACTAATTTATCAAGCGCCACCTGGTCTCCTTCCTTGATTCTGCGCGCCAGCTTCACTTCCTGTTCAGCCGTTATCAAATCAATTTTCGCAATTTCGTTTAGATACTTATCTAGCGATTGAGTTTCACGATTTGTAATCTGCTTTGTGATTTTTAATTGGCGCATTGAAATATTGAGTTTAGTTAAAAATATAATAGAGAGACCCAAAACCGGGAATCTGAACTAGTAATGATTGATTAGGATAATTTAATTCCCAGTCGAAATGACTAGGCTTGCCGTGTAAACTCTAAAAGAGTGATATAAGTTTCATCGTTTGCGAAGATAATAAAATAATAGCGGAATTCAAAGCAAATATCAAGAAACCTTCGATTTATAAGCCATAGCTTGAGATGAATTACATCATTATTCAAACTGATTTCACGAAGTCTTCTGCTAGCACATGCGTCATTGATTCTAATAGAAAATCTGAATCCTGTTTCGAAAAAATTATCGGAGGTTTTATCTTCAATACATTGTTAAAAGGGCCATCGGTACTCATAAGAATACCTTTATCGCGCATGCGATTCGCAAAATAAAATGCTTGCCGGGTTGCTGGCTCTTTGGTATCTCTATCCTCAACTAACTCTATTCCAATAAATAGTCCAGGCCCACGCACATCCCCTATTATTTCAAAATCATTCATTAAACTCTTTAATCCATTTTTTAAATAATCACCAACCACTTTTGCATTCTGTTGCAGGCCTTCTTCTTTAATTACGCGGAGTACTTCTAATCCAATCGCGCACGATACCGGATTGCCGCCAAAAGTATTGAAGTATTCCATGCCATTCTTAAAAGCGTCAGCAACCTCTTGTGTGGTAACTACAACGCCCAGTGGATGTCCATTTCCAATCGGTTTGCCAATAGTTACAATATCGGGTACCACGTCATGTTGCTCGAAAGCCCAAAAGTGATCTCCAGCTCTTCCGCATCCGGTTTGTACTTCATCAGCAATACACACACCGCCCGCTTTCCGTACAAATTCATACGACTGTTTTAAAAAACCCAAGGGTAATTCCACCTGGCCACCACAACTAATAACCGATTCAAAAATAAATGCTGCGGGCTTTCGGCTTTGAGTTTGCATAGACTCGATAGCCTTACTTACGTGATCGGCATATTTTTTCCCAACTAATAAATCATTGCCCCGATAGATTCCCCGATAGGTGTCAGGAATAGGAACGACATGAATGTGTGGCGCCTTTCCTTTCCCTCCTACGCCATCAAATTTATACGAACTTATTTCAACACATGCGTTCGTGTTACCATGATAGCCAACTTCAGAAACAATGATATCTTTCTGGTTGGTATAATTTTTTGCCAGACGCAACGCCAGCTCATTGGCTTCACTCCCAGAATTAACGACAAAAGCAACATTGAGATGAGCTGGCATAGTTTGTAGCAACTCTTCAACAAACTTCACCAGGTTCTCATGCAAGTACCGGGTGTTTGTGTTAAGTACTGCCATTTGTCGCTGGCCTGCCCTAACAACCCGTGGATGTTCGTGACCAACGTGCGCCACATTATTAACCGTGTCCAGATATTTTCTTCCTGTGTCATCTACTAAGTATTGACCAGCTCCACGCACCATTTTTATCGGGTCTTTGTAAGAAACACTTAAGTTTTTTCCGAGATGTTTTCTGCGATAGCTGACAATATCTTCCTTCGTTAATGTTTTTGCGGAAGGCGAAAGTTTGCCTGTCAGTAAAAGCCATGGGTCAGGACAAATTCCTCTCCAGAGTGTTACCTGTTCGTAATTACAAACTCCTGGAAAATCGCCCTTCTTTCCTAACATATCAAGCATTACCTGAAAATGTAAATGGGGAGTCCAACCCCCATTTTCGGATAGGCTACCTATCGTTGCAATTACTTCTCCCTTTTCAATTTTCTTACCTACAAATTTATTTTGAAGTGAGACTTCACTTAAATGTCCGTAAAGTGTGTAAAAGGTTAAGTCTTTAGCTACCTGATGTTCAATTATTAGCGTGGGGCCGTAATCACGATCGGCACTATTGTTTGACAAACTATGGATTACACCTTCCCATATGGCATAGACCGATGTACCTCTCTCGCAAAAGAAATCGAGACCCAAGTGTATAGTACGCCACCGAGGACCCTCGTTACTACGTTCTTCAAAAGCACCTGTAGAGTAGATTGCCCGGGCTTCGTTATATTTTCCTAGTGAAACTTCACTAGAGGATTGACTAACTAGAGCAGAAAGTCGCTCATTTAGTTTTTCATTGTCATAGATATCCTGAGAATTACCAAGATCGAGACTACCTACACTCAGATCAAGCCAATCGTATGATTTAAATAAAACAGGTGTGCTTACTTTGGAATAATTTTCTTTTGCCCATTCGGTAAAGCGAGATTCATTAATGGAAGATGCCCTATTGCAGGCATTCCGGAAAGAAGCTTCGGCTAAAGCAGGATCAATAGATCGTAACTTTTTAAGTAAATTCCATGCAGCTTCATCACTAATCTGCAGGTAACTATTTTCTGGATGCTCGAGTCGGTTTAATTCCGAACAAGTAATACTAATGAGTAGTCGCGCAATGGTTAACGGAAAAAGTGATTTTAGCTCCTGCTCAGTAAGTTGAAATTTATTATTAAATCCTGTAACGATATGGCATGCCGCTTCTAAAGGATCAGTCTTCCCCATGATCGCGTAGGCAATGGCAATTGCCAACTCATTTACCGTGTGAGTATAAACCAGATCACCAAAGTCAATAACCCCAGGTACGGTAGGATTTTCTACATCATGACTTACCAATACATTATAATCATTCGCATCATTGTAATTAATACTTTTTCGCAAGTGTGGTAACAACGGTAAAGCGGTCGTTTCAAAGAGTGCGGAGAAATAGTCAACAAGCCCTTTGCGCTCACCTTTAAAATTTATTAGATGCGGTTTTATCCAGAGCGCTTCGGATGGATTCCACTTCATGAAGCGATGTGCGGCCGAATGATCAAAATCTACTAGCGAAAGGCAAAGCGTACCACACATTTCACCCAGTCGCTCAAGCAAATTGGTACTATGAGGATTTACACTAGCCAATACACGTCCTTCTACCCAAGTCAACAGTCTGGCCAATCGAATGTTTCCGGTATCCGTTTTTAATTCCAGAATCTCCTCACCGGCTAATGATGTTACGATTGAGGAAACAGTAAGGCCCAGATTCTTAGACAACAAATGGCGGATGCAGGCGTTTTGTAGTTCTAGATTGACTTTTAATTCATTTTGATTGGCTATCTTGAAAATAAAAGCTTTTCCGTCCGGAGTTTCGAGGTAATAATTCAAATCTAGTTCCCCAGGTAGCTGTTTAACCGAAACGTCTAATCGGTAATTTTTCTTTATGATGGAAATAATCTCTTGCGTATCGAAATGCATGCTATGAAGATAATAGTTGGTTAAAAAGTTATAGCATAAAAAAATCTTAGATTACATCTTCAATTTTCTCTTTAGGACTTTGTTTGGTGAGAAGTAAGCCGATTGTCATTGAAAGCCCGGTTAACACGATAACAATAAACAACACACCCTCACTCAATTCTGCTAAGCGTTGTTCTTTAGGAATGCTATAAAATAGCAAAATGGTAATCAGGCCACGTGGTGCGATCAAGCTTAGAGGGGTTGAATCTACCTTGAGTAGAAATTTTAAAAAGATAAAACGTAAGAAAATAGTAAGAGCGATTATTAGTAACCCTACTATGATAACATCTTGAGATTTTAACAATGACATATTAAGCGAATATCCAAACAAGAGAAAAAAGAATGTACGGATAATAAACGCAGTCTCCGCTGTCATCAATTTCAACTCCTTGGTTACATCATTAAGTTTATTAAAAGAAAGAAACTTGTGCACTTGGGGATAATCAAAAAGCTTAAAATTATTCAATACCAGGCCAAAGCAGAGCACCAAAAACAAGGATGGCAGATGTAAATATTTAGCTATAGAATAAGCCAGGATTATAATGGAGAAGGTAAGAAAAAAGCGTACGTGGGTTGTAGCATGATTAAGCAGAAGAACCAATGCGACTGTACTTACTATAGAGATAATTAAAATTAAAATTAAATCCCAACTAAATCCGAGTAATGCGCTTACCCCGGAGGAGTGATCCATAACAAAATAGTTAAATGCTATAATGCCAAGAATATCGGAGAAGGTGCTTTCATAGATAACAAATTCCTTCTTTTCTGCATCCATATTTTGAACACTAGGAATGGCAATCGCACTACTGATGACAGAAAGTGGGATTGCGTGAATTAATGCCTGATTAAAGTTTGTATTGTAGTAAGCCATAAAAAGAGCAGCCATCAGTCCGGACGTAAGCACCAGCAGCACCAACGCTGATAAAAAGGCTCGGCTAATCAACGGCAACTTGTCGCGCTGAATACTTAAGTCCAGAGCCGCTTCCAGAACTATAAAGATAAGTCCTGTAACACCCAAAATTTCCAACAAGGTTTGCGTTGGGGGAAGCACTAAATTGGTATGTTCCGCAGCATACTTAAGCCCAATACCCGAGGCTATCAACAGTAGCACAGAAGGAATTTTAAGTTTCCCGGCCAGGTAATTGAATACATAGGAGAGTACAACCAAAATACTCAGCACAACCAGAATTGAATAGGCATCAATCTTCATATACCAGTTTTAAAACAGCAATCTTAAAAGGAAAATTAACAACAAATTTAAATTCAAAGTAATATCAATTCGTTTAGTATATGGAACTTCTTGCTTAATAGATAATTTTTCTTTCTCTATTTTTCACTTTCACCCTTATCCATCTTAACATTAAATGCAGGAGCCTGATAGTCTTTTGCTAAATAGGTTGCCGGTACGGTGGTCATATTGCCATCGCGTGCCGCACGGTAATGGGGCGACATAATTTCCACCCCTGCTTCGTTAAATTTATCCTGAATATTTTGATGTAGTTGAGAATAGATAGAGGCCATCCTATGCGAGTGATTGGTGAAGACGTTGATCTGATAGGCAACATAAAAATCATCAAGGCTTGTTTGTAGTACAAATGGCTTTTTGTCTTCTTTCGTAATAACACCATCCGTTGCCAATGCGGCTCTAATTAGTAATTCATGCACCTGCTTCCAAGGTACATCGTATCCGATGGTTACCCCTGTGTTAAGTATTAGACCTAGCTCTTTAGCTGAAGTTGTATAATTAACTGTGTGACCCGAAAGGACGGACGCATTAGGAATTGTAATCTCTTCATTTTTAACAGTTCGTATACGTGTAACCAATAAGGACTTCTCAATGACATCACCAGTCAATTCTCCTATTTTTATTCTGTCGCCAATTTTGAAAGGCCGCATATACGTAATTACCAGACCTGCTACTGCATTAGAGATTGCGGACGATGATCCCAACGAAAAAAGAATTCCAACAAAGACAGAAACTCCCTGAAACACCGCTGATTCTGAACCTGGTAAATAAGGAAAGATAATAATAAAGCCAAACGCATACACTAGAAACTTTACAATGTTAAGTGTGGGTTTTGCCCAGTCCGAATAAAAACCTGGAATAGTAAGAGATCCGTTTGCAATTTCTCCAGCAATAAATTCTAGAAACTTAATTACGTAATGTGTTACTGCTCCAATAACAACAATAGTAAATACATTGGGCAAGTAATTAATGAAACTTGTGGCTACACTTTTCAATGGCGAAAGAACCCACCCAATTAAAGTCTCCGCTATACCGCGTGTCCAGGGGAAAACACTGAAGAGTAACGGTAAAGCAATGTACAAGGCCAATACAATGATCAATAAGCGAACAATGTTGAGGGTAAACAAAATAACCTGTAACTCCCGATCGGTATCGAGGAATTGATAGCCTCTAAACTTTATGCCCGTTAAGATGCTTTCCTTAAGTGAAATTATTTTTTGGTTGATCTTTTTAAAACCCCGATTGATTAATCGTATTACAATGTAGATACCTGCCAGGATCAAAATGATCGCTCCGATTCTCAATGCAATGTTGATAATACTATTAGAGGTACGCTCATCGGCAATAGCATGACTAATAATATTACGATATTCAAGAGCGAGTTGATCTTGCGATTTGGCAAACCAGAGTGCATCCATTTCGTTAACACTCATCACCACCAAATCGTGGTAAACGATCTCTGAATTTGAAGCTGATTTATTTACAGCTAAAGAATCAGGTTTAAATTCATAGTCATTATATAAATTTTTAATTTTATCTGTTATGGCAGTAGCCCGATCGGCTGCGCTAAACGATCCCACTTTCGTGTAAATTAGAAACAATGTATCGCCAAAAGGTAAAACCGGAAATCCTTTAGAGGTAGCCTTTAGTTTGGCCAATTGTTCGGCAAACATGACTGCCCTCAGGGAGTCCTCAGCTTCTTCTTCCCGCAATTTTTTCAACAATGTCTGGCGCTCCCAATTCGCTTCTGAGCCTTTGAGACTTTCTATTTCTGCCAATAAAGTAGCTCTTCGTAATGAGTCGGTTACTTTAACACTATCCATCCTTCGTATTAAATGGGT
>Ga0154020_10008225_pt1 | contig 12106 bp, 12 predicted proteins | sample Klosneuvirus_201_FD_109709 | JGI IMG/M metagenome (GOLD analysis project Ga0154020, IMG submission 109709) | Active sludge microbial communities from wastewater, Klosterneuburg, Austria - Klosneuvirus_20160825_MG | ecosystem: Engineered > WWTP > Aerobic digester > Activated sludge | place... | reverse complement strand
GATCACATCGAGACGGTGACTTATCTGACTTCAGAGCATATGAATGAGGCGATTTGTACTTCTCGCTATGTCATCACTCGCAGCGGATACACTAGTGTGATGGACCTGAGCATATTGGGAAAGTCGGCTATTTTGATACCTACACCCGGTCAGCCGGAGCAAGAATACCTGGGCGTCAGACTGACTGATCATGATTGCTTTGTGGTGGGCAGTCAAAAGGGACTTAATCTGGAGTCACTTATCTCAGCTCTAAAATCAAAGGAAGATGCCTAATCTTTTGTTAAATAGACCATAATAGATAATTAATAAATATAATGTGTTTATAAGTTTCCCATTATTCCCTTATATTTGTTCTCCATCTCAGGGGTGAACACAATATTATCTACATGAATATAGTAATGTAGATTAATAAATCCCTTTGGTGCCAAAATCAAACTCAATGAGTAGAAAAATACCATTAATCATACTTATATTTTTTATTTCATTCTCGAAAGTATCCACACTTAGAGCGCAATATCAGACCTATTCGAATGCTGTAAAGCAGGGCACACGTTGTTACCAACTGACAGACAAGGGTACCAGCCGCACAGGCGCTATCATCAGTGACCAGCAGTATAATGTAAATGCAGATTTTGTAATCGCCGGCACACTCAATTTTGGTGATGATGCAATGGGAGCAGATGGAATCGCTTTTATCATGCTTCCTGATCCTACCGCACTATCAGGCACGCTCCAGTTTGGCGAGGGAATCGGATATGCCGGCCTGCCAAATGCACTGGTTATCGAATTTGATTCTTTCCGAAATAGAAATGTTGGTGATCCGCCTTATGATCATATAGCCCTGCTTGCCAATTCAAATCCCGATCACAGTAAAGCCTCCAATATTTCCGGCCCCTTCCGCGCCAATGCCTCCGGCAATATCAAAGATGGTTTGAATCACGACTTCTTGATCGTCTGGGACGCAAAGGTTCAACTGCTTACCCTTTGGTTTGATTGTAAGAAAGTCTTCGGATATCAGGGAGACATTTCCAGACCTTTTCTCGGCAGTAGCAAGACATTTTATGCCGGCTTTACCGCCTCTACCGGAGGCCAGACAAATATACAGACTGTGTGCTTCAAGACGCCGACACAGGTGGATATATTGAAAGACCAGACCTATTGCGATAGCGCTACAGTAGTGCTGGATGGCGGTGTCAACGGATTGATATTCAACTGGACGCCGGCTCAGGGCCTCAGTGATCCGCATAGCTCTAGGCCCACCATATTTTTAAATAAAAGTCGCACGTTTTATCTCAACAAACTTGATAACTGCGGTAATGAAACAGTAGATTCTCTCATCATCAAAATAGTACCCAATGATCTTAAAGTTTCACTGGGCAATGATACTGTCCTCTGTGAAAATGCCAGCCTGGTAATCGGTGTTCCTACCGGTGGGCTCAATTACAAATGGAATACAGGTGCTACAACACAGAACATTACGGTCACCAAGCCCGGCATGTATTCCATTCAGGTGGATGACGGTATCTGCATTCGTCAGGACGAGATCAACATTGATGAGAAGTCACTCCCTACAGTAAGCTTGCCGGCAGATACACTGGCTTGTGACCACGATCCCATCAGGCTGAAAGCCGCCTATCCGGGCGCAGCTGTGAGGTGGAGTACAGGAAGCACGGATAGCCTCATCACCGTCACCGAACCGGGCAACTATACCGCTGAGCTGACTAATGAATGTGGTACTGTGCGGGATGACGTCAACATTGATTATGAAAACTGCTCTAATTACTATATCCCGAATGCCTTTACACCCAATCATGACGGCACCAATGACTATTTTGGACCGGCACCGAGCAGTGCAGTGATCCGCATCGAACAGTTTTACATCTTTGATCGCTGGGGCGGTCAGGTCTATGGCGCCCGCAATATCGATCCACGCGATGAATCACTCCTCTGGAACGGATACTTCAAAGGCAAGCTGGTTGATCCCGGCATCTATGCCTATCTCATCCGACTACAAATGAAAAATGGCAAAATCATCAATGCCAAGGGCGATGTGATGGTGGTGAGGTAGAGGAATTGATTGGGTCGCTGCGCTTTGGGTCGCTGCGCTTTAGCTCGCTGCGATTTAGCGTATTGGCGCTTTAGCGTATTGGCGCTTTGGCATGTTGGCGCTTTGGGTCGCTGCGCTTTAGCTCGCTGCGCTTTGGGTCGCTGCGCTTTAGGTCGCTGCGCTTTGGGTCGCTGCGCTTTAGTCTTTAGTTCCTATCTGAGAAATAATTTGGTTGAAGTTTTTTTGCTTACAGCATATAGCCTAATCCGCTAATCACATCCAAAAAACCGCTCTACGACCAGCTCAGCTTCCTTGCAGGTGACGTCGAGTTCGTCATTGATGAGGATATAGTCAAAGACGTGTTCGTACTGCAACTCCAGTTCGGCTTTTTTCAATCGCTTCTCGATGGATTCAGCCGACTCAGATTTTCTCCTCATCAGCCGCTCTTTTAATATTTCAAAGGAAGGCGGTTTGATGAAAATGATTATACTCTGCTCGCCATACATTTTTTTGATGCTGACGGCGCCCTTCACATCAATATCAAATAAAACGTGCTGCTGCTGACTCCAGATGCGCTCTACCTCTGATTTGAGCGTACCATAGAACTGACCGGGATAGACCATTTCATGTTCTACGAAAGCATTTTCAGCTATTAGTTCCTGAAATCTCTCGGGCGATACATAGTAGTAATCTACGCCCTCTGTCTCATCCGGTCGTATAGCTCTGGTAGTCACTGAGACGGAAAAACCTAGATTGGGGTACTGGCGCATCAGGTGATGCACCACTGTAGTCTTACCGCCGCCCGAGGGCGAGGTCAGCACGATTATCTTTCCTTCGAACTCACTCATACTATATTGGCCGTTTGTTCTTTTATTTTTTCCAGTTCATCCTTCATCTCTACCACGATACGCTGTATTTCGCTGTCGTAAGCTTTAGAACCCATAGTATTGATCTCGCGACCTATTTCCTGAGCGATAAAGTTGAGCGTGCGCCCCTTTGACATCACATCAGTATCTAGGTTTTCGCGAAAATATTTACAGTGCTGGGATAGGCGACTTTTTTCCTCTGAGAAATCGATCTTTTCCAGGTAATAAATTAGTTCCTGCTCGAAGCGATTGGCGTCTATGCTCTCTACCGGTATAAATTCTTCCAGGCCGCTATTGATTCTCTCCCTCACCCTATTCATACGATTGCCTTCGTGAGGTGCTATGCGTTCCAGACAATCCTCTATGCGAGAGATACAGGCGATGAAATCCCTTTCGATGGCGCTTCCCTCTTCTTGACGGTACTGAAGAAAACGATCCATTGCCTCATCCAGGGTAGACTCGACGATCTGCCATTCGGTCTCATTCAGGTGATCAGAACCGCCTGCGACTACCTCAGGGATACGCAATACACTGGATAATAAATGACTTCCATCCAACTCAAATTCATCTGCTATGGGCTTTAAGACCTGCAGGTAATCTCGAAATAATTTTTCATTGATCAGGCCGGATAGTCTCAGATTGTCCGTGGTGAGTTCCATGACTACGTCAATCTTTCCCCGTACTGCGCTCTCAATGACCTCTTTTCGGATGGTGAATTCCTTGTCTTTCAGATCAAATGGTGATCGGATACGGATGTCTGCGCCGCGCGAATTGACCGATTTGATCTCAACCTGAAGCTGAGCATCTCTGAAAAATTGTTTTGCTATGCCGTAGCCGGTCATTGATAGTAACATAAACGCTATTTATGCAGTCAAAGGTAATATTTGCAGGTTGAAAACCAATGTGCACTATAAATTAGGCGGAATGCCACCACTATCCACCGCTCAATGATTAATTCAGTTCAAAAGTGAATACTATTCCTATATTTAAATAAAAATCAAAAATGGACCTAGATAATTTGAAATTTCCAATTGGTAAATTCCATTATAGTGGAGCATCGACACGGGAAGAACGTAGCACCTGGACAGCCGATATTGCGGCGCTACCTGACCAACTGGAAGAAGTACTTGCCAGCTTCTCACCTGAGGAAATAGAAACGCCTTACAGGCCGGAGGGCTGGTGTGCGCGCGAAGTAGTGCATCACCTGGCTGATAGTCACATGAATGCCGTGGTGAGACTAAAACTGGCCCTGACTGAAGAGAATCCCATCGTCAAGCCCTATGCCGAGGCTCGCTGGGCGTTACTGAGCGATACTCAAGAGCTACCACTGGATGCTTCACTTTCAATGCTGAAGGGAATGCACCTCAAGTGGGCTCACCTGTTAAACTCACTTTCACCGGCGGATTGGAGCCGGACTTATTATCACCCGGAGCAAAAAAAAGAGGTATCGCTCGATGAACTGGTGGCGCTATATGCCTGGCATGGGAAGCACCACCTGGCACATATAAAACTAGTGAAAGGATAGCGGCTCCGAAAAAGTTTCAAAATAAATTACCTCCCCCTGTCCCCCTCACTAGGGGGAAATCTAAAATTACTTTCACCTGCTAGAGGGCTGTACGACACAGAAAAGGTACAAAATGATTTTCCCCCGCCGGCGGGGTGAACGACACAGAAAAGGTACAAAAAGCTACCTTTTCAAGGAGTGAAACGAAACGAAGTCCGGAAGAATGTAGGACGCAGTGTAGTCAGAAAATTGAGAGTAACGAATTAATTTGCTGCAGGAGAGGGTGGACTCCAAGACCAATGTGTAATCAGCAAATTAATTTATTGCGAGAGCGAAGTGGAACTATGGCATTTTCTTTTATCCATTCCCCAATAGTGTTCGCTACTTCATCTATCTGATTCAACACCTCCCAACTCGAGAACCGAAGCGTGGTGAATCCCAGTTCTTTTAATTCATTGTCTCGATTATCATCTATGACTCCATCTTCCTCATGTGAAAAACCATCCACCTCTATTATCAAATTAAGAGGTAGACAAACAAAATCTGCTATGAAATTACCTATTGGGCGTTGCCTGCGAAAAGAATAACCCATCCCTGCCGGTGAGCTTCCGTATATTTCTCACTCATCTTAATTTTTTCTGTAAATTTAGGCAACCATCAGATTCCAGCAAATATGCTCTTGGTGGGATGCTTGCTTTGAAAATAAAAAAATTCTGAAACCTAAATAAACGAATCACCAATCTTTACCACCGCTGGGCGCGCCTTCCTCCTGTGGATGCATCTTACGCCGCACCTTCATCTCTTCATTATTTATGATTCGAAGCAGTTCTTCTTGCTGCTGAGCACTGAGGTGAGCAGGTGCTTTCTTTGCTTCTTGTGGCTGGTTGGATTCGTCCTGGCCATTGGAAGGTGGTGGCTGATTTTGATTGCCGTCTTTCCCATCCTTGGGGTCTGATTTTCCATCTTTCTTATCCTGATCTTTTTTATTCTGATCTTTTTGTTGATCCTGATTTTGATCTTGATTTTTTTGATCTTTATCTTGCTTATCTTGCTTTTGTTTCTCTTGTTCTTTTTTCTTTTCTAGAGCTTTAGTCAGATTTTTCTTGGCATCGATATCATGCGGATCCAAGCGCAATGCTTGCTTGTACGCCTCGACTGACTTGTCCAGCGCTTCACTTTTAAAATAACTGTTGCCCAGATTATAAAAAGCCTTCGCTTTGTTGGCTTCAGTCGTACGCTGTTGTGTCGCACGGGTGTATTTCTCTACAGCCGCTTTATAATCCTGTTGCTCATAGATGGAATTCCCACTATTATAATCTGCCCGGAAGGACGGCTTCTTCTCCGCAGAGGCGTCATAATATTTCTGAGCTTCCGCATATTTTTTTTCCTGATAACTCTTATCACCCGTCTGCAATAGTCGATGTGCCGACTGTGCATCTGACTGAGTCATTAATAATAGTTGAACTAAAAAAAATAGCAATACTCTCATATTCTTTCTATTTCTTTTTCTTTAAAAAAACCAACGCCATACAGCATTTCAATTAAGAATAAGACCAAAGCCGGGAACAAGAAATATTGATACAATGAACGAAAGTTTTCAGTTTCTATCGATTTGAATTCGCCTTTATCCAGCTTTGAAACCATGCTTTTTATGCCGCTGAGTGCCTTGTCTTCCTGAGCGATATTATAATAATGTCCGTCTGCCTTGGCGGCAATATCCACCAGCATCTGCTCATTTAATTTTGATCTGACTGGCTGACCGGAGGCATCCCGCTTGAAGTCTGTGCCTGCTTCTGAAGCTTCCGGTATCAGACTCCCCGCTGTAGACCCGACGCCCACGGTGGTGATGATCACACCTTTCTTATTTGCTTCACCCGCCTGAGCGATGGCGCCGGTCTCCTGATCCTCGCCATCTGAGATCAAGATCAGTCCCTTGCTACGGGTCTTATCGGGTGGAAAGGCTTGCTGTGCCAGCTCTATGGCACCTGCGAGCGCAGTACCCTGTGTGCTGATCATATCAGTGGAGGCAGACTGGATGATCATCTTAGCGGCATTGAAATCATTGGTTAGTGGCATCGAGATATACGCAGATCCTGCAAATAGGATGATACCCAGTCGCTCACCCTTCATCTCATCGATCAGCCGAACGAGAAAGCGCTTGGTACGCTCTAGTCGATTGGGCGCTATGTCAGTGGCGAGCATACTATTGGAGATATCGAGCGCTATGAAGAGATCTGCCGCTTGTTGCTTGACCATTTCCTTTGCACCGGGTAGACGAGGATTGGCCGCAGCGATGATGCATAGACCGATAGCTGCTAATATAAGTCTCCTGCGTATCGGAAAATAATCGTGCTTGCGCATCGAGATGCGATGAAACATCTCCGCGCTTGCTGCCTTGACCGCCAGCTCCTTACGTCGGGTATGCCACATCCCCAATACCAGATAAAGTACCGGCAATGTCAGTAAGAAATATAAATAATTCGGATTCTCTAAACTCAACATATATATCACTCTACCAGCACAGGTGTCCTGAGCCAGGTATTTTTCAAAAATATTTCTATCAATATCAACAGCAGACCAGCGTAAAGAAAGACGTGAAAATAATCCACATTCTTCTTGAGCACCGTCTTGTCAATTTTTGTCTTTTCCAGTTCATTGATGCGGTTGTATATACCCTGTAGTGAATTCTTATCTGTGGCCCTGAAGTATTGACCTTTGGTGAGGTCTGCAATCTCGGTCATCAGATTTTCATCTATTTCTACCTGAGTATAACCAAAAATAAATTGGCCATCGTTAGTTCTGCTGATGGGCGCCAGAGCCTGACCCTGCGTACCTACTCCGATCACATAGATCTTGATACCCATATCCGCCGCCAGTTTGGCCGCGGTCATTGGCTCTATGTAGCCCGCATTATTCACGCCATCGGTCAGTAGAATAATGATCTTACTCTTGACCTTTGATTCTTTCAGCCGGTTGACACCGGTGGCCAGGCCCATACCTATGGCGGTACCATCCTCAAGTATACCGGGCTGCAGATTCTCCAGTACCGCATCCACCACCCGCTTATCTGAGGTAAGCGGACACTGAGTGAAAGCCTCTCCGGCGAAGGTGACTACACTGATGCGGTCTGACTCACGCTTATCAGCGAATTCTCGCGCCAACTGCTTGGTGGCCTCCAGCCGGTTGGGATTGAAGTCTTTTGCCAGCATACTGCTGGAGAGATCTATGACCATACAGATGTCAATGCCCTCGCTTTTGATGATCTCTTCCTTTAATATTTTCTGAGGTCGCGCTAACGCAATAAGCAGCAAACTTAGTGCTGCATATCTCAACCAGGGAAGTCGGGGAAGTAACGTGGTTTTGAGACTTCTGATACTCATTACCGAACGCAGCGTAGGTATATATAGTCCAGACTGCCGGGTTTTCTTCCGGCGTATATAATAGATAAAGTACCACAAAAGCGGTAGCAAGAGCAGCACCCAGGCCTGATGGAACGCTATGGAACCGATCTCTAGAGCCATCTCGAGGTTGTATTGGTCTGAAAATCAGGCTGCGAGGTATGTTTCACTATATCTTCCAGCTTTTGAATATAAGATAAGTTGATCTCAGCTCGGCTCTCTGCATTGGCAAACTTTACCAGATCGGCTATATTGAAAGATTCATCTAGGATGGTGAGAATAGAGGTCGGCCAGTTCTTCTTTTTCAGTCGCAAGATGATGCCATCAGTGGTGTCTGCATAGGGGATCTTAAAATCTTGATGCAGATAGTCCCGCATGATATCAGTGAGGCGGTATTGATATGCTTTGTGATCTTCGGAGGACCACAACTCACTCTTACGCAAACCCTCCAGTGCTTCTAATGCTATCTCTTTCGCCGGCTTTCGTGGGATAACCTTCTCGGGTATGGGCGCATTCTTCCTTGCCTTAAAGTACCTAATCAAAAAATAAATCACTGCCAGTAACGCTATACCACCCAGAATCCACCACAGGTAATCCATCAGATTCCGCGGTTCGGGAATAATGTCCTTGATGGGTTCGATATCGGGTGTATTGGTATGTACGGGCAACACCGTCAGCTCAAAAGGCTTGGAGTGTCCAGTCTTAGCTTCATTCTTGTATTGATAATTATATGCCAGTGAAGGAAACTGATATGTGCCCGGCTCAAACGCAGTAAAGAGCAATTCCTTTTCCATTATTCTGGATAAGCCGGTACTGCGCTCCGTCCAGTCTCCTTCACGCACTATCTCAAACCCTGGTATGGTCTTAATGCTATCGAGTACTGGCACAACTTCATATATAGAGGTATCGGCAGTCACCGAAAGTCTGATCTTGATCTGATCTCCCAGCAGCATACGGTTGGTATCCGGCAACACCAACATCTGTATCTGGCTCTGTGCGACTGTGCTGAGGCATATCAGCAGCGCTACGCTATATAAAAATCTGATCAGTATCCGCGTCATTTTCTCTCCTTAAAAAAAGTGATCAATGGCTTCAGATAGGAAGTTGCTGTGGACAGCTCTATGAGACTGATGTCATACTGTGCCAATCTCTGCTTTAATGAACGCTGATGCTTTACAAACCAGTCGGTGTAGCTCTTACGGTAGCGGTCATCCTCAGTGTCGATCCAGGCCTCGCGACCTGTCTCAGGGTCGATACCCTTGATGATGCCCGCCCTGGGCAATACCTTTTCAGCGGGGTCAGTGACGTGGATAGCCACCACTTCATGCTTGCGTGAGGCTATGCGAAGGGACTTAGCATAATCATCGTCTATAAAATCGGAGATGAGAAAGCAGATAACGCGTCTTTTCAGCACCTTATTCATAAAGTCGAGTGCTGCACTGATCCGGGTGGAAGCACCGGTGGGCTTGAAATCCACCAGCTCACGGATGATTTTCAGCGTTTGTTCTCTCGTCTTTGACGGTGGGATAAATTTCTCCACTTTATCTGAAAATAAGATCAACCCGACATTATCATTGTTGTGCACGGCGGAAAAGGCGAGTACGGCACTCACCTCGGTGATGAGTTCTGATTTCATCTGGTCGCGGCTACCGAAAAAAGCAGACTTACTTACGTCCACAAGCAACATCACAGTGAGCTCGCGCTCTTCTTCAAATACTTTTACATACGGTACGCCGGTGCGGGCGGTGACATTCCAATCGATATGCTTCACGTCATCGCTATACTGATATTCACGCACTTCGGCGAAGGACATCCCTCTGCCCTTGAACTTACTATGATAGTCTCCGGAGAAGGTCTGGTTTGATCTTCTCTTAGAGCGAATTTCTATTTTGCGGACTTTCTTGAGAAGTTCATTGACTTCCATATCAGCTTATTTTTGGTCAGCCGTAGTTGACTTTTAATTAGAATGGGCTAAGGTACTTTGATTTTGTCCAGAATCTGTTTGATTATCGATTCACGTGATACTGACTCTGCCTCAGCTTCATAGGTGATACCGATGCGGTGACGCATGACATCCAGTGCGATGGAGCGTATGTCATCCGGAATCACATATCCTCTCCTGCGAATGAAAGCCATCGCTTTCGCCGCCAGCGCCATATTGATACTGGCACGTGGGGAGGCACCGTATTCGATGAGTGGCTTCAGATCGGGCAGGCCTGCTTTCACCGGTTCGCGCGAAGCAAAGACGATCTGAAGTATATAGTCTTCGATAGATGGATCGATATAAATGTCCTTCATCAACTGACGGGCATTGAGTATATCTGTTGTTTCAGCCACCGGATCCATATGGGAAGAAATGGACTCATCGAGGTGACGACGGATGATCGTCCGTTCTTCTTCCTGAGTAGGGTATCCTATATTGACTTTCAGCATGAAGCGGTCGAGCTGTGCTTCCGGTAGTGGATAGGTTCCTTCCTGCTCTATGGGATTCTGTGTAGCCATTACGAGAAAGGGCTCTTCAAGTCTGAAGGTTTCCTCACCGATGGTAATCTGCTTCTCCTGCATGGCTTCGAGTAAGGCACTTTGAACCTTTGCCGGTGCGCGGTTGATCTCATCTGCCAAAATGAAATTGGCAAAAATGGGCCCTTTTTTCACTCCAAATTCATTTCGGGTTGGATTATAGATCATTGTACCTACAATATCTGCCGGTAAGAGGTCCGGGGTAAACTGGATGCGCTGAAACTTTCCGTGTACCAATGATGCCAGCGTCTTGATGGCCAGTGTCTTTGCCAGACCGGGCAATCCCTCGAGCAGTATATGACCCTTGGACAGAAGCCCGATGAGCAGTCGCTCAATCATATACTCCTGACCTACTATGACCTTGGCAGTAGATTGGGTGAGCCGGGTGATGAATTCACTCTCACGATAGATCTTTTCATTCAGTTCTTCGATCTCATTGTATTGCATAACATGAATTTTAACAGTAAAAACAAATCAAACTTAATTCCGGCAAAATTATTATCCTGCTACTTATAAATTGGACAAATGGTAAAAAAAGTAAGATGGAATAATGTTTTACAAAGATGATAATGATTTAGATACAGAAATGCTAAATATGACCAATTTATTATTCAGACACTTAAATCTCACTCAGCGCATACATACCCTTCAAACCCTAAAAGAGACAACTAGGCCCACTTGATATGAATTGTCCGTGCGCGTTTAATTCTTAATAAATATTTCCTATAATTCAAATAGTACAAAATATAATTTGTAATTTTAGGCAATTTTTCTGTAAAATATATTTTAAATTTTGTTAAATATTCCCGCTACATGATCCACATACCACCACATATAGCCAGCCTTCAACCCTATAAGCCCGGAAAGCCGGGTGCCAACTTATTTGACGAACCCCCAGAAAGAGAGGTTGTGCTCAGTTCGAATGAAAATAACCGAGGCCCCTCACCCCTGGCGATGGCTGCAGTCAGTGCGCATTTGGAAAAATTTTCACTCTACCCTGATCCCGTCTCGGGCGCACTACGAAGTGCACTGAGCAAAAGACTAGGTGTAGCTGAAACTCAACTGTGTGTAGGAAATGGATCAGACAGTATTCTATACAACATCATGAATTCTTTTTTCAGTCCGGGTCAGACACTGCTCACCTCTGAAGGTGCCTTTGCGTCTGCGAAGGTGTATGCCAGGCTGAATCAGGTTCCTATGATCGAAACACCGATGTTGCCCGGCTACCGGTTTGACCTGGAGGCGATACTGGACGCCATCGATGAGCGCACACAGATGATTTACCTAGTCAATCCAAACAATCCCACCGGCACGATGATACCTGAGGCAGAGCTAAAACAGTTTATCGAGCGTGTGCCGGAGCATATAATTGTGCTGGTAGATGAAGCCTATTTTGAATTTGCGGGTGCGCTGGCCTCAGATTATCCCGATAGCAGTAGATACGGGTACAAGAATGTACTCGTATTGCGTACTTTTTCAAAGGCTTATGGACTAGCGGGGCTAAGACTGGGTTTCGCCATAGGTGATGAATTTCTCATCAATGTATTGAGTAAAACCAAACTACCTTTCGATCCGAATATCGCAGCGCAGATCGCCGGTCTGGCTGCACTAGAGGATGAGGCCTTTTTGCAGGCCACCATTGACAATAATTCAGCTCAGATGCAACTACTCGCAGAGGAATATCGACGTCTGAGTATTCCTTTTATCACTTCTTATGCCAATTTTATCACCCTGGAGTTGGAAAATGAAGTTCGGGTAGAGACCGTCTTCG
>Ga0154020_10008224_pt1 | contig 12106 bp, 12 predicted proteins | sample Klosneuvirus_201_FD_109709 | JGI IMG/M metagenome (GOLD analysis project Ga0154020, IMG submission 109709) | Active sludge microbial communities from wastewater, Klosterneuburg, Austria - Klosneuvirus_20160825_MG | ecosystem: Engineered > WWTP > Aerobic digester > Activated sludge | place... | reverse complement strand
TGCCGTTGCGTACGCCCTCGCTCGATATTCACACGATCGGCGCCGGCGGGGGATCGCTGGCATGGTTCGACGCCGCAGGTGCTCTGAACGTCGGCCCGCAAAGCGCAGGTGCGCAGCCGGGGCCCGCGTGCTATGGGCGCGGCGGCACGCAGGCGACGCTGACGGATGCGCTTGTCGTGCTGGGCCGCATTCCGCAAGCGCTGAAACTCGGCGGCACGCTGGAACTGAATCATTCGCTCGCCGAAAAGGCTGTGTCTCACGTAGGGGCGACACATATGTCGCCCCTCCAATCAGCGAGCGCCATCGTGCGCGTGGCGTTGGCCGGCATCGAGCGCGCTTTGCGTCGCGTCACCGTTGAGCGCGGCATTTCGCCATCGGGCCTGCCGCTGGTGCCCTTTGGCGGCGCGGGCGGACTGATCGCATGTGAGTTGGCGGAACTTCTCGACATGGACACAATTCTCGTACCGCTCGACCCCGGCCTGCTGTGCGCGCTGGGCATGCTGCAAACGCCAGCCTCGCGCGATTTCTCGCGCACGCTGCTGCTGAGCGACGCCGACAATCAATGCATAGCCAAAGCCCAACGCGCCGCCCGCAAGCTTGAAGAGAGAGGCATCGCCGAATTGCTCGCCTGCGGTCTGGAGGGGCCGTTCACGTGCGACGCCTCGCTTGATGTGCGATACGCAGGCCAGAGCTTCGAACTGAACGTGGCGCTGAGGGCAAAGTGGCGGAGCCTGTTCGACGCCGCCCACAAGCGCGAGTTCGGCGACGCCCACGTAGATCGCTCCGCCGAGATCGTGAATGTGCGTGTGCGCGTCGCGGCGCAGCATCGAGCGCACATCCCGGCGCCGAGGCTGCCGCAAGTGAAGCCGCGCGCAGAGAAGTGGCGCGGCGTGTCCGTGTTCGAGCGCCAAGCGCTACCGCGAGGCTTCAAGCTGCGCGGTCCGGCAATCGTCACGGAACTATCGAGCTGTTTGTGGCTGGCCAAGGGCTGGAAGCTGGAAGTGAAGAAGAGCGGGGCGATGGTATTGACGCGGAGCTAGTGTCTCCGGCCCTGGTGTGCTGGCGACAGGCGTCGCCAGCCACGGAGCAAGAATGACTCGCGACATCGAACATTCAGCCGAGATTAGCGTTTTTCACCACGCGCTGGTGGGGGCCGCCGAGGAAATGGGCGAAGTGCTCAAGCGCAGCGCGTTCTCGCCCAACATCAAAGAACGCCAGGATTACTCCTGCGCGCTTTTTGACGCCAGGGGCCGCCTGTTGGCCCAAGCCGCGCATTTGCCGGTTCACCTCGGCAGCATGCCCGCAAGCGTGGAGGCTGTCGTGCAGGCCCTTGGTCCAAAGCTCAAGGCTGGCACCTGTGCGGTTGTGAACGATCCTTATCGCGGCGGCACACACTTGCCGGACATCACGCTCGTGGAGCCGGTGTTTGCGGGCAACCGCCTGCTGGGCTTCGCCGCCAACAGAGCCCATCACTCCGACATCGGCGGAGGCGCGCCCGGCAGCATGTCGCCACAAACCGACTTGATTGCCGAAGGCCTTGTGATTCCACCCATGTTGCTCGACGCTGCTTCGCTCGCGCTGATTCTCGCCAACACGCGCACACCAAAGGAACGCCAGGGAGATCTTCACGCCCAACGCGCGGCTTGCGCCCGCGGCGTCGACCGCCTGCTGGCGTTGCGTCGGAGGCAGGGCAGGGCCTTTGATCAGTGCTGCGAAGGCCTGCTCGCCCACAGCCGCGCTTTGATGCTGCATTCCTTTGCGCAGCTCAAGCCGGGCGTCTATCGCACTGAAGACGTGATGGATGACGACGGCGCGGGTGCTACGGACATTCCGATCAAGCTCAAGCTGACCGTGTCGCGTAGTCGCCTCACGTTTGATTTCATGGGCTCGGCGCCGCAGGTGCGCGGAGGGATCAACGCCGTGCTCGCAGTTACACAGAGCGCCTGCTTTTACGCGGCGCTTTGTTTGTGCGATCCCGTGCCGCCTGTTAACGCCGGTTGCTTTGAGTGCATCAGGGTCATCGCGCCCGAGGGAACCATTGTGAACGCGCGCAGGCCCGCCGCCGTCGCGGGCGGCAATGTCGAAACGAGCCAACGTATCGTTGACGTCTGCCTGGCCGCGCTTTCACAGGCAAGCGGCGGGCGTGGCTGCGCGCAAAGCCAGGGCACGATGAACAACGTGACCATCGGCGGTGGGGGCGATAATCCGTTCACTTACTACGAGACCATCGCGGGCGGTTGCGGCGCCACGCGCGAGCACGCCGGCGCGAGCGGCACACATTCGCACATGACTAACACGCTCAACACGCCCATCGAAGCGCTTGAGCACGCGTATCCTCTGCGAGTTGAGGAGTATTCGCTTCGGGTAGGGGCGCAGCATGCTGCGCCCCTACAACCGGCGTGCATCCGGGGAGGCGCGGGCGTTGTTCGGCGCATGCGCGCGCTTGTGCCTTGCGAGTTCGGCCTGTTGACCGAGCGGCGCAAGCACGCCCCGCGCGGCATCAACGGCGCACCGGATGGTGAGACGGGTGAGAGCACGCTGATCCGCGGCGGCAAAAAGCAAAGCCTGCCGCCGAAATGCGGCGGCAGGCTGGAAACTGGCGATTCGCTTGAAATCCGCACGCCATCGGGCGGATGCGCCTAAACCGCAAAGCGGCGATAAGCCGCCGCACTCCAAAGGAAGCAACCGACCACTGCGAGCAATAACGCAAAACAGGTTGCACTCTCACCGGTGGTGCAACCGCCGGAGCCGGTATCGCTGCCGGAGCTACCACCGCCGGGCGGCGGAGGTGCGCTGCCCGCGCCGAAGTTGACGTCGCCCGTGGCCACGCCGCTGCGGAAATCCACCTCGATATTGTCCGCGCTCACATTGGCCGTGGCCGTTGCAGTGCCGATGAACGAACCACCGCTGCACGTCATGTTGTAGCTGCCGGTCGGCGCCATGATGGAGTAGCCGCCCTGACTGTTGGTGGTGGTGCTTGACGTACCGATGGAAACCGTTACGCCCGCAAGACCCTCGCCCAAGTCATAACGCAGGTTGGCGTTGGCGTCATTGAACACAACGCCGGTGATCCAGGGCGAGTCCGCATCGCGCACGCCGGTGTGGATGCTCCAATAGGCGCCCGCTCCCGAAAGCGGCGTTCCGGTAGGCGCATACCCGGTGGCGTAACCGGCGCCGATCTCGCGGAACTGGCGGTAGAATGAAATCTCGCTCGAGCTGCCTCCCCAGGCCAGCAAATGGTAACGATGCCCGGGCGGATTCACTCCGGTGTCGAGGATCAGCGCGCGAATTGCCGCGTCAGCAGAGTAGCTGATGCTGCTGCCCGTGGTGTACGTGACGGCCAGCGACTCCACGTTATTGGCAGTATTGGGGAAACTTGACTTGAGCGGGAAGCCCGCATTGCGCTCCATCTGATTGGGCCATTGGCTCGTGACCGCGCTCTGGTGCGCGAAATACCCGTTAGCGCCCATTTCGGCCGAATGGAAGCGCGACGACGTAATCAGCCGCAGGTGCACCGCCAGCGGCTGCGATGGCGTGATACCCGCCAACACACCGCCCAGGCTTTGCTCGGTGTCATAGGCCTGTGGGTCGTGCCGCGCGCGATTGATAACGTAAATGGCGTACTGCTCCGTCGCCGAGGGTTGCGTATCAACCGCAGATTGTGCCGAGAGAGCCGACGCCAGCAAAAGCGTGGCGACAAAAGAGACGTAACGCATCGAGCCTCCGTTAGAGTAAGCCCAGCGCCAGTCCCCGATCTACGCGCCAAGAGTATAGCACACGGTTAGCCGCGAAGCTTCTTCATCTCGGCGATGATCGCGTCGCATTCCTCTTCAGTGTTGTAGAAGTGCGGGCTCACGCGGATGCCGCCCTTGGGGCGGTAGTCGATGATGAAGCCACGTTCAATCAACTTCTGCTCGGCTTTGTCAGCGCCGGGCCAGTCGATGCACACCGTGCCGCCGCGGCGGTTGGGATCGAGCGGCGTGTTGACCTTGAATCCCGCGGCTTGGGCCTGCTCGATCAGTCGCGACGTCAGGCGCTGGCTCTTGGCGCGGATATTCTCGACGCCCACTTGCTTGATGATCTCGTAGCCAGGCCGCGCAGAATAGAGTGCGACGACCGGCGGTGTGCCGGTGCTGGCGCGCCACACGCCTTCATGGGGTGTGAATTCCATTTCGAATTTGAAAGGCCGCGCGTGGCTGATCCAGCCGGTGAGCGCGGGGTCGTAGTCTTTGATGAGGTCGGGGCGGATGTAGAGGTAGCAAACGTTCGGGCCGCCGCAGACCCACTTCACGCTGCCGCCAACCACGTAATCAACGCCCATTTTCGTGACATCAAAGGGCACAGTGCCGATGCTCTGGTAAACGTCGAGCAGGACTTTAGCGCCGACCTTGTGGGCTTTCTCGATAATCGGCTGCACGTCCTGCAGGTAGCTGCTGCGGAAATAGACGTGGCTGATGGGCACGAGCGCGGTTTTCTCGGTGATGGCGTCGCAGATCTTTTGCACGTCCACGCCAATGCCGTCGTCGCTTTCCACCATCGTGATCCTGGCGCCATAGCGCGCCCATTCCTGCACGACGTAATGGGGCGACGTGAACTGCATGCTGTCGTAGACGATGCCGTTGCGCTTCTTGGTGAAGTCAATGCTCGAAAGTACCTGCGCGGTCAGCGTGGCTACGTTCAAGTGCAGCATCACACTGCCCTTGGGCGCGCCCATCACGGAGCCAATGAGATCAGCCGTGAGTTCGCAGTCGTGAAGCCAGCCCGAGCCATCAGGATAGTGCCAAGCCACGACGCCATCGTTGTTCCACATGTCAGCGAACTGCTTCAAACCCGCCGGAACACCACGAGGCATCGCGCCCAGCGAGTTGTTGATCAGGTAAGTTTTCTTCGCGAGGATCGGAAACTCCTCGCGCCATTTGAGCAGGGGATCTTTTTCAGGCATGGCTAGCGTCCCTTTCCCTTGAGCGACCATGCGCCGAGGATTGCGATGCCGACGCCAGCACCGAGCAGGCCCCAGCGTTCTGGTGGCCATTCGCTGAATTTCTTGAAGCCGAGATCGAGGTTGATGCCATGGCTCATGCCGAACACATCCATGAGCGCGCACACAACCAGCGCGACTCCGACCAGCACGAGGATCATTCCGGGTTTCATGTTGGCCTTTCGTAGCGCCGCCGTCTCGGCGGCTTCGACGGGCGCGTCTCGCGCCCGTCTGACGGCTCTCCAGTTCGGGCCCGGCCGGGACGGCCGCGCCGAGGCCGGCAAGATGCCGGCGCTACTAATTGTCAATACGCCCCGCCGCCTTGGGGGCGATTTTTCTGGTTGTAGGCGTTCGTCGTTCTGTTGATCACCGCCCAGATTTCCGGGAAGAATGCCATGTTGCCGTTCTTTTCCAGTGCGCTGGCCGGGATGCCTTTCAGGCTCATCACAGCGTCGCCGATGATTCGCTTTACGAGCTGGAAGTGGCGATAGCGCCAGTGCATCAGCTCTTGATCGAGCTCTGACATCGCAATCGTGAGGTCAAACAGGTCGCTCTGGCCATGCGGATCCTGGTGGATTTCGTCGAGCGTTTTCTTGTGGCGTTTCAGGCAGGCGGCGTAGGCTTCCCATAGTTTCTCGGGCGAGTCGAGCAGCTTGTTGAAGCCGGGGCTTTCCTGGCCGCTGCCTTTGCCCAGGCCCACGCGGATCTTGTGGTAATCCCAGGGCGCGATCGAAATGGGAAACTTTAGGCTGTCGCTCAGGAATTCAATGATGCTAGCGCTGCGCTTGATGAAGCGCGTGGCATCGCGAAGGTTGTCGGCCTTTAACCACGTCACGGATTGCTCGAGATGCTGGATCACGATCTTGAGCCACAGTTCCATGGCCTGGTGCACCGTCTGGAAGAGCAACTCTTCCTCGTTGGCCCAATCGCCAGGGCCTTTTTGCAGGCGATAGAGCTCCTGCGTGTGGATGTATTTCTCATAGTCCGTGCTGCCGTCGCCGTAAATCACCGGGTCTGCCATGTGAAAGTTCCAGGTTTCAGGGTCAAAGGTTGAGGTTCAATGCTGAGGGAAAGCCGACTCTTGAACCTCAACTCTGAACTCTCGACCCACTACGGCCTCCTTGCGCAAGCGCCGCGTGCGCATACTATCGCTGACCGGGAAAAAGGCACGAGGCGAACATGCCCGTCGGCATCGGTTACGACATTCACGCACTTGTTGAGGGCCGCAAGCTGATGCTTGGCGGCGTGCAGATTCCCTATGAGCGCGGCTGCCTTGGCCACAGCGATGCTGACCCGCTTTTGCATGCGATTACGGACGCGATTTTGGGCGCTGCAGGCAAAGGCGACATCGGCGAGCTGTTCCCCGACACGGACGCCAAATGGAAAGACGCCGATAGCGCGATGCTGCTCAAGAAAGCCTGGGACCTCGTGCGTGAGGGCGGCTACGAGATCGAGAACATTGACACGAACGTGATCGCGCAAGCACCCAAACTCGGGCGCTTCAAGCGCAAGATGGAATCACGCATCGCCGACATTCTTGAGATTCGTACCAGCCAGGTAAACGTGAAGGCGCGCACGAATGAAGGCTTTGATGCCCTTGGGCGCAAAGAGGCAATCTCGGCGCAGGCTGTGGTCAGCTTGATAAGGCGGTAAGCCAGGAAAAGGTATCGGGTATCAGGTTCCGGGTATCAGGAAAACCATTTCGGCCGTTGGGCTGTTCTGATACCTGAAACCCGATACCCCAAGAAATGGAACTCGATGTCCGTACTGAAGCTCAAAAACAGCTACACCCGTCAGCTCGAAGTGTTCGAGCCACTTATGCTTGGCCGCGTCACGATGTACTCGTGCGGTCCAACGGTTTATTCATTCGCGCACATCGGCAACTTCCGCAGCTTCCTGTTTGCGGACGTGCTGCGCCGCGTGCTTGAGCGCAATGGCTACGAAGTCCGCCACGTCATGAACATCACCGACGTGGGCCACATGACGGAAGACCACCTCGCCGATGCTTCCGGCGAGGACAAGTTGGCCAAAGCCGCGCGTGAACTGGGCAGCGACCCGTTCAAAGTTGCGCAGCACTTTGAGCGCGCGTTCGTCGAAGACGCCAAGGCGCTGCGCCTGAAGATCTATCGCGGAGGCGAAACCGACGACCCCGAGTTGCACCCGCGCGCAACAGGCCACATTCCCGAGATGCTGGCGATGATCCAGAAACTTCTCGAGCGCGGCTACGCCTACGTGGTGCCGACGGGCGAGGTGTATTTCAGCGTGGCGAAGTTCCCGGAGTACGGCCAGCTTTCCGGCAAGAACATCGAAGAGAACGAGGCTGGCGCGCGCGTGGGTGTGCGCGAAGAAAAGAAAGACCCGCGCGACTTCGCGCTCTGGAAAGTGGACGCCAAACATCTGATGCAATGGGACCCGCACAGCGAAAAGGGCTGGGACAAGGCCGATTACGCGCGCTACTGCGAGCTGGCACCAAGTGGCGTGGACAAGGGCATCAAAGCGGGCTTCCCTGGCTGGCACATTGAGTGCAGTGCCATGAGCCGAGCGCACCTGGGCAGCACGATTGATATCCACACCGGCGGCGAAGACAACATGTTCCCGCACCACGAGTGCGAAATCGCGCAAAGCTACGGCGCGTTTGGCTTCACCGTGCCCGGCCCGCACGGTGCTTCCGACGAGCACCATGCGCGCAAGACGTTCTCGCGCTATTGGCTGCACGGGCGATTCTTGCTCGTGGACAACAAGAAAATGGCCAAGCGCGATGGCAACTTCTACACCGCGCGCGACCTGATGGACCCTGTGGCCGCGGGCCGCAAAGATCTTGCTGCCAAGCTCGAAGCTGCTGGCTTCAAGGGTGGGCGCGTGGATGCGCTGACGCTGCGCTACGCGCTGATTTCGAACCAGTACACGCAGCAGATGAATTTCGGCGTTGATCTGCTGGTGCAGGCCAAGGCCAGCGTGGAGCGTATCCAGCGCTGCTACGAACGACTGCGCGAAATCATCGGGCCCGGCACGGATCTCGACGCGGCTGAGACGGCCAGCGACAAGATGATCGAACTTGTCGACAAGTACGAGCAGCAGTTCGATGACGCGCTCAATGACAACCTCAATACGCCCAACGCCCTGGCGGCGGTGTTTGTGGCCATCAACGAGATAAACGCGATGACCCTGGGCAAAGCCGAGGCTGTCGAAGCCCTGCGCCTGATGGAAAGTTTCGACGAAGTGCTCGACGTGATCGACCGTCGCGAACGCTCCGGCATTCTCACCAAGGCCGAGATTGAACAACGCCTCACGTTGCCGCTGCCCGCCTTTGAAAGTCTTTTGAGCGCCGAGCTGGATTCCGCCGCCATTGCGAGATTTGTTGCGTTGCGCCAAGCCGCGCGCAAGGCGAAAGATTTCAAGCGCGGCGACGCCATCCGCGACGGCCTCAAGCAGCGCGGCGTCATGATCGAAGACGTGCCCCAGGGCGTGCGCTGGAAGCTGGAGTAGGGGCGATCCATGGCTCGCCCTGAGTGCACGCTCGGGGGATACGAAGCGATGTTTCAATCTAGCTTGGCCTGTAGGGGCCTTGATTCCCGTAGTAAGGATTCTGTTGCAGTCGCTGCTGCGGCGGCATGTAGGGCGGTGCCTGCCCCTGTTGCGGGTGTTGCATAGGTTGCGCATAGCCGGGCGGCGGATAGGGGCCCGTTGCGAATGCAAAGCGATTGGCGTGTTCAAGCGCGACGGCCTTCTTGTAGGTGAAGACTCCCGACAACGTGGCAATCAGGCCAACAACCAATCCAATGGCGAGGGCAATCAGCGAACTGTTGCCCTTGCTGTCTATCTGCTCGTTCACTGCTTCTTGAACCGTGAAGTGGTCCGCGCGGGCGGGATCTGAGAGAACCGTGCAAGGCGCGGGCGCAATGGCGCTGGCGTTCCTGAATCGGTTGTACGCGCCGTCCTCGACTTCAATCTGCTGGACGATCGGCCCAACGGCGTGTTTGAAGCGCACCGTCAGGTAGTAGTAATGCGTGGTGCTGCGACGCGACTTCTTCTGCTCGTGGCGCGTGGCAATCACTTCGCCCGGCAGTTTCTGACCGCTATCGCGCAGGAACTCGTAATCATGCGCTTCACTGGAAGCACTGACCGCAAACACGATGCCGCCAATCGCGAACACAACGCCCACAAGAATCGCAAAGACCCCGCCAAACTTCGTTGGCTGCCGGTTGCCGCCTCTCCAGCGCATGATCGTCCCCCGATAGACGATTAAAAATACACCGTCAGCGGCCAGGTGCGCGTTACTTTTGGGATTGCGATTTGGAATGTGCTGCGGTAGCGCCTGCCAAAAGCGGGCGTTACCGCACGCCGGGAAAGCACTACTTCAAGCCGGGCTCCGTTGCCTGCTGGCCCTTGTGGAAGGTCTCGTACACGAACACGGGAACTTTGAGGTCGCCGAGCACCCTGGCGATCAGTGGTTGCACGTCCTTCCAATCAAGTCCGCCGACGCCCGTAGCCACGCGCGGCAGCGCCACACTCGTGTACTTCTCTTTCTCGATCAGCTTCTTGAGGTCGTGCAGGGCGCGGTTGACGAATTCGGTGTGCGCCTTGCCGGGATGCTCGCCTTCCTTCTGGGGCGCTTCCTGCGTCAAAAGCGCGGCTACCTTGACCGTCTTGCCACCTTCGCCCACGCCGGCCCAGAGCCACGCACTGCCCGCCTTGGGACTGAGGGTTTTGCAGTAGTGGCGGAAGTCTTTGTACATCGACGGATACTTCTCGCGCAGCGCAAGCGCGAGCCCGCTTTTGAAATCATCCAGCGGCGCAACGCCGTGCGCGATCAAGTCTGCTTTGCTCAGAAGAATGTCGCCCGAAACGTTGTGAATCATGGCTGTGTCTCCGGTCAGTGCGGCATAGCCGCGTCAGGAATCGTCCTCCAACCAGATATTGCCATCCTTTGTAGGCGTTCCACGCGAAAGTGGAGAATTCCGGAGTCTCTTGAGTCACTGAGCAAAGCCGTGTCTCAACGAACGCACTCGACGGTGATGCCCAACTTGAGCTTTAGCCAGGCGCGATCTGCCGTGACGACCGTGGCGCCTTGCCTGATGGCTGTGGCCAGACAGGCGCGATCGCCCACCGAAAGCCCCAGGCTTACCGTTTGCCGCCGAAGGGCGCCTGTGCGCATGGCGAGGTCCTCGTCAAAATCTACGGTTTCGAGCCCGAGCTCCTTGATGGATTGACGGGCGTCTTCGTCGGGTGAGCCGTAATCCACCATGCGTGAAAAGACTTCAACGATGTTGACCGTGGAAATCAGGGAGCCGGGCATGGCCGCCAGCGCCGCGTCTGCCCCTTTTTCACCCAGCAGGAACGCGAGCACAGCCGAGGCATCAAGTACTTTAGCCACGAGCGGCCTCTTTACGGCGCTCTGCAATGAGGTCGTCAACGCCCGAACGGCCCTTGGGCTTGTACTTCATCATACGCTGCTGGGCCTGCTTGCGTAATTCCAGCGCGCTCTGGATACGGAAGCCATCGGGCCCAAACGTCAGCACAAGCTCATCGCCCTCGCCCAGCCCGAGCTTTTCACGCCATTCCGCCGGAATTACTACGCGCCCGTTCTTTCCGAGGCGCACGTGAACTTGTTCGAGGACAGCCATGGCAGGCCTCCGAGTCGTGGCACGGATACGATCCATACCACGGCTCAATTATATGGCATACGCGGAGGGAGTGTCAACCATTCAACCCGAGGTCGCGCACCAGTTCTTCATCCTGTTCTTTGGTGCGGCCGGGCGTTGTTAGATAATTGCCCACCATCATGCCGTTGGCGCCGGCCATGAAGAGGAACGGCTGCAATTGGCGCAGTTGCTGCACGCGTCCGCCGGCGACGAAGATGTCGCTCTTGGGGTTGGTCAGGCGGAACACCGCCAGCGCCATGAGGCATTCCATGGGCTCCAGCGCCGCTTTGCCGGCTAGCGGTGTGCCATGCACACTGACGAGGAAATTGACGGGGATGTGCTCGGGCGAAAGTGCCGCCACTTCCTTCATGAACTCGGCGCGCTGGCGCAGGTTTTCGCCCATGCCGATGATGCCGCCGCAGCACACTTCCATGCCCGATTCTTTGGCGTAGCGCACGGTGTCGAAATTCTCTCGCCACGGGCGCGTGGTGCACACTTGCGTGTAATAGCTCTCGCTGGTTTCAAGGTTGTGGTGATAGACCACGCAGCCGGCTTCTTTGAGCTGCTGCATTTCCTCGCGACCTGCAACGCCCAGGCTCACGTCGGGCAGAATTTTGCCTTCGGCCTGGATGCGTTTGATGCCTTCGCAGATCTGGTCAAGCTGCGGGCCCTTCTTGATGCCCTTCCACGCGGCAACAAGCCCGAAATTGCTGCTGCCGTATTGCGTAGCCTCGCGCGCGGCTTGAACCATCTGATCCGGCGACATGAGGTTGTAGGTGGGGGTGCCGGCCGCCGTCTGATAGAACACGCTTTGGGCGCAAAAGCCGCAGTTCTCGCCGCAATTGCCGCTCTTAATGTTAACGATGCCGCAACGGTGCAGCGCATCGCCCACAAAGTGGCGCTTCACCTGGAACGCGGCATACATGAGGTCATAGGCGCGCTCGAGCGGCAGGCGCAGGAGTTGCTCAGCCAGCGCGACGTCAACTTCGCCGCCATTGATGACGAACTCGGCCAACTCAGTGAGCGGGCCTTCGGAAACTCGGGGTACAGTCGCAAGCATAGGGAGTCCTGTAGTATTCGGGCTAGCGCGGAGGATAGCCGAATCGTTGCGCGAGCGCGAGGAACGAGAACATCAGAGTCAATGCGAGCAATGAAGAAACTGTAATCGCCCAATGGATCTTGCCGTAAGAACGCCACTCAACCACGGCGTAGCAGACCAAAACAATAGAGGCCATTATCCCCGGAAGCATGAAAAACCCGAGGCTTGAAAGGTGGCTGTGAAGGGCTCCGGCAGGGTTCTTGTTGGGTTGCGGCGCCACTACTGAAACACAAAAGAACGCAAACGTTAGTAGCTGAACGGTCCCTGAAAGCGAAACTGCAGTTGTAACGCCGCCGGTTGCCGTCTTCCCATGTTGAGGCGGCAAGGGAGTGTGCGAGAACGGTTCGAGATCAACCATAGTACTCAAATTGGTCAAAACCGGTCCGA
>Ga0154020_10008223_pt1 | contig 12106 bp, 3 predicted proteins | sample Klosneuvirus_201_FD_109709 | JGI IMG/M metagenome (GOLD analysis project Ga0154020, IMG submission 109709) | Active sludge microbial communities from wastewater, Klosterneuburg, Austria - Klosneuvirus_20160825_MG | ecosystem: Engineered > WWTP > Aerobic digester > Activated sludge | place... | reverse complement strand
GAGAAACAAGAAAAAAATAGATTTGCAAAAAACAGCAATTACACTAGAGAAGAATTAACAACAAGAGAAAAAAGAACTCCTGAATCAGATGAACGTAGAAGAAAGCAAAACCAAAAATATGCAAACAGTCACGGAGGATATGTTAATGAAAATGGAGATTATGTACAAGGTTTAGGAAACGATGCAGCAGATACTAAAATAGCAAATAGAACTTACGATAACATAGTTGAACCTTTGATTAATGCAGAAATGATAATGTCAGGAGTAGGAGCATTAGGAAAAGGGGCTTTAAAAGTTGCAGCAGAAGCAGAAGCTAAACAATTATTAAAACAAGCAAGTAAAAAATTAACTAAACCACATTGGTTAAAAGGATATAAAGAAGTACCAAAACCAACGTTTTCTCAACCAGAAATTAATAATTATAAATATCCATCATTTAAAGAAACTAACGATGTCCCATTTACCGATGAACTCATAAATAGTAAAATAAAAAAAGAAACAGATTGGTTAAGAAGTGATGAATATATAAAACGAAAAGCAAATTCTACAGGAAAATCAATAGAAAATATTAAAAAAGAATCAGAAGAAATTATAAATCATATAAACAATACAAGTCTTAATTATACAGGTAAAGACGAGGGGAACGTATTAGGATTATATAGTCCTGATAAAAAAAACCCAAAAATATCAATTTTTAATAAAGATTATAATTTACCAGAAGGAGTAGTAGACCACGAAATAAAACATTCCTTTTCAGAATTAGCTACAAATAATAATTATTCTAATTATCCAAACGTTAATCTTAATAAAACTTTTAAAGATAAATTAAAAAGTTTTTTAGATATAAATGAAATAAATAAACCTATTGAACAGCAAGTAATAGGTAGAAGAATGATGGATAAAATAGAAAATACTCAAGGGATGTCAAGAGGTAGTAAATTAGAAGAATCAAATATTAACCAATTAGTAGATGATTTAAAATATGAGCAATCTGACGATATGATGCAATTAACAGAAGGATTTAAAAAAAAGTTTGGAAAAGAATACCCTAAACAATTAACAAATTTTCTTAATAAAGCTTGGGTAGGTATTCCAGCAGTAGCTGGTTCTGTAGCAAGTCAACAAGAATATCAAATGGGAGGAAATATAAAAACAAGTACTCAAGGATATAAAAGAAACAGTCCAGATAGAAATGAAGAAGAATTAATAATACCTTCCAATAGAATAACCATGAAAAATGTACCTCACAAAGTTTTGGGCGTAGACAACTTTGGTTATTCTCAAATTATGGAACCAAATTTCGATTACGAATTTCCTGGAGATTATGTGATAGAAAGAAAATTACAAAAAGGAGGAGACAAAAATAAAAAACCTTCTGAAAGAAAACCTATTATTACAAACGACCCTAAAGACCCTCGTTTAAAAGCCTATAATGATAGTTTGAGTTTATATAATAAACAATTGGAATATTTTAATAGCATACCATTATATGAAAACTCTGGTTATTATCCATCACAACCAACTCATCCGTCCATAAAAATGGATTATGATAATTTAAAAGAAACAACTTTTAAAGATAAGAATGGCGTAGAGGTAACCAGAGGAGTTTATATGTATAAAAAACCAGTACAACCAGTAGTATATCAAAAACCTAAACCACAACCCAAGCCTAAATCAGAATTAAAAAATCAATCAGAACCAGAAGAACAAATAGAAAGAATTGAAGGATATGATATTATACCAACAGAAAATAAAAAAGTAATTCCAAAACCTCAACCAAAACCTACACAAGACAAAACAGATTTTTACATTCAAAGTTTAGATAAAGACGGTAAGCAAAAAGTAAAATACTTTAATAGCAAAAAAGAAAAAGATGACTACGATGAAAAATTAAGTAAAGATTTTTACTTCACTTCAAAAACAGATAATAGCACACAATACACAGCAGTATTACCAGAAATGGAAAATGGAGGAACAATGGACAAACTAGGAGTAGAAAATTCTTTATGGAATAACATAAGAGTAAAATCAGGAAGTGGTAAAAAACCCACTAAGGAAATGCTTGAGCAAGAAAGAAGGATTTCAAAGAAGCAAATGGGAGGAAACATTGCAAAAAAATTCCTTGAACCAAATGATTCTAAATTATCTAAAGGATACATTTACCCATCTAATCAACCTAGTACAGAATTGGCAACATCTATTGGAGGAGAAGACGGAGAACCTGCATACCTTATACCGTCTTTTAAAAACGGAAGACAATTAAAAAACCCAATTAAAGAGTTTCAAAAAACAGGAGAACATTTAGGTGGTCCATTTAAAACTTGGCAAGAAGCAGAGGAGTTTGGAAAAATGAGACATACATACGTAGAAAAAGGTGAAACTATACCTTATCCACTTAAAAGAGTAGGTATAGATTACGACCAAGCTAAAATGCAAATGGGAGGAGAACCAGAATTTGATGTAAACAATCCTTTAAAATATAGTTATGAGACTCTAATACAACCAGGTTTAAATACTCCAACGAGTTTTAGAGATATGAACATGGGAAACAGTTACAATCCCCAAGATAAACCTGCTCCTTTACCAAAACCAGATTTTAGAGTTAAACCGTTACAATTACAAGAACAAAAAAAGAAAGAACAACAAGAACAATTTGGATTAAGTCACATACCAATATTAGCAACAAATATATTAGCAAAGACTTTTTCAAATTCAATGAACAACAGAGAAATTGAAAGAAACAATCAAAGAGTAAATGCTTTCCAAAGCTCTCCAACCTACACTCCTCAAGGAGCAGCACAATACGGAGATTATACCCATGACCTTTCAGCATATAGACCAATGGCTCAATTAGGAGGACAATATTCTGAAGGATTTGGAATGGAAACAGTGGCTCCACAAATAAACATGCCCAATCAATCCTATGCTCATCAACCTGTTCAAGAACAATACATAGAGGAAAACACTGTTTCAAATGTACCAGCAAAAGAATTTATTAAACAACTTGAAGGATTTGAGAAGAAAGCAAAATGGGACTATGCTCAAAATAGTGTAGGATACGGAACAAAAGCAAAATATAAAGGAGAAGTAATAGATGAGGCAGAAGCAGAAAACAGATTAGAACAAGAGGTTGTAGAAGTAGATAATGTTATAAGTAAAAAATTAAAAGTACCTATTCATCCCAATGAAAAAACAACTTTATTATCTTTGGGATATAATTTGGGACCTCATAGTCCAATTGTAGCAAAAGTAATACAGAAATTAAATAATAACGAAGACCGAAATGAAATTGCAAAATACATTGAAAAATCAGGACTTACAGGAGTAGGAAGTAAAAAAATATTAAAAGGTTTAGTTAATAGAAGAAAAAAAGAAGCAAACATGCTTTTAGGTAATTTTCAAGAAGGTGGAGAATATGAAATGAGTGAAGACGAAATCGAAGAATTTATTTTACAAGGTGGACAATTAAAATATTTAGACTAATGAGGAAAGTAAAAGTAACAAAAGGGGCAACTCCTTTATATCATCAAAAACCAAGTGGTGCATTACATGATGGATTTCAAGTTGAGAAACAACCTGAACCCACTATAAATAATGTAGCTAAAGAAGTTGATAAAGACGAAGCTAACGTAGAAGCAGAAAAAGGAGAAGTAGTTTATTCTCCAAGTAATCCTCAATTAAAATTAATTAATGGTAAATCCCACAAGAAAGGAGGAACCCTACTTAATTTAGACCAAGGAGATTTTGTATTTAGCCATTACTTAAAAATGGGTGGAGAAGAACAACAAATAATTGGAGTTGAACCCAAAGAAAATGTTTCTTACGCAGATGCATTAAAGCAAAATGTAAAACCATTCAATAAAGCAGTTCATTTAATGAATACCTCAGAAGATATGTATGATAAAAACACAGCAACTTTCACTTTAAAAGAAAGTCTGAAAAAAATAGAACAACTTGCTTTAATGCAAGAACTTAAAAAAGGAATGCCTAATGGTACACCTGCTTTTATGGAACAACCTGATGCCGAACCTCCAATGGCAAAATATGGAGGTATGCAATATATGCAGAAAGCAGGTACGGTAATACAAAAAAAGAAATTTGAACAAGTAAATGGTAAAACTGTAGAAGCAGAAAAAAGAAATAAAAAAGATATTCCTAAAAATGCCAAAGAAATAATTCCAGGACAATTATTCGGAACAAGTTCTGAAACAGTAACTAGAGGACAAGATAGAACAAACGAGTCTACTAGAAATAAACTATTTAACGATACCTATAGAAAATATAATAGGGGTAAAGACAACTATATACAAGATGAAATAAAACAAGGTAGAGCAAGAATTAACCCAAAAACAAATAAAGTAGAGTTCAACATAGGTAAAAATAAAAGTGGAGTAAAACCAGGATGGTACGATGCAGAAAGACCATATGAAAAAAAGACAGTAAAAGAAGATTATTATTATGTAGAGGATGACTCTCCAACGACTACTCCTGTTCCAACTGAAACACCAAAAGGAACAAGCGGAACAAGCGGAACAAGCGGAACAACCCCAGTGGGAGGAGGACAAACCACTAAAAAAGACGATTTAACATCAGGAGATTCAGGAGATTCAGGAGAAATATATTATAATGATGAAAGAGATTTAGGTTATGGATTAATGGATGCAGCAAGTATGGCAGCCCCTTTATTGATGAGAAATAGAAAATACGCACCGATAAATGATAGATATAACCCTCAAACAATTGGAAAAAATTTTGTTGATTTTGAAGCAGCAAGATATAAAATGGACTCATTAGCTTCAACACTGGGTAGACAAAATAATTTAACAGGCACAAGTTCTATGAACTCAAGTAGAAATTCTGAATTGTTAGGTAAGGTATTAAACCCTATCAACGAAAGTTTTCAAAACGAATTTAATACTAATCAAGGAATAAGTCAACAAGTGGATGGTATTAATATGCAAGCCATAAATAACGCAAAGCTTCAAAATAATCAATATGACGATACATATCGTACACGTTATGCTCAAATGAATGACAATTTTGATGCCGTAGATAATTTAAAGCTTAAAAACTTTATGGAAGCTTGGCAAGGAGCAGAAAAAGGAAGACTTGAAAAAACCTATGCAAACATGATAAATCCTGATTACAGTATAGATGAAAACGGAAACATAGATAGAAAAGCAACAGATGCTAAAAGAGCTTTGGCAAGAATTAAAGCAGGAAAAAAACAAGGTTCAAGTGAAACATTTGAACAATGGTATAGAAAAAATGGAATGGATAAAATAAAAGGAATGACTCCCGATAAAGCTATTACTCCTTGGGCTAAAATAAATTCAACAAAATCATAAATTAATTATATTTGCATTATGGCAAGTTACGTATCTCCAAATGTAGACCCTCATTATTTTGAAACACCAGTTTGGCAAGCACCAAATGAAATGGCGTTTAAAACCATGCAGTTTAAACAAGCAAAGTTTGACGAAGGCTTACAACAAGTTCAAAAACAATATCAATCCAATTTAAATCTTGGAGTAACTTCTAAATTAGGAATTGCTAAAAGAGATGCTTTTATGCAAGACGCTGATAAACAACTTGCTAAAATAGCAACTGCTGATTTCAGCCTTCAAGAAAATGTAAGTGCAGCCAATAACATATACAAACCCTTAACTAAAGATGCAGATATATTATTGGATTTAGCGATTACCAATAAAAGTCAAAAAGGATTTGAAGTAGCGAATGACGTAGAAACATCCAAAGACGAAAAAGTAAGAGTACAAGCAAATTGGTATAGTAAACAAAATATGAACAGAGAAATGCAAAGGTTTAAAAATGCAGAAACCTCTAAACAACTTGCAGATTTAGATATGTCAAGTTTTGATTACGTAATGGCTCCAGCAACGCCTTTGTCTCAAAGAGTAAATAAAGTATTGGGAGATATAACAGGTTCAGCAGGAGGAGGAGGAAGAAGTATTCAAAACGTAAATGGTAATTGGTTAAAAACTGTACAAAACGGAGATGACGCTGTAAATGCTTTTGCTGCATTGGCTCAAAACAGTGCAACTCCAGAAGACATTGCTTACTATAATAGTGTGGCAAAATGGAGATTTAATAGTAGCAAAGATGAATTTCAAAGACAAAACCCAGGAGTACCTGTCGAAACCTTTACAAATCAAATTGCAGAAGAAATAATACAAGATGAAAATAAAAGAGTACAAACAAATATAAATACTCAAAACAACAGAATTAAATATTTAAGGTCTAATCAAACCATAACTTTACCTCCAAATGCTACAGAAGAACAAAGACAAGAAGCAGCAGACCAAGTTTTACAAATAGAAGCGGAAATACAAAAAGTTAGTACATACATTAAAGACGTATTACAACCTAGAGCTGATGAAACCAATCCTAAAAATAAAGAACAATATGATAGATTTAAACAAAGAGTAAATCTAAACCCTGTGGATTACATGGCTCAAAAAGAAATGAATTCACAACTTTATCAATTGGCAAATTCTTGGGCACAAGCAACTCATAAAGTAAAACTTGAAGAAACTGAAGCTTACATAGAAAATGTAAAAGCAATTAATGAAATTCAAAAAGAAAGTTATAAACAAAGTATAAAGGATAAAGAAGAACAAGCTAAAAAAGCCGAAGAAGAAGTGGGTAAAGATGCTTCTTTGATGAGTATTTATCAATCAGGTACAGGTCAAGCAATTAACCCTTATACTATAAACTCAGTTGTTAAAGAACAAGAACAAAAATTAGCTTCAGACGTAACTAGTAACAAAGTAATGTATAATTCAGACATGTTAAACCTTGCTAGTACAAAAGGATTGTTACAAGATGTAAATGGAAAACCAATGGGTGTAAATCCTTCTGCAATGCAAAAATTACATGCAGCAGTAAATGAAGGAAAAGGATTTAAAAATATTACAGATTTAAACCTTGACGAACAAGATTTGCAATTCTTCAAAGATTTTATAGGATTGGATTTAAACGATAATGTAGACCCAAAAACAAAAGATAACAATACTTTAAATAATATATTAGATAAGATTTACAATAAATCTTTGCAATATGAAACAGCTATAGAAACCAAATTAATAGAAGAAAAAGACCAACAAGGACTTGATGAAATATCAAGAATGACTAGTTCAAAATTAGCAGTTCAAACTTCAAGTGCATCTTTAACAGCTCTTTCTGAAAGCAGAAAAGAAGTTACTAAAGAAGTAATAAAAGAATTAATTACTACAAACGGACAAAGAGATGAGGGTAAAATAGCTAAACTATTACAAGAAGGAAAACTAATACAAAGGGATGGAGAATTAGCAATACCCACATTAGATGAATTTACTGAAAATGAACTATTTAAACAAGTTAAAAGCTTCTTAAAAGCTCCCGATGTACTTATTAACGCAAATATAGGAACGTATGTTAAGGTTATAAACGGCGAAAGAGAATTATTAGTATCTCCTACAGGAACAGGAAAAGAAGATATACCAGAAAACTTGTTAATATATGTTCAAGACAACGTTATAAGAGAGGATAAAAAATATTATAAGATTAAAGATTTATATAGACTTCAAAAAGATAATCCTGATAAATACGATTTATCGTTTTACGGGTTTATGTCATCTATAAAAGAGGTAAACAAAGAATATGAAGAAAAATATGAAGAATCAATAGCAAAATATGACGAAAAGATAGGAAATAGATTAGTAGAAAAAGGAGTAGTGCCAGGATTAAGACTTATAGACGGAGCAAGTGGGCAAATAGCAGCTCAATACAGTGCAGCTCAACTAGTAAGTGGCGAAAAAGCAGGAGATATAGTAGATAAAGTTTTACTTGCAGCATTTACTCCAGAAAATAAAACAATTGTAACACTTGATAAAGGAGAAGTTCCAAAAGACGACCAGGAATTATTCGATAGACTTTTATCTAAAGTACAAGCAGAATTACCTAAGTTACAAAATTCAAAAGGTATAACTATGATAACATCTCCAATCAGAAATGAAAAAAATAGAAATCCCTCTTATACTTTCAAATTTACAAGTGATGCGGCAAAAGACATAGTCGCTTCTTTTGATGACAAAGCAGAAAAAGCCAAAGTAGAATTGTTTTTAACTCAGGGATTAAATATAACTTCTCCAAAATTATCCAATGAATTAACTTATGACATGACAAGAGTTAATCCGTACACTAATATTGTGGATAGAAGTAAGGAATCTAAAGTTCCAGTTGAAACAATAGGAAACGGTTATGAAATAGCTTTATCAAAATCTTTGCATACTCAAGGAGTATATGAAATATGGGTTAATTACCTTGATGAAAACGGAATTCAGCAATCCAAAAAATCTCCAAAACAATTTTCCACTGGAGAACTAAATAGACCAATGGATGAAGCAAGAAAGCAATTAATAGCTTTGAGATTGCAAAATCTAAGTAAAGCAATGCAAAGTAATTTAGAAAAAGTAGACCTTGAAAAAGCAAAACAAATAAAGGCTAAACAACAATAATATGCCAGATTTTTTTAAAGAAACAGCAGCTCCAAGTACAGTTGTATACCCTGACCAAAATCAAGGTATTTCGACTATGTCTGAACCTGCATATAGTACTAAAAATATAGATTGGTTTGGAGCAAATAATAAAGAATTGGATTTATCTATATTAAGTCAACCCACATATTTTGACCCCGTAGCAAAAAATTTTAATAAATATAAACAAAGTGATTACTTCAATCAATTGGGTTTTTTTGCAGGAGCAGATAATGAAGAAGTATATGGTAATACTCAAACCTTTGGAAACAAATTTAGCAATGCTTTGAGTGGAGCATGGGATATTGGCACATATCAATTTTTTGACCAATTAAAAGGTTGGGGAAGAGCAGCAGATGCCCTATTTTCTTGGGATAGTACTAAACTTTATGGAGACCCAGCAGAACAAAACAAAGAAATGACTGACATCCTAAATAAGAATGCAATCTTCATGAATCAAAAAGATAGAGATAGCATTTTTAATTGGAGTAAAGTATTCAATACAGTTCAACAAACAGGTTATACACTTGGAGCAATGGCTGAAATAGCTTTTGAAGAACTTGTTACATTTGGAGCAGCCACAGCATTACAAGGAACAAAAGTAGGGAGACTTTTGAAAAACATAAGCATGTGGAGTCAAGATGCTGCTAAATTTGAAAAAACTTTAAATGAAACAAGTAAATTAAGAACTGCATTTAGAGAAATGAGTGAGTACAGTGCAAAACTTCCTGTATTAGGAAACACTTTGGATTTCACAACTAAGTTAGCAGGATTTGGAGCAAAAAACGGAGAAGACTTAGCAGCTTTAACTGGTAGAGGATTTGGAGCATTTTACAGAGACCTAAGAGAACTTAATGCTGCTATGACAGAAGCCAGAGCAGAAGCAGGAGGAACATATGCAGACCTAAGACAAACTTTAATTAATCAAGAAGGAGATAATTTAAACATTGAAAAACTCAATGAAATAGATAAAGTAGCAAGAGATGCAGCAAAAACAAACTTTGGAATAAACACTGTAATAATATCTGTATCAAACAAAATACAATTTGATGGAGTATTTAAAGGTATTGCAGGAGCAAAGAGAATGTTTGAAGACGGAGCAATTGGAAACCTTGGACGTAAGTTTTTTACAAGAGGATTTAATAAAGCAACTTTAATTGAGGGCTTAAAGAAAAGACCCATTGCGTATTTAAAAAATAACCTTAGTGAGGCACTTCAAGAAAATCTACAGGAAGCTTCAAATGTAGGAGTAAAACAATACTACGAACAAATATACAATAAAGAAGCCGCTAGTTTTTCCAAAGCTTTATCTCAGGGTTTAAATTCTCAATTGAGCAAAGAAGGTTTTGAAACATTCCTTGCAGGGTTTGCAACAGGAGCCATTGTTGGACCAACTTCCAAAGGTATCAAGTGGGTGTATAATAGATTTTCAACAACAAAAGAAGAACGTCAACAGAAACAAGATGCTACAAATGAAACCGTAAAACAACTTAATGAATTATTTAGTGGGGAACGAGGACCAGCTTTAGCAAAATCTTTGTTAACAACAAAACAAATGCAGGATGCTGCTTTATCTGGAGATAAAAAAAGCTTTCAAGACGCTAAAGACGAACACATTAGAAACACTGCAAGACTTTTAATTGAAACAGGACAAAAGGATAAATATTTTGACATGCTTGAGCAAAGCAGTAAGGAACTTAGTAAAACTGAATTTGAACAAGCCTTTGGAGTAGATTTTAAAGCAGATGGCAAAAATGACATTCAAGATTATATTTCCTCTTTTAAAAATAAAGTGGAAGAAATGGAAAAGGATAATTCTGCATTTGAATATAAATTTGGAACAAATCCGTTTACTCCTTCCGATATAAAATACAAAGCATGGACAAATGCTAAATGGCAAGTATTGAGTACTAAAAATGCTCATTTAAGAGCAATGGAAAGAATTACAGATTTAACAAATTCTTTACCAAAAGATTTACAAGGCATAAATGCTCAACAAATACTTCCTTTATTTGATAATACTTTATTTAAACAAGAAAAAGAATTATTACAGAGAGAGTTAGAATTTGTAATAGACCCAGTTCAAAGAGTTGCAAAACAACAAAGATTGGACTTATTAAACAAAATACAGGAAAAAGATGAGAAATCCAATAATCCAGAAGAAAGTTATGACAAGGATATTTATAAAAAATATCTTAAACAATTAGCTAAGGAAAATAAAATAGACCTTAGCGATGAAAACATAGAAGAAGCTCTTTCAAAAATTAGAGATGTAAAAAATCTAAGACTAGATGAAAAAGCATTGTTAAACAATGTTAATTGGTTAATAAACCCTAAAAATGTAAACAATCTTAGAAATGCTCATTTAGATTTTTTAAATAAGAAACTTGAAGAATTTGAGAAAAAAGCAGAGGAAGAAAAAGCTAAAAAAGAACTAGAACCTACAAAAGCAGAAGGACTTACTTCCGATGTAAAATCTAAAGATGCTGTATTTACACCAACAGATAGTTTGGGAAATCCAAAGGGAGAAACTATAACTACTTCTACAGAATCTGTAAAAGATACTCCCCCATCAGACGATTCAAAAATACCGCCTCCTCCAGTAAGGGTAACACCAACTTCTAAAGACGGACAAGATGAAGTATTAAGAAATCTTTACACTGACTATTTAATGACTTTTCCTGTTAAAAATAGAATTAATGAAGGAATAGCTTTAGAAGCAAAGATAAAAACTCTTTTTAAACAGAGTGGAAAAACAATTGTTGAAGCAAGGGATGTTATAACTAAATCAGACCTTTTAAATCTTAGGAAAGAATTAGGAAATGACCCTATAGTAACAAATGAAAGTAAACGAGAAGCTACATTAAATAAATTACTCGAACACTTAAAAAATACGTATCTTGCAGGGGAACAGCCCAAAGAAAAAGAAGAAGCTATGAAAGAAACATTTATATCATTTGAAGAAATAATTCAAAACAACGAATTACTTGACGACTCTGTAAACAATGCAGAATCTCTTACTACAGAGCAAGCAGAAAATAATTTTTTTAATAATTTAGGCTGTAAATAAAAATACTATGGCGTTTTGTACATTAAGTAAAGACCAATTCAAACAATATTTTGAATTAGTAGCAAATAAAGTTTTAAAAACAGACTCTTTTAATTTTAAAGAGTTTGCTAATTTTTTATATCAAGGAGTTTTAAGTAAGACTCAAAATAAAGAATTGGCAGAAATGTATGTTACCCTTCTTCCAGAAACTATCGCTAAATTAAAAGGAGCAAGTAATAAGTTTAATAAACAATATTTAAAAGTTGCTGACTTACAAGAAAAAGAACTTGTAAAACTTAGAGATATTATAGAAAATGAAGACATTAATACATACCTTGATGAAATATTAAAAGAAACAAATAAAAACCCTATTGAAGTTTCAGAAAACGAAAAACAAGGTGAAGTAAAAGAAATAGGTAAGATTTATACTGATAGTGAGGGGAATGAAAAAATAATAGTTCAAGTAAATAAGGATGGTAGTTTTTTGGTAAAAAACAATGACGGACAAAAGCAAAACCCAACT